>WNGI01009522.1_pt2 | contig 11172 bp, 9 predicted proteins | sample 5400621 | NCBI WGS metagenome assembly WNGI01 (sample SAMN13153374, study PRJNA577476) | soil metagenome | isolation source: 20 cm soil or saprolite under Garry oak tree replicate 1 | place: USA:California | collected 2016-06-15
CCACCTTCACGTGGCGGCTGGCCAAACATGTAAAAAGGCGGCATCACCAGGACTAGTATTTCGTCCCGGATTAGCCGCCTTTTTTGAGGAGCCCACCTACCTCGATTGTGTAAACGTCTTAGTGCGGGAAAGGTTCCAATATCAATAAATAGGTTTGCTAGGCCGCGCGGGCCCGCGGAACTCGACGCTGGCGGGCGACTCGCTCAAGCCAGTGTTGAGCATCTTCATACCTGGCAAAGCGCCGTTCATCGAGCCGGAAGGCCGCCGTGTGGTAATAACGGCGCCCGTTGATCATCCGTGCCGCGTGTTTAATATGAAGCATCTCGTGATAGAGAATGTAATCCACGAACCATTCCGGCACTTGAGATGAGTCGAGAGACTTGCTGATCGTAATCGTCTGATAGACGCGATCGTGATGACCAAGAATGCTTCGTGTTTTGCGTTGCGACCAGGTAAGCGCCGGTTTCTCGAGAGTGGAATCGAAATATCTGCGATTCAGTTTGGAGAACATTTTGTCGAGATCGTAGACGTTGCCCTGGGCGCTGGAAATCATCTTCCGTCCGCGGCCGCGGCGGGCGATGTCTGATGAGCGCATGACCGTTGGTGTTAAAGAATAGTCGCGGTAAGTTCGGTCATGAACAGCGGGGACCTTTTTCCCGAGCAACCTGGCCACCAGCACAAACGCCAGAGCGCGCATAACTTCAGGCGGGCTGTCCTTACAGATGTCGGATAACCGCACATAGACTTGTCCTGAACGCACCCTGATCGTATGACGCAATCCGGCATACGGATAAAAGCGCACGTCAATTACGGGTGTGCCACGATTGCTGCCCAGGTGGTGAAAAGCATCAACAAAAAACTTCTTCACCTCAGTCATTGCCCAATACTCCTGACAACTCACTTCGCCTATCGCGATTCAAATGTTTGGTCCCGATGCATGAAGAGGCCCGAACCTGCTGACTCTCGCTCAGGCTGTTAGACCCGCGGGGATTGGGTACTGAAAGCCTTCGGTTACGGCTCATATTACGGAGAAGTCTTGCCGAGCGTCAATTGATCCGGAGAAGGGCGCAAAAACCTCAGAAAAAACCACGAATTAGGGGCACGATCCGGGCGGCGCTGGGGCGCAATGTCTTCGAAAATGCAGCATTGACAGGTAAAAGCACTTCCTCTGAGGACATCAGTCGAGCGATGAATCTGAACGCCGGGAGTACAGTTAAATCTTTGCGGACGTTTGGATTATCCATCTCATAGCGGTGCGCATCTCCGCTATCCGGATGTTTGCAGGTCGACAAATGATTCCTTTATACTGCCTAAAGGTGGTGATTTTGGGAACTTGACAGCTCTTCGGACCTTTAACATGAGATTCCGGTAGTCCAGTAGGAAGTAGCCTTTAGCAGAGAACTTGATGCCCCGTCGCAATCCAACCGTCCAATCCTCGGAAAAGAATAGTCTCGACGCTCGCGCGCAGGCCGTACTTTCTGCCGTGATCAAGGAACACCTGGTCACCGGCGACGCAGTTGGATCACTTGTCCTTGCGGATCGATTTTCTAACAGTCCGGGCTGGAGTTCGGCGACGATCAGGAATGTCATGGGCGAACTTGAAGAAGCTGGACTGGTCGAGCAACCGCACACCTCGGCGGGTCGAGTCCCAACGGATCAGGGTTACCGCTTCTACGTAGACAACATTTTGGAAGAGGCTCGGCTTTCCCGAGCCGAACTCCGCGCGATCGATAGAGTGTTTACTTCAAGCGGAGTGGATTCAGCCACTTCGTCTGATCGCATTATGGAAAAAATGTCCCATGCACTCTCGGAGCTTTCCGAGAACGTGGGCATCGTAGTTTCGCCCTCACTCGCGGAAAACAGGCTAAGTCACATCGAATTCGTTCAGCTCTCTGATAAGCGAATTCTGGTCGTGATGGTAACGACTTCAAACATCATTCACAACAAAATCATCCGGTTGGAAGACAAGATTACACAAGACGAACTCGAGCAGACGGCGCGTTACCTGAACACAGAATTTGGGGGGAAGAGCTTGATGGCCATTCGAGCTGAGATCCTCGAACTGATGGGAGAAGAGAAGGCCCTTTATGATCGCTTGCTCCGGAATGCCATTCTGCTCTGTGATATGAGTCTGGAAGGTGAGGAGTCGACCAGCGGTGATATCTACGTCGATGGGGCCTCAAATATCCTCAGCAAGCCGGATTTTGTTGATGTTGACAGGATGCGCGAGTTGTTTCGAACCTTTGAAGAGAAGTCCCGACTGATCAAGATCCTGAATGAATGTGTGTCCCGCGAACAGCATGCGACTCTCGGAGACGTGCATGTGGTTATTGGCCGGGAACATCCCACCTCCTCGATGCGCAATTGCAGTCTAATCACCGCCCCTTACCGCTTTGGGTCCAATGAACACCTTGGCACGCTCGGCGTCGTAGGCCCGATGAGGATTGAGTATTCCCGGATTATGGCTATGGTAAACTACATGGCGCGGCTCATTGAGCGCCGCCTGAACGAAGAAGCGCGCGGCTGACACCCGGATTAGTGGTGCCCTACCCAACTTAGAAAGAACCGACACTCTGATGGCTCCTGATAAGAAAAGCGATAAGTCGAAGCGCATCCCGATCCACTTTGAGGAGTCGGACACTAAGACCGTCTCCGACGCCGCATCTAAATCGGGTTCGTCCGAGGCGTCAGATGGGAATCAGGAATTGACAGATACTATGGCCTCCGACAACAAACCAACTGCGGTCTCCGGCTCCCAGTCTGATTCGAGCGAGTCACAGGTGTTAGACGATAATCCCGAAATGACAGCCCCTCTGGCTTCCGACAACGAACCAATGGAAATCGAGCAGGAATCGTTTGAGGTGGACGATCCGCCTATCAAGCCTTCCCCTCAGGCTGATGGGTCCGGCGAAGTTGCACCAAGCGCCGGTGGGCCCGAGGTTGCGGAACTGGTTGCCACCAGGGCCGAGTTGAAACGATTGGAAAGTGAGGTTAAGGAACTAAGAGATAGTCTGGCGCGCCGCCAGGCGGATTTTGAGAACTACCGTAAGAGAATGGAGCGTGAGCGCTCCGAAACTTACAATCGCGTGGTTGCCGATATTGCGACCAAGCTATTGCCCGTGCTCGATAATTTGAAAAGGGCTTTGGAGACCGAAGCATCGGTTGAAGCCAGCGAGTCGGATGAATTTCGGCATTTTCTCAGTGGCGTGGACCTGATTTACAAGCAGCTAAATGGCGTGCTTGATGCGTTTGGCGTCAAGCCGGTTTTGGCCGAAGGAGAACATTTTAATCCGCATGTTCATGAAGCGGTCGTCACGGAACCAACAGACGACTATGAGCCTGATACCGTCATTCAGGAGATCGTACGTGGGTTCAGGTTGGGCGATAAGTTGATTCGTCCGGCGCTGGTGAAGGTAGCGGTAAAAAAATGATTTCTGGTACTCCTAACAGCCAATGAAGGTAGCCACGGCGGGAGTTTAATCAAAATGGGAAAATCGATCGGAATAGATTTGGGCACCACGAATTGCTGCGTCTCCGTCCTGGAAGGCGGCGCGGTGCAGATTGTGCCCAACAAGGAAGGCGGCCGAACGACGCCTAGTGTGGTTGGTTTTACTGACAAGGGCGAGCGGTTGGTGGGGCAGATTGCCAAACGGCAGGCGGTGACGAATGCCGCCAATACGGTCTATGCCGTGAAGCGCCTTATCGGGCGCAAGTACAACTCGAAAGAAGTGCAACGCATGCGCGAGACGTCCGCGTTTGAGATTGTCGATTCTCCAAACGGCGACGCCCGGGTGCGTGTCCAGGGCCGCAGCTACAGCCCACCCGAGTTGTCTGGAATAGTGCTGCAGCGCCTGAAGGCGGCGGCGGAAGATTTTCTCGGGGAACCGGTAACTGACGCCATCATCACTGTTCCAGCTTATTTCGACGACACCCAACGCCAGGCAACTAAGGACGCAGGAAAAATTGCCGGGCTAACAATCGAAAGAATCATTAACGAACCAACAGCCGCTGCGCTGGCGTACGGTCTGGGAAAGAACAATGTTGAGCGCATCGCGGTGTACGACCTTGGCGGTGGCACGTTTGATATTTCCATTCTGGAGATGAGCGATGGCGTCTTTGAAGTGCTTTCCACATCCGGCAATACGTTCCTTGGGGGTGAAGACCTCGATGAGCGGATCATGAACTGGATGGCGGAGCAGTTTCTGGCGGACACCGGCATTGACCTGCGCAAGGATCGGCTGGCATTGCAGCGGCTAAAGGAAGTGGCTGAACGTGCAAAGTGTGAACTGTCGTCATCGACTGAAACCAATATCAACCTTCCATTCATTGCAGCCGACGCCACTGGACCAAAGCACTTCAACAAGGCGCTGACTCGGACCGAGTTTGAAGGCCTGATCGTAGATTTGATCGAGCAAACGATCGAGCCCTGTCGCAAGGCGCTCGAGGATGCCAAGGTGCAGGCCGAAGACATCGATAAAGTGATTTTGGTGGGCGGACAGACGCGCTCGCCGATTGTCGAACGGACGGTGGAGAAAATTTTTGGCAAGAAGGCTTCCGCAGAAATCAATCCCGACGAAGTAGTCGCAATGGGCGCTGCGATTCAAGGCGGTGTGTTGACCGGCGAAGTCAAAGACATCGTGCTCCTGGATGTATTGCCGTTAAGTCTCGGTCTGGAAACGCGCGGTGGATTGTTTACCAAGATCATCGATCGGAATTCAACTATTCCTTTGCGCAATAGTCTGACATTCACCACCGTCGTGGATAATCAGAACTCTGTGGAGATCCATATTTTGCAGGGTGAGCGCGAAGTGGCGGAAGGCAATCGTTCGCTCGGCAAATTTGAGCTGGTGGGCATTCCGCCCAGCCCGCGCGGCGTACCTCAAATCGATGTTTCGTTCGAGGTTGACGCGAGCGGAATTGTCTCGGTCTCGGCCCAGGACAAAGCAACCGGCCGCGAGCAACAAATGCGTATTACTCCGACGTCCGGTCTGGCGCCAGACGAAATTGACCAACTAATAGAAGAGGCGCAGGGCTTTGCCGAATCCGACCGGATTGCCAAGGAGATCGTCATCTTGCGCAACAAGCTGGAATCCCTGCTGCGCAACACTCAAAAGTCGTTCGGTAAATTTGGCGGCATGCTTTCGCAAAATGATCAAGAGATTGCGGATCGCGTATTTAAGGAGGCTGAAGCAGCCGCCAGCGCGCCAGGGCTGGAACCAGTTAACAAAGCTCTTACCGCACTGGAACGCGTCGCCGGCCAGCTCACCGCCGCAATGATGAGACCTGCCAGCGAGCCTTCAGCAACAGGCAAGGACACCGACCCGACTGAATTTACAAAGTTTTAAGCGAGCAGTTTTTAGAGAGAAGGTCTTAGGAAAGTCTTAATGAGTAAACGAGATTACTATGAAGTATTGGGCGTCAGCCGCACAGCTTCTGATCAAGAACTAAAGAGCGCATATCGGGCTTTGGCCCAGCGTTATCATCCAGACAAGAATCAAAACGACCCGGGCGCGGAGGAAAAGTTTAAAGAACTGGGCGAAGCCTATAGCGTACTGGCCGACTCAGATCAGCGGCAACGCTACGATCGCTTTGGTCATGCCGGCGTTTCGAGTGGCGCCGGGCAAAGTTGGGGAGCGCCCGGTTTTGGCGGCATAGAAGATATCCTCGGCGATCTCTTCGGGTTCAGCGATGTCTTTGGCGGAGCCCGCACGGGAGGGCGCCGCTCTGCCGCGCAACGCGGCGCCGATCTGCGTTACGACCTCGAGATCACACTCGAAGAGGCCTACCACGGGATGACCGCGCAGTTGCGCATTCCGCGACTGGAAACCTGTGAAACCTGCAAAGGGAACGGGGCGGCTCCTGGTACTCAGCCTGAAAACTGCAGCAACTGCGCCGGCACCGGCCAGGTTCGTTATCAACAAGGATTTTTTTCAGTAGCTCGAACCTGCCAACCCTGTCGCGGCGCCGGTCGCGTGGTGAAGAATCCCTGCACAGACTGCCGGGGCGCAGGCCGCATCGAGCGCGAGAAACAGATGGAAGTCAAGATTCCGGCGGGAGTGGAAACCGGTTCGCGACTGCGCGTCCAGGGTGAAGGAGAAGCCGGCACGCAGGGCGGTCCGTCAGGCGATCTTTATGTCGTGATCCATTTGGCCGAGCATGAACGCTTCGAGCGGCAGGGAAGTAATCTCTATGCCTCACTGCCCCTTACTTTCGCACAAGCCGCGTTGGGCGCGGATGTCTTTGTCAGCACGATCGAAGGGGAAGAGAAGATCAAAGTCCCAACTGGCACCCAGACGGGGACCGTCTTTCGCATCAAGGGCAAAGGCATGCCGGTCCTGGGGGGTCGAGGCCGCGGTGATCAGTTTGTATCAGTTACCGTGGTCACACCGACTTCCCTGACGCGGGAACAACGAAAGCTTCTGGAGCAGCTTGCCGTAGTCGAGAACAAAGACCTTGAAGACAAGGGCCTGGTAGACAAAGTTCGCGATATTTTCGGCTGAGGATGGTTGGGGCGTCACTCCTTGGACGCCCCCGGTCCGCGAAGCTACTGTCCACCCCACGGAGGAGAATCCCTACAGTTCAGGGTTCGATTATCAACGCAACGGAGCATGATATGAAGTATTTCCCCCAACTTCGCTTAGGCCTCTTCGTTTTCGCAGCTTTTTTAGTCGGCGGTTCGTTCTCGGCGCAGGCACAGGATAGCCTGCAGCGCTGGCAGAATTTTGATTTCTCGAAGACCGCCCTCAAATCGGCCGACCTCAACCCCGTTCCTCTCGAAGACTTGAAGCTAATGCGCGGAATCGTTTTTGGCCGTCATGGCCGCGTCTTCAAAGACGCGGAGATCGCAACGTACCTGACAGCGCAGGATTGGTATAAACCGAACCAGGACTTTCAAAACTCAATGCTCAACGGACTTGAGAACCGGAACCTTGATCTCATCCGTGACGCGGAAGCGAACAAGCATGCGACCGTCCAGCCCGGAGATATGCGGTATTGGCGTAATCGTACGCTGACGACCAGGAAACTAGGGCTTCACAGTGGCGCGGAGTGGCGCGTGTTGCGCGCGGAGGTTGAGGCAATTCACGGAAAGCGTTTCAGCGAGCCGTGGCTGCAGCAATATTTTGATGAGCGTTACTGGTACAAGCCGAGCGATAACTACGATCCGAAGAAGATTTCCGCGGTCGAGGAGAAAAACCTACTGACAATAGAGGCGGCGCAAAAGAAGTCGCGCAAACTTGCCCTGGCCCCCGGCGACATGGAGCTGTTTGAAAACAGGTTGATCTCCGATCAGATGCTGCACGGCTTGAGCCTTAATGAATTGCGGCTGCTGCGGAATGAGGTTTACGCGCGCCACGGCCGCCAGTTTCAGGCGCCCTGGCTCTCTCAGTATTTCTTTAGCCAGCCGTGGTACCAGCCCAACGAGAACTTTAAGGACGAAGAATTATCAGGACCCGACAAGCAAAACGTCGAAACAATTGTCGCTTACGAGAAGAAGATCCATGACGAACTTGGAAGTAAGGCCATCGCGCGGAGTCTGCTTGAGGGTTTATTCATAGAAGACGCCGTCAAGATGCGGCAGGAAATCTACGCCCGGCACGGGAAGGTCTTTACCAAAGAGCCCTGGTTTCAGACCTACTTCGAGAGCTTTGCCTGGTATAAAGCCAACCCCGAGTTTACTGACGCTCAGTTGACTGACTTGGAGAAACGCAACATCGTGACGATTGCCGCCTATGAGAAAAAGGCGGTGAGCGCGATGAGTGTCATCGAAGGTTGATAAGGCCCACCCCGGTCTCGCGTGCCGAGACCAACGACAACAAGAAACAATGTCCGACAAACTTCAGTTTGTCGTCGTGTTAGCCAAAGAAAGTTCTATCGGCCCCTCGAAGTTTATCGGACATTAGTATTTAGAGCCGGTAACGAACTTTAGCTTTTCGCAGTGCGTCATCGTCGTTGTCGACGTTTTGCAACCGCAGGGTGACATCGGCATTCAGATCAAAACCCGCGCGTTCGCCCGCCTGTAGTTTTACTGTTCCCGCTGCCGCGATCATGGCCGCATTGTCAGTAGAGAGGTGTGGAGACGGGAAGTAGACCGGCACTCCCAAACGCTCGGCCGCTTGTCGTGACGCTTCTCGGAGAGCGCCGTTACAGGCAACGCCGCCCGCTACAATCAGCGTCTGCGGATGATAGCTCGCCGCAACGCGCTCAGTAGTTTCTACCAAAGATCTTACAACCATATTTTGAAAGCTCGCTGCGAGATCCTTGATCGCTTGCCCGGGCTCTTCGCCGTTCCGGACCGGCTGCAATCCGCTTTCGCGCACGTGTTTAGTGACGGCCGTTTTCAAGCCACTGAAACTAAAATCCGCCGAGCCGTCACCCATACGAGGCAGCGAGAACTTGACCGCGCGTGGATTACCTTCGCGCGCGAGCTGCTCGATGATAGGCCCGCCGGGATAGCCGAGTCCCATCATCTTCGCGACCTTGTCGAAAGCCTCGCCCGCTGCATCATCGCGGGTGCGCGCGAGGACTTTGTATTTGCCTGGCTCGGGAACAAAAAACAAATTGCTGTGTCCTCCGGAAACAATCAAAGCGATGGCGGGGTACCTAACCGGAGGGTTCTCGAAAGCCACAGAGTAGACGTGCCCCTCGATGTGATTCACTCCCACCAGTGGCTTCTGAAGCGCAAACGCCATCGCTTTGGCATACGACACACCTACCAGCAATGAACCGACCAGCCCCGGTCCCACCGTAACAGCGATGCCGTCTATTTCATTAGTCTGAATTTTGCCGCTGTCGAAAGCTTCTTCAACGATGGGAACAATCTTGTCGAGGTGTTCGCGCGAAGCGAGTTCCGGAACCACACCACCGAAGTGTTTGTGCGTTTCAATTTGTGAAGCGATCACCGACGAAACGATTTTGTGGCCGTCGCGCACAACAGCCCGGATTCTAGCAACCATTCGGTGAGGTAGCGAACGTTTATAACTTGTAAGGGTGGCACTCCGTGGCCACCCCTTCGTTGATTACAATCTGTTTCGAACCTTAAAGGTACCTCGAGAAGGGCGGCCAGGGGGCGCCGTCCCTACATACCAAATGTTCAGGTCATCAATTCGCGAAAGCTCGAGATAAACCTTTGCATCTGAGGCTTCGTCCCGATGGTTACGCGCATAAAGTTAGGCAGGGCTGGGAACTCGCGGCCCACTTGCACGCTGCGTTCTCGCAGCGCCGTTATGATTGACTTCACCTCGCGACGGAGTTCGATCATCAGGAAATTTGCGTGCGACGGAATCCACTTAAAGCCCAGGCTGTCCAGTTCGGAGTAGACAAATTGTTTGACTTCGCTGTTGCGCCGGCGGCCTTGTTCCACTTGTCCAGTATCCTGAAGACTGGCCAGCGCCGCGACGAGCGCCATGATGTTCACACTGTCCCATGTTTGTTGCGAGCGCATGCGTTGAATCAGCTCGGGCTGCGCGATGCAATAGCCGCAACGCAAACCGGCCATGCCGTAGATCTTGGAAAACGTTCGAGCGACTATCAGGTTTGGATACTGCTTGACCAACGACACGACGCTCTCATAATCATTTGATTCGACATAGTGATGATAAGCCTCGTCAATAAGCACGATCGTTTGACTCGGCACCCTGGCGAGGAACGTGCGGATTTGAGCTCGGGGTGTGATGCTGGCGGTCGGGTTGTTTGGATTGCAGATGTAGACCAAACCTGCGGTGTTCGTCGCCGCTAACATTTTGGATAAATCGTGAGAGTAATCTGGCGCCAGGTTTACTTTGACTACTTCGGCTTGCGCAGTTCTTGCATGAGCAAGGATGGCTTCGAAGGTTGGGTTGCCAACTACAAGGTTCTTGCCTCTGGTCGTAAAAGCTGCAGCAGCCACTTTCAATATTTCACCCGAGCCGTTGCCGAGAAGAATCTGCTCGTTTGACACTCCATGCATCTTTGCCACGGCATTAACAAGAGACTGTTCATGCTCGTCGGGATAACGCCATGCAATGGTAAACGCTTCAGTCATCGCCTTTAGCGCCAACGGCGACGGACCATATGGGTTCTCATTCGAACTGAGACGGACAACTGCGTCAACTTTCGACGCTTCGCTCAGCAGACGCAATCCCGGCTCGGACATGGTTATCGAGGGCCTTAAGGCTGCATAAGCCGCGCTGGTGCTCAGGATTTTTGCGAACCCGCGACGTGAAATTTGAGATGCGCTGTACATGATCTGCCTCACAATCAATTAATTAATCGAAAAAGCTTAGCCATTGATTTGCAGTCCGCCCTTCCGATTATTCGAATGGTCCATAAAAACTAAGCGCGGAGTCGCCCTGCTTGAGTATGCGACTGCGCATTATACGCCCGGCCTCGTCCTTCAACTCATTCTTGTGATGGTGTTCGACCACAAGTAAACCGTTCTCGGTTAATAGAGTTGACCCGGGTGCGCCGAAGATTTCGAGGATTGCAAGATAGTCGTCGGCGTAAGGCGGATCGAAGAAGACAATATCCCATGGGTCGAAAGCGCCGCGCTCGTGCCCAGCCACGCGTCGCAGGTAGTCATACGCTTTAGATTGGACCACCTCGCTCTCGTCTTCCACAATCCGGCAAAGATCAAGATTAGATTTGATCAGGGAGCACATCTTTCGTGAACGATCGACAAAGGTTACCTGCCTTGCGCCACGCGACAGTGCTTCAATTCCTACTGCTCCCGATCCGGCGCAGAGATCGAGAAAGCGCGCATTTTCGATTCGCGGCGCAATGACATTGAACAGTGTCTCTCGCAGACGATCCGAAGTCGGCCGCACCTCAAGCGATGGCGGGCTTTTCAGATTTCGGCCGCGGAATTTTCCGGCGATGATTCGCAATGCGTGATCAGGTTACAACTTAACAATTTTATCCGCAGATTACGCAGAATGTAGAAACCCGCTTGAAAAGGCAGAGTTCAAATACTAAACGGGTCTGGTTCTAACCTCTCTTTTTGAATCTGTGTAATCTGCGAAATCTGCGGATTCGTAATCTGCGAACTCGACTTCATCCTACCGCCGCCAGGCCGAACCGCGCGTCAGACTTGACGCGTTGAATCATCTTCGATGTCTCCGGCGACTTCTCGCCTTTCGCCAGATAAAACTCTGCTTCCTTGCGGGCGCCTTCAAGGAATTGCTGATCGCGCACAAT
>WNGI01005815.1_pt1 | contig 11170 bp, 10 predicted proteins | sample 5400621 | NCBI WGS metagenome assembly WNGI01 (sample SAMN13153374, study PRJNA577476) | soil metagenome | isolation source: 20 cm soil or saprolite under Garry oak tree replicate 1 | place: USA:California | collected 2016-06-15
GAGCCGGTGACGTGGACCCAGACCAGGCCGGCCGGCAGACCCGTGAAGTACTGGGTGTAGCCGACCGCGCCCTGCACGCCGAGCAGGCCGAGCAGCATCCAGCCCAGCCGCATCGCCCGGGCCGGCGCCCTGGTCAGGCGCAGCCCCACCACCAGCGGCACGGCGAGCCCGCCCAGCAGCCAGCCGATGTCGGAATGGAACTGGGTGACACCGGCTAGCGGCAGGTGGTAGCGCGGGACCGCGCCCGCGCCGGCGAGTGGCCCGGTGCCGGTAACCACCGTCCCGGCTGCCAGCATCACCGCCACCACCGCCACCACGCCGCGGGCGAGCAGCCTCAGGTCGCGCCGCACAAGCGAGCGCGCCGGCGCGGTGCCCTCCGTGCACTTGGCGTGCAGCGCCACCGCGGCCGCCACGACCGCTACCGACACCACGAAGTGCAGCGACACCATGGCCGGGTTGAGATCGGTCAGCACCACGATCCCGCCGAGCACGATCTGCGCCACCACGCCGGCCGGCTGCGCGGCGGCCAGCCAGACCAGGTCGGGCCGGCGCCGTGCGCCCGGCCCGCCGGGACGGAACCGCCAGGCCGCGATCAGCACCGCCACCGCGACGACGGTGACCACGACGGTCACCATCCTGTTGCCGAACTCGATCCAGGTATGGAACATGGGATCGCCGCGCGTGGGCGCGGCCACCAGGCTGCTGTGGGTGCACTGCGGCCAGTCCGGGCAGCCGAGCCCGGACTTGCTCAGCCGGACGGCCGCCCCGGTCACGATGATGACCGTGGAGGAGATAACCCCGGCCAGCGCGATCCTCCGCATGGAGACCGGCGTCGGGTCCCAGACGGCGGCGGCCCAGCGGCGGGCCACGGACCATGCGCCTCCCGCGCCGCGCGGGGCGGGCGGTGGTCCGGGGGCGGGAGCGGGCCCGTCCGGGCCACCCGGCTGCGAGGTGGGGTCGGCTGGCACGTCCCCATGGTAGGAGCGGCCCGCCCCGTTTGCATCCCGACTGGCGGCTTCACGCCTCCGGGGCCTGGGACGCCCGGGCGCTGCCCCGGGCCGCGCCGGCGCAGGCGATCATCACGCAGACGATCGCGGCCCACTCGCTGACCGCCAGCGTCTCGCCCAGCATGACCAGCCCCACCAGGGCGGCGACCGCCGGTTCCAGGCTCATCCAGATGCCGAACACCCTGGCCGGCACCCGCCGCAGGGCCTCCAGCTCCAGCGTGTAGGGGATGATCGACGACAGCAGCCCGATCGCCAAGCCGGTCGCCAGGATGCCGGGCCGCAGCAGCGCCCCCCGCCCGGCCGTGACCCCGACCGGGACGATGACGACCGCGGCGACGAGCATCGCGATCGTCAGGCCGGACGCGCCGGGGAAACGCCGCCCGGTGGCGCGGCTGAGGATGATGTACGCGGCCCAGGCGGCGCCGGCCAGCAGCGCGAACGCCAGGCCCACGAGGTCGGTGCCGTGGCCGCCGCCGGCCAGGCTCCCGGCCCCGGTGAGCAGCGCGACTCCCGCCCCGGCCAGGGTTATCCAGAGCAGGTCGATGAGCCGGCGCGAGGTGACGACGGCGACCGCGAGCGGGCCAAGGAACTCAATGGTGACCGCGATCCCGAGCGGGATCCGGGCGAAAGCCTGGTAGATCGAGTAGTTCATGACCGCGAGGGTCAGCCCGAAGGCGGCCACCACCGCCGCGTCCCGCCAGGACCGCCGCCGCACCAGGCCCGCCAGGTTCTGCCGCAGCGGCCGCGCGCCGGCCACGGCCATCAGCGCCGCCGCGGTCCACAGCCGGAGCGCGGTGACGGCGGCGGGCGGGATCTGCGTGAACAGGCGGGCCGCGAGGCCGGCGCCGACCTGCACCGAGACGACCCCGGTGAGGACGAGCACGGACGGCGGCACCGACCCGAGCAGCGCGACAGGCGCCCGGGGCGCGGTGGGCGCGGGCGGCGCAGGCGGCGTGGGGCTGGCTCCGGATGCGGCTTCCCCGGCCGGGTGGGCCGGGGAAGCCGGGCTGGCCGGGTGGGCCGGGCTGGCCGCGCCCCGGCCCGGGCGGCGGCCGTCTACTCCCAGCGGAACGTCCGGGCGGCGAGTGCGATGGCCGCTGCCGCCCACACCACGAGCACGGCCAGGTCACGTACGGGTGCCCCGGCGCCGTGCTGCAGCACCGAGCGGAGCCCGTCGGACAGGGCGCCGGAGGGCAGCAGGGTCAGCACGGGCCGGGCCCCGTCGGGGAACTTGGTGAGCGGGAAGATGATCCCGCCCACGCCGAGCAGGATCAGGTAGATCAGGTTGGCCACCGCCAGCGTGGCCTCGGCGCGCAGCACACCCGCCAGCAGCAGCCCGAGCCCACTGAACGCGGCGGTGCCGGCCAGCACCAGGGCCACGACCCACACGGCCCCCGCCGGGCCGCCGCGCGGGTGCCAGCCGAGGGCCAGCCCCACCCCGGTGATGATCACTACCTGCATGAGCTCGATGGCGATCACGCTGAGGGTCTTGGCGGTGATCAGCCCGCCCCGGGTGAGCGGCGTGGCCCCGAGCCGCTTGAGCACCCCGTACCGGCGCTCGAACCCGGTCGCGATGGCCTGGCTGGTGAAGGCGGTGGACATCACGGCCAGCGCGATGATGCCCGGGACCAGGAAGTCCACCCGCCGGCCCTCGGACTTGACCAGCGGCTCCAGCGTGAACGCGACCAGCAGCAGCACCGGGATGAACAGGGTCAGCAGCAGCTGCTCGCCGTTGCGCAGGGTGGTGCGGGTCTCCAGCACCGCCTGCGTGGTGATCATCGCGGGCAGCGGCGCGGCGCCCGGCAAGGGCGGCGGCCACGGCGGAGCGACCGGGGCGGCCGCCCCGGCCAGCTCACGGTTCCCGGTCATGACCGCAGCTCACGGCCGGTGAGCTCGAGGAACACGTCTTCCAGCGTACGGCTCTCGATCCGCAGATCCTGGGCGAGCACGCCGTGCTCGGCGCACCAGGCGGTCACGGCCGCGACCAGCTGCGGGTCGACCCGGTCGTGGACCTCGACCAGGTAGTGGCCGGCCGGGGACTCCTTGGCGGCGGCGCCCGGCGCCAGCGCGGCGAGCAGCCCGTCGGTGTCCAGGCCGGGCTCGGCCCGGAACCGCAGCTGGCCCGCGGTGCCGGTCAGGTCGGCCGTGGTTCCCTCGGCGACCAGGCGCCCGTGATCGACGATGGCCACCCAGTCCGCGAGGCGTTCCGCCTCGTCCATGTGGTGCGTGGTGAGGATCACGGTTGCTCCCGAGGCACGCAGCCCGCCGATCAGGTCCCAGGTGGCGTGGCGCGCCTGCGGGTCCAGCCCGGCCGTGGGCTCGTCGAGGAAAACCAGCTCCGGGCGGCCGATGACGGCCGCGGCGAGGGACAGCCGCTGCTGCTGGCCCCCGGACAGGCGCTTGAACGGCGTCCGGGCGTGGGCGGCCAGCCCGAGCCGGTCGAGCAGGTCGGCCGGGTCGAGGGGGTGGGCGTGGAAGTTCGCCATCACCCGCAGGTACTCACCGGGCCGCACGGCGGGCGGGATCCCCCCGGACTGGAGCATCACCCCCACCCGGGGCCGCAGCCGGCGGGCGTCGGCCACCGGGTCCAGGCCGAGCACCGACACCGTGCCCGCGTCAGGGCGGCGGTAGCCCTCGCATATCTCCACCGTGCTGGTCTTGCCCGCCCCGTTCGGGCCCAGCACCGCCGTTACGGCGCCCCGCTCGGCGGACAGCGACAGGCCGTCCACCGCCGTGATCCTTCCGTACCGTTTGACGAGGTCGTGGACCTCGACGGCGGGGGAGGTGTTCACGCTCGCGAGTGTAGATGCTCTGCCACGGGGATAAGCGGCGATCCGCAGCCTGGCTGGCCCTCCCGGCCGGGGCCCCGGGCTCCGGACCGTCGGCCGCCGCCGCGACCAGCGCGGACACCAGCTGCCGGTCATGGCCGGCCTCGGGATGCCACTGCACCGCCAGCATGAAAGAGTGCTGGCCCGTCCCGGGCGGCAGTTCGACCGCCTCGATGAGGCCGTCCTGCGCCCAGGCGACGGGGACGAGCCCGTCGCCGAGCCGGGCGATGCCCTGGTGATGGGCGGTCGGCACGTTCAGCGCGAGCTCGGCGTGGCCGCCATCCGGCCGCAGGATGGAGATGAGCTGGCTCCCGGCAGCGAGGCGCACCGGGTGCGACCCGAACGTGCCGGGTGTGGGCCGGTGCCCGGCCTCGGCCGGGAGATCCTGGTACAGGGTCCCGCCACGGGCCACGTTGATCAGCTGCATCCCGCGGCAGATGCCGAGGATCGGCAGCCCATCGGCCAGCGCGCCCGCGAGCAGCTCCAGCTCCGCCTGATCGCGCTCGGGGTGGACGCGGCTGGTCCGGGGGTCCGGCTCGGCGCCATAGCCGGCCGGGTCGAGGTCGCCGCCGCCGGTGAGGATCAGCCCGTCCAGGCGGCCCAGGGCCCGCGCGATACCGGGCACCGGCGGCAGCAGCAGGGGGACACCGCCCGCCTCGGTGACCTGGTCGATGTAGCTGGTAGGCAGCAGCGCGGCTGGGGCCTGCCAGGCGGCCCACCGGGCCGGCTCGGCGTAGGTGGACAGCCCGATAACCGGCGCGCTCATTTCATTGCCTTCCTCGCGGGGCGTCGTGCCGGAGGCGCGCAGGCTAGCGCCTCGGGAGGCGGGTCCTGGGCTCCGGGACATCGCTGACGCTGGGTCGTGCCGGCGGCGCGCCAGCCAGCACTGTGGCCCGGCGCCTGTGGCGTCACGCGTGGCTGGTTCGAGGGCGACCGAGGGCTCACAGTGGCGTCACGTAGGCGCTGGAGATGCCACCGTCGACGAGGAAGGTGGCGGCGGTGACGAACGACGCGTCGTCGCTGGCGAGGAAGGCGACCGCGGCGGCGATCTCCTCCGGCTCGGCGAACCGCCCCATCGGCACGTGCACCAGCCGGCGCGCCGCGCGCTCCGGGTCGGCGGCGAACAGCTCCTGCAGCAGCGGCGTGTTGACCGGGCCCGGGCAGAGCGCGTTCACCCGGATCCCCTCCCGCGCGAACTGCACGCCGAGCTCCCGGCTCATCGCGAGCACGCCTCCCTTGGAGGCGCTGTAGGAGATCTGCGAGGTGGCCGAGCCCAGCACCGCGACGAAGGAGGCGGTGTTGATGATGGAGCCGCCGCCCCGCGCCTGCATGTGCGGAATGACGTGCTTGCAGCACAGGTAGACGGAGGTGAGGTTGACCTCCTGCACCCGGCGCCAGGCCTCCATGCCGGTGACGAGGATGGAGTCGTCGTCGGGCGGCGAGATTCCCGCGTTGTTGAACGCGATGTCGATGCGGCCGAAGGCGCCCAGCGTGGCGTCGTACATCGCGGCGACGTCGTCCTCGGACGTCACGTCGGCCTGGACGGACAGGCCGCCGACCTCATCGGCGGCCGCCTTCCCGGTCTCGCCGTCGAGGTCGACGACGGCGACCTTGGCCCCCTCGGCGGCCAGCCGGCGGGCGGTGGCCAGCCCGATGCCGCTCCCGCCCCCCGTCACCACGGCGACCCGGTCCAGCAGGCGTTGCATGGGTGCGGTCATTCCCCGGCCGCCCGGTCTGCGGTCACTGTGCGATCACTCCTGCGTGTCTCATTCGTCGGTTGCGATGAAGACGTTCTTGGTCTCGGTGAACGCGTCCAGGGCGTCCGGCCCCAGCTCACGGCCCAGCCCGGACTGCTTGAAGCCGCCGAACGGGGTCCAGTAGCGGACGGAGGAATGCGAGTTGACCGACAGGTTGCCGGTCTCGACCGCCCGCGCCACCCGCAGCGCGCGGCCCAGGTTCTGCGTCCAGATCGACCCGGACAGCCCGTAGGGGGTGTCATTGGCGATCTTCACCGCGTCCGCCTCGTCCTCGAACGGGACCACCGCCACCACCGGCCCGAAAACCTCCTCGGTGTAGGCGGGGTAGTCCGGGCGCACCGGCGCCAGCACCGTGGGCGCGAACCAGTAGCCGGGGCCGGCGGGCGCCTGGCCCCGGAACGCGACCGGCGCGTCCGGCGGCACGTAGGAGGCGACGCGGGCCAGGTGCTCGGCCGAGATGAGCGGGCCCATCTCGGTGTCCGGGCGGGCCGGGTCGCCGACCGCCACCCGCTTGACGGCCGGCTCGAGCAGCTCCATGAACTTGTCGAACACGCTGCGCTGGACCAGGATGCGCGACCGGGCGCAGCAGTCCTGGCCGGCGTTGTCGAAGACCGCCTGCGGCGCGGCGGCGGCCGCCCGCTCCAGGTCGGCGTCGGCGAACACGATGTTCGCGCTCTTGCCGCCGAGTTCCAGCGTGAGCCGCTTCACCTGCCGGGCGCAGCCGGCCATGATCTGCTGGCCGACCTCGGTGGAGCCGGTGAACACGATCTTGCGGACGTGCTCGTGGTCGACCAGCCGCTGGCCCACCACCGAGCCCTTGCCCGGCAGGACCTGGAACACCCCGTCCGGCAGGCCCGCCTCGCGGGCGAGCTCGCCGATCCGGATCGCGGTCAGCGGCGTCCGCTCGGCCGGCTTGGCGATCACCGGGTTGCCGGCCGCCAGCGCCGGGCCGAGCCCCCAGCCGAGGATGGGCATGGGGAAGTTCCACGGCACGATCAGGCCGACGACGCCGACCGGCTCCTGGAAGGTCACGTTGACGCCGCCGGGAACCGGGATCTGCTTGCCGCACAGGCGTTCCGGCGCCGCCGAGTAGTAGCGCAGGACGTCCCGTACGTTGCCCGCTTCCCACCGGGCCTGGCCCACCGGGTGCCCACTGCCGGCCACCTCGAGGCCGGCCAGCTCCTCGTTATGGTCGTCCACCGCGTCGGCGAAGGCCCGCAGCAGCGCGGCCCGCTCGCCGGGCGCGACCGCGCGCCAGGCCGCCTGGGCGGCCACCGCGCGGGCGATCGCCGCGTCGGTCTCCTCCGCCGACGTGGATGGCACGGTGGCGACGGTCTCCTCGGTCGCCGGGTTCAGCACTGTGAAGGTGGACATGCCTGCGCCTGATCTCCTGCCGCTCAGAATCGCTCGAAGCCGCGCCGCAGCTCCCAGTCGGTGACCGCGGCGTCGAACGCTGCCAGCTCTACCCGGGCGCCGTTCGCGTAATGCTCGACCACCTCATCGCCGAACGCCTGGCGGGCGAGCTGGCTCTTCTCCCATTCCGCCAGGCCGTCCCGCAGCGTGGCCGGCACGCGCGGGCCCGGGTCACTGTATGCGTTGCCCGCCAGCGCCGGCTCCAGCGGCAGTTCCTTCTCGATGCCCTCCAGGCCGGCCGCGATCATCGCCGCGACCGCGAGGTAGGGATTCACGTCGCCGCCGGGAACCCGGTTCTCCACCCGCAGCGAGGGCGGCGAGTGACCGACCAGGCGCATGGAGCAGGTCCGGTTGTCCACGCCCCAGCGGATCGCGGTCGGGGCGAAACTGCCCGGCACATACCGCTTGTAGGAGTTGACGTTGGGCGCGTGGAACAGCACGAGCTCGCGCAGCCCGGCGAGCTGGCCGGCCAGGAAATGCTCGCCGAGCTGCGACAGGCCGTTCTGCCCGGTCCCGGCGAGCACCGCCTTCCCGGCCGAGTCCCGCAGCGAGAGATGGATGTGGCAGGAGTTGCCCTCACGGTTGTTCGGCTTGGCCATGAAGGTGATGCTCATGCCGTCCGCGGCGGCGATCTCCTTCGCCCCCGTCTTGTAGATCGAGTGGTTGTCGCAGGTGGTCAGCGCGTCGGCATAGCGGAACGCGATCTCATGCTGGCCGAGGTTGCATTCGCCCTTGGACGACTCGACGTACATGCCCGCACCCGCCATGCCCAGCCGGATCTTGCGCATCAGCGGCTCCACCCGCCCGGTGCCGAGGATGGAGTAGTCGACGTTGTACTGGTTCGCGGGGGTGAGGTCGCGCCAGCCGCTGGCCTGTGCCTGCTCGTAGGAGTCGTTGAAGAGGCAGAACTCCAGCTCGGTGCCGGCCAGCGCGGTCCAGCCGCGTTTGGCCAGCCGCCGCACCTGGGCCCGGAGGATCTGGCGGGGCGAGGCGACCACCGGGCTGCCGTCCTGCCACGCGAGGTCCGCGATGACCAGGACGGACGCCTCGTGCCACGGCATCCGCCGCATCGTGGCCAGCGCGGGTACGAGGACGAAGTCCCCGTACCCGCGCTCCCACGAGGACATCGCGTACCCGTCCACCGTGTTCATCTCGACGTCCACCGCCAGGAGGTAGTTGCAGCCCTCCGCGTGGTGATGGACCACCTCTTCCAGGAAGAACTCGGCGGACAGGCGCTTGCCCTGCAGGCGCCCCTGCATGTCGGTGAAGGCGAGCACGACCGTGTCGATCGTGCCCTCACCCACCTCGACGCGCAGCTGCTCAAGCGTGAGCAGGCCGCGCCGGCCGCTGAGCGCGTCGGCATGGAGCACGGTGATGATGTCCCTTCGTCAGGTCGCGAGCTCGCGTTCGATCGCGGCCAGTTCCTCGGCTGTGCCCTGGACCTTCGGTCCCTTGAACCAGTGCCTCGCGGAAACCAGCCAGTAGATCCCGGCGAAGCCGATGACCACGAGCACCGCGATCACGGCGTAGTTGAAGGTGGTGAAGGTGATCGGCCCGACCTGCGGCAGCATGAACAGGATCGTGATGATCACCACCCAGGTGACGGCGATCCAGCCGACCACGTAGCTCCACCGGCCCAGGTGCCAGGGGCCGCGCTTGAATTCCTCGCCGCGGCGCAGCCGCAGGAAGGTCGGCGTCACGTAGGCGATGTACAGGCCGATAACCGCGATGGAGGTCACGGCCGCGTAGGCGGCGTAGTTCCACAGGTAGGGCAGCCCGAGGATGAGCGCGCCGCCGGCGGCGAGCCAGATCGCGTTGGTCGGGGTCCTGGTGCGGTGGTTCACCCGGTGCCAGAAGCTCGAGAACGGCAGCGCGCCGTCACGGGAGAAGGCGTAGATCATCCGGGAGTTGGCGGTCACCGACGACATGCCGCAGAACAGCTGGGCCACGCACACGATCAGCAACAGCAGCTCCGCGCCGGTCTTCCCGATCGCGTCGAGGAAGATCTGGGCGGGCGGCACGCCGGTCGCGGAGCCGACTTCGCTGGTGTAGTTCTGGATCGCGAAGGTGACGCCGATCAGCAGCACCCAGCCGGCGACCAGCGACACCAAGATCGACATCACGATGCCGCGCGGGCCTGCGGTGGCAGCGTCGCGGGTCTCCTCGGTCATGTGCGCCGAGGCGTCGTAGCCGGTGAAGGTGTACTGCGCCAGGAGCAGGCCGATCAGCACGATGTAGAAGGTGGGGACGACCAGGCCGGTTCCGTTGTAGAAGTGCCCGAAGACAAAGCTGGCCGACTGGTGGTGCGACGGCACGAAGGCCAGCACGGCGACGATGATCAGCACGCCGAAGATGTGCCACCACACGCTGATGTCGTTCAGCAGCGCGACCAGCCGGATGCCGAACTGATTCAGCATGCCGTGCACCAGCAGGATGACCGCGTAGATGACGATCGTGACCCAGTGCGCAGTGCTGAGGTTGAACGTCAGGCTGAGCAGCGCATGAACGAAGAACGCGGCGCCGAAGTCGATGCCGGCCGTCACCGCGACCTGGCCGAGGAAGTTGAACCAGCCGGTGAACCAGGACCAGACGGGCGCGCTCTTCTGCGGGGCCAGCTTGGCCGCCCAGTAGTACAGCCCGCCCGCGGTTGGGAAGCTGGAGCACACCTCGGCCATGGCCAGGCCGACGAACAGGGTCATGATCCCCACGAACGGCCAGCCCCAGACGATCAGGACCGGCCCGCCGGTGAGCATGCCGAACCCGTAGAGGGTCAGGCAGCCGGACAGGATCGAGATGATGGTGAAGGAGACGGCGAAGTTGGAGAACCCGGACATGCGCCGCATGAGCTCCTGGGCGTAGCCAAGCTCGTGGAGACGTTTCTGGTCTGCGTCGAGTGCTTCGGGGACCGCTTGTTCGTTGACCGACACGAATGCTCCTTACGTCAAGCCCCGAGACGTAGGTCAGGGTGATGATGCCGGTGTCGCGCCCAGCCGCTTGAGCAGGCAGCCGTGGGCCCAATGGTTTATTATCAGACCATTGACGGTTAGAGTGCCGGTCATGTCAAGACCTGAGGCGGAATTACCCGGTGCCCCGGAAACCCCAGTGGCCAGGCAGGCGGTCCGCTCCCGGGGTGGCACCCGTTCCCGCCCGCCCGACCGGGCCGGAGGCAGCCGCCGCGACGGCCGGGGGTGAGTTCACCTCCCTGCTCGGCCCGGTGCGGGCGGGCAACGCCTTCGAGGAGACGGTCGAGCGCCTGCTGTCCGTGATCAAGCTGGGAGTTATCCCTCCCGGGGACCGGTTCCCGGCCGAGCGGGAACTGGCCGGCCTGCTGGGGGTCAGCCGGATCACGCTGCGTGAGGCCATCCGGGCGCTGCAGCAGGCGGGCTATGTCGAATCGCGGCGCGGCCGGTTCGGCGGCACCTTCGTGACCTACATCAGGCCCGCGCCCGATCCGGGAGAGGCACGCCGGATCGCGCTGGCGGATTCCGCCCAGCTCGCCGACGCGCTGGCGTTCCGGATGGCGCTGGAAACCGGCGCCGCCCTGGTCCTGGCCGCCGCCGATGGCGACCGCGGGCGCGAGGTCCTGCTCGAGCGGCTGGCCGCGGTCAACAAGGCCACCCCGGGGGACTACCGGCGGCTCGACACGCTGTTCCACCTGGCGATCGCGGAACTTACCGGCTCCACCCTGCTCGCCGCCGCCTGCGCCGACGCCCGGATGCGGCTCAACGACCTGCTGAACGCGATCCCGGTGCTGAAGCACAACATCGTGCACACCGCCCAGCAGCACACCGCCATCGTCGATGCGATCCTGGCGGGCGACCCGGAGCGCGCCCGCTGCGCGGTGGCCGAGCACCTCGACGGCACCGGCGCCCTGCTCCGGGGATTCCTGGCCACGCCCGCCCGGCCCGCCGGCCCGTCACCCCGGCCAGCCACGGCACCGTGGCCGGTCCCATGACGGCGGCCAGCCCGGAAATAGTGGCCAGCCAGGAAATCACCACCGCGAGCCAGGAAATGACGACCGCCGGCCAGGAGGGCGGGGAAGCTCCTTAGCGGGCTCCAGCCGGCTTTGTCCCCGCGCTATCTCATGGGGCCGTACTCGCCCCGTGCTATCCCCCGAGGCGCGGTGGCGCGAGGAGACCACGGCCCGGCGCGTGGCGTGGCAGAT
>WNGI01005816.1_pt1 | contig 11170 bp, 8 predicted proteins | sample 5400621 | NCBI WGS metagenome assembly WNGI01 (sample SAMN13153374, study PRJNA577476) | soil metagenome | isolation source: 20 cm soil or saprolite under Garry oak tree replicate 1 | place: USA:California | collected 2016-06-15
GAGCGCGTCTCCGGATCAGACCAGAGATTCGTCGCGTAGATCCGCGCGAAGCGCTCCTGCAGCCCGAGCTCGACGAGCTCGGCCGCGTGCTCGGCGAATCGCCGCTCGGCGACCGTTAGTCTTCGCTCTCTAGCGTCACTCAAAACCGATTACGTCCCAGCACCGGTCCTCCAGCATCAATGGTCGTGCGGCAGTCCTCTCACACTCCGTTAAACCCAACGCCGGCAGGAACGCATCCCCGGCAGCGATCCCGCGATCATTTCCCGGCCGCCTTGTAGACACGCACGTAATCAACGAGCATCGTCGCCGGGAAGATCCCGTCGGACTGAGGATCCCCGTCGAAATTTCCCCCGACGGCAAGGTTGAGGATCAGGAAGAAGGGTTGGCCGAGGATCGATCGACCGTATCGCTGTAGCGCGTTCCGGCTGACGGTGTAGTGGACGACATCGTCGACGTAAAACTTCGCGCCGAGCGAATCCCATTCGACGGCGAAGATGTGGAAGTCGTACGTGAGCGAGCCGCGCGCAAGCCTATTGCGGTGGGCAAATGGTGTCGCGCCCGAATAGCCAGGACCGTGAATCGCCGAGCTCGATATCGTCGGCTCGCTGCCCTTGTTTTCCATGATGTCGATCTCGCCGCCGGCTGGCCAACCCAGCGTCGCAATGTCACGACCGAGCATCCAGAAGGCAGGCCACAGTCCCTGCCCCGCTGAGAGCCTGATGCGAGCTTCGACCCGACCAGGTTCCGCCAACATTCTGTCGCGCGTCGTGATCTTGGCAGACGTGTACAGGCACCGGCCGTAATAGCAGCGCAGGTCCCGGGGTGCGGTGCGCGCAACGATCATCAACTGGCCCTGTCCATTAAGGGAGATGTTGCTGGGGGAGTCGGTGTAATACTCTTTCTCCTTGTTCCCCCAGCCGCAGTTCCCCTGGGCGCATCCGTCGGTGGTCTCGTAGCTCCAGTTCGTCTCATCGATGCGCCCGCCGGCAATTCCGTCGAAATCGTCGCCCCAGGTTTGGATCCACCTGCTTTTGAGCGGAGTCGACACGGTTGGTCTCGTGCTGGACGTGCACGCGAGCGAAGCGGCGAGCGCGAGCGCCGACAAAGCGCGCACGATTCGATTTCGTGACGAGCCCGCCATCCAGCGATGCAGCTCAGACATCCACGGCGGCAATGATGTCCTGGGCACTTCTCACTGTCGCAAACTCGCCGCTAAGACTCGCCAACTCGGCGCGGTGGATGAGGTCCGCGGTGAAGTGCGTTCCGTCAGGACCGCGTCTCTCGAACGTCGCGGTAGCATCGTCGACCACAGTAACGGTGAAGCCGAGGTTTGCCGCCATCCGCGCGGTAGTAGACACGCAGTGATCTGTGGTGAGCCCGACCACAACCAGCTCGCTGATTCCTCTGGAGCGAAGATACGACTCGAGCTCGGTCCCGATGAAGGCGCTATTGACGTGCTTTTGGAAGAGCGGTTCGTCCGGCTTCGGTGTAACCTCGACTTTCAAAGCCTGACCGGGTCTGTCTTCGCGAAGCGGGGATTCGGGCTCGAGCGACAGATGCTGCACGTGAATGACCGGTCGGTCGGACGCGCGCCAGGCCGCGAGAAGATCGGCGATGCGCTTTTCCGCGTCGGGATTATTCCGTTCTCCGAAACGCGGATCGTCCAGCCCCTGCTGAACGTCGATGACAAGCAAAGCGGTACGCGATGACAGACCCATTACCTGACCTTCGTTCGCATCTCGGACATACGCGTCTTCACCAGTCGCTTCACGAGACCAGTTGGTATCGGCTTGCTGCGCGGAAACTGAATTGTTCCCTTTGCGACTACGAATCCCTTTAGATCAGCGGCGTGCGCGCGCTGAATTCCAGCGGTCATTGGGTACAGACTACTGTGGTTTTTCCAAGCCGCGTAATACGCGAGCACTCGTCCATTGAGTCTGAACGCTGGAATGCCGTAGCTGAAATCTTCGGTGGCCTCAGGAGCTGCGGCGCGAATGGCATCGCGCATTTTTTTTAGCTCCCTTCGAGCGTCGGGCGACAATGCCGCGAAATATTTTCTCAGCCGCAACTGGGGCTGCTGCCTCGCACTAACCTTCGAGGAAGACGACGATCGCATATCCGAAAAGTGCTTCTAACCTGGCGCGGCCGTTAGGTAGCCCTAGACTCAACGGCAGGGTGCCGCAGAGCCTCTGACAGGAGTCAACGGCTGAGCTAAGAAAATCGCCAAAATAGCGTCAAAGCTGAGCCAAAATTGAAGGCGAAAAACGCGAAAAAAAGCTCGCACATCTGTTTACAATTTGCTATTTTAGACGTCCAACATTACAGCCCGAAAGTGCTTTCAAGGAGCGGACTAGTCCTCTCCTGTGGTCTGTCACGTACACTGGCGCCAACGCGCCCCCAGTCGAGGAGAACCGAGTGGCAGTAGGCAATTATCTGAAGAACGGACTCATCGGCGCCTTTGCCCTGATCGTGGGTGGCGCGCGCTTCATTCCGGGAACCGACACGCACGGCCCGGTTCTGGTTGGGGCAGCAGAGCTTTTGGCCGAAACCCCTTCAGCTGTCTCCGGTGACGAGACAGCGAAGAGCGGTCTGTTGGCGAAAACCACCGCCGCGCTTCACGCCTTCGCCGCGGCGGTTCGCCCCCTGAGTCATCCAAAAGCGCTCGAGTCCGCGTTCCGCAGTTACTTCGCCTACGAGGCGGCCCATCCGGACGAGGTGAGAAAGCCACTACTGTACTTCGTCGATTATGGCTTACCGAGCACTGAGCCACGCGGCTACATCTTCGACATGCGGTCGCTGGCCATTCTCGAGGGTCCATTCGCGGTCGCGCACGGCCGCGGTTCGTCGCTCACGCAGTACGGTATCCCGACCCGTTTCTCGAATGCATCGGGCAGCGCAGCGACCTCGCTCGGGCTCTACGTTGCTGAGAACACTTACATGTTCCAAGGCCATACCGGTGGCCAGGCTTACAGCTCGATCGGTCTCCGTCTGAAGGGCGTGTCCGGAAACTTCAATGACAACGCGCTAGCACGAGGGGTTGTCGCTCACGGCGCCCCTTACGTCACACCGAGCCGAGCCGGGCGAAGTGAAGGCTGTCCCGCGATGGAACAGCAGCGCGCTCAGCGCCTGCTACCCAAGCTCGCCGATGGCGGCATGGTGTTTCTCTTCGCGCCGGACCCGAAGTGGATGGCCGACGACCCATGGGTCGCCGCCAGCGCCGAGTAGACAAAGGCACGGTCGATTCATAGGCGCCGGTCTCGTTTGCCGGCTCAGCCATTCGTAGCTAAGATAGTCCCGTCCAAGCGCGTAACGAGCTGGCACCCCCGGCCCCTGCCGTTCCCATGCGCAATCGTGCTGCGATGTACAATCGCGTTCTCAAGCTGGTTGCACTTGCGCTTTCCGCCGTGCTTGGGTTCTCGTCGCGCTCGAGCGCGCAGGGCCTCCGAGAGCGGATATCGGAGCTGTTCATTTTCGGGCCGGGGCAGGATCCACTTTTCCTGGCGGGGTCAGGCGACCCCAACAATCCCGCATCGCTACAGGCGCACGGCCACCACTTCGTGCCTTCCTCGGCCGCGGAAAACGGATCGATAATCGCTTTCATCACCGATGCCCTCGGTGCCAGCGTGGCCAACATACCAATCGGCTCGACCAGCGGCGGCGTGACATTCCGGTTCGAGGGCGGTGTTCCGGTACAAACTTCCACATCGGCCGGACCCATTTTCGCCGAGCGAGCGCAAACTCTGGGACGAGGCCGAGTATTGGCTGGCATTAGCAGGACCGGTTTTCGCTTCGCCACGTTGCGTGGCGTCGACATGCGCAATATCGGACTGACCTTCACCCACGAGAACGTCGACTTCGAAGGATGCGATGCCCAATTCGGCGGCGACTGCTCGCTGTACGGCGTGCCTGTTCTCGAGAACGACGCGATGGACTTTCATCTGTCGATGGATCTCGACGTGCGAGTCACGTCGATGTACGTCACCTACGGCGTGTCAGATCGATTCGACTTTGGATTCGTCGTGCCGATCGTCCAGGCGGAATTTCGCGGCGAAAGCGATGCGCAAATCCGTCCGTTTGGCGGAACCACGGCAGCGCACTATTTCGCCGGCACTTCGGCTAATCCCGTATTGAGCGCCCATCGCCAGAGCCTGGGCTCAGCGGCTGGACTCGGGGACGTTGCCATCCGCGCGAAAGTGAACCTTCGCGAGACGCCACGCACCAACTTTGCCTTTCTGATGGATGGCCGCTTTCCTACGGGTAGCAGGGAAGACCTGCTGGGATCAGGCAAATTTGCCGGACGCGCTCTGGCGATCCTCAATTCGCGCTTCGGCGATTTCTCGCCGCATTTGAACGCAGGCTACGTCTATCACGCAGGCACCCAGCAGAACGATGCTGTGCTTGGTACCGTTGGGTTTGATGACCGAATGGCCGAAGGAGTTACTTTGGCGGCGGATCTGGTGACGGAGCTACAGGTCGGTGACAGTAAGCTTCATCTCCCGCCTCCGGTCACTTACGAGTCGCCGTTTCTTCGGACATTGAACCCCACCAACATTCCGGAGATTCGCGACGATCTCGTAAATGGCTCCTTCGGCGTGAAGCTGACGCCGGCACGCAACACGACGGTGGTGCTGAACACGCTGTTTCCTTTGAATCGCGGCGGATTGAGAGCCAATCTCGTCTACACGGCCGGCATCGAGTACGCCTTTTAGCCGGAAATCACTGCGTTCAGCGCAGTGACACCAAGTGCCATCCTCTGCTATCGTGCCGAACCGTCACCACAAAATTGACGGGTTGACTCTCGTTGATGCCTTCGGTCGTGACGAATGCGTAGTTTCCCTCGAGTCGAGCATCCGCCAGCGCGCCTGAACCTTCGACGTTGGCGATCCTGAACGTGGCGTTGATGCTCCGTGCGCCGTTGAAGAATTGCTCGAAGCGTCGCAGTTGTTCCGATGTCAGACCAGGGTAGTCACGCCGCATGGCGCCGATGTCCCTCGACTCGATCGCTCGCGCGAACGATTCGACGGCGGGCGCGAGGTCAGCGGCACTCGGCGCCGGCGGCGCGGGTGGTGGTCCTGTCTCTTGTGTCGGCGGAGCCGCAACGGGTCGGGTAGTGACGATGGCAGGCGTCGATGGCACCGCATCCTGTCGCGTATTCTGGTTGGGCGCTGGCGCCGCAACGACCGGAGCCGATACTGGTGGTGCCACAGTCTGACCTGGTTTGGAGCCAGGCTTCGCGCTGGCACCCGCGCGGGTGTCACGCGCTGTCGCAGTGGGTTTGTCCGGCCTGACGGAACGCTGGGCTACCGGCACTGGCGCTGGCAAAGTTGGGCTTCTCGCGGTGGATGAGGGCTCGATCGCCGGAGATTGTGCTGATTTTGTCGAGACTATCGGAGCCGATGTATCGGCAGCTTTCCGGTCTGCCGAACCGGAGCGCGAAACCTGCGACCAACCAATTGCAATCAGCGCTACGGCCGCCACTGCTCCCACGCCGACAAAAGCCGCGTTCTTCATCCGCTTTCGCGACATGCTTCTCGACTGTTCGATGGCGTTCGCTACCGAGGCGCTCAACGAAATCGAAGCTGGATAAGACGGTCCACTCAATTTGGACCTCACAGTCGTCAACTCGTTGGCCATGTCGAGGGCGTTCGTATATCGGTGCGCGGCATCCTTTGCCATCGCCTTCTGAACGATCCGATCGAGTGCCGGCGGGAGTCCGGGCATCAGCTCGCTTAGCGGTCGCGGCTTCTCCGTGATGATCTTGAAGAACAGATTCTGAAGAGTGGGCGCGTCGAACGGCTTCATCTGCGCGAGAAGCTGATAAAGGATCGCACCCACTGCGAAGATGTCTGCGGCCGGAGTAGTCTTTCCCTCGGTGATCTGCTCGGGCGCCATGTAGCTTGGCGTTCCTAAAAACGACCCTGTTCGGGTCATGCTGGAGGACGCGAGATGAGCGACGCCGAAGTCCATGATCTTCGCGCGACCGTCCTCGCCGATGCGGATATTGGCGGGCTTGATGTCGCGGTGTACAATGCCGCGTTTGTGCGCGAATGCTAGTCCGGTGAGAACGTCGATGATGATGTCGAGTCTTGCCTGGAGCGACATAGGTTCGCCCAACTCGATCAGCCGCTCGAGATCCACGCCGTCGACGAATTCCATCGCGATGAAGAGATGGCCATCCTGTTCACCGAGGTCGTAGATGCAAACCACGTTGGGATGCTGAAGAGATGCCGCCGCCTGCGCCTCGTGCAGAAAACGCTTGCGGAGGTCTTCCTGCCGCGCGATCGACTCGTTCATCACTTTGATCGCGACGATTCGCCCGAGAACAGAATCCTCCGCCTTATAGACAACGCCCATCGCGCCCTCACCTAGGAGCTCGAGGATACGGTATTTCCCAATCGCTGAGATGTTGGCGTCAGCCATAGGCGGGGTTTCTGAGACGGCAGTCGAGCGAGTTGCGAGGAATATTCAGTACGCGGCACGATACAGCAACAAGTTTCGCGTTCTTTGGTACCTGCGAAAACGAGCTGCATCGAGCGCGATTCGCATAACCGGTGAGTCCGCGATTCCAGCCCGGAAAAATAAGCGAAGCCATTGCTACTGCTGAGCTTGGACTGGTCACAATTTTTCCCGCCCGGGGAGGTCAAAACTACGGATGAGCTTTGTGTTTAGCTAACCGCTTGTGAATCAGATACTTACGTTGCCTATCCAAAGTTGATTTCCGTGCTCGGGAGAGCTAGATTTCGGTCTACTTTGAGCGGAGGCTTTTCTTGCCCTCCCATCCCGCCTCCTGAACCAGTAGCAACCTCCCGATTTAATGACGGCCCCGAACAACAGAGAACGCATCCTCCCGCGACTCATTCACGAAGAAATCAAAGAATCGTTCATCAATTATTCGATGAGCGTCATCGTCTCTCGCGCGCTTCCCGATGTGCGCGATGGACTCAAGCCGGTGCACCGGCGCGTGCTGTACGCCATGAACGAGCTCGGACTCGTTCCCGGCCGCCCATACAAGAAGTCCGCTACCGTCGTCGGCGACGTCCTCGGCAAGTATCACCCGCATGGCGACACTTCTGTCTACGACGCGCTCGTGCGTATGGTCCAGGATTTCTCGCTCCGCTATCCGCTGGTCGACGGGCAGGGAAACTTCGGCAGCGTCGATGGGGATCCGGCGGCGGCCTACCGCTACACCGAAGCGCGTCTCACGCGCGTCGCAATGGAGATGCTCGCCGACATCGACAAGAACACCGTCGATTTCGCGCCCAACTTCGACGACAGACTGCAGGAGCCGAAAGTTCTTCCTTCGGCGATTCCCAATCTCGTCGTCAACGGATCGTCGGGTATCGCCGTCGGCATGGCGACCAATATCCCGCCGCACAACCTCCAGGAAGTGATCGCCGCGCTCACCGCGTTGATCGACAACCCGGAGATGACACCCACCGACATCAGAAAGCTGATCAAGGGTCCCGACTTCCCCACCGGCGGCTACATCTACGGCCGCGCGGGAATCAAGGATTATCAGGAGACTGGTCGTGGACGCATCGTGATGCGCGCGCGCGCCGTCATCGAGGAGAAGGAATCCTCGAGCAAGTCGCAGATCGTCGTCACCGAGCTTCCGTACCAGGTCAACAAGGCGAAGCTGATCGTCGACATGGCGGAGCTGGTGAAGGAAGGGAAGCTCGAAGGCATCAGCGCGCTACGCGACGAGTCCGACAAGGATGGAATGCGCGTCGTCATCGAGCTCAAGCGCGATGCGATTCCGCGTGTCGTCCTCAATCAGCTTTACAAGCACACGGTGATGCAGTCGACGTTCGGCGTCATCATGCTGGCGCTCGTGCCCGATTCACACACGGGCCAGCTGGTGCCGAAGATCATGCCGCTCAAGGAAGTGCTCGTGCACTATGTCGAGCACCGGCACGCAGTCGTCATTCGCCGCACTCAGTTCGAGCTCGATAAAGCGCTGGAGCGCGAGCACATCCTCGAGGGCTTGAAGATCGCGGTCGACAACATCGACGCGGTGATCAAGCTCATTCGTGCCGCCGCTGACACTCCAGCGGCAAGCACACAGCTCCAGAAGAGATTCAAGCTCACCGAGCGTCAGGCCGAGGCGATTCTCAACATGCGCCTCGCCAAGCTAACAGGGCTCGAGATAGCAAAACTCGAGGAAGAACTCGAAGGCGTGCGAAGCTTTATCACGGACATGAGGGACATTCTCGCTTCCAAGCCGCGCCGTATGAAGATCATTCGCCAGGAGCTGGAAGAGGTGGCGAAAAAGTACGGCGACGACCGCCGCTCCGAGATCACCAGCGACGAGGGCGAGTTCACCATCGAAGATCTGATCGCCGAAGAGGACATGGTCATCACCATCTCCCACTCCGGCTACATCAAGCGGACTTCAGTTTCGACGTATCGCAAGCAGCGACGCGGAGGTCGCGGATTGAGTGGCGCCGGTCTAAAGGACGAGGATTTCATCGAGCGTCTCTTCATCGGCTCGACGCACGATTACATCCTGTGCTTCACCGATGATGGCAGGTGCTTTTGGTTGAAAGTTTATGAGGTTCCGCAGGCCGGACGTGCATCGAAGGGCAAGCCGATCGTCAACCTGATCAACGTCTCGCCCGAGACGCAGATCAAGTCGATGGTTCCGGTGCGCGAGTTCTCGGACACGCAGTTCCTGCTCTTCTGCACCCGCAATGGAACAGTAAAGAAGACAGCCCTGTCCGAATACTCGAACGTTCGTCAAACCGGAATCAAGGCGATCAAGATCGACAAGGACGACGAGCTGATCGACGTGCAGGTGACGAGCGGCACGAACGACATCGTCCTCGCCACACGCCACGGCTTGTCTGTGCGATTCCACGAGCAAGATGTACGCGAGATGGGCCGCGACACCACCGGCGTCAAAGGTGTCGAGCTCCGCGAAGGCGATTCCGTGATCGGAATGGTCGTCGTCAAGCGCGACGCCACGCTTCTCGTCGTCACCGAGCGTGGACTCGGCAAGTGCTCCAACATTGCTGATTACCGGGTGCAAAAACGCGGCGGAAAGGGCATCATCACCGTAAACAGAACAGAAAAGACGGGCGATGTCGTTGCCCTGATGGAAGTTCTGCCGGCCGACGAGATCATGATCATCACAAAACATGGCGTGATCATCCGCAGCTCAGTCTCTCAGGTGAGAGTGACAGGTCGTATCGCGCAGGGGGTGAAACTCGTCAATCTCGATGAAGGAGATCTCGTCACCGCTGTCGCGCGTGTTGTGCCTGAGGATGAAGATGAGGGGGCGGAAACCGGCCTCCCTGCTCCGGACACTGAGCCAGTCGAGGCTCTTACCGACGAATGAAGACCAAGCGTCCTGACGTAGCGAGACAGCTCGAAGAAATCGAGAAGCTGCGGACGGCTCTGCGTAAGGCAGAGGCCGAAGTGCAGCGCCTGCTTGATGAAGCTGCGGCGCGCGGGGCGCTCGTTGACATCCTGCACGACGTCATGGGCTCGCTCTCCATGGGAGAGCTGTTTCACATGCTGGCGCGTCGACTCGCGCGCGCTCTCAATCTGAGTCACTCATCTGTGATATTCGCCAAGTGCGGCGATCAGATGGGCACCGTCGCCTCGGCGCACGAGGATCCGCAGCTCGAGAATCTGCAAGTCGAGCTCGACAAATATCCGGAGATCGAAGCAGCGCTGGCGAGCGAGCAGCCCGTTCTGATACCTGACATCTGGCATTCAGAGGCTTACAAGAGGCTGCGTGAGGTGTGGGAAAAAGACGGCAGCGTCATCTCCGTTCGGTCGATCATTGCGCTGCCGTTTCGACTCGATCTCGATCGCACCGGCGTGTTTCTGCTTCGTCGTACGGCGGAGAAGCCATCGTTGACGGCGGCCGACGTCGAATTCGCGGAGACTGTCGTAAAGAGCGCCATGAACGCGATGCGTCGCGCTCACATGGTCGAGGTTACTCAGGCGGACAATCTACGCCTCGAGGCCCTCGCGCGCACCGATCCGCTTACTCAGTTGCTCAATCGTCGCGCGTTGCTCACGCAGCTGGGAACGGAAGTGGAGCGCACGCGCCGCTACAACGCGCCGCTCAGCATCCTGATGATCGATGTCGACGAGTTCAAGGATGTGAATGACACCTTCGGGCATCTCGCCGGCGATCAGGTGCTGGTGGAAATCGCGCTGCTGCTCGCGCGCACGGCCCGCAGCGTCGATTCAGTCGCCCGCTACGGTGGCGACGAGTTCGTGATCGCGGTTCCCGAAACGGGCGAAGCCGGCGCGATTGCGTTTGCCGAGAGACTCCGCGACAGGATCCAGGCGCATGAGTTCGACATCGGCAAGGGCGATCCGCTTCGTCTTACCGTGAGCATTGGAGTCGCCGATTTCCCTGAGGCAAAAGTCGAGACGGCGGAAGATCTGCTCGACTGCGCTGATCGCGCGCTCTACCGCGCCAAAGCCGGCGGACGTAATCTGGTGTGCGTCTAGGAGGGAAGCGGGAAGCGGGAAGCGGGAAGCGGCAGCGGCGAAAGCCGCTTAATTTTTAGCTCAATCCTGGCGCTCTAGTCACACTGGCGCTCTCCCCACGTTCGCCACTCACGCCAATGCTCATTTCCCGCCTGTGGTTTTGCCGTTCCCGCTTCCCTCTTCCCGCTTCCCTCTTCCCGCTTTTCCTCGCGGCCTGCGTCGTCGATTCTTCCAGCAAGCAGACGACTGCCGATACGACGCGTGCGGGGCCGGTCGTTACCGTCACTCCCGTCAACAATGGCAGCGGCGGTATGAGAGAAACGATTCGCTGGATCCTCTCGCCTGATCGGCATGCTCTGCTCGTCGTGGACGATCCGGTAGCGATCGAGAGCGATCCGATTCCCGATGCTTTCTTTTTTGGCGACGAAGTGCGTCAATTCCAGGTTCAAATCGATAGCATCTGGGATGTTGTTCCGTCGCCTGACTGGAAATCGCTGGCATTCGGTCGGGCGTACACTACGCAAACCGGACCCGAGGGTGAGGTGAATCTGCTTCCCGAAGTTTCGCGCCGAACTTCGATCGACACGCTCACGTTACGCAGCGCTTCCTTTCCGACGAGCGGCATGGTCGGCATGCGGGGCGTCGCACAGCCCGGGGTAATCAGAATTCCAAACGACCTACGTCAGTCCGGCGCGGCGGATAGTGCGACGCCGAAACTTTT
>WNGI01018076.1_pt1 | contig 11169 bp, 6 predicted proteins | sample 5400621 | NCBI WGS metagenome assembly WNGI01 (sample SAMN13153374, study PRJNA577476) | soil metagenome | isolation source: 20 cm soil or saprolite under Garry oak tree replicate 1 | place: USA:California | collected 2016-06-15
GTCATCGTGTACGCGCGCTGCTGACCGGCGGCGAAGGCCTGGTTGTCGAACCACCACTGGCTCACTCGAGTGACTCCGTCCGGTGCGTAGACGCCGACGTCGACCAGGACGGTCGAGGCCGCGGCGCTCGTGACGTTGACGGTGATGTTGGTCGAGCCGCCGACCGTGAGGCTTGTCGGCGCGACCGACGCGCTGGTCGTGAAGCTCGCGCCGGCCGGAGTCGCCGTCGGTGCCGGAGTCGCCGTCGGTGCCGGCGTCGGCGTGGGCGTGGGCGACGTACCGCCCGGCGCGAGCGCCGTCATCGCGTTCGCCCATAGCTCGCGGATCTTCGAGTTGCCCGTGGCGTTCGGGTGGAGCAGATCGGTGCCGACCCAGTACGTCTGCGGCCCGCCGTTGTAGTCGTCATAGAAGGGCTGGTACAGGTCCGGGCCCTTCACGATGCGTGAACCGTAGTCGGCCCAGATCTGCGCGACCTTCAGGTTGAAGGCCGGGATGTTGACGCCAACGCCGGAGTACGGCGAGTAGATGATCTTCGGGATGACCGGCACCTTCCCGGCCGCGAGGATCTTGTCGATCATCCGACGGAGATTCCCATCGTAGGTCGTCGCGTTGGGCTGGCCCGCCGCGTCGTTCGTGCCGAGTGCGATCGCGACGTACCGGCCGGGGTAGCTGGCGAGGTAATCGTCGAGCCGCGTCGGGCCGGGCGCGGTCGCCACCAGATAATCGTCCGTCTTGTAGCCGCCGTGGCTGCCCTTGTACCAGCCCGGCACGATGCCCGTCCGGGCGTTCATGAGGACGTCGATGCCGTCGGCGTCGTTGTTGCCGAACGCGTTCGAGGTGATGGAGTCCCCGACGAAGAACCAGGTGTCGTTGACGCCGAGGCTCGCGTCGAAGAGCTGCCACTCTTTGAGCGACGTCCCGATGTTCCCGGCCGCGTCGTTGCTCGCGCCCGCGGTCACGAGGATGCGGACCCAGTTGTAGCCGGTCAGGTCGAGCACGTGCATCCCCGCGCCCTTCTTGTTGCCGCTCACGCTCGTGAGCGTGACCCAACCGGATCCGGGGAACGATCCGCCGGCAGCCGCGTTCGCCTGGATCTGGTAGTCGCCGATCAGCGTGAAGGCGCTCGCGCCGGTGGTGTCGTAGTCATATTGCTGGTTCATCCACGCGGAGAGGACGCGCCCGCGAGATGCACCCGCGATCGAGCTCAGGTCGTAGGCGATGTAGTGCGGCGCGCTGGCGGTGGCGGCGACCTCGGTCGTGCGCCACTGCGTCGACCAGAGACCGTCACGCACGTTGGCGCGCGCGCCGTTCGCGTCGTTGTCCGCGTAGACGGCCGACGCCGGTAGCAAGCGCGAGATCTCGGTCATGCGGCCGGCCGCCGGTGTCGCGGTCGGGGTGGGCGCAGCCGTCGCCGTCGGCGCGGGCGTCGCCGTTGGCGCGGACGTCGCCGTTGGCACCGGCGTCGCCGTTGGCGTGGACGGGGGCGTCGTGCCCGGCGCGGACGTCGGCGTGGACGCGGGCGTCGCGCTCGGGGCAGACGTCGGCGTGGACGGGGGCGTCGCGCTCGGCGCGGACGTCGCCGTTGGCGCGGGCGTCGGCGACGGCGCCGGTGCCGCGACCGCGAACGTGGCGGCCGAGTCAGTCCACTTGTACTCGGTCGCCCAGTCCGTCGAGTAGACGCCGAGACTCACGCGGTACGTCCCGATCGCGGCGTCCGTGGGTGCCTGCCACGTCGTCGCGTAGCCCCGCTGCTGACCGGCGCCGAAGCTCTGCGCGTTGAACGATTGCTGATAGGTAGCGAGCGCAGCTCCCGGCGCGTAGATCGATGAGATCAGGTTCACGGTCATGGCGGTCGTGCTTGCGAACGACGCGTCCACGCTCACCGAACCCATCGGATCGACCGTGTTGGGTGCGACCGTCGCCGCGGTCGTGAAGCTCGGCGGTGGCGCGGGCGTCGGCGCGACGGTCGGGGTCGGTGCGACCGTCGGGGTCGCAGTGTTCTTCCTGGATTGGCCGTTGTTGGGTTTGTCCTTCGCGGCGCCCTGAGCCCCGACCGAGGTCGCGCTGAGTCCGCTGTCGACCGTCGATCCGGGCGAGGTCTGCGCTCCCGCCGCGAGCGGGCTCGTGACGGCGAACGTCGCGACCGCATCCTGCGAGCTGAGCTGCGTTTTCCATCCGGGAGCGAACGCGCGGAGGGTGACGGTGTACGCACCGAGGGCCGCCGTCGTCGGGACCTGCCACATCACCGGATACGAGCGCGGCTCGCCCGGACTGAAGCTCTGTCCCTCGAACCACTTCTGATAAGCGAGGGTCGCGCCGCCCGGCGTGTAGATCTCGACGCCGACGAGCGCGGTGGTCGCCGTGTTGCTGGTGAACGCGGCGGTGATGCTCGTGACATCACCGGCCGAGACGGTGTCGGGCGCGATCGATGCGCTGAGCGCGAAGCTCGACGCCTGAGTTTGAGCCGGCTGCCCAGCGAGCGAGGTGACCGTGATCAGGCTCATCACCCCCGCCTCCTCGAGCCAGGTCACGCCGTCGACGACCGGCCGCAGTCGTAGCGCGTAGGTGCCGGGAGTCGACGGCGCGCGCACGCGGAACGTGAACGTCGCCGCGTCGCCCGGCGCGACACGCGCCTCACTCTGGATCGCGACACGATCGGCTGACGGCCAACCGACGCCGAGCGCGCTCAGCGTGCGGTTGTCACCCGCGAGGCCGAGGTTGACCTGCTCGCCCGCCGTGCCGCGCACCCACGAGCGCGTTCCGGTGTTGCGGAGCTTCACCGTGATGGGCGCGCTCGTCTCTCCGACGCGGAGCGTGGGGTGCCGTGACTGATCGATGAGCTCGCTGTGGAATCCGAAGTCGCTCGCGAGCACCACGAAGACGTCCTGGTCGTCGAGCCAGGTCACGTCGTCGACGACGAGACGCACCGGGATGCGGTACACGCCGAGCGCGTTTGGCGCTCGGACATTGAACGTGAAGGTACCGACGGCACCGGGCGGGACGATCGGCTCGACGGTCGTGACGATGCGATTGTCGGCGAGCCAACCAACCGCCATTCCGGCTTTCGCGAACTCGACCGAGTCGTTCTTCACGCCGAGGTCGACCTGGCTTGCGGAGCCACGTTCCCACGACACGAGGCCGGCGTTGCGGAACCGGACCGTCACGCTTGCGGCCGCACCGGGCGCCAGCGTCACGAGGGCCGGGCGATCGACGACCGAGCTGTGAAAGGCCAGAGCGCGCGCGCTGTTCGAGAACGGCGACAACATGACCGCGGCGCCCGCGGCAACAACGACCAGGGCCACGACGACCAGACCGGCGATGAAGCGGAGCACGTTGAAGCCACCGCCGGGCTGATCGAGCGTTTGCGTCGTGTAGGCCACGAAGTCATGGAACGCTCGGATAGACCCGGCCGCTATGAGTAAGTAGGGAGCGATTGTTTAGTCGCAGGTACTAAGTAACGCGCGCGAGGGGGGCATGACCTATGGATGCGTTCGATAGCATCGCCAGCGATGAACGAACCTGAATTCACTTTCACGATCGATCCGGATATCCGCGTCGCGCGCACGCTGCCTGCGCGCATCTATTCCGACCCGTCATCGTTCCAGACACAACGCGACCGCGTCTTCACGCGCACCTGGCAGTACGCCGCGCACGACGACGTCGTGAAGGTCGCGGGACAGGTCCATCCATTCACGCTGCTACCGGGCGCGCTCGACGAGCCGCTCCTTCTCACGCGCGACGCAGAGGACCGCGTGCATGCGCTCTCGAACGTGTGCACGCATCGCGGCACGCTCGTCGTCGACGGATCCGGGCACGAGCAGCAGCTGCGTTGTCGCTATCACGGTCGCCGCTTCACGCTCGACGGCCGGTTCCATTCGATGCCGGAGTTCGAGACGACGGCCGACTTTCCGTCACCCACCGATGACCTTCCGCGCGTCGCGCTCGGAACGTGGCAGCGCTTTTTCATGGTCGCGCTGGCGCCGGCGATGACCTTCGACGACGTCGTCGCTCCGTTACGCGCGCGCCTCGGCCACCTGCCCTTCGACCAGCTCGTCTTCGATGCGACCGGAGCCCGCGACTACGTCGTGAACGCGAACTGGGCGCTCTACATCGACAACTACCTCGAGGGCTTCCACATCCCGTACGTGCACAACAGCCTCGCCGCCGTGATCGACTACGGCGCGTACGCGGTCGAGCTCGAGCGATACGCGGTCCTTCAGCTGGCGATCGCGAGATCGGGCGAGGCCGCGTTCGAGGCCCCGGGTTCGCACGCCGACGCCGGCAAGCGCGTCGCGGCGTACTACTACTGGCTGTTCCCGACGACGATGTTCAACGTGTATCCCTGGGGCGTCTCGGTCAACGTCGTGGTGCCACTGGCGGTCGATCGGACGCGCGTGTCCTTTCTCCCGTTCGTGTGGGACGCGAGCCGGCGCGAGCAGGGCGCGGGCGGTGGCCTCGACCGGGTGGAGCGCGAGGACGAGGCCATCGTCGAAGCGGTCCAGCGCGGTGTGCGATCGCGCCTCTACGACCGCGGCCGTTACTCCCCGACCCGAGAGGGCGGCGTGCACCATTTCCACCGGCTGCTCGCCGAATTCATGCGTGCGTGATGCGATCTTCTTAGCGAATCCTTAGCGCGAGACGGCCCTGCACCGCTCGCGACCGTTACCGTGCTGCTGGCCGCATGCGGCGGAGCGGCGGCGCCGAGCGCGACGGCGGCGCCGACGGCGGCCGCGGCGACATCCGCGCCTCCGAGCGCGAGCGCGACGACCAACTCGACCACCATCACGACCGGGATCTGGACGGTGAGCAGTACGTCGCCGACGCGGTGCTCGTCGCGACGGGCGCGACCGGAACGTTCGTCCTCCAGGACGACGGCACGTTCTCGCCGGATTCGAAGATCACCTTCGATGTCACCACGCTCGCGAGCGATCAGCGCGACCGCGACAACTTCGTGAAGATGGACACGCTCCAGACGCGACAGTTCCCCACCGCCACGTTCGTGCCCACCAAGACGAGCGGCCTGGTGCTCCCGCTACCGGCGAGCGGTGACTTCACGTTCAAGCTCACGGGTCAGATCACGATCCACGGTAAGACGAAGGACGTGACCTTCGACGCGACCGCGCACCGCAGCGGGAACGAGCTCACCGCGACGACGACCGCGAGCCCCACCTGGAAGTTCGCGGACTTCGGTATGACGGCGCCGTCCGTGCCGTTCCGCGTCGTGAGCGTCGTCGATGAGATACGGCTGGTCGTCGATATCGTCGCCACGGTGAAGGCGTAGCTCCGATGAATAGGAAGCAGCGGATCGATAACGACGACGCGCCGATCGGCCGCATCCTGAATCGCCGGGAGGTCCTGGCGCTCCTCGGCGGGTCCGGCGCGGCCCTCCTCGCCGCCTGCGCTCCGGGAGTGCTCGCCAAACCATCGCCGACGGCGCAACCGACGAGCGCCGCGGCGACGACCGCCGCGGCCGCGGCATCGCCGGCCACGACGCTGCCCTCGTGCATCGTCCGTCCGGCGGTGACGGAAGGTCCCTACTTCGTCGACGAGAAGCTGAATCGGAGCGACATCCGCTCCGATCCCGCGAGCGGTGCGGTGAAGGCCGGCGCGCCGTTGGCGCTCACCTTCCTCGTGTCGCGCGTGACCGGCAGCGCGTGCGCCGCGCTGAGCGGAGCGACCGTCGACATCTGGCACTGCGACGCGCTCGGCGTGTACTCCGACGCGACCGACCCGAGCTTCAACACCAAGGGACAGAAGTTCCTCCGCGGCTACCAGACCACCGACGCGTCGGGCCAGGTGCAGTTCACGACGATCTATCCCGGCTGGTACCAGGGGCGCGCCGTGCACATCCACTTCAAGATCCGGACGACGACCTCGGACTTCACCTCGCAGCTCTTCTTCGACGACGCGCTGAACACGCAGGTATTCGCCCAGTCGCCGTACTCGCAGAAGGGAACCCGGGGGATCATGACGAACGCCGCGGACGGGATCTACAACAGCCAGTTGCTGCTGTCCGTGACGAAGAGCGGCAACGCGTACGCCGCAACGTTCGACATCGGACTCGCGAGCTGACCCTGCGCTAGCGGCGATCTCGCCTCCCGCCGGGGCAAGAGGTACGGTCGTACTGCCCCGTTAGGCCGCGACGCAGCGCACGGCGCGCTCGTCCGTTAAGCGCTGCGATGAAGCGCTCGGATGTCACCCAGGTCCTGTCGCGCGACGGCCGCGAGGTCGGCGCCATCGTGGCCGGTCGCTACCGGCTCGCGGCGCACATCGGCGCCGGCGGCACCGCCGACGTCTGGCGCGCGTACGACGAATCGCGCGATCGCCCGGTCACGCTGAAGATCCTCCGCGACGCGAAGGACCCCGAGGCGCGTCGCCATTTCCTGGCGGAGGCGCGACGGCTCGAGACGCTCGACCATCCTTCGATCGTCCCGGTGCTCGGCGTCCACGACGCGCTCGGCGACACGCTCATCGCCTTCGAGCACGTCGAGGGTGAGCCGCTCGACCGGTATTCGGAGACGGCGCCCGCGCTCACCCCGCGGCAGATCGCGCTCCTGCTGATCCAGGTCGCCGACGCGGTCGAGGCTTTCCACTCGCACGGCTTCGCGCACCTCGACCTCAAGCCCGCGAACGTCCTCATGGGAACGGACGGGCGGCCGCGCCTGCTCGACTTCGGCATCGCCGAGCCGATCGGCCATCCGCCCGAGGTCCCGCGCGGAACGCCCGGCTACGCGTCGCCCGAGGTGACCGCGGGCCGGCCGGCCTCGCGCGCCAGCGACGTGTACGGGCTCGCCGCGATCGCGAAGCAGCTGCTGGGCGCGCATCCGACGCCGCGCGTCGCGAGTGTCCTGCGGCGCGGTCTCGACCCGGACCCCGCGCGTCGCTACGGCCGCCCGCGCCTGTTCGTGTACGGCGTCGCGCTCGCGGTGCTGATCGACGAAGAGCTCGCCGCGCTCGACCGGGCGACGCGTCGCGCGCGCGCGGTCGCGCAGAGCCTCTTCTCGCGCGGCGGCGGTCGGCGCGCGATCGCCTACGCGAAGGCGCGACCGGAGCTGTCGTTCAAGGTCGCCGCCGCGGCGCTCATCGTGTCCGGGCTGTTGCTTCAGCAGCTGCATCCGGGCGCCGACACCGGCGCCGCGAACGCGGGCACGCTGCCGGCGCTGGTGCGACCGGCGTTCGATGTTCCGCCGCTGGGTGCGTACGGTGCCGCGTTCGAGTCGCAGGCGCCGTATCCGAGCGCGTCGGCGAACAGCACCGTCGAATGGACGCTCGCGCTACGCAACACCGGCTCGGCGGGCTGGTACCGCGGCGTCGACGGCGCGCAGGCCTCGCTCATCCTCGACGACGGAACCGTGGTCGCCGTGCAATCGACGCAGTACGTCGGGCCCGGGCAGACCGGCTGGTTCACCGCTCACTTCCGCGCGCCGAGCGAGCCGGGCCAGCACATCATCCGGCTCCGACCGGCGATCAACGGGCGCGGTCCGCTCCCCGATCTCGGCATCCACGCGGTGGTGACGGTCACGCGCTAGCGGCCGCTCACGGCTCCGACTCGAACTCCCACTCCTCCACCAGATCCGCGCCCGCGACCGTGAGGTCGAGCCGGATGTGGTAGCGCGCGCCGGGCACCAGAGGACTCGCCGGAACGACCGCGACGTAATCCCGCTCGTAGAGCTGCGGCACGACGTGGTACGCGTAGTCCGGTCCGCCGACCTGGGTCAGCCGCGCGCTGCGCAGGTCCACCTCTCGCGCGCTCGAGAACACGATCATGATCGGATACCCCACCGGCCGCGCCGCGCCCGCTGGCAGGACGTCGGGGATCTCTTCGCCGGAGTACGTGCCGGCGACGCGCTGCGCGGGTGCGGGCGCGCGCACGCGATCGGGCGCCGGCGCGGTGAAGTCGTACACGATGACGCCGACGGTGATCTTTCGGCCCGAGATCTCGGCGTGCCCCCAGCCGGCGACGATCGCGTGTGGATGCATGAGGCCGAGCCGGTGATACGGAAGGACCCAGAGCGAACGCACGCCATCGGTCCCTGAGCTGAACGACGTCGCGACCTCGCTCGCGGTCGTGTCGGTGTAGCCCAGCGCCGCGAGCCGGTCGCGCACGAACACGCCGCTGAAGCCGGGCGCGCCCGGCGTCTCGTCGTGACCGAGTGCGTCGTTGCGCGCGAGGTACTCCGCGTGCCGCTGCGCCGCGATCGTCACGCGTTCGTCCGCGCGCACCGCGGGGGCGCCGACCGCGGCGCGAAGATCGTTGTGCACGCGCAGCATCTCGGCCGCGTCGTTCGCGAGCGACGATGGCGCGGGGGTCGGTGTCGGGCTCGGCGTCGGACTGGTCGTCACGGCGGCGGTGGCCGATGGGGAGGGCGCGGGGCTCGCCGTCGGCGCACCCGTCGACGCGGTCAGCGTCGGCGCGGGCGACCCGAAGACCACCGCATCATGCGTCGCCAGCCGGCCGGCGACGGCGAGTCCGACCGCGAGCGCGGCGACGAGCACGAATGGAAAGAGCGTGAAGGCGGTCCGGACGCGTCGCATGGCGCGACGCTACGGGTTCTTGGAGACGGTGACGACCGCGTAGATGCCGAGATTCGTGAGCGGTCCGCGGCCGTCGATGCGCGGCAGGAGCGGAACGTTGTAGGTGCCGAGCTCGGTACGCGCTCGGAAGTGCACGACGAACCAGCCGACCTGGCCCGGTGCGACGTACGGCGTCGACTGGACCGCGACGCCGGTGCCATCCGGCAGCGCGAGCGCCGCCTGAGCGCCCTCGATGCCGCGGTACCAGCCCGCCGACCCGGTGTTGCGAAGCGCGACGACCCATTCGACCGTGCCGTTCGGCGTCGTCGTCGGGTAGGCGCCTTGCGATTCGAACGCCGCGCCGTACGCGGCCAGGGGCGGGACCTCGAACGGCGCGCGAGAGAGTCCGCCGCTGGGAACGGCCGTCGGCGACGCGGGCGAAGAGCGGAACGCGCTCGCGATCGCGTCGTCGAGCGGCGACGCGATGAACGCCGCCAGGATCAGGATCCCGATCACACCGGCGCTCAGGACAGGACTTCGGCGTACGCGAGCGATGAGCGGCCGTGACGCCGATCCCAGGCGCGTCGCGATCGACAGCGCGACCGGCAGCATCGCGCCGACCTTCGCACCGATCGCCGGTAGCACCGCACCCGCGCCCGGCGTCTCGCTCTTCGCGGACGCGCTCGCGCGCCGCGACGACGAAGGCGCCTTCGGCGCGCCGCTTCCGACCGAACGCAGCGGCGCCACGAGGCCCGACGCGACCACGGCGAGGCTCGCAACGAACGACGTGGCGCGCCCGGCGAGCGACGTGAGCAGCGCCGTGTTGAGGCCGCGCGGTAGGCGCGCGCGCGCGGCAGCGACGAGCTCGTCCAGTCCAACGATGTCCCGCACATCGGCGACGACACCGTGCGCGAATCCCGACAGCTCCGATCGCGCCGTCATGAGCGAGCTCGAGATGGTCTGCCCGATCTCGGGAACCGGCATCGTGGACGCCGTGTTCGGCGCCATGTCGAGGTCCACGATGGAGGGCGCGGCCGCATCGACCTCTGAGCCGCCCAGCGTTGCACCGGATCGCAGCGGTCCCGCGACCGACGCGAGCGGAGACGGCACGACGCCGGCGGGCGCCCCAGCGGCGGATGCGGTGATCAGAGCCGTCTTGTCTTCGGCGGCCTTGGTCGCGGGCTTCGTATCCTTCGCGATCGCGCTGAGCCCGGTGAGCACGACCGGAAGCGGGATCAGATGCTCGAAGACGATGAACGTCTCCGTGGCCTCGTTGTGGATCGCCGCGACGCGCATCACCGAGGGCCGTTCGATGGCCGCCATGCGCTGCGCCTCGGCGAGGAAGCGCTGCCGCGCGGCATCGTTGGTGCGGTCGCGCAGGATCTCGAGCGTGACGACCTTTTCGGTGGATTCGTCGAGCGCGTGCCAAACGTCGGAGATCTCGTCACCGCCCTTGAACATCGCGAGGCGATAACGACCGGCGAGAAGCTGGCCGATCTGACGGCCGCCGACCGCGGGCGCGGGGGTCGTCTCGGTGCTGTTCACCTGACCCGACTAACGCCGGTCGCCGGTTTTGACATCGGGTGGCCGTCGAACGGCCTATCCGCGCCGTCGGACTGCTTCCCTTCTGAAACGGGCTCAGTGCACGATGACCGGGCTGAGGTCCGGCGCCGGCATCTCGGGATCGAGCGGATAGATCGGGCGATCGAGCCTCGTGTGCCCGAGCCGGACGATGTCCTGATCGACGCCGCCCGGCGTCAGCGCGATGACCCACCCCCGCGCCGCGTCGTAGAGATCGGGCACGAGATAACCGACCTTCACGACGGTCAGATCGTGTGTCGCCGGATCGAGGCCGAGCCGCGTGAAGTCGTGGATGAAATGGAACGGCTTGCGCCGGCTGGTGAGGACGGCGCGCACGCCGCCGGAGGCGACGACCGCGATGTCGCCGCCGATCGGGTCCCCGAGCGATAGCGTCCGCACTTCGCCATGCAGCGCGACCTGCGCGCCCGGACGCGACCCGAACGCGCCGCCGACGCGCAGCTCGACCGTCGCGCCCTCACCGGCACGAGCGCACTCAGCCACCGCGGACGGATCGACGACGCTCGCCCAGATCGCGGTCGCTCGACCTGAGGCGAGCGCGGGATCCGACAGCAACCGCTCGAGCATGAACGCGACGTCGCCCGCGCCACCGGCGGTCGGGTTGTCGCCGGAGTCGCTGATGAAGAACGGACGGTCGCGGCTCGCGAGCGCGGCGGCGATACACCACTCGGCGGCTCCGGCCGGGGTGCTGAACGCGAACCGCGCGCGCGCGTTCCAGTACTCCTCCGCGAGGCTGCGCGCCTCACGCGTGATGGCCTTCTCGTCCGTCCCCGTCACCACGACCGCGGCGCTGCAGCGCGGCTCGTCGGCCCAGGCGTACCCGATCCACACCGCGGCGTCGATGATCCCCGCGCGCGCGGCGATCGCCGGAAGCCCGCCATAGATCGAGCGCGCGGGCTCGTCGCGCGTGCAGGCCCGCTCGCCGGGCAGGAGGACCGGCACTCGCACCCAGGCCTTCACGGGCCGCACGCCTCGGTCGAGGCACGCGACGAGATTCGCGACCGCGCGTGTACGCGTGAGCGGCGCGTCCTCGTGCGGTGACAGACGATGCGACGT
>WNGI01010443.1_pt1 | contig 11168 bp, 11 predicted proteins | sample 5400621 | NCBI WGS metagenome assembly WNGI01 (sample SAMN13153374, study PRJNA577476) | soil metagenome | isolation source: 20 cm soil or saprolite under Garry oak tree replicate 1 | place: USA:California | collected 2016-06-15
ATCGTCCGTCATGATCTTGCCTTTCGTGCGCAATAGAGCGGTAGATGGTTTCGATTGAACGAGTGAGGAAAAGCGAGGCCTTTGCGTTGTCATCTCAACATCCTGGATATCCCGAACTTAACCCATGATAAGCGAGACAAGTTGTAACATCGCAGGATCCGGAACTCTAGCCCATGCTGGCGGTATATAGAGAGTCATCCCCGCTGTTATCGGAATCTCAGCGAGTGAGTACAGGGGGATCTGGACAATTAGCGGATCAGTTCCTGGCAACATTGCTGCTTGGTAAAGCGTTACTGGATGTGACAGTGGATAGAACTGAGTGAGTTTCTGAACGAGTAGCGGCATGGCCCTTGTGTCAAACTGCTGGCTCTTGTGTGTCAATTCAGCCAGCAACCCCACTTGCCAGAGGATCAGCTGACTGGACGGATCGATAAAGGAGGAACTCAGCAGAAAATCGGTCGCCTCATAGGACTGGCAGCCCCATGTCGCAGGGTCGACGCCAAGATCTGCAAAAAGACAATCTTCTGAGGAAATACCAGGCAGCATCCGTGCTGGAAATCCCTCACTCTTCGCTCTCCTGATCGACTCATGAGAGGGATATGCGAATACCCCAGGGTGACCATAGAATGCAGCTACCGTTTTGTTCCCCGCACGAACACACCTCAGTATATGCTCAACCATTGCGTTATAGGTGTGTATTCGCAGCTTACCTTCTTCGTAGTATCTTGCCAGCGAATCCGCTCCAGTCGGGTTAAGATGCTTAATTACAGCCTCAGCGACCGGGTCAGCGACCACGTAGAGGAGCGAATCCGCTATCTGCATCCAGGCGATCGCTTCTAGAGTAAGTTGCCCGACAATCCTAATACCCGTACCAATGACAACAAGCGATCCCCGCTTGGTTTCGTGAGGTATCCTGTCGGCACCCTCGGACTTTGAATCCTCCTTTCCGCTGCCTATAGGTCGGTTTTCGCTGCTTGATTTTTGAGCAGACACTTTCAGATTCTCCTTAAGTTCTCTCACTCTAAAATAGCTATCTCCATCCCCCTGCCTGCGGAGGCCCCGTCTGTGGCCCGCTAGGCTGTGTCGGTTGCCATACAAAATGAGGCGTCAAATAAGGGGGGGGCGGCTGCCACACAAAATGAGGCGTCAAATAAGGGAAAGGTCCCTGCTGCGCCTGCGGCCCCATGTATGGTGGCTGCCCCATATAAGATGGTGGTGCTAAGACGATATAGATTGGATAATAGGGCGGAATCTGAGTTACGTTTGGTTGCATGCCGATGGGTGAGGACGATGTAATCTGGAAAGCTTGTTGAGTTGGGACTCCAGCAAGCCGTGCATAGATGATGCTGGGGAAACCACTTAGAAGTGCAGCCTTGTCTTCCTGGCTGAGTTCAGCCTTAGTCATTGCAGCTTCGGGATCATGAATGAATTCTCCCAATTTTTTCGGGTTGATCGCGAGTTCTGCCAGAAAATCTTTCAATTCAGCCACTGGGATCCTCCTTTTTTGCCTACAGAAAAATGTCGTCATGGCTTGACATGACAAATCATCAGTTGCCTGGTTAATCCCGAATAACATTATACTAACTATATCGCATACAGTCAAATAGCTATTTGTTGAATTAAGAATGATCTAAGGTGTAGCTCCTTAAAAGGCCCAACTGCCGGGAAGAGGACGGTGGGCGGAAACAGCAGCCAATGCCTTGAGCATGGCGTCTCCCTGCTTTCATAGAGTAGGCAGCCAGCGTATTGCGGATTATCCGATAGCTTGCTTGGTAACCTGACACCCAGAGGGTGTGTTGGTTGGCATCTGCAGCTAAGTCGCTGGTACTGGGTCAGTCAATGCCTGCTCTGCTGTCATCGAGATTCCCTCAGCCCAGGCGGCCGCGAAGACCACTTCTCCTAGTTGGCTACGTATGGCAGCTAACTCGCGCTCAAAAGCAGCATGTTCGTCTGGACTCATGATCTCGGTGATTCCATAGGCCGTCTCTGCAAGGGCAAATAGGCTTACTGCCCGCTTGAAGTGTCCTTCGGCCGCAGCTACCCTGGCCAATCCAACGGGATACCAACCAATATTGTCTCCAAGCTGCCGGGATAGGGCGAAGCCCTCATGATAACATTTCCTTGCATGTTCAAGATCATGCTGAGCCAGGGCAATGGACCCTCTTGTGTCAAGCGAACCGGCAATGCCGGGCTTGTCGTCCAACTCCCGTAAGAGCATGAGGCTCTCCTCAACGAGTGTCGCCGCCCTCACGAGGTCGCCTTGCCGCCAAGCAACGTACCCTATACTGTGTAGCGCACTGGCGATGAGGGACTTGTCGCCTACTCCGCGAGCGAGGATGAGGCTCTCCTCGGCAAACGCTGCAACACGTGTGAGATCTCCCTGCCACCACGCGACGTAGCTCAGATTCTGTAGCAGATTGGCAAGCTCCCAGTTGTTCCCCAGCTTGCGGTGGAGGGTCAGGCTCTCCTCTACGAGGGAACGTCCTTCAGCCAGATAGCCTTGCCGTTGTATGATCACCCCCAGAATACCCAAAGCTCTCGCTAGTCCTCTGTCATCTTCCAACGCGCGGTAGAGGGCCACACTTTCCCTTAGTAGGAGATTTGCCTCTGACAAGTCATTCTGATGCCAGGCAAGGTACCCGGCAGCATACAATGCTTTCGCTCGCGCCACATGGTGTGCCCCCGCTCCCGGCAAGCCCAGCGCTGCTTTCAACCAGTAGCGACCCTCGCTTCTTTTACCGCGTCTACTCCAAAACTCCCACAACGCGCCACAGATGCGAAGGGCCAGTTCCGCCTCCTCGCTCGTCATGGACCACTCCAGAGCTGTCCGCAGGTTCTCCTGGTCTCGCTCCAAGCGAGCTAGCCATTCTCTATTCTCTGCTTCCTTGAGGTGTGGTTCCGCCTCCTCTGCGAGTGCCAAGTAGTATTCTGCATGCGCACGTCGGATGAGATCTTCCTCTCCACTCGCTTGCAGACATTCCAGCCCGTACTCGCGCACAGTGATTAGCATCTGGAGACGCGGCTCTTCGCCCTCCTGCCCGACCTGCTGCAACAAGCTCTTGTCCTGCAGAGCGGCCTCCCCTTCGAGGGCTGACAGTTTAGGGCCCTTCGTCTCCTGGCCCACCAGCCAGATCGTTTCGGCGGCATCGAGGGTCCAGCCGCCGCTAAAGACGGAGAGCCGCCGGAAGAGGTGCTGCTCCTCTGAAGAGAGTAGTTCATAGCTCCACATGAGGGTGTGGTGCAGCGTTTGTTGGCGCTCGGGGAGCGTGCGCGCTCCAACACTCAACAACGGCAGGCCACGTTTGAGGCGTGCTGCGAAGGCTTGCGGTGGTAACAAGCGCACGCGTGCCGCAGCCAGCTCAATCGCTAACGGCAACCCGTCCAGATGCCTACAGATTTCCGCAATGGCATGCAGGTTCGCTGGGGTCTGGCGGAGAGTAGGCATTGCGCTTTGCGCTCGCTGCAGGAAGAGGGCTACTGCCGCATAGCTTGCAAGCGTTTCACTTTTGGGAAGCTGTTCGGGAGGAGGCAGGGCTAACGGGGAGACAGTGAAGACCTGCTCTGCCTGTAAGTGCAGGACGGCACGGCTAGTTACCATGATAGTCAGGGTAGGGCAGCTGGCGAGCAGTTCCTCCACTTGAGGGGCCGCCGCCGCCACTTGTTCGAAGTTGTCCAGGATCAGCAGGATCCGCCTGTCACGCAGCGAGAGCTTCACCCGCTCAAAGAGGGGGCGTTCACCAATTTGCTTGATGTCCAGGGCCTCAGCGATCGTCGGTACCACGAAAGATGGATCACTGACGGAAGCAAGATGGACAAAGCAGACGCCATCGGCGAAGGAAGTGCGCATCTCGGCGGCGACCTGTAAGGCCAGACGGGTCTTGCCGACGCCACCCGTACCGACAAGTGTCAGGAGGCGCATCTCCGATTGTCTGAGCAACTCACACGCGTCATCGACGTCCTGCTCGCGTCCAACCAGTGATGTAAAGAACGTCGGCACCGTCCAGAGAGGCGGAACCGGTGAGGGATGAGAATCCCTCTTCAAAACAGCCTCGTCCCGGATCAACCCTAGTTCGCGGACACTCTTGCCAAAGAGTTGACAGAGCTGCATAACATAGTAGGCACTGGGGAAAGCGGTACCACTCTCCCAACGACTAACGTTGAGGGACTGCGGGGCCCCTATGCGGTCTGCCACCTGCTGCTGGGTCCAGCCGCGTTCCTTACGGGCCGTCCGCAGCAGGAGATTGGGTTTCGCTTCAGATGCTTTCTTGACCATGCCCCCCCTCCGACTGGGCCCATGACGGTCACAAAGAACTCCCCCAACATAAGCGACCGCCATATCAGCACAAGTACAGGCCAAAGACATACAAGATAACTATATCACACACATGATAAATACGTGATAAATCAGGGATATCAATGATATTCATTTTATCGCTTTTGTCGTGTACATTGCTTTCAGATGAAAAAATCTTCTTACGAAAATCGTGGAACGCCTGCTTCTCGGGATGTTTGAGGAAGCGCGTGCAGCAGTGGGAAGGAGTAGACGTATGAGTCAGGATGCTATCGGCACGCCCGGCCTGGGGGATAGCACATATCCTACCTTTTTGAGGAGAGAAACTATATGCAACACGCTAAGGAATGCGGCGCTTGCAACCGGTGCCTGAGGGAACTCGGCAACTATCGGCGGCGAGAACCGTGCGACGAGAGGTATGGCCTTGAACTCTTACGCCGTGCGACGCTGGAAGGTGATCCACAGGCCTGGGAATGTGTGCAGCACTGTTTCAGTGGCATAGTTCGTGGCTGGCTGCATCGTCATCCGAGCAGAGAGACAGCGTTGCGCCTTGAGAGCGAAGAGAACTATGTCACACTGACCTTCGAACGATTCTGGCAAGCGACCACCTTGAACCAGAAAATAGAATTCAGAACGCTGGCTGCCGCCTTGCAGTACGTACGAGCGAGCCTATATGGGGCCATCCTGGATACGATACGCGCCTATACGCGACCCAAAGAAGTCTCGTTACCGGAGCCTGGAGATTCAGGAGAACCCTACGGAGTAGATCAGGCCGACAGCAGCGAGGTGTGGGAGACTCTCCAATCGATGCTGTCCGATTGGCGTGAGCAGCGGCTGGTCTACCTGCTCTATCACTGTGGACTCAAGCCCAAAGAAATTGTGCATTTCTGCCCACAGGACTGGAGCGATGTCCAAGAGATCTACCGTCTGCGACGCAACATTTTGGACCGACTCTTGCGTAAAGCAGACCAGCTCGGCTGGCAGCTCTCGATGGGCAGGTATTGATGATGTTTTCTGTCCCATCCGGACATGAAAGGCATCTTTGTCACTGGAAACGCCCTGGACGACAATGACTCCCTTTCACTTTCGCTGGGTAGAAGAGCAACGCGACCAGCACGTTTCCAGCCGCTTTGGGCCGCAGCAGAGCTTGCGTATCGTTTCATCGACTCCTCCTACTCTTCAGAGACATAACCAAAGAGCATATCTTTTTCCACCCTCTACTGGTAACAACGATCTTTTATTAAAGATTACATCTTGTCTCCAATTTGCGGATGTGTTTCGTGTAAAGGTGTGTGAGCTATCCAGGAAGTAATGACTTACATCTTGCTCAAGGAGAAGCGGCATATGACACCATGACGACTACCGACTGGGACCGTATGGCTGCGGGCAGGAGACCGCGATGGGTTCCTTTTTTCTGCCAGGCCATGATATAATTGCGGAAGCGGCGGTCGTTCTGGCGAAATACGGTGGCATTCCCGCCTTTCTCGCCCAGCATGAATGTGCCCTCGACAACAAGGATCCGTGCCAGGAATTGCTGGCCTGGCAACAAAGTACACAACAACCTGCAAAACGATCACGCAGTACCCCTCCATCGTAAGCGGTGGACGTGCAGGAGTCGCCATCAGCCCTGCATTGACAACGTTGATGACAGGTCGTGGTTCACCACATGTTGCTCACTAGAACGTAATCGCGTCATCTCAGTTCAGCTACAACTGAGTCTGACACATCTGAAAAGGAGGATATTTCATTCATGGCAGATTCCCTTGCTTCGACCACACCTACCACTGCCGACCTGCGCGAACCGCTCCAACCTGCTAAATCGCGCTCGCTCGATGCGGATATTATTATCAAGAACGCCCCCGATCCAGTCTTCGTCTCCGACCTGGAAGGCAAAATCCTCTCCGCCAACGACGCCGTCTACGAACTGCTCGGCTTCCGCACCGATGAAGTGCTGGAGCAATCGCTCTCCCGCTTCATCAGCCCGGAAGAGACGCGCGAGTTCACCGCCGCGCTGCGCGAAGTCATCGAACGCGGCGTCATCCGTAACACGAGACTCAATCCACGCAGCGCCTCGGGCGAGGTCATTCCCACGAGCCTGAACGCCTCAGCTCTGCGCGATGAGGACGGCAAAGTCATCGGCGCCATCGGTATCCTGCGCGACATGCGTGAGCTGGACAAAGCGCTGGCGTACTCCGATAGCCTGATCAAGAACGCGCCCGACCCGGTCTTCGTCTCCGACCTGGAAGGCCGCATCCTGCAAGCCAACGATGCTGTCTACGAACTGCTCGGCTTCCGTCCGGACGAAGTGCTGGAACAATCGCTCTCCCACTTCATCAGTCCGGAGGAAACACGTGAGTTTCTCGCCGCGCTGCGCGAGGTCATCGAACGCGGCGTGACGCGTAATGCTCGCCTTAACCCGCGCAGCGCCTCAAACGAGGTCATCCCCACGACGCTCAATGCCTCCGCCTTGCGTGACACGGATGGCAAGGTCATCGGCGCCATCGGTATCCTGCGCGACATGCGCGCCTATGAAAAGGTGGTGCGCGACCTGCAGCAATCGAAGGCCGAATTACAGGAGAAAATTCTGGACCTGGAGAAGTTCGAGGAAGTGGTTGTGGGACGCGAACTCAAGATGATCGCTCTGGAGAAGGAAATCGAGCAGTTGAAGCATGAACAGGGGCGGAAACATCGAGGATAGGATGGCGCTTATGGATGTTATGTCACAGAACGCAGTGCAGACCGCGATACCTTTCTCGCTCTCTGGTGAGGAGTTGGAGCAGTTTCACCAGGCCTACTTGGGTGTACTGGAGCAGAAGCAGGCGCTCGAGATGCGTGTCCGCAAAAGCGAGGAACGCAGGCGGGCCCTCATGCATATTCTGAGCGATTTGAACACACTCAATCACAAGCTGGTCGATCAACGTAAGGCCATGATCCACATTCTGGCTGACTACGAACAGGACCGTAGCCGCCTGGCACGGCAAACGGAACGGCTGGACAATTCGCGCCGGGCCTTATTGCACATCCTGCAGGACTCGCACCAGTCCAATTTGCGCCTGGAGAACAGCCGTAAGGCCATGATCCACATCATGCGCGATCTGAAAGAGACAACAGAGGAGGTCCAGCGCCGCGAGCAGGAATTGCGGGAGAAGCAGGAACAGCTGGTACAGGCAGGTAAACTTGCCACGCTGGGCGAACTGACAACCGGTGTCGCCCACGAGTTAAATAACCCGCTCAATAATATTGGCCTGTTTGTCGGCAATGTCATCGATCTCATTGAACTGGGGACAGCTGACACCGACAAGGAGCGCATTTTGCGCGAACTTACCAGCGCCATGCAGCAGGTACGTAAGGCAACCGAAATTATTTCCCACCTGCGTACCTTTGGGCGTGTGGCTTCGGTCAGCCATGAACCGGTCGAGATCATCCAGGTCATCAGGCGCTCGCTCTCCCTCATGCAAGAACAACTGCGCCTGCGGCAAATCGAGGTACGCATCGAGATACCCGCAGGAGAGGTGCTCGTGATCGGCAATGCTATTCAGTTGGAGCAGGTCTTCATCAACCTGCTGACCAACGCCCGCGATGCGCTGGCTACGGTTCCGCGTAAAGTGATTACAATCACATGCGACCTCAAGGCCGATCTGGTAGAGATTCGCGTGCGCGACACCGGACCAGGTATCCCGGCCGAATTGGAACAGCGTATCTTTGACCCATTCTTTACGACCAAGGAGGTCAGCGCGGGAACCGGCCTTGGGCTTTCCATTACCTACGGCATCATCAAAGAGCACCGGGGAACGATTCTCGTCGAAAAGCACGAAGGTGAAGGAGCGCACTTTTTCATTCAGCTTCCCCGTGCGGATTATGTGTGAGAAAGGGAACGAGACGATGGACAACGCACGCATCCTTATCGTTGATGACGATACCGCTCTGCTGCAAGCGCTGCCCCAGGCGGTGTCCCTGCGCATGACCGACGTGCAGGTGGATACCTCAGACTCGGCTCTGCAAGCGCTCGAACTGATCCAGGCGCAGGATTACGACGCCATTGTGAGCGATATCAAGATGCCAGGGATGGATGGACTGACGCTCCTCTCACGCATCCAGCAATGGCGGCCCGAGACGCCGACCCTCCTGATCACCGGTCATGGCGAACATGAACTGGCTGTTCAGGCGCTGCGCGGCGGAGCCTACGACTTCATTCAAAAGCCCATCGATCGTGACTACGTCGTAGCCTCCCTGCATCGCGCCATTCAAACGCACCAGATGCGCCGGCAGCTCGCGCGAGGAACGCTTCCGCAATATCTTCGCGGAAGCCCCTATCGGCATGGCTGTCGTTAGCTTAGACGGCACGCTGCTACAAGTGAATAAAGCCTTCTGTGAAATGCTGGGATATTGCGCGCAAGAACTGACTACACGCAGTCTCTCGGCCATTACCCAACCTGAGGATGTTGGCAAGGACGAGTTGCTTGCTGCGCAAATGCTCGACGGAGTAATCCCCAGCTACAAAGTAGAGAAACGGTATCTGAGGAAGAACCAGGAAACGTTATGGGCTGATCTCACAGCCACAATGCTTCGTAATCAGGATGGCCAGCCTATCTACCGCCTGCTGATGATTGAGAACATTATCGAGCGGAAGCGAGCCAAACTGCTCGAAGAGGAGCAGCGCTATATCGCCTATGAACTGCACGAAGGGCTGGCTCAAGTAGCAGCCAGCGCCTTCCAGCACCTGCAAGCCTATGCTGGCCGTTTTCGCCCACACTCACCTCAGGCCCGCCAGGACCTTGGCCGGGCGCTAGAGCTAGCACAGCTTTCGGTCAGGGAAGCGCAGCAACTCATCACCTGGCTACGGCCAACAGTCCTGGATGACTTTGGGCTGGCTGCAGCGCTGCGCCTGCAAGTTGAGGCGCAGTGCGCCTATGGCTGGGTTATCAACTACGACGAAACGCTCGGGTCAGAACGTCTGCCGCCAATCATCGAAACGACGCTCTTTCGGGTCGCGCAGGAGGCACTCACCAACGCGAATAAGCATGCAGGCTCACTACAGGCGCGTCTTGCGCTTGAGCGTAAAGGGACAACGATCCACCTTGAGGTGCAAGACTGGGGTTGTGGCTTCGAGCCCCAGGCTGTGTTCCAGGAGACCAGCCCTGGTGCACACATTGGACTCCGCGAAATGCAGGAGCGTATCCAACTTATCGGTGGGCATCTTACGATTAGCAGCCACCCCGGTGTTGGCACCCTGATAGCGGCCGAGGTGCCGCTGCCATCTGACACATCTACCTCCTAAGCGGTCACCGTCCATAGCGCTTGTGTGCTCTGTATTTGCTTGACCTTATCAGTCTGCTCTTCTACGGGGCCGATTCGATAGGGCAGCATGATGAAGTATGTACTCCTGTTTTCTGGGACACTTTGGACTTCGAGCCGCCCACCGTGTTGCTCTACGATCTTACGCGAGATATAGAACTCCATCCCCAATCTTGGAGGTGAACCACTATAACTCACTGTGATCATCGCTCTCCGTTCTGTTTGTTGCAACATGACCGTGACTGGGGACCCTTGCGTCGAGTTCATTTGCGCAGTAGAGAGCAGGGAGATGATCAGTTGACTGATCCGGTCTTCATCTACCTCGACTTCGATTGGCTCGCGAAGGCTTTCACAAGAGAGCGCATAACAAGTGCTTGCTACGTACTCCTCGAGCACATGGCCACACAACTCAACAAGGTCGCAGTCTTGCCGGTGAAGAATGAACGCCGCTGTCTCAATTCGCGAGGTATGCAGCAACTCCTGCACCAGCTTTTCCACTTGCCCGAGAGAGTGCTCGATATCGGCCAGACCCTGGCTCACCATTTCAAGCGTATTTGTCCCTTCGAGTTTGAGGCCGAGTTTGAGGCGAAGCAATTGCGTCATTTCCTTCAGGTGAGTAAGAGGGGTTTTCAGGGCGTGCGAAAGAATCCTGATCGTCTTATCCTTTGTGGCGTGGGCATCGAAAAGTTCATGCGTTTGTTGCTGCACCAGGCCCTCGAGTAACTTGGCATGAAGTTCCAAAGCGAGCTGTTGCTCTATAACCTGGCGCTGTAGTAGCTGTGTTTGAATGGCACGACGTAAGGCAGCAACAAAATAGTCACGATCAATCGGTTTGAGGATATAGTCATACGCTCCGCCTCTAAGGGCCTGGATCGCAACGTCATGCTCGCCGTGGCCGGTGACTAATAGCGTGGGCGTTCCTGGCCGCAGCTCGCGGATTCTCGCCAACAGTTCCAGGCCATCCATCCCCGGCATCTTGATATCACTCACAATAGTATCATATTGATACTTTCGAATCTGCTCGAGCGCATCTTGAGCTGAGTCGGTTATATCTATTTTTGCTTCCGGGATTCGCAGAGATATTGTTTGTGGTAGCGCGTGCAGCAGTACCGGGTCGTCGTCAACAATCAGGATGTGTGGCGCGTTCATCTCCACTGGGTGAAATTGAGGAGTAGGAGAAATACCTCGCTCGCTATGACGTGCCGTCAATCCACTGTGGAGACGAATCTCCACCTGGTCAGGCGTGAGCAGGTGCCACCCCGACGTATCCAATGCAATCTGCCCGGGAATCCAATAGCCAAAGATAGAAATTTCAACTTTATCACCGCTTTGCAACTCATGTCCGTCTAACTCGAGGCTGTCCCATTCACTGTTATACATCACTGTTCCCATAATTGTGTTCCCGCCTTTCTATTCTAGCCTCGCGAACCCAGTCCTTTAAATAGACACGATTAAAGGGAGCAACGTGGTTTTGGAGGAATGCTGGTTTTTGGTGCGAAATGGCCTCTACAATCGGATGTATGAGCTGAAACCCCATTTGAATGTCAATCGTGTTTAGTTGTGAATCAACAAAAATGATATA
>WNGI01005821.1_pt1 | contig 11166 bp, 8 predicted proteins | sample 5400621 | NCBI WGS metagenome assembly WNGI01 (sample SAMN13153374, study PRJNA577476) | soil metagenome | isolation source: 20 cm soil or saprolite under Garry oak tree replicate 1 | place: USA:California | collected 2016-06-15
GATCAACCAGTTCATCCGCGAAAGCGGCGCCTTCGATGCGGTGTTAGATTTCGCTGCGGCGGTGAGCGATCCAGCAGATCCCTCGCATTGGAGGGCGGGTCTGAGCGCAGATGCGCTGCATCCCTCGGATGCTGGCGCCGAGGTGATGGGCGATGCGATCGACCTATCGCTCTTTCAGAGCGCCCCGGATGCGGCGACCCGCCCGCGGCGCACGGATCTTAGCGCGGCACCGTCCGGCCCCTCAACCGGCGCCTCGGGGTTAGGACAGCACCTGAGGCCGCGCGCCCATTGACAAAGGACGGCGGAGGCATCCAAGTGCCCTCAGGAGGCCGCCATGCGATTCACCTGGTTCAACCTGATGCCCTGGCCGTACCTGCCCGACGACTTCCGGCAGCAGAACCGCTCGGTGTGGGTCGACATCCCCGGCAAGCTCTACGACCCGCGCAAGGGGCACTTCGTGTACCACGAGTACATGGACCAGCTCGAGTACGCCGATGCGCTCGGCTTCGACGGCATCGGCGTGAACGAGCACCACCAGAACGGCTACGGGCTCATGCCGTCGCCGAACATCATCGCCGCCGGGCTGGCGCGCCGGACGTCGCGCGCGGCCATCTGCGTCATCGGCAACTCGATCGCGCTCTACAACCCGCCCATCCGCGTCGCGGAGGAGTTCGCGATGCTCGACGTGATCTCGGGCGGGCGGCTCATCGCCGGCTTCCCGGTCGGCACGCCGATGGACACGAACTTCTGCTACGGCCAGATCCCGGCGCTCACCCGCGACAAGTACTACGAGGCGCACGAGCTCATCATGCGGGCGTGGAAGGAGGACGAGCCCTTCGCCTTCGACGGCAAGTACACGCAGCTCCGCTACGTGAACTGCTGGCCGAAGCCCATCCAGAAGCCGCACCCGCCGATCTACATTCCGGGCGGCGGCTCGGTCGAGACCTGGGACTTCTGCGCCGACTTCGACTACAACTACTCCTACCTCTCGTTCACCGGCTACGTCCGCGGCAAGCAGTTCCTCGACGGCTTCTGGGAGCGCGTCGCCGCCAAGGGGAAGGACGCGTCGCCCTATCGCGCGGCGTTCGCGCAGATCATCTGCGTCGCCGACACCGATCGGGAGGCCGAGGAGCTCTACTCCGAGCACGTCCGCTACTTCTTCAACCGCTGCCTGCACGTCTACCCGGGCTTCGCCGACCCGCCCGGCTACCGCACCATCAAGACGCTCAAGGTGGGCGCCCTCGCGCAGCTGACCGAGGACGCGCTCGCCAAGTTCCCGACGCTTACCTGGAAGCAGCTGGTCGACGACCGCTACGTCATCGCCGGCAGCCCGGAGACCGTCCGCCAGCAGATGGAGGAGATGATCAAGGGGCTGCGCATCGGGCACGTGTTCTGCCTCTTCCACAACGGGAACATGCCCGACTGGAAGACCCGGCACTCCTCGAAGCTCTTCGCCGAGCAGGTGATGCCGAAGCTCCGCGACCTCTGGCCGGAGTGGCGGCACGACGAGCGCTGGTGGCCGAAGCCGATGGCGGACCGGCGCGAGCCCGAGCGCTCGCTCCCGCGGGCGGAGGCGCGCTCATGAACGTCAAGCGGGTGGAGACGAAACGGGGCGCCCGGGTCCGGGTCCTGGAGGCCGGAAGCGGTGCGCCGGTCGTGTTCCTGCACGGCGCGGGCGGCTTCCTGCACGAGAACCCCTTCCTCGACGAGCTGGCGACGCGCTACCGCGTCTACGCGCCCGAGCTGCCCGGCTACGGCGAGTCGACGGGCGAAGAGCTGCTCGAGGACATGCTCGACTTCGCGCTCCACGGCTGGGACGTGGTGGCGGCGCTCGGGCTCGAGCGGCCGCATCTCGTCGGCCACTCGATGGGCGGCATGATCGCGGCCGAGATGGCCGCGATCGCGCCGAACGACCTGGCGAAGCTGGTGCTCGTGAGCGCGGCCGGTCTCTGGCTCCCGGAGCATCCGATCCCCGACCTCTTCGCCTTTCTCCCCCACGAGTACGCGCAGGTGCTCTTTCACGACCCCGAGGCGGGCCAGGCCCTCCTCACGGGCGGCCTCGACTTCACCAACATGCAGGCGCTCACCGACTTCTACATCGCCAACTCGCGGCGCATGGCGACCGCGGGCAAGATCCTCTTCCCCATCCCCAACCGGCGGGTGTCGAAGCGGCTCTACCGCGTGGCGGCCGAGACGCTGGTCCTCTGGGGCAAGCAGGACCGGCTCATGCCGCCGGTCTACGGGGAGCGGTGGATCCAGCTGATCCCCGGCGCGCGGCTCGTCCAGATCGACGCGGCCGGGCACATGCTCCCCTACGAGCAGCCGAAGGCGTTCGTCTCGGTGGTGGCGAACTTCCTCGGCTGAGCGATGGACCTGTTCGATTTGACCGGGCGCGTGGCGCTCGTCACCGGCGGCAGCCGGGGGCTCGGCCGCGAGATGGCGCTCGCGTTCGCCCGCTTCGGCGCGGACGTCATGATCGCCAGCCGCAAGCAGGACGCCTGCGACGCCGCCGCCGAGGAGATCCGGCGCGCCACCGGCCGGCGCACGCTCGGCCGGGCGTGCCACGTCGGCCGGTGGAACGAGCTCGAGGGTCTCGTCGATGCCGCCTACGAGCACTTCGGCACGGTGGACGTCCTGGTGAACAACGCCGGCATGTCGCCCCTCTACCCCAGCGTGGAGGCGGTCAGCGAAGAGCTGTGGGACAAGGTGCTCGGCGTGAATCTGAAGGGGCCCTTTCGTCTCACCGCGCTCATCGGCAGCCGCATGGCGCAGGGGAACGGGGGATCGATCATCAACATCAGCAGCGGGGCGGCGAGCCGGCCGACGCCCGACGTCATCCCGTACGCCGCGGCGAAGGCCGGGCTCGAAGCCATGACCGTGGGCTTCGCCCGCGCCTTCGCGCCCAAGGTGCGAGTGAACGCCATCCAGGCGGGTCCGTTCTTCACGGACATCAGCAAGGCGTGGGACTTGGAAGCCTTCCGGCGGAGAGCCAGGGCGACGCTCGCCCTCCAGCGCGGCGGCGAGCCGTCGGAGATCGTCGGCGCCGCCGTCTACCTGGCGAGCCAGGCGTCGAGCTTCACCACGGGAGCCGTCATCCGGGTCGACGGCGGCGCCGCCTGAGCAGTGTCTCGCTTCGCGCGCCACGCGGTCTGCTCTCCCCTCACCCTCGCCTCCGCGATCGGCCTCGACGTCCTCCGCGACGGTGGCAACGCCGTCGACGCCGCCATCGCGACGAATCTCGCGCTGGCGGTCGCCTATCCGCACATGTGCGGCGTCGGCGGCGACCTCCTCGCCATGGTGTGGGCCGACGGCGCGCTCGCCGGGCTCAACTCGAGCGGGCGGCTGCCCGCGGCCGCGGCGCTGCCGCCCGAGGGCGTGCCCGAGCGCGGCATCAACTCCGCGACCGTCCCCGGCGCCCCCGCGGGCTGGTGCGCCCTCGCCGAGGGCTTCGGGACGCGGCCGCTCCGCACGCTCGCCGCACCCGCGATCCGTCTCGCCCGCGAGGGCGTCGCGCGCGCGCCGGGGCTCGCGCGCATGACCGAGTGGTCGCGCGCAGCGCTCGACGCCGAGGCGGCGCGCATCTTCCTTACCGATGGCCCCGTCGTGCAGCCCGACCTCGCCCGCACGCTCGAGGACATCGAGGGCTTCTACGAGGGACCGGTCGCGCGACGCACGCCGGCGCCCTTCACGCCCGCGGACTTCGCCGCCCACCGCGCGGAGTGGGTCGAGCCGCGGCGCGCACCCTTCGCCGGCGTCGAAGTGTGCGAGCTGCCGCCCAACAGCCGGGGCCACCTCGTCCTCGAAGCGATCCACCGCCTCGAGCCGCTCGACGGGCTCCGCCCTGAGGACGCGGAGTTCCACCTCCGCCTGATCCGCGCGCTGCGCGCCGCCGCCCCGGGCGGGGACACCATCTATCTGTGCGTCGTCGACGGGCGCGGCATGGCGGTCAGCCTGAGCCAGAGCCTCTTCATGGCGTTCGGGAGCGGCGTGGTGGTGCCCGGCACCGGCGTCCTGCTCCACAACCGCGGCGCCTACCACACGCGTACGACGTATCGGGGCGGTGCGCGCCCCGTGCACACGCTCGCGCCCGCGATGGCGCTCACTGGCGGGCGCCCGCGGCTCGTGTTCGGCACCATGGGCGGCGAGGCGCAGGTGCAGATCCACCTCCAGCTCCTCGCCCGCATCCTGGTCGCCGGCGAGCCGCCGGAGCGGGCGATCGCCGCCCCGCGCTGGACCTTCACCGCCGCCATGCTCCTCGTCGAGGCGGGCCTCCCGGCGCTGGCACCCCCCGGCCTCGAGGTCGCCCCGATGCCGGTCGCGGACCTCGCCGGCCACGCGCACGCGATCCTGGTCGAGGACGGCGGGCTGCGCGCGGCGTGCGATCCGAGGGCCGATGGGGTGGCGCTGGGGGAGTAGCGGGGTCCGGGGGCGCCGCGTTCCGCCTTCCTGGTAATCGTCACCCCGGCGAGTTCCAGAGTGCCCTGCGGTATCGACAGAGGACGGTGTCGGGACCGGGCTGCATGCCCCAGGGCTCGGGCCTGGAGTGCTTCGTCCCGAACCTTCCGTCGTGAAGGTGGCCGCCGCGCCGACGCGCGCGCTACGCCTTCCCGAGCTGCGCGAGGAGCCCTCCCGGCCCCCTCACTCGCCCCAGGCCCCCCTCCCTCACCGGATCGGGGCCTTTTCTCTTAACCCGCGCGAGCCTTGGCGATAGGTCGTTTCCAGGGTATCGAAGCCGCCCCAGGAGGTCCCATGTCCATCCGGTTCACTCGTCCGGCCGTCGCCGTCTTCGTTCTCATCCTGTCGGCGGCGGCGCGCGCCCAGGTCCCGAGCCCCACCATCGAAGGTCCGATCACGAGCCCGGGCAGCGCCTTCGTCGCCTCGACGGCGTTCGACCTGGCATCGGTCGGCTACGAGCAGGCCGAGTACTTCATCTCCGGCACGGCGAGCGCTTTCACGAACACGGCGCCGCTCGGCGACGACGGGATGTGGTCCGTCGCGCCGGGGGAGACGGCGGCCTACAAGACGCGCCTCCTCGTCTACCGCCCGACGGACCCGAAGAAGTTCAACGGCACGGTCATCGTCGAGTGGTTGAACGTGAGCGGCGGGGTCGACGCCGCGCCTGACTGGACGCAGGGTCACGTGGAGCTCCTTCGGGAAGGGGTGGCCTGGGTGGGAGTGTCGGCGCAGATCGTCGGCGTCGAAGGTGGGCCCGCCCTCGTCGGCATCGTGAGCCTGCCGCTCAAGGTCGTGAACCCGGTTCGCTACGCTTCGCTCCACCATCCAGGCGACAGCTTCTCGTACGACATGTTCTCGCAGGCCGGCCAGGCGATCCGGACGCCGTCGGGCCCGAGCCCGCTCGGTGCGCTCGAGGTGAAGCACGTGATCGCCGTCGGCGAGTCGCAGTCGGCCTTTCGGATGGTGAACTACGTCAACGCCATGCATCCGCTCGCGCACGTCTACGACGGCTTCCTGGTCCACAGCCGCGGCAGCTTCGCGACGCCGCTCTCGGAGCCGCCGCAGCCGGCGATCGGCGCGCCGGGCACCACGGCGATCCGCGCCGACGTCGACGTGCCGGTCCTCACCTTCGAGACCGAAACGGACCTCACCTTCCTCGCCTACTTCCGGGCGCGCCAGGACGACGCGAAGAACTTCCGTCTGTGGGAGGTCGCGGGCACGGCGCACTACGACACCTACGGCCTCGGGGTCGCCAACACCGACGTCGGCACCTCGCCCGACGTCGCCGCCCTCGTCGTCACGACCGATGCCGTGCCCGGCATCATCCGCTGCGACACGCCGATCAACTCGGGCCCGCAGCACTTCGTGGTGAACGCCGCGCTCAACAAGCTCATCCACTGGGTGCGCACCGGCAAGGCGCCGAAGTCCGCGCCGCGGCTCGACGTGAGCGCCGGGCCGCCCGTGGCGATCAATCATGACGCCAACGGCAACGCGCTCGGCGGCATCCGCACACCGCAGGTCGACGTCCCGATCGCGACGTTCACGGGCGAGCAGGACGGGTCGATCCTCTGCCGGCTCTTCGGCACCACGACGCCGTTCGGCGACGCGACGCTCGCGTCGCTCTATCCGACCCACAAGGCGTTCGTGTCCAAGTACAACAAGGCCTTGAAGCGCGCGGTGAAGAAGGGGTGGATCGTCGAGGCCGACGCGACGCTCATCAAGAAGTGGGCCGCGGGCTCGAACATCGGCGGCTGAGGCGGACGGCCTGCTCGATCTCTCCGAGCCCACGCCCTCGGAGGGCGTGCCAGCCACGGCCGCCGCCGCGCTCTTCATCTCCTCGTGCGACGGAACGCCGCGGTCGCGACAACGATAGTCGTGCAATCGGACAGGGGTCGAGCGCGAGGATGAGGCGCGCAGGGGCGACCGCCAGGCTCGGACCGCACGCCCCGGCATCAGGTCCCGCGACGAGCGTCTCATGCTCGGCTCGTCGATGACGGCTGGTGCTCACCGAGATGGCGGAGCCACGGCTTCTTCTCGCGGGCGGCGTTGAAGAGCCGACGATCCGCGGTCCAGCACTCGATGCCCAGCAACTCGGCCAGTCCCAGGTAGAACGAGTCGTAGGCGGTCGGCCGATCGAGCTCCGTCGCGATGGCCCACGCCCGCTCCACGAGCCCCTGCGGCGCTCGCAGCGACACGGGCATCGCGCCGAGCAATCCCATCGCACTGCGGGCTGGCTCCTCCTCGAGATCCTTCCGGACGACCATCCGACGGAGCGCGGACACGCACTCGAACACGAACAAGCCGGGGGCAACCACCTCGACACCCGTGGCGATCCATGAGCGCCAAAGCGATCTCGCCCGGGCGCTATCCTCCTCGACGACCAGGAGTTTGAGCGCGAGACTCGCGTCGAGGCAGACCATTCCTCCCCGCATGCCTCTCCTCCCGCACCTCGCGCAGGGCCTCGGTGGACGACCTCTTCGCCCGCGGCTGACCCCGCTGCGCCTTCTCCACACGTTCGATCCAGCGCAGCATCTCGCGCTCGAGGATCGTCGCCTCCGCGTCGGTTCCCTCGAGCCGCTCGAGATCCTCCATGCCGATCAGTGCGGCCTTGGGGCGACCCCGGGATGAGAGCACGATCCGCTGGTGACCGTGGGCGGCATCGTTGACGAGGGCAGAGAGGTGATCGCGCGCGTGGGCGAGGCTGACGTGTTTCATGGATTTCCCTGAATACGCCAAAGACGCCATTAACGCCAGCAAGGCAAAACGCGTTCCCCGGGCGAAGCTGCCGAATGCGAAGCGAAGCGGGAGGGCTACAGCGCGATCTTCGGGCGACGGCGGGCTCCTCTGAGGGCCTGGTGTGCCGCGGGCCGCCGGCATGGGCGGCGGCTCAGCGGGACGTCCCGTTCACAGAAGGGCCCGTTCACAGAAGGGCCGAAGAAGGCTCGACGGCGGCGCCGCGATTCTGCTAGGTCCGGCCATGCGCCGCCTGCTCGCCGCCCTCGTCCTGCTCGCCGCTCCGGCCGCGCGTGCCGACCACACGGTACGATGCCTCGTGCGCTCCGGGCACGCCGGCGTCCACTGCCTCGCCGCCTACACGGGCGCCATCGAGCGCTGCCGGCGCACGGCGGACGTCGCGTGCGAGACCGCGCTCCGCGCGCCGGGCGGTACGCTCGACCGCGTCGTCGCCCAGGCCGATGCGGCGAGCCGGGCGCCCTGCACGACGGCCGACGCCGACGCCCTGGGCTACGTCGGCGGCCTCTCCGACCTCGGGCTGCGTACGCGCCAGGCGTGCGGCGACTTCGCCGAGGACCTGCTCTCGATCGGCTACGCCGCCGGCTCCGGCGCTTCGACGGGCCCGCTGCTCCGCTGCCAGCGGGCGGTGGCCGCCCGCCTGCGGCGGCTCCGCGGCCGGGTGATCGCGGCCTTCGGCCCCGGCTGCTTCGTGCCTGTGCTGGCCGGGCGCGGCTGCGCGCGCGGGCGGCGCGATCACCGGGTCGCGCTCGCGCGCGCCGACGCACGCCGCGGCATCCTCGACGACTGCGGCCCCCGCTTCGCGGCCCTGGGGCTCGCCCCGGAGCCGGGCGTCGCCGCACAGCTCGACGACGTGCTCGACCGGGTCGTCGATCGCGCGCGCCACTTCGCCGAGAGCGTCTACCCGCCGCACACGCTCGGGGCGACGGCCGAGCCCGGGCCCTTTCCGGTCGGCGTGCAGACCCTCGCGCTGGTCGATCCCAGCCGGACCGACGTCACCGGCAGCGGCCCGCGCCCGGTGACGATCGAGGTCTACTACCCGTCGACGCCGGCCGCCGTCGCCGGCGTGCCGCACGACGTCGCGGAGGTGCTCGGCATCCCGGTCGCAACCACGCCCGCTTTCCGCAACGTTGCCCGCGCCCCCGGGCCCTTCCCGCTCGTACTCTTCTCGCACGGCAACGGCGGCATCCGCTTCCAGTCCCTCTTCTTGTGCGCACACCTCGCGAGCCACGGCTACGTGGTCGCCAGCCCGGACCACCGGGGCGACACGTTCGTCGACCTGCTGATGGGTCTCAGCGACCCGCTGGGGGCCATGAACCGCCCGCTCGACCTGCGCTTCGTCACCGATCGGATGCTCGCCTTCGATGCCGCGCCGGGGAACTTCTTCGCCGACCTGATCGACGGCACGCGCATCGCCGCCTCGGGGCACTCCTTCGGCGGCTTCACGGACTTCCTGATCGCCGGCGGCGCCTCCCCCGTCGGCACCTTCACCGACCCGCGCGTCCGCGCGATCTTCCCGATGGCCCCCGCGGCGGTGTTCGCCGACGCCTTCTTCGCCAGCATCACCGTGCCGACGCTGATCGTCGGCGGCACGCTCGACACGACGGTACCCTTCGCCGCGAACCAGCAACGTCCGTTCGACGCGCTCCCGGCCGGAGCACTGTTCGATGGGCTCGCGGAGCTGACCGACGTCGGGCACTTCACCTTCTCCGACCTCTGTGAGGTGCCGCGGAACCTGATCGCGGTCATCGGCGGCTTCGACGAGGCCTGCCAGCCGCGCCACCTGCCGTGGCGCTACGCGCACCGCATCGTGAACTTCTTCGCGCTGAACTTCTTCGACGCCGTGCTGAAGGGCGACCCCGCCGCGCTCGCGCGCCTGGCGCCGGCGAAGCTCACCCACGCCGACGAGATCACGTCGTACCAGACGCGGCAGGCTGTCGCGGATTGAGGCGGTCCGTAGGTCAACGGTTGGCTCCGGTCCGGTCGCTCTGAGATCGCTCCCGGCCCTCTCAACGGCAGTCCTGCCCGCCGAAGATGTTGGGGCGGCATGGGTTAACGCACTGCGTCTTGCTAGGGAACAGCCCCCAACGTTACGCTAGCAACAACGCTAGTGTGTGAGTTCGCAACGAGCGGGCGACCGATATCAAGCGAGTGACGGCCTGGAGAACGCCTACGGCCGACGACGGTGCGGGGAGGAGACCTCATGAAGAGCAGACTCAGACGCGGCGCCATCGTCCTTTTCTTCTTCACGGCCGCGCGAGCCGTCGCCTGCACTCTCAGCCAGGGCGATATTCTCTTGACCGACGTCGGTCGGCCGGGGATCGTGGCCATCACCTCGGGGGGGCAGCCGTGCCTCGTGTCGGCCGGAGGGTATCTCGTCCTGCCGACTGGCATCGCCGTTGATGCCGCCGGGCAACTCTTCGTTGCCGATAGCGATGCGTTCGACCGCCATGGCGGCATCATCCGGATCGACCCCACAACGGGCGCCCAATTCCCCGCTTCGAGGGACGGCTACTTTTTCGATCCCCAAAGTCTCGTCATCGGAAGCAACGGGGTCATGTTCGTCGCGGACCCGAACGCCTTCGGCGGCGACCCGGCCGGTGGCGTCATCGCCGTGAATCCCGCGACCGGCGCCCAAGCAGTCGTCTCGGCCGCTGGCAACTCTACCCGACCTGCGGGAATCGCGCTCGCCGGCAAAAGGTTCCCATCCACCGTATTCGTCACGGACCGTGAAAACCTGCTGGTCGTTGCGGTCAACACGCAATCCGGTGCCCAAAGGGTCGTCTCCTCCGGCGGATTGTTCGCCAACCCCATTGGCATCGCCATGACCACGAGTGGCGACATCTTCGTCGCGGATGCCGATGCGTTCCCAACATATGACGGCGGCATCATCCGCGTAGACCCAAGGACGGGACGGCAAACGGTGGTGTCTTCGGGTGGAGCGTTCATTTCACCCGTTTCCGTTGCGATTGGCGCGGATGGCAACCTCCTCGTAGTAGACTACTTTGGCCTCGTTGTGGTGAACCCGAGGACGGGGAGACAGACCTTCGCGGCGTGGGACGTCCTCGGCGGAGCAGTCGGACTCTTCCACCCATGGGGTATAGCGGTCGTGCCGGGAAAGCGTGCGCCAGGCCGGGTGCCGCCGGGCGCGGCGCGTTGAGCGATCCACAGGCGGAGCGCAAAATGTACGGTACTCTTCTGGCCGCCCGCGACCACGCTCGCGCCGAGATGGGCGCCTTCGCCATGTCGTGCCTCCGCCTTACGCGGGCTCCAGCACCACCGGCAAGCTCGTGACGCCGCGGAAGACGATGCTCGGCGGTATCGGCAGCGGCCCGTCATCCACCCGCCGGAAGCACCGCGTGCGCGCGAGCAGCACCCGGAGCGCCACCTCGGCCTCCAGCGTCGCGAGCGACGCGCCCAGGCAGTAGTGCGGCCCGAAGCCGAAGGCGACGTCCGGCTTCCGCTCGCGCCCGATGTCGAACACCTCGGCGTGCTCGTAGACCGCCTCGTCCCGGTTCGCCGACCCGAGCCAGCAGAGCACGACCTCGCCGGCGGCGATGGTGACGTCGTGCAGCCGCGCCTCGCGCGTGGCCAGGCGCGGGTCCATCTGCACGGGCGACGAGAAGCGCAGGACCTCCTCCACGGCCGCCGGGACGCGCGTCGGGTCGGTGCGCACCGCCGCGAGCGCCTCGGGGTGCGCCAGGAATGCGAGCACCGCGTTGCCGATCAGGTGCGTCGTCGTCTCGTTGCCCGCGACCAGGAGGAGGATGAGCATCGCGAGCAGCTCCTCGAACGAGAGGCGCGAGCCCTCGAGCTCCGCGGCGACCAGCGCGGAGAGCAGATCGTCGCGCGGCTCGCGACGGCGCGCCTCGACCAGGCGCACGAAGTAGGCCTCGAGCTCGCCCCGCACCTGCCGGAGCGTGGCGACGCGCTCGGGCGGGGCGACCTCGAAGAAGGCGG
>WNGI01006669.1_pt1 | contig 11165 bp, 9 predicted proteins | sample 5400621 | NCBI WGS metagenome assembly WNGI01 (sample SAMN13153374, study PRJNA577476) | soil metagenome | isolation source: 20 cm soil or saprolite under Garry oak tree replicate 1 | place: USA:California | collected 2016-06-15
CTCCACAGCGAGTGCACGTGGAGGTCGCCCTTCAACCGCGCGACGAGCTCGTTGCCCTTGCCAGCGGTGAGGGCAGTCTCCCGCTCGAGCTTGTCGAGGTACGGGGTGGAACCGGTGGTCGCGACCTCGGTGATGATCGCCGCCGTCTTCGGGCCGATGCCATCCAGCGCCTCAAGTGTGCCGGCGGCGACGCGAGCGACGAGCTCGTCGGGCGCGAGGGCCTTCACGACCTCGGCCGCTCGCAGATACGCGCGGACCCGGTAGGGCTTCTCGCGCGCTCGGTCGAGCAGGTACGCGATCCGTTCCAGCGCCTGTGCGGGCTCCATCGATCAATAGCGATGCGGGTCCGAGCTGGGGAGGGTGGATTCGAACCACCGATTACCTGATCCAGAGTCAGGAGCCTTACCGCTTGGCCACTCCCCAGTGGAGCGCCTGAATTATCCCATCTGGGGCCTGGCGCGGAGCGACGCGATCAATGTGATGAGCAACAGCGGCTCGATGACAAGCGCGAAGATGAATCCCCCGCCGAGACTGATGACCCCGGTGAGCTCCATGAGCAGCGCGAGGGCGATGAGCCGGATGCGCGGACGGCGGCTCAGCCACACACCGATGACGGCCAGCAGAGGCGCGAGCGACCACATGAGGATCCAGATAAGCGGAGCGGGGAAGAGATCGCTCCCCTGGACCTCGATGAGGCTCGAGCCGCGGCAGACCTGCGGCGTCGGGGTCTGATCGGGTGCGACCGTTGTGGACGTGCAGCCGTAGAAGAAGGGTCCGAAGAGGATGCCCCAACCGAGGATGACGCCGGCCGCGAGCGCGAGGACCGAGGCGACGCGCGCGATGCGCATGCGGCGACCTTAGATCGGGATCGCCGCGACGCAAGTCTTACGCGATGAGTGACTGTGGCCGGCGGTCGTCCTCGGGTCGCCACACGCGGGCGCGCTTGTCCTTTGTCGCGGGCCGGTCCGCGGCCTTGAGCTCGACCTTGCACCACACGTCGTCAACGAGCGCTTCAAAAGTGAAGCGACCCTGGTGCCGACCTTCCAGGGTCGCTACGACGTGATCGGGAGCACGCACCACGAGCGAGACCTGCGCGCCTTCCTTGAGCGCGTCGAGGGCATGCGCGCTGATCGCGATGACGCTCTGGTGCTCGTTCATGATCCGGATCTGAGAAGGCACGATGCCCGCGCTCTCGAAGCGCAGCCACGTGAGCATGTTCTCCTCGAAGACGCGCCACGTGAGTGGCACGACGAGATCGTCGCCGGTCGGAAGGACCGTCGGTTCGTCGTCGACCGGGGCGTCCTCGCTCCCAAGCGCACGCGAGTACTCGCCGATCTTCATCCGCGCCTCGTACAGCTGACGCTCGAGGTGACGTTGACGCCGCTTCACGCGGAGCTCGTTCGCCTCGGCGGTCGCGCGCGAGTCCTGCGCCCGCTTCAGTGCATCGCGGAGGTTCGCGACGTCGTTCACCGCCCACTCGAACTGGCGGATGACCATGGCCACGCGTTGGTCGGCCTCCGCCTTGAGCTCGTCGGTGGCCGACGCCAGCGTCGTCGCGGCGATGTGCCGGTTTACGCGTGTCGTGAGCCACGAGAGCGCGGCGCCGGCGGCGAGGCCAACGACGATCCCACCGAGGAGACCGCGAGCGACGCCGTCGACAAAGGGAAGGAGAACGACGCAGAGCGCAAGGGGCGCGATCCACGGCAGGTACCGCTGTGTGCGAACGTGCGGCCGAGCCGTGTGGCGCTCAGCGGCCTTCGAATGCGCGTCACAGAGGGCGCATTCGTGGCCGATCCGGTGCTGTAGGGGTCCGTTCACCTGTCGTCCTCCCGTTCCTGGGCAGACATTCGGGTCCGCCGAGCAAGCGGGCATCACGAAAACGGGGGACCAAAGCGAAGTCCCCCCAGGTGGGGGAGTACGAGGGGGGTAGGACCCTGCCCCACTCGGCGTCGTGCGCGTAGGCCCTCTTCGCCTCTCGTTACGGGTGCCGGTTCTTTCTACGGTTGCGTCAGCCGGGAGAGTGGGTTTTCCGGCGGAGGTAACTAAAGATGAGGGCCTTGCTGCGACCCCTATTTGTGGGAGCGCTGAGCGTCGCCATCGCGGCGACGGGCCTTTTGGGATCGTCTTCCGCGGCACTAGCCGCGACAGGGCCGAGGATCACTACCTGGTCCGTGACCACACCTGTCTATGAAGGCGACAGACCGTTCGCAAACGCGACATTCACCGACCCCGATCTGACCGACCAGCACACGGTCGAGATCGATTGGGGCGACGGCACCAGCCCCGACACATACCGGCTGACCGTGGGCGACCGGAGCTTCTCGCTGCAGAAGACCGTTCCCTACGCAAATGATTCGTCCGGCGCCGTGCTGACCGTGACGATCACCCTCAGCGACGGAATGTTCGCGACAACGCGATTCGTCGGCGTCACTGTGTTGAACGCAGCGCCGTCGATCAGCTCATTCGCCGTCTCCGCGACGTCTCTCGAAGCGGGCCAGTCCGTTACGGCGACCGGCACGTTCGCCGACAATGGCGCCGCCGACACGCACACCGTCACCGTCGACTGGGGCGACCTTTCGCCGACGACGACGCTGAACCTCGCGGCGGGCGTCTCCTCGTTCACCACGGGTGCGCACACCTATGTGAACGCTGGTGACTTCACGGTGACCGCGACCGTCGCGGACAACGCCGGCGCATCCGCCACCGCGACGTCGAGCGTGAGCGTGCATCAGGCGAACCAGGCGCCGAGCATCGCTTCCCTCAATCTGACGACCGGCGCCGAGGGTGGGAGCTCCAGCCTTGCGCTGACATTCGCGGACACCGACGCAGCCGACACGCACACGGTCTCGGTCGCGTGGGGCGATGGCGCCACCTCCGATTCCGGGACGCTCGCGTCGACCGTGACCACGTTCGGCGGGTCCCACGTCTACGCCGATACCGGCACGTACTCAGTCGTCGTCACACTCGTCGATAGCGCCAATCACACCGTGACCGCGAGTGCGTCGGTTTCACCGACGAACGTCGCGCCTGTCGTCGGGAGCCTCTCGCTCTCGCCGACCTCAGTCGTCGATCACCAGAGGCTGACCGTGAGCGGTACGTTCACGGATCCCGGCACGGCCGACTCGTTCACGCTCACCATGGACTGGGGCGACGGCATGTCCTCGTCGCAGTCCCTCGCGGCAGGGACCCGTTCGTTCTCGGACAGCCACGCCTACAACGCGGCCGGTCCGGTCACCATCAAGGCGACCGTCGCCGACCACGACCTTGGGAAGTCGAGCTCGAGCGTGGACCTCGTCGTCCTCGCGAGCAACCACGCGCCCGGGGACCTCGCGGTCCAGGCGACCGCAGTCCTTGAGGGCGGTAGCAGCACGTTGAGCGTGTCCTTCACCGACGCCGAGGCGTCGGACAGCCACACGGTGGCGATCACCTGGGGTGATGGCGGCACGGACAGCGTCGCCCTCGGATCCGGCGCCACCTCGGCAACCGCGAGCCACACCTACCTCGACTCGGGTACGTACACCGTTGCGGTCACCGTGACGGATGGCGGTGGGCTGTGGGTCGCCGGCGGCACGACGGTGACCGCGATGAACGTGTCACCGTCGCTCTCGAGCCTGACATTCTCGCCGTCGTCGGTCACCGACCACCAGACCGTGACCGTAAGCGGCACATTCAGCGACCCCGGCACGCTGGATACATACACCGTGCGATTCGCGTGGGGCGATGGCAGCACGTCGCCGGACTCGCTCGCTGCGGGCACGCGTAACTTCAGCGGCTCGCACTCGTACGTCACCTCAGGCACATACGACGTGATCGTCACGGTCACCGACCGCGACAACGGCGCCGGTACCCAGGACGCGTTCCTGGTGGTGACCGCGCACAACACCGTCCCGAGCGCCCTCGTGCTTGACTCGAGCGTCGCCGGAGCCAACGTCACGATCAACGGCGGCTTCGATGACCCGGACGCTCAGGACACCCACGACCTGACGCTGACGTGGGGCGACGGCGCCACGACCACACAAGCTCTAGCGGCAGGCGCGACCACATTCACCGCATCGCACGTCTACACCCAGAGCCGCACGTACACCGTCAACGCGACCGTCACCGAGCCATCCGGCGCGTCGACGAGCGCGACCGCGCAGGTCGCAGTAACCGTGCCGGCCGTCAGCGCCTCGGACGTGCTCGATCAGATGTCGGCGCTCGTCCTGAGCTTCAACCTGGATCGAAACACCGAGCGCTGGCTCGTGAAGAAGATCGACGACACCAAGGACTCTCTCGCGTACGGCAACGGGCAGGTCTGCTCGAGTGGCGGCTCACTCGACCGCCTCATGTCGTACGCCCAACGCAATCTGACAAACGACGACTTCGCGGCCCTCAGCGCACTCGCAACACAGGCTCGAAGCGCCGCGGGCTGCGGCGACGCCAGTGTCCGCACGGCCAAGGCACCCAAGGCCGTGCTCGCGTACGCATCCGACAAGGGCAAAGCCGCGAAGACGGAGAAGTCGAAGAGCCACGACCTGCGATCGTTGGGCCACGACTCCCGGTAACCAACCAAGCCCCCACCTCCCCCCAAGCAGCGGCGGGCCGTTCGCGCGGAGAGCGCGAGCGGCCCGCGCGTGTCAGGCTATGGATGGATGAGCGATCGGAAGTTGCCGCGACCCCGGGACGAGCTCGCCCAGTTCCAGCCATATCGGACGCAGATGCTCAAGGCCGACGTTCGCATAAACGCGAACGAGTGGCCTGAGCCGAACGCCGCCGGCCGCTACATCACTCCGGACGAGCTGAACGCCGTCCTTCTCAATAGATACCCCGGCCGGGGCGACGAGCTCCGCGAGATCCTCGCGACACGCTGGGGCACACAGCCGGACCGGCTGATCCTTGGCAACGGCAGCAACGAGCTGCTGCTGCAGGTCTTCCTGGTGTTCGGTGGTCACGGCCGAAAGACCCTGCTCTTCCACCCCACGTATTCGATGCACGGAAGGCTGACGCAGCTTGCCGGCGGAACTGTCGTCACGGAGATGGTCGGCCTGCCCTACGAGGTCACGAAGGAGCGCGCGCTCGCCACGATGGCCAAGGCGCGTCCGGAGATCGTGGTGTTCACGACGCCGAACAACCCGACCGGCGGCGAGATCGACGCCGACGTGATCCTCGCAGTCGCGGAAAAGTTCCCCGAGACACTCGTCCTCGTCGACGAGGCGTACTCCGACTTCGCTGGCAAGTCGCTTGTTTCGCGGATGGACGAGTTCCCGAACCTCGTCATCTCGAAGACGTTCTCCAAGGTGCTCGCCGCGGCCGGCTTGCGGGTAGGCGTGCTCATCGTCCACCCCGATCTCATGGGGTATTTCACGGCAGCGGCGCTCCCGTACAACGTGAGCACGCTGACGCTCGCTGTCGCTGCCCGCGTCGCTCGCGACGAGCAGGCGATCGCGCATCGCCTCGAGCTCGCGAAGCGAGAACGCGAGCGCGTGCTCACCGCGCTTCGGCGCGTGCCGGCGATCGATGTCTTCCCGTCGGTGACGAACTTCATCCTCTTCCGGTTGAAGAACGAGAAGCCTCCTGATGTCCACGCACGGTTCCTCGAGCAGAGCGTCCTCATCCGCGATATCTCTATCTGGCCCGGGTGCGACGGGTGCCTGCGGGCCTCGATCGGAACGCCGGCGGAGAACGACCGCTTCATCGCCGCGCTCGACACCGTCTTCGCCGCACCCGCCGCACGCCGATAGCCGGCGCGGCACTCCTCGTCGACGCGGCTAGCCTGGCCTATCGCGCGTATCACGCGGTTCCCGAGTGGAAGGCTTCCGACGGCACGAACGTGAATGCGGCGCTCGGTTTTCTGAACTTCCTCTCGCGTCTTCTCCCGGATCGCCGCCCGTCGAAGCTCGTCGTCGCGCTGGATGCCGACTGGCGACCCCAGTTCCGAGTCGACGCCATGCCGTCCTACAAGTCGCACCGCGTCGCAGGACCCAACGACCCGCCCGACCCGGTGGACCCACAGATGAAGATCATCATCGAGCTGCTCGACGCATTCGGCATCTCGATGGGCGCCGCCGATGGCTACGAGGCGGAGGACGTCATCGCGACGATCGCCGAGCGCACGAGCGGGCCGATCGAGATCGTGACCGGAGACCGCGACCTCTTCGCGCTCGTGAAGGATCCGAACGTGCGCGTCCTGTACACGCTCCGCGGCGTGACCGAGCTCGGTCAGGTGGACGAGGCCTACATCCGGAACAAGTACGGCATACCGGGGGATCGCTACTTCGACTACGCGGTTCTGCGGGGCGATCCCTCGGACGGCCTCCCGGGCGTGCATGGGATCGGCGAGAAGACCGCGAGCCACCTCGTCGCGAAGTACGGGTCGCTCGACGCGATCCTCGCTGCGCCCGACATCTCTCCGACGATCCGCGCGAAGCTCCGTGCCGACGCGGACTATCTCGCCGCCGCGCGCAAGGTCGTGCGGATGGCGCGTGACGCTCCAGTGACGGGCGGCGACGGAACGATCCCGCGCAAGCCCGCGCAACCCGAGAAGCTCGAACAGCTCGCGAAGCGGTATTCGCTCGGAGCCGCTGTGGGTCGGCTCATGGAGGCGCTCGCCGCGTAGGAGTAGGAGGCCGCGCCGGCGCGGCACGGCCTCCAAACCGCCTACGGCTCCTCGTGGCTGGAGCGGAGAGCCGGTCCAAGCTGGATCGGCGTGAAGGGCTGCTCTTCGTGGGTCCAGCGCGACGCTGGGCCAAGCTGAATCGGGTACGCGGCCTGACTCGCGCCGGCTTGACCGACCTGCGAGGAGGCGGCGCCGATGGCGTAGCCGCCAGCGGCGCTCACGCCGAGTGCCACCACGAGGGCCACGGCCCCCACCACGTTCCGAGCTCGGATCGCGAAGGGTGTTTGTGCGGTTGCCTGGATCATCATCTGTCTCCCTCGCCCGTATTCGGGCAGAGACCGGACGCTAGAGACGAGCGAGAGCCTCGCCATCGGGTGAAATCCGCGGGTAGGTACCTGTTTTCGGTACCTGTGAGGCGGTACCGGTCGGTCGGGCGGATAGAGAATGTGCGCGGTGAGGGAGATCGCGTTGAGCCCACGGGAGCGCGAGGTAGCGGCGCTCGTGGCGTCAGGGCTATCGAACCGCGAAATTGGGAAGCGGCTCTTCATCGCGGAGCGGACCGCGGAAGGCCACCTCGAGCAGATCCGGAACAAGCTCGGGTTCCACTCACGCGCGGAGGTCGCTGCGTGGGCCGTGAGCAGAGGGTTGGTCGCGGGCAGGGCCTCGGCGGTGGTGGTGCCAGGTACGACCGCGCCAGCTGCGGTTGTCGTGCCGGTAACGCCAACGCCCCGCATCGCCCGAGTCAGGCGACGACCCTTCGCCTCCGTGGTCGCGGTGCTCTTTTTGATCGGCGTGGTCGCGTTCTTCGCGGTGCCCAGAGTTCTCCCTACGGTTCGTCCGTCGATTGTCACGGTCGCCGGTCTCGGAACGGGGGGTTTCTCAGGAGACGGCGGCCCGGCCACGGCCGCTCAGCTCGATCGGCCGGTCAGCCTGGCATTCGACAAGTCAGGAAATCTCTACGTCGCCGACAGCACCGAGCAACTGACCACGGGAGGCGTGCTCGACGGATTCACCCGCATCCGGCGGATCGATAGCACCGGAAAGATTCAGACGATCGCCGGCGGCGGCACTCTTAACACCGACGCCAGCGACTATCCGCCGGCGGTGCACTTGGGTCCGGAGAGCTGGATCACGATCGATGCAGCCGATGTGATCTACCTGAGCGACTCGGGCGAGACCTGTTGCGACGCCCACATCGTCGCTGCGGTTGATTCCGGGCGGTTCCGTGTCATCGCGGGTTCGTTCGTCCGAGGTGGGGGCTACGCGGGAGACGGAGGACCGGCGGTCAGCGCGACGCTCGACCAACCGCGCGGGGTCGCGGTCGATTCCGCCGGTAATGTCTACGTCGCCGACAGCCTCAACAACGTCATACGCGAGGTCCGGCGGGACGGAACGATCGATACCGTGGCCGGCAATGGCCAGCGCGGCTATTCCGGTGACGGCGGGAGCCCGCGGTCCGCCGCGCTCTTCGCGCCGGTCGGGGTCGCCATATCGCCCGACGGGAGTCTCTTCATCGCCGACACGAACAACAACCGTGTCAGAAAGATCGATCACGGCGGCAACATCGTCGCGTTCGCAGGGAGCGGCCGAGCCGCATACGGTGGCGACGGGGGACCCGCGACGTCGGCCGATCTGAACCTGCCAACGGGTCTCGCGTTCGACTCCGCCGGCAACGTATACATCGCCGACAGCGGCAACAACCGCGTACGCAAAGTCTCTCCGAGCGGAACAATCACGACGGTCGCGGGCGATGGCACCTCGACGGTGCTCGCCAAACCATCCTCGATCGCGGTTAGCCCGAGCGGGGTACTGTTCATCGCCGACACGGACAACCATCGTGTCGTGAAGCTCATCGGCGGCTGACCGCTGAACGCTAGGCGACGGCCGGGAGGCTGAACCAGAAACGAGTGAGCTCGGATGACGACTCCGCGCCGACACTTCCGCCGCCGAGCTCGACGAGCGTCTTCACGATCGCGAGACCGATCCCCGCACCGCCGCTCGTACGGTCGCGCGACTTCTCGACACGGTAGAAGCGCTCGAAGACGTGAGACAGATCCTCGGTGGGAATGCCCGGCCCGGAGTTGAAGACCGTCACGAGTACATCCGCGTCGCGCCGCCGTGCACTCACACCTATCCGGCCGCCATCGGGGGTGTAGCGCACCGCGTTTTGCAGCAGGTTCGCGAGGACCTGCGCGAGGTGATCCGGATCGGCGCGCGCGGCGATGACCGCGGGGAGGTCGAGCTCGATGCGGAGGCTCTGTCGTTCGAGCGCGGCGGCGTACAGCTCCACGGCCGCGACGATCGCGGCGCGCAGGTCGATCTCGCGGAGCTCGCCCGCGGCTCGACCGGCGACGTCCCCCTCGGCGAGCGCGTCGAGCGAGCGAGAGAGCCGGACCATCCGGTCGACTTCCTCGTGCAGCGACTCGAACGTCGCGCGGTCCGCGGTCATGACACCGTCCCGAAGGGCTTCGAGGTAGCCCTGCAGGTTGGTGAGCGGAGTGCGCAGCTCATGTGCGGCGTTGGAGACGAACTCGCGTCGCATGCGCTCCTGCTCCTCGATCTCGCCGGCCATGCGGTTGAACGATGCCGCGAGGGAACGGACCTCCGCAGGACCGCGCGCTCGCACGCGAACGGCGTGATCACCTTGAGCGATGAGCTTCGCGGCATCGCTGACCTCGCGGAGCGGTGACGCGACCCGTCGCGCGATGAAGATCGCGAGGGCGACGCCCGCCAACGCGGCCACGCCGAGTGCGGCGACGAAGAAACGCGTCACGCTCTCCTGGAACATCGCCTGCGCCGCGGCAAGCGTCTCGCCGTGATCGACCATGAGTTGTGCGAACGAGGCGCTCGAGAACGCGAGGGTCCCGATCGCGAGAACGAGCGCGACCAGCACGGCGACGGCGATCGCGCCGAGGGCGATCTGACCGGCGAGGCCTCTCATCGGCCGAGGAGCGCGCGGTAGCCGGCGCCGCGCACCGTCGCGATGTAGCGAGGGCTTTCGGGATCGTCGCCCAGCTTGTCCCGAAGCCTACGGATGTAGACGTCGATGGTCCGGTCGAGCACTTCGGCCTCGCCCTTTCCATAAAGGGAGTCAAGAAGTGCCTCTCGCGTGACGATTCGGCCGGAGGCGCTCACCAGCGCGACGAGCAGGTTCAACTCTGACTCGCTCAGGTCGAGGCGGTCCGTGCCACGGCGCACCTCGTGGCGGTCGCGATCGATCACGAGGTCACCAAGCTCGACGAGCGCGGTGTCCTGGGCGACTCGAGTCCCGCTTCGCCGTAGGAGCGCTTTGACCCGAACGACGAGCTCGGCGGGAGAGAACGGTTTCGGTAGGTAGTCGTCGGCGCCGCTCGCGATCCCCGATACGCGGTCCGCGGTGCTCCCGCGTGCAGACAGCATGAGGACGGGGAGGTCGGAATCCGTGCGGGCCGCGCGCAGCACCGCGAATCCGTCGAGGGTCGGGAGCATGACGTCGAGGACCATGAGGCGAGGGGCTCGCTCGCGTATGGCCGCGACCGCCGCGATCCCATCCGTTGCCGTGACCACGGGAAAGCCCTCGCGTTCGAGGTACATCCGGACGAGCTGGAGAATCTTCGGATCGTCGTCGACGACCAGGATCGGTGCGCCGTCGGCTGCGCTCGGCACGTCTCGCATGTTCGCACGCTGACAGCCTTCGATGACATTTCCGTGACACCGATGTCATCGCGATGTCATGAGCCATCGCCACGATCGTCCGGACCTGCACTGCAGGAACTCGATCCTGGGAGGAATCCATGTCACGCGTCATCCTCACGCTCGTGGCGTTCGTCGCTCTTCTGCTCGGTCCGGCCTCGGTGGCCGCGGCGGCAGAGGGCGAGGCGGGCGCCGTCTACACACTCACGAACACGGCGGCGAACGCCGTCATCGTCTACGACCGCGCGTTCCCGACGGGCGGGAGCGGCGGAAGCCTTGGCTCGCAGGGCGCGGTCACGATCAGTGAAGACGGCCGCTGGCTCTACGCCGTCGATGCTGGAAGCAGCGACATCGCCGTCTTCCGGATCACCAAGAGCGGCCTCACCTGGAGCGACCGCGTCGCCTCCGGTGGGATCCAGCCCGTCAGCGTCACCACCAGCCACGATCTTGTCTACGTGGTCAACGCGACGAGCAGCAACATCGCGGGCTTCCGTTCGGATGACGGAAAGCTGAGCGCGATCGCCGGCTCGATCCGAACCTTCACCGGCACGGGCGCCGCGCAGATCCAGTTCGCGCCGTCGGGTGGCGCGCTGGTCGTGACCGAGAAGAGCACCAGCTCGCTCGACGTGTTCGTCGTCGGCAAGGATGGCACGGCCGGCGCCGCGACACGGTACGCCTCATCCGGTACGACACCGTTCGGCTTCGCATTCGGTCACCGCGGCGACCTCGTGGTCTCCGAGGCGGCCGGCGCGGCACCGCTCTCCGCCGCATCGTCGTACGAGCTCTCGAACGACGGCGCGCTCACGGCGATCAGTCGGTCGGTACCGACCACCCAGGCGGCGGCGTGCTGGGTCGCCGTGACCAAGGACGGCCGCTACGCCTTCACGGCAAACGCCGG
>WNGI01005824.1_pt1 | contig 11163 bp, 9 predicted proteins | sample 5400621 | NCBI WGS metagenome assembly WNGI01 (sample SAMN13153374, study PRJNA577476) | soil metagenome | isolation source: 20 cm soil or saprolite under Garry oak tree replicate 1 | place: USA:California | collected 2016-06-15
CAGATGGGGTTGTCGAGGTTAATCCCTCCGCTTAGCGCGCGGGGTAAGTGCCGAGGACACGAATCGTGGAGGTGAAGGCACCCCCACGCAGCTCCTCCAGCGCCGCCCCGAGGCCTTCTTCTGCGTCTACGACGTCGAGATAGAAGAGGTATTCCCAGGGCCGGCCTGGCAGCGGCCGCGATTCGATCTTGGTCAGATTGAGCCCGCGCGCGGCAAAGACCCCTAGCGCGCGATACAGCGTGCCCGGCGTGTTCCCCAGCGACAGCATCAGCGACGTCTTGTTCGCCTTCGCCGGCTCGCGCCTTGCCGGTTCGCGCGCCACGACCAGGAACCGCGTGTAGTTCTCGGCGTGGTCCTCCAATCCCTCCACCACCACGTCGGCACCGTAGAGATCCGCCGCCAACTTCGAGGCGATGGCGGCATCTGCATCCACATTTCCCGACATCACGTCTCGCACGCTGCCCGCCGTGTCGTACGCCGGGACGGCCTGGACCTCGGGATGGTTCAGAAAGAAGTGGCGGCACTGCGCGAGCGCCACCGGGTGTGAGGCGACGCGGCGAATCTGACCGAGCGTGGTGCGCGGCGGCGCGATCAGGCAGTGCCGGATGCGCAGCTCCGTCTCGGACACGACGTGGAGGTCATGCGCGTTGAGCAAGTCGTAGTTCTCGTGCACCGAGCCGGCGAGCGTATTCTCGATCGGCACGATCCCGCTGGTCGCCTTCCCCGTCTCCACCGCGCGAAACAGATCCACGAACGTGGGACAGGGAACGAGCTCGAGCGCAGGCCCATGGGTCTCGAGCGCCGCCGCGTGACTGAACGATCCCGCTTCACCCTGAATGGCGACGCAATCAACCATCGGTGACCGCGCCTTGACTGCTGCTCGAGACGAGGCGGGCGTATTTCGCCAATACGCCCCTAGTGTACCGCGGCGCCGGGGCCTGCCACTGTGTTTTGCGCGCCGCGAGCTCGCGGTCCGCGACATTGATCCGCAGCTCTCGCTTGCCGGCATCGATCGTGATGGAATCGCCTTCGCGGATTAGCGCGAGTGCGCCCCCGACCGCCGCTTCCGGCGCGACGTGGCCCACCACGAGGCCGTGCGTGCCGCCGGAGAACCGGCCATCGGTGATGAGTCCGACGCTGTCGCCCAGCCCCGCGCCGATCAGGGCGGCAGTAGGAGCCAGCATCTCCCGCATGCCAGGTCCGCCTTTCGGACCTTCATAACGGATGATGATGACGTCACCTTGCTTGACCGCGCCCGCGAGAATCGCTGCCAGACACGCTTCCTCGGAATCGAACACGCGCGCCGGCCCGGTAATCGCGTGCGAGCCACTGCCGCTCACCTTCGCTACCGCTCCCTCAGGCGCCAGGTTGCCACGCAGAATCACGATGTGCCCCGTGGGCGCGAGCGGCTTGTCCCAGGGATGGATGACATCCTGTTCCGGCGACGGGCGCGCCGGCACGTCCTTCAACACCTCACGGACGGTGCGGCCGTCGATCGTCAGCGCCTCGCCGTGCAGCGCGCCGTTCGCGAGCAAGATGCTCATGACCTGAGGAATCCCGCCGGCGCGATGCAGGTCGGTCGTGACGTACCGTCCCGATGGCTTTAAGTCGCACAGCACCGGCACTCGCGCGCGCACCGTTTCGAAATCATCGATCGCGAGTGGCACACCCGCGGCGTGCGCGATGGCGAGGAGGTGGAGCACCGCATTGGTGGATCCGCCGATTGCCATGACGACGGCAATGGCGTTTTCGAATGCCTTGCGAGTCAGGATCCGACGCGGCGTCCGGCGTGCCCGGACCGCCCCGGCGAGCACCTCCGCCGCGCGCGCCGCCGCTTCCACCGTCTCCGGGTCCTCGGCCGCCATCGTCGAGGTGCCCGGCAGGCTCATGCCCATCGCTTCGATCGCGGCCGACATCGTGTTCGCCGTGAACATCCCGCCGCACGAGCCGGCGCCCGGACAGGCGCGGCGCTCGATCTCGAGCAGCTCGCTCTGCGGCATCCGACCTGCGCCCGCGGCGCCGACCGCCTCGAAGACGCTGACGACAGTCAAGTCCCGGCCGGCATGGTGGCCTGGCTTGATCGTGCCACCATAGACGAAGATCGCGGGGATGTCGAGCCGGGCGATCGCGATCATCGCCCCCGGCATGTTCTTGTCGCAGCCGCCGATTGCGACGAGGCCGTCCATCCGCTGCGCCCCACAGGCCGTCTCGATCGAGTCCGCGATGACCTCGCGCGACACCAGCGAGTACCGCATCCCCTCGGTGCCCATCGAGATGCCGTCGCTCACGGTGATGGTGCCGAAGGTCTGCGGCATCACCCCGGCTTCGCGCAGCGTCTGTTCGGCGCGGCGGGCCAGGCGGTCGAGGCCGCTATTGCACGGCGTGATGGTGCTGTACGCGCTGGCGACGCCGACGATCGGTTTGCCGAAGTCGCCATCGCGAAAACCCACGGCGCGCAACATCGCGCGGTTCGGAGCCCGCTCGAGGCCTTCGGTAATCGCTTTGCTGCGAAAATTGTCCGTCACGATAGTCCCTCGAGCGCCTCGGCCAGCACCAGCTCGACGACACGCGTCCCCATCTCCTTCGTCCCGATCGCCTGCTCGCCGCTTTGCGCGAGATCTTCCGTCCGCGCACCGGCATCGAGTGCTGCCGCGACCGCCTGGTCCACGGCATCCGCCGCATCCGGCAGCGTGAGACCGTGCCGCAGCAGCAGTGCCACGGTGGCGATTGCACCGAGCGGATTGGCGACGTCGCGCCCCGCCAGCGGCGGCGCCGAGCCGTGCACCGGCTCGAACAGTCCGGGCCCATCACCCAGAGAAGCGGAAGGCAACAGGCCCAGCGAGCCGGCCAACACCGCCGCTTCATCACTCAGGATATCACCAAACATGTTCTCGGTCAGCACCACGTCGAGTGACGCGGGGTCGCTGACCAGCCGCATGGCGGCGGTATCGACGTAGGAATGCTCGAGGCGCACGTCCGGATATGCCCGGGCCACCGCCGTCACGGTCTCCCTCCAGAGCTGAGACACCTCGAGCACATTTGCCTTGTCCACCGACGTGACGAGCCGCCGGCGGAGTCGCGCGGCCTCGAATGCGACGCGCGCGATGCGTTCGATTTCGAAAGTCGAATAAGAGAGTGTATTGACGGCGCGCGTGCCGTTGCGGCCCCGCGGCTCTCCATAGTAGAGCCCGCCGGTCAGCTCGCGCACGACGAGCAGGTCCACGCCGCGCAGCCGGTTGGCTTTGAGCGGCGAGCACGCGGCCAGCGCGGGATGAACGGCGACGGGCCGAAGATTGGCGTAAACGTTCAGGAGCTTCCGCAGGGCGAGCAGGCCGGTCTCTGGTCGTAACTCGCGCGGTGCCGTGTCGAGCGCGGGATCACCTACCGCGCCGAGCAGCACCGCGTCACTGCGCGTGACGGCGGCGCGCGTCTCGGGCGGAAGCGGATCGTTGGCCGTCCGTACACCGGCTGCCCCGACCGGGAATGTGTCGAGCACAAACCCGATCTCGAACCGCTCGCCCACCGCTTCGAGCACCCGCACGGCCTGCGCGATGACTTCGGGCCCGATCCCATCACCCGGCAGCACCGCGATCTTGTGTGTCTTCATGCGTGGCTCCGTTCGTATGCCGCAATGCTCGGCTCTTCGAGTAATGTGCGCCCGATCTCGTCGAGGCCCTGCAGCAGCAGCTCACGACCATACGGATCGGCGCTGAAGCGCGCCGAAAACCCCTGGTCGTCCGTCACCACCTGCTGCGTCAGGTCGATCACGATCTCGAGCAAGCCGCCCTGAGTGCTGCGAATCAACCCATCGACATCGGTGCTGGAAAGCCGCACCGGCAGCACGGCGTTGCGATAGCAGTTGGACGTGAAAATATCGGCGAACGACGGTGCGATGACGGCACGGAATCCGTATTGGGCGAGCGCCCACACGGCGTGCTCGCGCGAGGACCCGCAGCCGAAGTTCGGGCCGGTTACGAGAATCGTCGCGCCCTGCGCCGCCGGGCTGTTGAGCTCGAAGCTGGGATCCGGCGAGCCGTCGGGCCGATAGCGCCAATCGTAGAACAGCGCCGGCCCGAAGCCTGTGCGATCCACGCCTTTCAGGAACTGCTTGGGAATGATCTGATCGGTATCGACGTCGCGCCGCGGCAACGTGACGAGCCGTCCCCGGTGTTTCGTGAAGGCCTTCACCATCCGCGCACATCCACGAGATGGCCCTCGATGGCCGCGGCCGCCGCCATCATCGGACTCATGAGATGCGTCCGGCCGCCCCGCCCCTGGCGTCCCTCGAAATTGCGGTTCGACGTCGCGGCGCAGCGCTCGCCGGCGCCGAGGACGTCGTCGTTCATGCCGAGGCACATCGAGCATCCCGCGTTGCGCCATTCGAAGCCCGCTGCGCGGAATATCTGGTCGAGACCCTCCTGTTCGGCCTGCGCCTTTACGCGCTGCGAACCGGGAACCACCATCGCGCGCACCTGCGGCGCGACGTGGCGGCCGCGGACCACGCCGGCCGCGGCTCGCAGGTCTTCGATCCGCGCATTGGTGCAGGAGCCAAGGAACACGCGATCGATGGGAATCCCTGCGAGGGGCGTCCCGGGCGCGAGCCCCATGTACTGCAGGGCGCGCTGCGCCGCCTCGCGCTCAGCCTCGGTGGCCAGCTCGGCGGGATCGGGAACGCGCGCGGTAATGTCCGCGACCATGCCAGGCGTCGTCCCCCAGGTGACTTGCGGCCCGACGCTGGAAGCGTCCAGCACAACCACGGTGTCGTAGCGAGCCTTCGGATCGGTGCGGAGCGCGCGCCACCGCTCCACGGCAGTCTTCCACGCGGCGCCGGATGGCGCGCGCGGACGCGCCTCGAGATAGGCAAACGTGACGTCGTCAGGCGCGATCATGCCGGCGCGCGCGCCGGCCTCGATCGACATGTTGCACACCGTCATCCGCTCTTCCATCGACAGCGCGCGGATGGCCGCGCCCGTGTACTCGATGACGTGCCCCGTTGCGCCCGCCGTCCCGATCCTGCCGATCAGCGCGAGGATCAGGTCTTTGGCAGATACGCCCGGTGCCCGCTGGCCCGTGATCCGCGCTTCGAATGTGCGTGGCTTGGAGAGCGCGATGCACTGGGTCGCGAGCACATGCTCGACCTCGCTCGTGCCGATGCCGAGGGCGAACGCGCCGAATGCGCCGTGCGTGGCCGTGTGCGAGTCGCCGCACACGATCACCATGCCCGGCTGCGTCGCGCCCAGCTCCGGGCCGATCACGTGCACGATCCCCTGCCCCGGCGAGGTGAGATCGAACAGCTCGATCCCGAACTCCCGCGCATTGGTGCCGAGGGCGTCTACCTGCCGCGCCGCGACGGCGTCGGCAATCGGGCGTGAGCGATCGCCGGTCGGAATGCTGTGATCCACTGTCGCCAGCGTGCGCTCCGGCCGGCGCACGCCGCGGCCCTCGCGCTTCAAGCCCGCAAACGCCTGCGGCGAGGTCACCTCGTGGATCAGATGCAGATCGACGTACAGCAGCGCCACGTCGTCCGTGAGCTGCCGGACGACGTGGGACTCCCAGACGCGATCGAACAGCGTCTTCGTCACGCGCGCGCCGGTTCCCGTTCAGGCTGAGCGGGTTTGGGCCTCGTCCGGGCGGCTTGCGCCTTGCCTTCTTCCGTCCACGGCATCATCGCCCGCAGCCGCGCGCCGACCTGCTCGATCTGATGCTGCTGCGCCTTGCGCCGCAGCTCGGCGAAGCGCGGCGCGCCGGCCCGGCTTTCGGCTATCCACTCCTTCGCGAACACACCGCTCCGAATGTCGGCCAGCAGGCGGCGCATCTCTTCGCGCACTGCCGGGCTGATCACGCGCTCGCCCCGCGTCAGGTCGCCGTACTCCGCCGTATCGCTGATCGAGTAGCGCATGAAGCTGAGACCGCCGCGATAGATGAGGTCTACGATCAGCTTCAGCTCGTGGAGACACTCGAAGTACGCCATCTCCGGCGCGTAGCCCGCTTCGGTCAGCGTCTCGAATCCGGCCTGGATGAGCGCGGTGACGCCGCCGCACAGCACCGCCTGCTCACCGAACAGATCGGTCTCGGTTTCCTCGGCGAACGTGGTGGCCAGCACGCCGGCGCGCGAGCACCCGATGCCGGTGGCGTAGGCGAGCGCGTTCGGGAGCGCTTGCCCGCTGTGGTCCTGATGGATCGCGACGAGCCCGGGCACGCCCCGCCCCGCCTGGTACTCGCTGCGCACGAGATGGCCGGGCGACTTTGGCGCGATCAGCGAGACATCGACGCCGGGCGGAGGGTTGATCTCGCCGAAATGGATGTTGAAGCCGTGCGCGAACATCAGCGTCTTGCCTTGCCTGAGCTCCGGTGCCACGGCCGTCTCGTACACCGCGCGTTGCTCGGGATCGGGCACGAGCATCATGATCACGTCAGCCGCTTTAGCCGCGTCAGCGACGGCGCGAACCTCGAGGCCGTCCGCGGCCGCTCGTTTCCACGAGGCGCCGTTCGGCCGCAGTCCCACGATCACGCGCGCCCCGCTGTCGCGCAGGTTCTGCGCATGCGCGTGCCCCTGACTGCCGTAGCCAATTATGGTGAAGACGCGATCCTGCAGCCGCGCGGGATCGGTGTCTTTTTCGTAATAGATGCGCACGGGTGCGCTCATATGTGCTCCGGACGATGAGGATGATGATTGCAGGGGCGCGGATGAGGACGATTGTAGGGGCGCAGCATGCTGCGCCCCTTCCGTCCCTACCACGACCATGGTGGCCTTGCGAACGCCCACCACGTTCTGGAATTGCAGGACAAGGTTTTGCGCGGCGCTGTCGTCGGCATCGATCTCGCACGTCAACCGCCACACTCCGCCCCCCGGCGGTCCTGGCGAATCGACCGCGAAGTCGCGAATCGGCATGTTGCGCCGCCGCAAGACGCCGCACGCACGGCCCAGCGTCAGCAGGTCGCTGGTCAACAAGACGGTGACTGCACGGCGGCTGGCGCTCATGGTGAAGCCGGAGCCGCCTCGAGCGGCTCGGAGAGTGAACCGCCCGGCACGATCATCGGGAACACGTTGGCTTCCTGCTCGATCACCAGCTCGACCAGCGTGGGACCAGGCGTTTCATTCGCCTGTCGCAACGCAGCGGTGACCTCGCTCGCGTTTTTCACGCGCCAGCCAGGAATGCCGTACGCGTCGGCCAGCTTGACGTAATCGGGACTCCAGATCGGCGTGTTCGAGTAGCGGCCGCCGTGGAAGAACTGCTGCCACTGCCGCACCATGCCGAGGTAGCCGTTGTTGAAGATGGCGATCTTCACCTCCACGCCTTCCTGCACCATCGTGGCCATCTCGGCCATGTTCATCTGAAAGCCGCCGTCGCCCGAAATTGCCCAGACCGGCTCGCCGGGGCGCGCGAGGCGCACACCCATCGCGGCGGGCACCGCGAAGCCCATCGCGCCCAAACCTCCGGACGTGATGTGCGTGTTGGGACGCTGGAATGGGTAGCGCTGGGCGACCCACATCTGGTGCTGCCCCACGTCGGAGACGACGGTGCAGTGTCCACCGGTGACCTCGGCGAGCGCCGACAGGATCACCTCCGGCGACAGGCCGCCGGCGAATGCCTCCTCGCGCTGCCGCATGAGCGCGGCGATCTCCTCCCGCCACGGCAGGCAGTCGCGCGGTCCCACTTCGGCCAGGAGCTGCTGGAGGACGCTGCGAGCGTCGCCGACGAGCGCGACATCATTGTGCACGGTGCGGCCGATCGCCGCGCCATCGATGTCGATATGCACGATCTTGGCGCGCGGGGCGAAGGTGGCGGTATTGCCGGTCACGCGGTCGTCGAACCGCATACCGATGCCCACGAGCAGATCGGCAGCCTGAATAGCCTTGTTGATGTGCACCTCGCCGTGCATGCCCGGCATGCCGAGGTGCAATTCGTGCGATTGAGGGAACGCGCTGATGCCGAGCAGGGTCGTGATCACGGGCATCCCCGTGCGCTCGGCGAGGGCACGCACTTCGGCGTAGGCGCCGCTCACGATCACCCCGCGGCCAATCATCAAGAGCGGCCGCTCTGCCTGGGCGATGAGTCGCGCCGCTTCCTGGATGGCCTCGTCGTCGAGGAGCCGGGAGGCAGGAGTCTGGAGTCTGGGTTTCACCGATCCCCGACTCCCGGCTCCTGACTCCCGGTATTCAGCTTTCTGGTTCTGAACGTCCTTCGGCACGTCCACGAGCACCGGACCGGGCCGGCCTTCCATCGCGATTTCCATCGCGTCCCGCACATCGTCGGCCAGGTCTTCGATATCGCGTACCAGTACGTTGTGCTTCGTCACGGGCAGGGTCACACCGACGACGTCGGTCTCCTGAAACGCGTCCCGGCCGAGCATGGGACGCCCAACCTGCCCCGTGATCGCGAGGACTGGTGAGCCATCCATGTGCGCGGTGGCGAGACCCGTTACGAGATTCGTCGCGCCCGGACCTGATGTCGCGACACAGACGCCGACGCGTTGGCCCGCGCGGGCATAGCCGTCCGCGGCGTGGGCGGCTGCCTGCTCGTGGCGCACGAGGATGTGCCGCAGGCCGGCGTGGCCGTGTAGTGCGTCGTAAAACGGCATGATGGCACCACCGGGGTAGCCGAACATCACCTCGACGCCGGCGTCGACCAGGGTGCGACACAGGATTTGCGCGCCCGTCAGGAGCTCGCTCATGGCTACACTCCCCAGAAGTAGCTGCTGCTCAGCGCCACTGTCTCGAGTCCGTCGGCGTGATCGGCCTTGTTCAGCGCATGCACCAGCGCGCGCGCACCGGCTTCGACAATGTCGGTCGAAGCGCCGTGCCCACTCAGCGACTTGCCGTCGATGCGCACTTGCAAGATCACGCGACCCAGGCTGTCGCGTCCCGGCGTGACCGATTGCACCGACAGGTCGATCACCTCGATCGCCCGGCCCGCCGCGTCTGCAATAGCGGCGAACGCGGCAGCAATCGGACCGTTCCCGGACGCCGCCGCGCGGCGATCCGTGAACCCCGGACCGGCGATCTGCACTTCGGCAAACGCGGTATCGGTGCCGCAGGTGACGCGCAGATTCGTGAGGTTGTAGACCTCCGGCGCGCGGTGAAATCCGTCGTGGAGCAGCGTCAGCAGATCCTCGTCGAGGATCTGCCGCTTCTTGTCGGCCAGTGCGGTGAAAGCCTGGTAGAGCTGCTCCAGTGTGGCGGCGTCGGGCTCGTAGCCGAGCTCCTTGTAGCGGCGCTCGAGGGCATGCCGGCCCGAGTGCTTGCCCAGCACCATGCTCGAGCCGCCGGCGCCCACCGTTTCCGGTGAGATGATCTCGTAGGTGAGTCCGTTCTGCAGCATGCCGTGCTGATGGATGCCCGCTTCGTGCGCGAAAGCGTTCCGCCCGACGATCGCCTTGTTGGGCTGTGGGAAGACGGCGATCTCGTGTGAGAGCATCCGGCTGGTGCGTACGATCTCACGCGGATTCACGCGGCACTCGAAGGCCACGACCTGAGGCCGCACGCGCGCGGCCATCACGATCTCCTCGAGCGCGGCGTTACCCGCGCGTTCGCCGATGCCGTTGATCGTGCATTCGACCTGACCGGCGCCTGCTTCGATCGCGGCCAGCGAGTTGGCGACCGCGAGGCCCAGGTCGTCGTGGCAGTGGGCGCTCAGCACCACCTGAGCCGTCTCGGGGACTCGCTCACGCACCGCTCGGAACAGGGCGGCGTATTCGGCGGGCGTCGTATAGCCCACCGTGTCCGGCAGGTTGATGGTGGAGGCGCCCTCCGCGATCGCGACCGCGACGACTTGGCAGAGAAAATCGAACTCGCTCCGCGTCGCGTCCTCGGCGGAGAACTCCACATCGTTCGTGTGCCCGCAGGCGCGCCGGACGGACGCCCGGACCCGTTCCAGGCAGGTCGCGCGATCGATGCGCAGCTTCTGCTCGAGATGGAGGTCCGAGGTCGCAATGAACACGTGGATGCGCTTCTTGGCGGCCGGCTGCAGCGCTTCGGCGGCGGTATCGATGTCGCGGTCGTGGCAGCGCGCCAGCGCGGCGATGATCGGGCGCCGCACGCTCTCGGCGATTTGCTGCACGCCGCGCAGATCGCCCTGAGACGCGGCGGGGAACCCGGCCTCGATCACGTCCACGCCGAGCGTATCGAGCTGGCGGGCCAGTCGCAGTTTGATCTCGGGTGTCATCGCATTCCCGGGCGCCTGTTCGCCGTCGCGCAGCGTCGTATCGAAGATGATGACATCCCTGGCCATGGCTCTCCTCCGCGGTGAGAAAAAAAAGACCGCGAACCTGATTGGGTTCGCGGCGCCGGTGCTACTGTCTGCTGTTGAGCGACTTCTAGATTCTTACCTCCGCGCGCGCCGCGACCCCCCTGCTGAGCGTAAGGCTCAGCAGCAGGACCAGAGTAAGCAGCAGCGCGAAAGTGGTGGTCATGTGCGAGCCATCAATCTCCACTTATGCCGTGCGGTGTCAAGGGATGGTCTAGGACCGTCGAGAGTGGAGGTGATACGGGTGTTCGATTTCCAGGGAACCATTCTCGCGGTGAATACGCAGAGAACTTGGGCGATGCTTGTGTGCATGCCGTCGCCCTTCCCAAATCGCCTCTTCGCGCGAGCGGTGCTTGCTCTGCGTGAACGACCCATCTTCACAAGAGACTACCCAGTGAGGAGCACTCCACCTGACATTGCAGACCGTTATGGGCTTTACCACCGTGTCCTACTTGGACGCGAGACGATATGCCCGTTGGTACGCGGTTTGTCAAGTGATGGTGGAGGACGGTCGAGGGTTGGTGGAGGAAACGTGCGCGATTCTGCCTGTCGTTCAGATCCCTCCACACGCCTTCTTCCAGTAATCCTGGCTCTTTAGCAAAGCGTAGGGCGTAGCCTACTTCGGTAAGGGAGGACAGGGAAATGTCGAGGAAGCGCCTGAAGGGGAGCCACAACACGAACCTACGGGATAACCAGAGCCACCGGTCGGAATTGAACCGACGACCACTCGATTACGAATCGAGAGCTCTACCGCTGAGCTACGGTGGCGGTAGGCCCTAACTTAGCGACGCGCTGCTCGACACGGTACTCCACGGACTCGGACCGATGCCTCACCTGACCCGGGGGTGTATCGGTGCAGTCAGATGGCGGCTCAAGCGGTCCGTTTGCGTCGTCCCAGCAACTGGGCGTTGACCGC
>WNGI01005825.1_pt1 | contig 11163 bp, 10 predicted proteins | sample 5400621 | NCBI WGS metagenome assembly WNGI01 (sample SAMN13153374, study PRJNA577476) | soil metagenome | isolation source: 20 cm soil or saprolite under Garry oak tree replicate 1 | place: USA:California | collected 2016-06-15
CCGGTATTCTCCTCGCCAACGTCCTCGTGTTCTTCGGCATCTTCGCACTGCCTCCGGACCGTGGCGCCGCGCTGTTCCTCGATAAAGTCTTTGTCGACGGCAAGTTCTACTCGGTCTTCTCGCTGCTGTTTGGGATTGGCTTTGGGTTGCAACTCACCCGTGGCGGCGACGCTGCACTGCCGATCTTCAAGCGCCGGTTGCGCATTCTGCTGGCGATCGGCGCGTTGCACGCGTTCCTCATTTGGGCCGGCGACATCCTAATGCTGTACGCGTTGCTCGGGTTTACGCTGCCCTGGTTCGTCCGAAAGTCGGACCGTGAACTGCTGCGCTGGACGGTGATCCTGCTTGCGATTCCGACCGCGTTGTACGTCGTCAGTCTGGGAGTATGGGCCCTCGTCGCATCCGGCGTGCCGCAACTGCGGGCCGATACCGGCATGCCGGCGACCATTCTGCGGCTCTTCGAGGCGATGGGGCGGGGTGGCGTGAAGGACGCGTTCGTCGGCAACCTGGTCTTTGTCGCCATTCGCTGGGCCGATCTGATCGTGACGGTGCGGTTCCCGAAAGTGCTTGGCATGTTCGTGTTGGGGCTTTGGGTCGTGCGCGCCGGCATCGCGCAGGCGCCGGCGAGCCATCGCACGACGCTCGTGCGGTGGAGTCTGCTGGGCTGGGGGGTCGGCCTGCCGGCGAACCTGCTCGCGGCCATCGCGCTCCGCAGCTGGCCGTACCTGCCGCCGTCCGCCGGGGGCCTGCTCGGCGTGGTCGGGCAGGCCATCGGAGTGCCGATGCTCGCGCTTGGGTACGCCGCTACGGTTGGACTGCTCGTCGTGGACGGACGGCGTCTCATCACCGTGTTCGCGCCCCTCGGCCGGATGGCGCTGACGAATTACCTGATGCATTCGCTCATCTGCGTGACGCTGTCGTATGGGTTTGGGTTGTCCCTGTGGTGGCGCATCGGTGCCTCGACCGCGATGCTGATCGCGGCAGGGATCATCGCCCTGCAGATCCCCCTCAGCGCGTGGTGGCTCTCACGCTACCGGTTCGGGCCTGTCGAGTGGATCTGGCGCCGGCTCACCTACAAGCAGCCGCTCGCGCTGCGCGCGTAGACTATTCGGAAAGGGGTTGCATCTTTCTTCTCGTGCCGAGAATGAAGAAGCCCCGACCCAGGTTGGCGCCTACCGTCCCCGGAATCTTCCTCCAGGCCGTTGCCCGAGAGGGTCCGCTCGGCAAGCCGTCGCAGGACTATCCCTTTTCGGTGCCGGCTATCCGTCATCTCAGCGAGCTGGCGTTCGACACCCCCGTAACCTTTTTCGTCGGCGAGAACGGATCGGGGAAGTCCACACTGCTCGAGGCCATCGCAGTGGGCTTCGGTCTCAATCCCGAGGGCGGCACCAAGTACGAGCGCTTCGGCACACAGGCCACGCATTCCGACCTGTTCCGCTCCCTGATCCTCACCAAGAGCCGAGACGCGCCGACCGACTCCTACTTCCTAAGGGCGGAGTCGTTCTACAACTTGGCTTCCTCGGTGTCTCCTCGAGATTTCGATAGGTACGGCGGCCGAAGTCTGCACGCCCAATCGCATGGAGAGTCCTTTCTGTCACTGGTGCTCCATCGTCTGCGCGGCAACGGGCTCTACTTGTTCGACGAACCTGAGGCCGCGCTGTCTCCCAGTCGCCAGCTCGCTCTCCTAGCGGCCATGCACCGCCTCGTCCGGTGCAATTCCCAGTTCATCATCGCGACCCATTCCCCAATTCTTCTAGGATTCCCGGGAGCGACCATCTATCTCTTCGCCGAGGAGGCGTTGACGCGGACGACGTACCTGGAGACGGAGCACTACCAGATCACGAAAGCCTTCTTGGAGCGGCCCGAGCGCATGCTCAACGAGCTGCTGCGAACGGACGATCCGGCGGAGGAGGATTCATGATCGTCCAGCCACTTACGGTTGCATTCGATTATTTGTCTCACGCTTTCGTACGGATTTGGGCTGGGGCTGGAGTGGTATTGCTGCTGGGCCTACACGGTGTTCTCGCTGCACAGGATCGCGATCGGCCCGGGCAGCTGCGTCCGGACCCGAGCAAACCGGTCCCGAGCAAGGCCGAGACGATCGCGGCGTGGCAGCGACGTCAAAGCGCGATCAACACCTTCAGTTTCATCTGGACCGAAGACCAGACACATCCAAGCGGTTGGCTTTCCAACCCGAGGTATCCGGAACGCGAGCGCGCCGCCATCCCTGCGCTATTCGCGGACCGCACCTATGTCGTCGCAAAAACGCTTGCGGTGGACGGCACCAAGATGCGCTACAGTTTCGAGCTCGACCGCAAGGAAGAACCGGACGGCGTGGATGTGATCGCGCCCCAGGGTGGAAATCGTGGGTTGGGCGTACGGCGGCACTATGCGTACGCCAGTGTGTTCGACGGCAATTTGGGCACGACGCGGGTCACATCGTTCTTCGACCACCCACCGCCAACCGTGGTGCAGACGACGGCGAACGTAGACGCGCAGAATCTCGACACGCGACCGATCCTGATGGCGTTTCGGCCGCTCGATCCGGTGTTGGGACACCGGCTCATCGATCGCGCGGTCACCAACCTGCGGCGGAGCTTCTATCGCGGAAAATCCATCTTCCTCCTGGAAGAACGGCACGATCCCACAGGTTGGAAGACGGTCCTGTTCATCGAGCCGGAGCGCGATTTCCTCATCAGTCGCTACGTCGTAGAATTCGAGCAAAGAACAATCGTGGACATGGACATCGACTACGTCGCCGACGCTCAGTGGGGTTGGATTCCCAGCGCCTGGCGGATTACGGAAATGCTCACAGACGGATCGAAACGGCTCGTGACGGTCGCGAAGGTATCGAGCTACCACATCAACAACCCGGTCAGGATCGAGGACGAGCGGTGACTCTTTTGGCACTGGCGGTGCTCGCGGCGCAGGTTGCTCAGGTCGGCACGACGGTCGAGGGACTGCGCGTCGAATACCTCACCAACCCCATCGGCATCGACGTCGTGCAACCGCGGCTGAGCTGGCGGATCGCCAGCGCAACGCGCAACACGATGCAAGCGGCGTATCAGCTGCAGGTCGCGACGAGCGAGGCGAGCCTGACTCGCGGCGCGAACCCGCTGTGGGATTCGGGAAAGGTGACCTCCGACGCGTCGGTATTTGTCGACTACGCCGGTCCGCCCGTCGCGTCGCGGACCCGGTACTACTGGCGCGTGCGGGTATGGGATACGAGCGGGCGCGTCTCGCCCTGGAGTACGCCTGCATTTTGGGAAACAGGACTGCAGCCGGCCGACTGGACCGCGGAGTGGATCACCCCGCCCCCGACCGCTGCCGATAGCCTTCCATCTCCATCGCCGTTCCTGCGGCGTGCGTTTCGCGTCGGCGACGCCGTACGCTCGGCGCGCCTCTACGTCACCAGCCTGGGCCTCAATGAGATCTATCTCAACGGCCAGCGCGTCGGTGACCAGCTCTTCACACCAGGCTGGACGTCCTACCGCCGCCGGCTCCAGTACCAGACCTACGACGTCACCGCGCTGCTGCGGAGGGGCGCAAACGTCATCGGCGCGATTCTCGGCGATGGCTGGTACCGAGGCAATCTCGGATTCTCTCGCCAGCGCAACCTCTATGGCCGCCAGCTTGCCCTGCTCGCCCAGCTCGAGATCCGATATCAAAGCGGGCGCACCGAGCGCGTTGCGTCGGGAGACTGGAAGGCTTCAACGGGCCCGATTCTCAGCTCCGACATCTACGGCGGCGAAACGTACGACGCGCGGCGGGAGCTGAGCGGCTGGACCGCGGGGGAGGCGCCGTACGACGATCGCAACTGGACGACGACTGGCGTGCTCGTTCATCCCCCTCCGGCGGTGCTGGTCGCAGCGATGTCGCCCCCGGTGCGTCGCGTCCGCGAGCTGCGCCCCGTCTCGATCCGGCTCGCACCATCGGGTGAAACGCTGTTCGATCTCGGCCAGAATTTCACGGGCTGGGCGCGTCTCACGGTCACCGGGCCGGCAGGGACGACGGTCACCATGCGGTTCGGCGAAGTACTCGACAAGGGCGGCAACCTTTACACTGCGAACCTGCGCGCCGCCGCGCAGACGGATCGGTATACGCTGAGCGGGAAGTCCCGGGAGGTGTACGAGCCGCATTTCACATTCCACGGCTTTCGGTACGTGGCCGTGGCCGGACTTCCCAGTCAGGCGGACTCGACGACCATCACGGGCATCGCCGTCTCGTCCGACCTCGGTCAGACCGGAAGCTTTGTCACCTCGGACTCGCTCCTCAATCAGTTGCAGCGCAACATCGTCTGGGGCCAGCGCAGCAACTTTCTCGACGTGCCGACCGACTGTCCGCAGCGTGACGAGCGCCTTGGTTGGACGGGAGACGCTCAGGTGTTCGCGCGGACGGCGGCGTTCAACATGGACGTCAATGGCTTCTTCGCGAAGTGGTTGGGTGATGTCGCGGCCGACCAGGACCCGAGCGGCAGCGTCCCCTGGGTCATTCCCAATCCGCTCGGTGGTGATTCCGTCCGCTTCGCCGGCACCGCCGGATGGTCGGATGTCGCCGTCATCATTCCCTGGACGATGTACCTCACGTACGGCGACCGGCGCCTGCTCGAGCGCCAGTATCCGAGCATGCGCGCGTGGGTGGATTACGCGCACCGCCGAGCGGGTACGGGCCTGATCTGGAGACCGGGCTGGCAATTCGGGGACTGGCTCGCGCTCCACAGCGACGATCCCTCATATCCGGGCGCGACGACGGGGACGGACCTGATCGCGACGGCGTTTCTGGCTCACTCCACCGATCTGGTGTCGCGCACGGCGGCGGTGCTCGGGCGCACCGACGACGCGGCGTCGTATCGAGCGCTGTTTCGGGCGATCCGTGAAGCGTTCGATCGCGAGTTCGTCTCGCGCACGGGCAGGGTGGGCGAGAACACCCAGACGGCCTACGCGCTGGCGATCGCGTTCGACCTCCTGCCGGATTCGCTCGTGCCGGCGGCCGCCGGGCGTCTCGCACAGGACGTGGCGGCGCGCGAGCACCATCTCACGACCGGTTTTCTCGGCACGCCCTATCTCCTGCACGTGCTGGGCGCGACTGGGCACATGGCAGATGCGTTCGCGTTGCTCGCCCAGCGTACCTATCCGTCGTGGCTCTATCCAATCACCAGGGGGGCGACGACGATGTGGGAGCGGTGGGACGGCATTCGACCGGACAGCTCCTTTGAAGATCCCGGGATGAATTCGTTCAACCACTATGCCTTCGGCGCCGTCGGCGACTGGATGTATCAGAACATCGGGGGGATCGACGTCGATCCGGCAGTCCCCGGATACCGCCGGGCACGCATCGCGCCACGACCGGGCGCCGGCCTGACGAGCGCGAGCGCGTCCCTCGAAACCGTGTACGGGAAGTTGAGCTCGGCGTGGAGGCTCGATACGGGCGGGCAGCGATTCGCCCTCGACGTCACCATTCCGCCGAACACGTCCGCGGAGGTCACGCTATGGGACGCGCGCCTCGCCGACGTGCGGGAGGGCGGGGTTGGGCTCACTGACCGTGACGGAGTGCGTGCCGCCCGCCAACGAGGGCCAGACGTCGTCGTGGACGTCGGGTCGGGCCGCTATAGCTTCGTGGTCATGGCTCGAGCGGAGAAGCAGCCATAAGTCGGCTGCGTACGCTGGCGGTAATCGTCGGGGGTGTTGTGCTGACCGCCGGGGCGATCGCGGTTGGACTCGTCACGGGCGGGCATCACATCGCAGCGGTGCGTGCAGACAACGCGGCGGGTGACACAGCCTGCCTGTCCTGTCACCAGCAGCAGGCGAGCTACGAAGCGACCGCGCACCGTCTGACGTCGCGTCTGCCGAGTCGCGACGCCATCCTGGCCAGCTTCCGTCCCGGCGAGAATGTGCTGCGGACCGCCAATCCCCGCTTGTATTACCGGATGGACTCCACGGCGACCGGCTTCTATGAAACGGCGGTTATGGGTCGTGCCCCCGACACCTCCATCATCTCTCAGCGCATGGCCTACGTGACGGGCCTGCGGAAGGGACAGTCGTTCCTCTACTGGGTGGGCGACCGGCTGTATCAGCTCCCGGTCTCGTACTGGACAGGGATCGGCTGGGCGAACAGCCCGGGGTATCCGGATGGCAGACCCAATTTCGACCGTCCCATCCATCCGCGATGCTTGGAATGCCACGCCACGGGATTCCAGTCGATCGTCGACTCCAATGCCGTGAACCGCTACCGGTCCGACAGCGCGATACTGGGAGTGACATGCGAAACGTGTCATGGCGCGGGCCGCGCCCATGTGGCGCGTGAACGCTCGCTGGTACGCTGGTTGCGGCCGCGCGCGATCATCAACCCGGCGCGGCTGCCCCGCATGCGACAGGTGGACGGATGCGCCCTCTGTCATAACGGGACGGCGCCATTGCGCACCGAGCCCTTCGCGCATGTTCCGGGGCAACCCGTCGAGAAGCGGTTTGACTTGTCCAGCCCACCGGACACCGGTGCGATCGACGTGCACGGCAACCAGGTCGCGCTGTTGGAACGAAGCAGGTGTTTCCGTTCGTCAGGGATGACCTGCGCGACGTGTCACGATGTACACCGCCAGCAACGCGACCTCGTCGCGTTCTCCGGACGGTGCCTCACCTGCCATGCGGTGCAGAGCTGTGGGCTCTTTGCGCAGCAAGGACAGGGGCTAGTCGGCCGGTGCGTCGATTGTCATATGCCGCTGCTACCTTCGAACACGATCATGGCCAGCAGCCTGGGGCGGCGGTTGCAGCCTCTGGTGCGCACACACTGGATCAAGGTCTACTAAACCGGAGCAAACGATGGTTCTTGGCTTACGTACGGTGATCTATCACGTCCCCGACCTGCAGCGCGCCAAGGCCTGGTACAGCTCGGCCTTCGGTGTGAAGCCGTACTTCGACGAGCCTTTCTACGTCGGCTTCAAGATTGGTGGATTTGAGCTCGGGCTCGATCCCGATACGAAGGGCGTGAAACCCGGGCCGGGTGGCAGCGTCGCGTACTGGGGTGTGAAGAATGCGGAGGAAGCGGTCGCGCATTTTACGCGCGCGGGCGCGGCTCTCAAGTCGCCCATTCAGGATGTCGGAGAAGGGATTCGCGTCGCGACGGTGGTGGATCCATTTGGGAATCTCGTGGGGCTCATCGAAAACCCCCACTTCGCTGCCGCCCCTTCATAAGCGAAAATGCGCACCGTCCTTCTGCTCGTCCTGCTGTGCGGCTGTGCGCCGGCGATCCACTTCAGCAGGTCGCAATCGATCGTGACGGAGCGGCTCTATTTCGGCCGCAACATTGGGGACACCCTGGGCGTCAGCGATTCTGTCTGGGCGGTCTTCGTGAGAGACGTCGTGAGCGCCCGACTCCCCGCCGGCTTCACTTTCTGGCCGGCGGAAGGCTCGGGGCGCGAACCAAGTTTCGTGTTGGAAGTCGTGCACCCGGCGCGGTCGGCCGGCGCAGACTCGGCGATTGTCGCCATTATCGCCGAGTACAAGCGGCGTTTCCGCCAACAGTCCGTGCTCCGAGTCGTCACGGCCGGACGCGCGAGCTTCTGAACAGACGTGCCGACCCCGATCTCCCATGCCGCGGTTGGCTTCGCGATTGGCGCCTGGGCTCAGCGGGGGACGCCCACCACCCGGGTGTGTGTGGCGGCTGCGGCCTGCGCGGCGCTGCCGGATATCGACGTGCTCTGGTCGCCGCTGCAACTCGCCGATACCTCGCCCTTCGCCCATCGCGCCATCACGCATTCGCTCGCGTTCGCGCTTGTCGCCGCCGTGGTCGTCACGGCCGTCTGGTTTCGAAGGGAGCGGCGCACCGGTTTCGTTCTCCTCCTCGCGCTGCTCTCGCATAGCTGCCTCGATGCCCTCTCGACGTACTCGCTGGGCGTCGCGTTCTTCGAGCCGTTCTCCGCGCACCGATTTCGCTTTCCCTGGACGCCACTGGGCCGCCCGAACGGCGCCGTCGCGAGCCAGCTTATCCTCGAGTCGCTCGTCGTGATGGCCCCCGCCGTCCTGCTCGGATGGCTCGGGCTGAGAACGCGACACCGCCAGCAGTGAAAACCATCGTGCTCGTGCGCCACGGCAGAATTGTCTGGTCCGTTCTGACACTGATTCCGGGGTACGGCCTCAAGGAATGGCGGCGTGGCGAGGATGTGGCTCCGCTCGACACGTCGTATCGCCCCCCTCGCGGCGGCGAGCTCGAGCGGCTCATCGCTACGGCAGCTGCTCTCGTCGCGAGTCCGCTGCGCCGGTCGCTGGAGTCGGCGCGTCTCCTCGCGCCGGCGGCCGAGCCGCTGATCGATGCGCGATTTCGCGAGGCCGAATTGCCGGCGGCGATCCGCTCCGGCGTGCGCCTCCCTGCCAAGGTGTGGGCCGGTCTGGCGCGAGCAGCGTGGTTCGCCGGTTGGGCGGATGGCGTCGAGAGCTTCCGCGCCGCCCGAACGCGTGCGGCGAGCGCCGCCGCGATCCTGTGCGAGCACGCGGAGACGCGCGGCGCCGTGGCGCTCGTGGGACATGGACTGATGAATATTCTGATCGCCGGGCAACTCCGGGCTGCGGGGTGGCGCGGGCCGAGGCTGCCGTCCCAGCGCCATTGGGGATATGCGGTTTACGACGGTCGGGCGGCCGTCAGGCTGACCACCCGATCGGCATGAGCTCGCGCGAACTCGGCGTCGTGCGTCGAGACGAGCAGGCCGCGCCCCTGCTCGCACAGCCGGCGTAACGTGGCCCCAAGCGCGGTGCGGCGCGCCGGATCGAGCGCCGCCGTCGGCTCATCCATGAGCAGCAACGCGGGATCGGGCGCCAGGGCGCGCGCGATCGACACGCGCTGCGCCTCGCCGCCGGAGAGTTGACGTGGCCACGCGCCCCCGCGCGTGCCGACATCGAGCTCGGACAGCAGTCTGGAGGCGGTCGTTTCCGCCGCGACGCGGGGCTGGCCCAGCACATGCCGCAGCGCCAGAGTGACGTTGTCGAGCGCGGTGAGGTGCTCGAACAGCGCATGTGCCTGGAACACGAGTCCCACGCGCCGGCGCAGGAACCTCAAGCGCGACTCGGGCGGCACCGGTCCCGGTACCAGCGCGAACCCATCGACGACGATCTGCCCTTCATCGAACGGCTGGAGCGCGGCGACGGCCCGGAGCGCCGTCGTCTTGCCGACACCCGACGGACCCATGAGCGCCACCAACTCGCCGCGCGCCACTTCGAGCGAGAGGCCTCGCAGCACGTCGCGCGTGTCGTAGCGAACGCGCAGCCGGTCGATGACGAGGAGGGCGCTCACGGCGTCTTCCAGCGTCGCTCGAGGCGCCGCGCCAGGCGCGACAGCGGCAGCGACATCGCGAGATACACGACGGCGCACAGCGCGCCGGGAACGACCCAGCTCCCGACGTTGGTCGCGTAGATCGCGGTCTCCTTGGTCAGCTCGACCACGGTGATGACCGAGACGAGGGCGGAATCCTTGAGGAGCGCGACGAAGTCGTTGGTCATCGGCGCCAGTGCGTAGCGCAGCGCCTGCGGCCCACGCACCAGGCGCAGGATCTGCAGCTCCGACAAGCCGAGCGTGCGAGCGGCCTCGAGCTGGATGCGCGGGACGGCCTCGAGTGCACCCCGATAGATCTCGGCCTCGTAGGCCGCGTAGTTCAGGCCGAGCGCCAGCACGGCGGCAAGAAACGCGGGCAACCGCACCACGCCCGCCAATCCGTAGTAGATGACGAACAGTTGCAACAGCAGCGGCGTCCCGCGGATGATCTCGATGTAGATAGTCGTTCCGACCCGCACTACCGTCGATCCGTAGACGCGGCCTGATGCCAGCGCGAGCCCGACGACGACCGCGAGCGCCATCGACAACACCGACACGAGCAGCGTCACAACGGCGGCGCGTGCGAGCGACGGGACATACGCTAGTGCCTGCCCGGACGCTGGCGTCGGCACTCCGCTTGCCCTCTCGTTCGTACGCAACACGCGCTCGAAGAACGGGCGCTGCGTCTCGTCCCATACGTTCCAGCGGCGGAAGATCTGCTCGAGCGATCCATCGCGCATCGCCTCGCGCAACACGGCGTCAATGGAATCGCGCAGCATCGCGTTGGCATGTGCGAGCACGCCCACGTAATGACCGATGGCCACCGGCTGATCGAGGATGACGAAGCCGGACCCTCCCCGGCGGCGCAACGCGCGCTGCGCGATGATGTGATCGAGCAGCACCGCATCGATGCGGCCCGTGACGAGGTCGCCATAGGGATGCACGTCGTCGTCGTAGGAAATGGGGAGCACACCCGTCGAATCGCGCGCCTGCATCAGCAGGTCGTAGGCGATCGTGGAGCCAAGGGTCGCGACACGGCGGCCGCGCAGATCGGCGAGACCGTGGATTTTGGCGGCGTCTGCCGGTCGCACGGCCAGCACTTCGCGGAATTCAAAGTAGGGCACGGTGACGGCATGGCGCGCCCGCCGCGCCGGGGTGTCCTCGACACCCGAGAGCCCGAGCGCGAAGTCGCCGCGCTCCACCGACTGGTCGATGTTCGACCATTGGACCTGGAGAAACTGCGCGCTGCGGTCGCCGCCCAGTCCGCGCACGATCCGCTCGGCGACCTCGACGTCGAACCCGCGCACCCGGGACGGATCCCGCGGGTCGGCCTCCACGAATGGCGCGCCGCCCTCGGCATCGCCGCCCCATACGAGCTCGCGTCGGCTCGCACCCTGCGCTCCGAGGGTGGTGGAGAGGCAGAGCGCGAGCCCGGTAACGCCGAGCGTGCGGGCAGCGGTCACGGCGTATAATGTACGAGCATGAAAGCCATCGTCAGCCTTCGTTTCAGAAATTCGTTGGTCGCTCGCCCTGGAGGTTGGTGTTACACTCTGGTTCGTCCCCTAGGAGGACGCATGCAAGGAGCTGGTGGCACACCGGGTGGCGTCGGCACTTTTTTCTTGGGTCTCGGTATGGTGGTGGTCGGCGCCTATCTGTTACTCACGCGCGTCACGGTGGGGAGCGGCGCCTGGGTCCTGTGGGGCTACAGCGCCTTCGGGCTATCGCTACTGCCGCTCCTGATCGGAATCGGCTGGCTCTTTTTCGACGGGCAAGCCGTGGGTGGCTGGATCCTCACCGGGATCGGCGCACTGATCATTTTCGCCGGCATCATCGGCAACATGCATATCTATTTTGCTTCCACCTCCC
>WNGI01006478.1_pt1 | contig 11163 bp, 9 predicted proteins | sample 5400621 | NCBI WGS metagenome assembly WNGI01 (sample SAMN13153374, study PRJNA577476) | soil metagenome | isolation source: 20 cm soil or saprolite under Garry oak tree replicate 1 | place: USA:California | collected 2016-06-15
AACTCCCAAATGCCGCTTGTAGCCGCCAAGCAATTCGTCCGGGCCCTGGCCGATCAGCGCCACCTTCACATCCTGCCGCGCGCGTTGCGAGACAAAATACATTGGCACGATTGAGGAAGCCGCAATTGGTTCTTCGAGCGATTCGACTATTTTTGGCAACGACCGCTCAAACTCACTCTGGTCGAGCCTTACTGTTATATGACGGGCACCCAGGAGAGATGCCGTCTCCGCGGCGTCGCGCAGCTCATCATCGGCGAAAGTTTCGCCGTACCCTATCGTGTATGCTGGCCATGGCCCACCTTGCTCATTCATTAAGGCCAGCAGCAAACCCGAGTCAATCCCGCCGCTAAGAAGGATTCCTACCGGGACGTCACTCAGGAGATGTCGTCGAACGGCGTTCTTGTATAACTCCAGTAGTTCATGGGTAGCTTCTGTTGCTCCCTTTGGTCGAGAGAAAGGAGTAGGGCTAAACTTGTACCAGCGTTCCTCGCGACATTCACCGTTCTCAACAACCAGCATTGTGCCAGATGCAAGCTTTCGAATGCCTTGAAATACCGTCAAAGGCGAGGGGGTATAGCGAAACCGGAGGAACAGGTTAAGCGCGACGGGATCGACTTCCGGTCTGGAATCCCCAGCGGCAAGAATAGCACGAATTTCCGATCCAAAAGTGAGCTGGCCGTTATCAATCTTATAGTAAATGAGTTTGATTCCCATAGCATCACGCGCCAGGACCAGCCATGAATAATAATCTCGGTGTCCGAATTCGTTCTGAACTGGTAGCCCTCGCTTTGCAGCTCGGCTCGAAGTTCCCTGTAATTGTAAATCTCGCCATTAAAGATTATCCACACGGTTTCTTCTGCGTCCGACATCGGCTGGTGACCGCCTGCGAGATCGATGATCGATAGTCGCCGGAACCCCAAACCGACCGGTCCAGTGATGAAGAAGCCTTCGTCATCAGGTCCACGATGCGCGATCGAACGCGCCATGCGGACAATGGTCTCGCGCTCCACCGGTTCGCGTCGCTGAAAGTTAAACTGGCCTGCGATGCCGCACATTCTGTTATAGAGGTTGAGAGGCGAGGGACAAGAGTTGATTGGCCTTCTTGGCGCGATCTTTGTCACTTGACGCTCGATGCGCTTCGGACAGATAAAACGCGAGGCTCCGGAACATCTGCGACTGTCCCCAGCGGTGCATGGGAACGTTGTCCCAACCCAGGTGTAGCTTCCGGGAGCGGAAGGATCCATCCCGCTTTAGCCATGACTCCAGGAGGTGAGCCACGACTTTCTCCAAGGTTGTCTCCAGTGCGGGATAGTGATCGCGCAGAAGCAGACAGAGGTTGATACACTCGGCGCAGTCGTACAGCTCGCGTTTGTAAACGGTTAGGCGGGGAGCTTTGGAAAAAGGTTTCGGGAGGCCGTTCTCGTCGAAGAGATTCTCAAGGTAATACTTAATCCCTTTCGAAAGCGCTTCCTTACAAGGCTCGTGCCCAGTCAAGCTGTAAATCTTTGCCAGGGCTTTCATCACGAAGCATGTATGATAGTGATCGACAAAATCCCGTACTCCGTCGACAGCGTAAAACCACGAGCCGTCTGGATTTTGAGACTCCAGCACGAAATTCACATTTCGTTCTGCGATTCTCCAGTAGTCGTCATTGGATAAAACTTTAGAGGCGCTCGTCAGTAAGAAGGCTCGATAAGCCGCAGCGTTAATAACTCCGCCTGCGTCGAAGGGAGTGTAGGAACAACTGCTGGCTTTTTCCGATGTTCTGAAATCCTTAATATCAACAGCGGCGTGCCGAGCAATCGATTCGAGAATCGCCTTCCACTCGTCGTGTGGAGTCAGTTCGAAAAGTTGAAGGAACGCCTCATACGCGTAAGGCGTGGTGGTTATCAGTGGCGTCTGAGCTCCAATCACGCCGTTGCGAGTGACCCAGTTAAAGGGATAACCCCAGCAATATTCCTTGAACTTATGACAGCGCGACATTTTGAGCTCGGTTAGAAATTGAATGGCGTTTTCCAGCTGCGAGGAATCTCCGGTTGCCTGGTAAAGGAACGCGAAGCCCATCGCGTAATGCGCGTCCGCAATTGGAAACCGAATACGGTGGTGAAATAGCCGTCGCGCCGTTGGCAGGAATGCTTCGCAGAAAATCATAGGAGCTACGGCTGCCGTTCCGATAAGTCCATGGCTATAATAGAGCGCCTTGGCGCGTCTGCCGACGGGTCCAGCAAAAAAACTTTGGTAATCCCACGATGTTTCGCCGTAGCTATCCAACCATTGCACGAAGCTGCTCAGAACACGCGAAACTGCGTCCATCGGCTGGGGTTGCCCGGGCGAGCTCCATCCATGTTTGTGGTTCATTTCCAGTTCTTTCTCCTCTGGAATTCGAGCTACGACCTTGGCGGCGGTACCGCTCGTGGTCGTGGGCTGGGATGCTGTGTCGGTGAAGCAGCAGGCATAGGCGTTCGGGTTATGGCAGGCGTGGGAGTAACAACTTGTGAGGGATGACAAAGGATAGCAGTCAGAGGTTATTTCAGGAAACTGGCGAGTCGCGACCTAGTAATCAGGAGATGATTGTCTCGGTGAATTTGAAAAGGTAAACGTGGTTCTCTTGACGACGGTGCCGGCTCAGGGCTTTCTCGCGTAAATCATCCGATGCCAACCCCAATGTCGGCCGATCCATTTTGCGACCGAATCGGGTAGAACTTTTCCGATAAGCGGCCAATGTTCGACGTTAAATTCCCACACTTCTTGTCTAACATTCTCAAAGTCCTTGAAGAGAACGGCGGCCTCCCGCTGATTATAAATTCGCGCCAATGGACAAAACGGGCCGTCCGTATTCATGCTGACCCATTGCTCCTTGGTGAGCTTCTTCTTTAGGAATTCCCGGTGGCCTTCCAGCTTCCAGCGATCGAAACCAGTAACAGAGGCGAGCAGTCCGGGCATGAACGCCGGCAGGAGACACCATCTGAAAATTCGTCTCAGAAACATGATCTCGATGTAATAGTTTATAGAACTGCGGTTATATAACATCACCGTCAGCGTGCCGCCTGGTCTTAGCACGCGATGAATTTCATGGACGATCCTTTCCGGCACCGGTGAATGGTGAATCACCCCAAAGCTGTAAACATGGTCGAAGCTATTGTCAGGGAAGGGAAGACATTCCTCACCATTGGCAACTTTAAGTCTGCCCCCCACGCCGAACAAACCAAAGCGCTCCCTTGCGAGCTGTATGGACTTCGGCGTCAGGTCCACTCCGGTATATCGTGCTCCATTCCTTGCGAACTCGAGACCATCCGTGCCTATACCACACCCGATTTCCAAGACATCCTTCCCACGAAACGCTGTGAACCGAGCCACGGTTGGTACGTGCCAGTCGCGACCGCAATAACGTTTTCTGGTAATGTCTTCGAAATACCGACGGCGGTCCTGTTCAGAGGATAAATCCGATTGGCAGGGGTTCGCATTCCAGAACCCCTTCACCTCTGTGATGTCCGTTTGCTCCATAACGCGTTGTGAAAGCGTTTCTACTTTTAATACCTTCCTATTGAAGGCTGAGTTTGCAATCCGTGCTTGCGAATGACAGCTTACGAGCGGCCCAGCACTCAAACTCGACGACTGGCCGGGTCGCCATCGAGATAAAACTTCTCGATTTTCCTAAACTTGATAAGTGAGCCGAGCACACCTTTTAGCTTCGTCATTTGTTCCCGCCGGTGAAATCGCATGAGGTCGCGGGAAACGGGTCGCTGTTCGAACCGTAAAGCGGCCCAACAGAAGCCTGACAACAACGCCAGCCCGCCCACCAAAAGTGGTTGTTTAGTCATCCGATAAGCTACACGGAATAGCTGCCAGCTGACGGATCCGCCCAGATAGTAATCCTTCTTGCCATAAGCAAACATCGCGCCCACTGCTCCCCGTTCCGCAGTGCCCATCCGCCGATGGTGACGAAAGCGTCTCTCCGGGAAGTTCTGCGTTTTCCATCCTTTCATCCGAGCAGTTGTGACCGCGATCCAGTCAATGCCGCCTGCCCGGTTTGGTAAATATCCTCCGATTTCACTGAAGCACTGGCGCCGGAAAACTTGACACGCTCCATGAACCGAATTTTCACTCTCAAAACTATCTTTGGTAGAATCAAATCCTTCCTCGCTGTAAGCCGTTCCTGTAACGCCCAAACTTGGATCCTCTATTAGCTTCTGCAGCAGAAACTCAAATTGATCAGGTCCAAAAGATATGTCCGCATCCAGGTTTCCGATGGCTTCGAACTCTAGGGAGCGGACGCGTTCGAACCCCACATTGAACGCGTGAACTTTTGCGGCAAAATTGCGGTCCTGCCGTTGCCGCAGACGGACGAGTTCAATCCAGGGACAGCGCGCTGCATAGCGATCGACAATTTCTGCGGTGTTGTCCGTTGACCCGTCATCCACGATGACCCAGCGCTCAGGCAAAATTGTCTGCGCAACCATGGAGGCGAGGGTCTTTTCAATGAAAGCTTCCTCATCGTGCGCTGGAGTGATGAGAACGTACTTCATAGTCTAGAGATCGAAGATCAGAGGTCAGATATCACGCTACTGAGGAAACTGGAACGCGGGAGGCTGGTGCTTCTGACGCCTGAGTTCTGCTCGGGTGGATCTGCGCGAAGATCTCATCCATAATTCGGGCCGTTAAGATGATTTCGCGATAAGGGATCGGAACCGGGCTCCCTTTTCCAACGCTGTTATAGAAGCGTTCAATCAACTCCTTCATCCCGAAGTCCTGATAAAGTCGCCGGCGGAGAAAATTGACTATATTGAGCCTTGCGTTTCTAAGATGTTCGAAACCATTTTTCACGGCTGGAATGAAATAAGTCAGGTAGCTTTTATAAGAACGGGTTTTCTGTCGTATTAGACTTCCCGTGATGATATCCGCGGTCACTGAATGGGATGGCCCGTGAACGCGTAATTGATTAAGGCCCCTGATTTGGGTCGAAAAACAAAAGAACGCTGTCGTGCCACTCTTGTCCCGAATCATGACCCTTAGCTCATCCATGACTTCTTCTGCACCGACGCTACGGAGTTGCTCGCTTTGATGTGCCGTAGCGACGATTTCGGTCACTTCGTCATCAAGGAATTCAGCCAGTTTAGCAATTCCATGGCTGATGATGTTATGAAATAATTGCCCCGGAAGTTGGCGAACCCAATGGTTGCGATTTCCAAGAAATGCACTGGCATATCTTAAATCTCCCATGTCGTACGACCAGTAGCTTTCCAGGTGGACCGGTCTTCCACCGAGAAACCCTTGCTCTACGAGCCGGCGCATTTCGAGCATCTCGAGAGTAAACAGGTAGTTATGACCAACGGTTATTTTTAGGCCACGGTGTTGAGCCAATTCAATTAATGACTCAGTCTCACTAGCCGTAACAGTAAACGGTTTTTCCAAATAGACATGGCTGCCCGATTCGAGGCATTGTTTCGCAAGAGAATAATGACTGCCTGGAGGGGTAGTAATGTGAACGACGTCAGGAGAAACGGCGTGCAGCATTTCCTTCAGATCCGAGAAGCATTTAGCAATACCGAGACGTTGAGCGATTTGCCTGGCCATAAGCGGTTCGCAATCGCAAACGGAAACGACTTCACAGTCCGGGATCCGATGGATCGCCGCGACGTGCTGGTCCGCGACCTTGCCGCAGCCTACGAGAGCCACCCGCAACGTGCGCGAGGTTGATGGTTGAGTGTTAATGGTTCAGAGCCTTTGACATTAAGCGGTTGGTTAAACCCATCATTGATGGCGGACGTCCGATGACGGAGACGTATCGCTAAGATTTTCCAGCGGTCCGTCCTCGATATTCCGTAATCCTTACTTGGCTGTCGCCATTTGATTCGAACTGCCCTAAAAACAAAGGAATCGCCTGCTCCATCGGTACCTTCGGTCTCCAGCCGAGCCGTTCTTTAAGTTTTTGATTGGAATAGCGATTTCCCTTCCATTCGGCGGCACAGCGGCGACGATTAAAAGCCGGGGGAAGCTGGTTTTTTGACCACCCGGAGTACTTCTCCCAGAGCAGGGACATGGCGTAACCGACGATATAAGGAACTCTAATTGATACAAAAGATTTCACCTTCCTTTTGTAAGCTTTTAGGAATTGTTGCCCTGTCGGCAATTCATCATCCACAACGTTAAATATCTCACCATCGATTCCGGCCTTGAGACCGGCCAACACAACGGCCTCGGCACAGTTATCGACGAAGACCAATGGCAAAGCCTGCGAACCGTTTACCTGGATCAAAAATCCAAAGGCGCTGGTCCCGACGCGGCCGCTCAATTCTCGCTTCCCTGGTCCGAATACGTATCCTGGCCTGAGAATCACATAAGGCAGATTATGCACCTCGCCATACTCCTTAACCAGTTCCTCCTGCTTAAGTTTCCCAAAGCCATAAGCATCAAATCGCTCCTGGGGCGCATCCTCTAATGGGCACGTCTCATCCAAGATGGCACCACGACTCAAAGCGAGGTTCGAATACACGGCAAAAGAACTGACATTCACAAAGCGCTTGGGCTTACCAAAGTGGAGAAAGGCATCCATGAGATTACGCGTAGCAAGCGCCGAGTTCATAAATGCACCTGCGAACGACTTTTCCATGCCGGCTGCTAGATGGTAAATGATCGAGGCCCCCGCCGCCGCTTTCCGGCAATCGGTGGGCGAAAGAAGATCGCCGATAACGATTTCCACTTTCTTCTCGGCATTGAATTGTCGGAGCGTTTTTCCGAGTCGGCTAAGCTCGCTGGAGGGCCGGACAAAACAACAGATATCAGTAAAGCCGTAGTCAAGGAGCGTAGCGACTACTTTAGTTCCGATAAAGCCACTGGATCCAGTGACCAGGATCCGCTCATCCCGCGATACAATGTAGTCGGAATCGGATGCCGGATTAGGAGGACGGCGTTGAGTCATTTCAGTTACCGAGGTTATCCTGGCCGTCAGCCATTTTATTTATCGGGCCTTCATTGGCCTTTTTCGCTTTTTTTCTGTCTGGCTGTTTCCCACCCCAGGGCTGCCTTTTCTTAAGCGGATTGTGTTGCGAGTTCCCTGTCGAGTTCCCCGTCATCTGCTCCGGCGGCGGCAGGCCTTTCGTCAAAGGATGTGGGTAAGTGTAAGGCGTATAACCTGACAGGGGCGTGTCGCTGAAATAATCGCGACCTTCCAGAAAACCGGGAGACGCTGGTCGCCAGTTCATGTGGTGTCCATTCGGCGTATAAACATTATTCCACGAATAACAACCTTCTCTTACCTGATGCAGCCATTTTGGGGTAGGATTAGCTCCGCTGATTGGGTCGCTTGCTCCTGCTCCCGGTTGGTCTAGCGCCTGCAATACCTTATGAATCTCGTAGGTATCATTAACACGCCAGTTTTGAATACAACAAGGATCACCCCACTGGTAAATGTTCAGCGTGTTATTCGTGTTCCCCGCGATTCGCCAGGTAGCTTCGTCAGATGGACGGCGCAGCGCGTAACCATTCCACTGGTTCGGAGTCCAATTTTTCGTGCTGTCTGTCATTGTTCCGTTGGGACTATTCACAGCCGAACTCACTGTCCCGCTTTCAAACAGATACGGCGAGTGTCCGTCGATGTGGCTACCGTCAGCCTCAGTTGCATTGTAATCCCACGGGTTTGCTCCGTGTGCGCCTTTCCAAGTCCCGTCGTAGCCAAAGATCATACGATACGTCTGCAAACCATATCCCTGTGGCTCGACGCCATCGTAGGTGTTGTCGTGCACGACCAATGTGCCAGAGCGAACTCCATCCATGGTCGTCAGATAGCTCCAGTGGTAGTCATTGTTGTAAATCTCTTGCGCCCTGCCGCCCCGAGTTCTTCCGCCTTCTGTTCCGTGGCAAAGGATTTCAATGTTGTAAAGATGGCAATGCCTTATGACGAATTTACCACCTGTATTGGCATCCCATCCGCCGTTAGCAGAAAAAGGAGCCCCTCCGCTGTTGTCGGCATACCAATCCTCAAAGAAAAAGAAGTCAGGGCCGCCGTAGCCAGCCGGTTGAGACCACACCTCATCGCCATAGCCTTCAGATCCTGCGCCGTTAAAGACTTTTTGCTGCCCCAGTTGGCCCGGTATATTGTCTTCCACGACGTGATCGGACACTCCGCGGATGTTGCCGTATATGGCAATGTAATTGGTATGGTAAAGATTGGTGAAATGCAGGTGGTCCAAGCGCACTTGATTTGAGTTTCCTCCGATCCGAATTGCTCCATTATACGCCGTTTCAGTTAGACCGCCTCTGCCAGTAAATGTGATTCCGGTAATCCGAAGTGATTGGCCCGCGTTCACCTTGCAATGGAAGAAACCTTGCCCGCCGGGAACACGGCCCAGATTGTCCAGTAGAACAGTTTGATCGTTGCAGACCCCGGTATCCGAATTGACTGTGGTCTGGCCCTGAATCGTGATGCCCTTCGTAATGGTAAGGGCTGAAGTCCATACGGCCGTTCCGGCTGGAACGGTTACGGTGTCGCCATCCGCTGCCGACGCTACAGCCCTCCTAATATCGGCAAGAGAAGGGCCGGCCGCGTTAATCATTCTCGCCTGCACCGCATCAGAGGCAGCGAAAAGCAGCGCAGCAAGGACCGAACTTAGAACCGCGTAATTCGGCCGCAAGACAAACGGCGAATTGGAATCGAAAGGCCCACGGCGTTTTGTGCCACCAATGGCATCACAACGTATGCCTGATTGGATCTGCCTCCATGATGGAATCTGCATTGCCACTTGCCCGGACTACACTTGTGATTTCCAATGCCTCAATCTCTGAACATAGCCGCAGGATCCCGTGCCAAAGCAACGGCCGTGTCAGGGTTATGGTACGACATACGCGAATTCCGGGTCGTCTTGTGATCTCGCAGACTCGAAAGATGGTTGCGCAGTGGTGAGGTAAGTTCGTGGGTAGTCCATTGCAATGAGATAGAAAACAAACCAGATGGGATTCACCGTTTTGAACGCTGCTTCCGTCCAGTTGTACAGCACTACTGCGGCGAGAAAGCCCAATCGATACCGCCCCCATTCAAAATTTCGAAAAAGCTCAAGGCGCATTTTCCAGAATGTGGCAACAAATAGTCCGACTAGGAGGAATACTCCAATTATCCCCAAGGTCAGATAAGTTTCCAAATAGCCGTTATGGGCCTCGTTTGGGATATAAAAGAAAATTCCTTCCAGCTCCTTTAGCCTTTTCCCCAACCAGAAGCTTTCGAATCCCGTTCCAAGAACCGGATTGATATGCATTTGCAGGAGATTTGTCCAAAGCACTGTTCGCCCCGAAAGACCGGCGCCCCTACCCAGAGCCTCCGAATAGTGGCCTGAAACTCCAAACACCAGTTCTGCTACCACCACGAGAACTAGTGCGGTTAACATATACGTCCCAATAAAATTTTTGTTTATGGAACGGATGCCCAGCAACACGACCAACACTACCCCTAGAATCAGAGATGTAAACGATGTGGCACTGTGTGCCTGTGAAAGAAGCCACCAGATAGCGATCAAAAATAAAGCTATCAGCCGAAGCTCTTTTCGTCTCGAATTGTTTCGGTCTATTTGCCAGGTTTGCAGCAAATACCAAAAGAAAAAGTAACCAAGGATCAGGCAATCTGCACCCAACATATTTTTGTTAGTGGTGATACCTGTGTTAAATGACTCTCCCGTCCAGGGGTCGAAGCCTCGACCCAAGTCGGGGTAGTATTTGATGAACAAAATGGAAACCGGGACGACGACATAAGCACACCTTTTCAGCAATGTTTTAATCGCTTGGTCGGGATTCGGCTCCGTAAGGATGACCAGCGCCATGATCGGATGACCCAGAATCTTGATCCACCGCTTGAAAGCCACGAAGGGAAAATCGGACCAAATAATGGAAACCAAACAATACAGGAGAAATATTGTGAGCCATTGATTATTGCGAACAATTTCTGAAAGACGGACTTGCCTCTGACTAAGAACATAAACGCCCGCGGCAATCAGGAAAAAGAAAAACCAAGCGTCCAGTGGACTTCCTTCTTCTACCGAAACCGCGCCGCTTACAGGTAAGCCGAAGATGTTGAGCCATTGAGATAGGCCTCTCGAGCAAGCGATCACCAGCCAAATAAGTGGGAGCCACAAGGCGCCGGTAACATCGGGCTTTTGTCGAAAGTCCCGCCTGAAAAGGAAGGCGATGAAGGCGAGCGTAAGCCAGGACGCTATGCTGGGAGGCAAATGTAGGCCCATAGTTAGGTTCCGTTAAATCGCTAAGCGGTTAGGCTCGTTGAGCTGAGGGGGAGTAACAGTGTCTCAGAGATCAGCGATGCTCTGCAAATTGAATCACTTTCGCCGGGATGCTATCCGGTTCTTGAATTTCTTTAAAGAAGCCCGCAATACACTCAACGGTGTGAGTAATCATCTCTTTCGTCATCTCCGGATAGATCGGCAGGGATAAGACGCGTGATTGATTAAACCAGGCGACGGGAAAGTCTCTTGGAACGTGGCCGAGATGAGCATACGCGGGATAAAATGGCAGTGCCTTTGGGTAGTTCAAAACAGTCGAGACGCCTGCTCGGGTAAGATACTCTCTCAAAGAATGCCGGTTTTCGGTGCGAATCACGTAGAGATGATAAACGTGATCACGGCCGGGTCCCACTCTCGGTGTAATAACGTCGCCCACGTCTTCGAGAAGCTCATCATAAGACGAGGCAACACAACGTCTTGCTTCAGTCCATGCAGGTAAATAAGGCAATTTTGCATTTAGAATGGCCGCTTGCAGCCCATCCAGCCGGCTGTTGATCCCTTCCATGGTATGATCGCCTTTTCCGCCGTGCCGGGCGAACGTCGTCATCCACTCGGCAAGTCGATCTTCATTAGTCACAACGCATCCGGCGTCGCCGTAGGCGCCGAGGTTTTTACCCGGGTAAAACGAAAACGACGCAGCGTCTCCAAAGGTTCCAACGTATCGCCCCTTGTATCTGGCAAGATGCGCCTGGCCACAATCCTCTATGACCCAAAGATTGTGCCTTCTGGCAATCGCCATGATCGCATCCATATCCGCTGGCTGCCCGTAAAGATGGACTGGGATAATGCCAACAGTGGCGGGTGTGATCTTTCGTTGGATATCGTCGGGATCGATCGTGAATGTTTCCTCATCTGTGTCACCGAATACGACCCGGCCGCCCGC
>WNGI01005826.1_pt1 | contig 11162 bp, 14 predicted proteins | sample 5400621 | NCBI WGS metagenome assembly WNGI01 (sample SAMN13153374, study PRJNA577476) | soil metagenome | isolation source: 20 cm soil or saprolite under Garry oak tree replicate 1 | place: USA:California | collected 2016-06-15
GTGGGCGGCCGCGTCGTGGTGGTCGCGGTGGTGGACGTGGACGGGGGCCGCGTGGTGGTGGTCGCCTGCTGCGTCGTCGTGGTGCGCGGCCGCGTCGTGGTAGTCGCGGTCGTCGACGTGGGCGGCGGCCGCGTAGTGGTCGTCACGGGCTCCGTGGTCGAGGTGGCTGCGCCAGTGGTGGTGGTCGTCGAGGTGGTTGTGGTCGGCGTGATGCCCCCGGGACAGATGAAGATGCGCCCGCTCTCCTGCTCCACGGTCGCGACCGCGGTCTCCCCGAGCGCGACCTGCGCCGTGAGATCGAGGCAGGGCGGGCACATGCCTCGCCCCGTGACCTTCCGCGCGCTGCGTACGTAGCGCGCGCGGGCACGCCGCTCGCACGCCTCCTCGTCGAAGACCCGCAGGCCCTTCACGAAGACCGCCAGCTGGGATCCGTAGCGAAGCCCCTGCGCACGCTCTCCCGTGAGCACGTGGTGCTCCGCCACCGGTTGGTTGTTGAAGGAAGCACGGGCGAGTCGCAGGTGGCATCCGGTCACGCCCCGGACCAGCAGCATGAGGTTCCGTCCCGCCGTGTCCGAGCACCGCAGGTTGTCGGGTGTGCTCGGCACGTAGCCGCCGGCGCCCGAGGCGGTGCTGCCCGCCGGATCGATGCGCGTCCCCGAGGTCGCGTCGCAGTAGAGGGCCTCGTTCAGCCCGTCCAGCGAGCCGGGCGCGGACGGGTCGGCGACGAGCGCGTCCCCCAGCTCTTGCGCATTGACGAGCGCCGCCGGGGGACACACGCCCTCGCCCTGGAGCTTGCCGAGCGCGAGGTCGAACGGCGCCTTCGCCTGCCCTCGGACACAGCCCTCCTTGTCGAAGCGCGGGGGCGGCGGCGAGCCGACCCGTGGATGGAGGATGCGGAAGGCGTTGTCGACCTGCTGCCGCTCACAGCGCGTCATCTGCGCGACGAGCGTGGAGACGGAGCGCGCGAGAGCCGATGCGCAGTGCAGGTGGTCGCGGGTATCGGGCACACACCCCGCGTCGTCGGAGCCGAAGGGGTCGCCCGGCGCCGCCAGGCCGGCTCCCGGCGCGAGGCAGAGCGCCGCGAGGACGATCGCGACGGCGCGCCGCGCGCCGGACCGGACCCCCGGTGCGTCAACGCGCCGGCGGCGGAGACTTCCAGAATCGGGCAATGGCGGACGTCCTACCCGGACACGGTGGCGCGGCCGCGAGGCGCCCATCTCGGTGGCGGCTCGAGCGCACTAGCCGGGGCCCGTTCGGCGAAGTCGTTTGCGCCTGTTCTCAAGGCCAAGGGGCCCACGAGTCGGAGGGGGAGGAGAGGGCCGAGCGGCAGGGTGGGGCCCGGCCCTCTCCAAGCCGTCGGTCCGTCCCCCCAGAATCGGACGACTGGGGGTAGCCGACGGCTCAGAGGTGAATGCACCGAGTTACGTCCTGCGCGTCAATACCGTCTCGAGGTCACGTTTGTCCTGCCTTTGGCTCGCGTGCAGCCGGGGGCGCCGGCGTTTCCGTACGGCGCACCTGGCGCCGCGCGGCCCGGGCTGGCATGAACTCCCCTCTGTGACCTTCTCCTACCTCCACGGCTTCGCCTCCGGCCCCGGCAGCACCAAGGCGCGGTTCTTCCGCGCGCGAATCGCAGAGCACGGCATCGCGCTGGAGATCCCTGACCTCGCGCCCGACTTCACGCACATGACGGTGACCGGCATGCTCGCCGTGGTCGAGGCGATCCTCGCGCGCGGGCCCGCCGTGCTCCTCGGCTCGAGCCTCGGCGGCTACCTGGCCGCGCTCGCCGCCGCCCGCCGGCCCGACCGCGTGCGTGGCCTCGTTCTCTTCGCCCCGGCCTTCGGCTTCACCGCGCGCTGGGAGGTGCGCATCGGGCCGGCCGCGCTCGCACGCTGGCGGGAGGACGGAACCGCGCCCGTCCACCACTACGGCCTGGGGCGCGACCTGCCGCTGGCGATCGGTCTGCTGGACGACGCGCGCCGCTACCCGGAAGAGCCCGATCCGACGGCGCCGGCGCTCGTGCACGCCGGCCGGCACGACGAGGCCGTGCCGCTCGCGGCGGTCGAGCGCTTCGCCCGCGCGCGGCCCGGGCGGGAGCTGGCCGTGTACGACTCGGGCCACGAGCTGACCGACGTGCTCGAGCCGATGTGGGAGCGGACCGAGGCCTTCCTCCGCCGACTCGGCGCGCTCGGGTGAAGGGGACCTTGGAACGTCCCCGACGCGATTCCTCTTGGGTCGCAGGGCGTCCATGGGTATAAGACGGGCCCGGACCCGAGGTGCTGCGTCGGGGTGGAGGTGAACCGTGGTGATCTCCGGGCGGTGGAACGCGCGCGCTGACGTCTCGCTCTACCTCGGCGACACGCTCGATCTACTACGGGACATCCCATCCGCTTCGGCGCAGCTGATCATTACGTCTCCCCCGTACAACATCGGCAAGGCGTACGAGCGGGCCCGCCGACGTTCGCTCGGCGAATACGTGTCCGGACAGGAGGCCGTGATCGCGGAATGCGTCCGCATCCTGCGTCCCGGAGGCAGCATCTGCTGGGAGGTCGGCAACCACGTCGAGGCCAACCGCGTCCTCCCGCTCGACATCGTGCTGTTCCCATGTTTCCAGCGGCATGACGAGCTTCGGCTGCGCAATCGCATCGTCTGGCACTTCGAGCACGGCTTGCACTGCACGCGCCGCTTCTCGGGACGCTACGAGGTGATCCTGTGGTTCACCAAAGGTGACGCCTACACCTTCGACCTCGATCCCGTTCGGGTCCCCCAGAAGTACCCCGGCAAGAGAGCCTGGAAGGGGAAGAACGCCGGCCAGTACAGCGGGCACCCGCTGGGAAAGAACCCGGGCGACGTGTGGATCTTCCCCAACGTGAAGGCCAACCACGTGGAGAAGACGATCCATCCATGCCAGTTCCCGGTCGAGCTGGTCGAACGGTTCATCGTCGCGCTCACGGCCCCCGGGGATCTCGTCGTCGATCCGTATCTGGGGGTCGGGAGCACCGCGTGCGCGGCCGTCAAACACGGCCGGCGGGCCGCCGGGGCGGACATCGTCCCGGAGTACGTCCGCATCGCGAGGGAGCGCGTCGCCCTTGCTGCCGGGGGGGAGCTCACGACCCGTCCGATGCATCGCCCGGTGCATCGGCCGGACCCGGCCTCGCCGCTCGCGAGGCGCGAGGTGACGCCTCCGCCCTCGGTCCGGGCCCGTCGGCGGCGCAGCCCTGCCCAGGGTCTGCGGATCGCCTTTCGCGCCCTCGGCGTCGAGGCGGGGCCGGACGACCGGGATGCGCGCCGCGGACCGGAGGCGCAGCTGACGCTCGCCCCCTTCGGCGAGTCGGAGGAGTAGGCGGTCAGTTCTTCTGTGCCGTCGGCCGGACGAGCAGGTCGTGCACCTCCACGTGCGGCGGGCGCGTCACCACCCACACGATCGCCTCGGCCACGTCGCGCGGCTCGAGAATCTTGAAGCGGTGGTCGATCGCCGCCTGCGCCCCCGGCGTGCCCGTGAACACGTCGGCGAACTCAGTGAACACGTGCCCGGGGGAGACGGCGGTCACGCGGATCGGGCTCTTCTTCGCGCGCAGCTCCTGGCGGAGCGCCTCGGTGAGCGCGCGCACGGCGAACTTGGTGGCCGCGTACATGCCGCTCTCCGGCCCGGGCACGCGGTGCGCCGCCATCGACGCCACGTGCACGACGTGCCCCGCCGCCCCGCGCCGCTCCATGTCCTGGATCGCCTCGCGGGTGGCGATGGCCAGGCCGAGGACGTTCACCTCGAGCATCTCGCGCCAGAGCTCCGTCGGCGCCGAGCCGAGCGGCGCGGCGCGGCCCAGGCCAGCGTTGTTGACCAAGATGTCGACGCCGCCGAAGCGCTCGCGCGCGATCGCGAAGAGGCGGCGGATGTCTTCCTCGCGCCGCATGTCGGTCGGTTGCACCGCGACCTGTTCGCCACCGAGCTCCGCCGCGAGGCGCGTGAGGCGATCGGCGCGCCGCGCGGCGAGCGTCACCGCCGCGCCGGCCGCGGCGAGCGCGCGTGCCGTCTCGCTCCCGATGCCGCTCGAGGCGCCGGTGACGACCGCGCTCTTGCCCGCGAGCAGACCCGCCACGGCGGCCTTCTACGGCCCCTTGACCTGGCCGGTCAACGGTGTGACTTAACGCGAATGCCCGTCGATCTGAAGGCCGTCGGCAAGAAGCTCGGCGCGGTCACGCATACCTACACCGAACGCGACGTCATGCTCTACGCGCTCGGCGTCGGCTGCGGGACCGACGACCTCCAGTTCACCTACGAGCAGCGCGACCTGAAGGTGCTGCCGACGTTCGCGGTGATCCCCTCGTTCCCCGCGATGCTCAACCTGGGCGGCGCCATGGACGTGAACCCGGCCATGGTGCTGCACGGCGAGCAGCGCATCGAGCTGCATGCCGAGATCCCGACCAGCGGCACGATCACGACCACGCCCATGGTCAAGGCGATCTACGACAAGGGGAAGGGCGCGCTGGTGGTGGTGGAGACGGAGAGCGTCGATCAGAAGGGCCGCCTCCTCTTCCGCAACACCTCCGGCATCTTCGCGCGCGGCGAGGGCGGGTTCGGCGGCGAGCGCGGCCCGAGCGGGCCGCGCAACACGCCGCCCGACCGCCCGCCCGACAAGTCGATCGCCATGAAGACGCTCCCGCAGCAGGCGCTCCTCTACCGCCTCTCGGGCGACATGAACCCGCTGCACGCCGACCCCGACTTCGCGAAGCTCGGCGGCTACGACCGGCCGATCCTGCACGGCCTCTGCACCTTCGGCCACGCCGGGCGGGCCGTGCTCCGGGCGTACTGCCGCAACGACCCGGCGCGCATGAAGTCGTTCGAGGTGCGCTTCTCGGGCGTCGTTTTCCCGGGCGAGACGATCACCACCGACATGTGGCAGATCGCGCCCGGGAAGATCGTGCTCACGGCCAGGACCGAGCGCGGCGAGGCGGTGCTGTCGAGCGCCGCCGCGGAGGTGGTGCCCTGACGGGACGTCGGCTCGCGGCGCTCCTCCTCGCGCTGCCGCTCGCCGCCGGCTGCCCCAAGGCGCCGCCCGCGCCGAAGACGCCCGAGCCCGCGGAGCCGACGATCGCCGAGACCCAGCTCCCGCCCTCCGGCGCGCCGCGCTTCGAGATCGGTCCGATCAACGAGCGGCGGAGCGACGACGGCGCCGAGCTGTTCGTCGAATCGTCCGTGCTCAACACCGGCACGCGCGCGAGCCGCGACGTGAAGGTCTCGGTCGAGGCGCTCGACGAGCAGGGCATCCGGCTCGCCGAGACCGAGGTCTACCCGACGCCGCAGGAGATCCCGCCCGGCGGCGCGGCGCGCTTCGTGGCGCGCCTGCGCAACGACCCCGCCATTCGCAAGTTCCACGTCGAGGCGATCGGGCGCTGATGCGGCCGCCGGCAGGACGGGTCCAGGTCGGCGAGCGCGTGCAGGTGCCGGGCGGGCGGCACGGCCGCGTGGTCGGCGAGCGGCTGATCGCCTCGAACGGCGCCTGGAGCTACACCGTCGCGCTCGAGGACGGCGGCACCGTCGAGTACCTCGACTACGAGCTCCGGCGCGTGGAGGGCGCGTGATGGACTACCAGCAGATCCTCTACGCCGTCGATGCCGGCGTGCTCACCATCACCCTGAACCGCCCCGAGCGGCTGAACGCTTTCACCGCGCGCATGATGTACGAGCTGCTCGACGCCTTCGAGCGCGCCGACGCCGACGATGCGGTGCGCGCCGTCATCGTGACCGGCGCCGGGCGCGCCTTCTGCGCGGGCGCCGACCTGGGGAGCGGCGGCGGCACCTTCGACTACTCGGGCGAGGCGCAACCGATCGAGAGCCACCGCGACGGCGGCGGGTTGGTCGCGCTCCGCATCTTCGCGTCGAAGAAGCCGGTCGTCGCCGCCATCAACGGGCCGGCGGTGGGCGTCGGCATCACCATGACGCTGCCGATGGACGTGCGTATCGCGGCGAGCGGCGCGCGCATGGGCTTCGTCTTCGCCCGCCGCGGCATCGTCGCCGAGGCATGCAGCACCTGGTTCCTGCCGCGCGTGGTCGGCATCAGCCGCGCCGCCGAGTGGGTGCTCACGGGCCGCGTGTTCCCCGCCGAGGAGGCGCTCGCGGGCGGGCTGGTGAGCCGCGTGGTCGCACCCGAGGCGCTCATCGACACGGCGCGCGGTCTGGCGCGCGAGATCGCCGACCACACCTCGGCCCTGTCGGTCGCGCTCTGCCGCCAGATGCTCTGGCGCATGCTCGGCGCCGACCACCCCATGGAGGCGCACAAGGTCGACTCGCGCGCGATCTACTGGATGGGCCAGTCGGCCGACGCGCGCGAGGGCGTGCAGGCGTTCCTCGAGAAGCGCCCGGCGCGCTTCACGCTCCGCCCGAGCGCGGACATGCCCGCGTTCTACCCCTGGTGGGAGGAGCGGACGTTCAAGTGAGCGCCTTCCGCATCGCGCGGTGCGGGATGCCGGCCTCCGGGAACTCGGGCCCCTCGGCGCGGTAGCCCAGGCGCTCGTAGAAGGCGACCACCGGAAGCTGCGCGTTCAGCAGGAGCTCGCGCGCGCCGAGCGCCCGCGCCTCGTCCTCGAGCGCGCGCATGAGCGCGCGCCCGACGCCCGCGCCGCGGAAGGGCCGGCGCACGGCGACGCGCTCGGCCTTCACGCGCCCGTCGCCGGTCACCCGCAGCCGCGCGGTGCCGATCGCCTCGCCCGCCGCGAGCGCGAGGAAGTGCGTGCACGCGGGATCGTGCGCGTCCATCTCCTCCTCGATCGCCACGCGACCCTCGGCATCGTGATCGCGCGTAGAGGCGGAGGCCGCGCTCGTTGGTCGCGTAGCAGGACAGGCAGACCTTGTGCAGGCCGAGGCCGTCGAAGGCGTGCCGGCAGAGGAGCGCGACCGCTTCGCTGCCGAAGCCCTTGCCCCATTCCTCCTTCCGCCCGATCACGATGCCGAGGGTCGCGTGGCGATCGACGGGGTCGATCTCGTGGAGCCCGCAGTTCCCGACGTAGAGCCCGCCCTCGCGCGTCACGATGGCGAACACCTGGTCGCGGCGCGGATCGCGCGAGCGGATCCACTCGCGCGAGCTCGCCTCGGTGTGCGGGACGTTGCGCACGGCGAGCGTCCGCCGGACCTCGGGATCGTTCAGCCAGGCGTGGCACTCGGCGGCGTCGGCCTCCTCGAGCGGGCGGAGGTAGACCTTCGTGCCGACCAGGTAGGGGTTGCGCATTGCGCGGCCGATCGTAGAGCACGCGCCGGGGGAGGCGCCAGCCGCGCGGCGCCACGAGCGAGGAACGGGGAGAGGCCCGCTCCGCTCAGCGACTCAGCGTGATCTGGCCGCTCACGACCTGGGCCGGGTTGGTGCTGGTGAGCGTCATGCTGCTACGCGGTCGCGGAGCGCTCGGGCAGCGGGCAGTAGGCGCCCTCGGAGAAGCCCTGGGCCTCGATGCCGAAGGCGTGGTCGAAGCGCGCCCGGTAGTTCTCCCACGCGATCGCGGCCGTCAACTCGACGAGCTCCGCGTCGGCGAAGTGCTCTCGCAGCCGGGCGAAGAGCGCGTCGGGCACCTCGACCGGCGTGTTCGTCATCGCGACCGCGTAGTCGAGGACGAGCTTCTCGAGCGGCGCGAAGGCCGGGCTCGCCTGGTAGCGGGGCAGATCATGGAGCTGCGCTTCGCTCACGCCGCTCGCCCTGCCGACGGCAGAGCCGATGTCGATTCAGAACGGGCAGCCGACCAGCGCCGCCGCCTTGAGCCCGGCAAGCGCCTTGAGACGCGGCTCCACCCGGCGCGCTCTGCCGAGCGCGAACTCGTAGCCCGTGTAGCCGCGGAAGATCCACGGGTGGTGCGCCGCCACGGTGAGCGGCTCCGGCACCTTCCCGAACATGCGGGTGGCGAAGCGACAGGCGAAGCGGACGAGGAGCCCGGCTCGGGCGGGTGGGACCCCGGCGATGCGTGCCATCAGCGAGCCTCCTTCCACCAGCGCGGCATGCACAGCGCGCCGAGCACTAGGGCGGGGAGAAAGACGCCCGGGAGATCGATGAGCCAGTGGCTGGCGCCGAGGCGGCCCGCGGCGAGGTCGGTCACGTGAACCGCGGCGTGCAGGACGTAGAAGAGCGTCACGGCGAGGAGCACGCCGCGGCTCGGCGCCGCGAGCAGCAGGACCGCGCCGATGGTGACGAACGCGGCGCCGACGTCGCGCACGAAGTGCGGGTTGAGCGGCCCGGTGTCGGGCACGGCGGCGGGGAGGTGCAGGTACCAGCCCGCCGGGGCGAGCAGCATCCAGAGCCCGTTGGCGAGGTTGAGGAGGCCGAGAATCCGGAAGGTCGTCCGCATGCCCATCCAATAGCTCGGGCGCAGCCTCACTCAATGATACGACCCCCTTGACGTGAAAGCGAAGAAAAAGCGAATATAGTCCATGTCCGCTGCCGCCCTCCTCGACCGGCTCGGCCGGCCGGGGGACATCCGCCTCGGCTCGACGCGCCCCGAGCGGGTGGCCCGGCTGTCGACCGGCCTCGCCGTCCTCGATGAAGCGCTCGGCGGCGGGCTGCCGCGCGGACGCGTCACCGAGCTCGCCGGGTCGCCGAGCACGGGGCGAACGGGGCTTGCGTGCGCCATCGCGGCCGCCGCCACGCGCGCTGGCGAAACCATCGCCTGGGTCGATCCCGCCGACGCCCTCGAGCCCGGGGCCGCCGCCGCGGCCGGCATCGCGCTCGCGCGCCTGCTCTGGGTCAGGCCGCGCGGCGTGAGTGACGCGTTCCGCGCCGCGGAGATACTCCTCGGCGCGGGCGGCTTCGGGCTGGTCGTGCTCGATGTCGACGTGAGCCGCACGGCCACCGGCGTCTGGCCGCGTCTCGCGCGCGCCGCGGAGCGCACCGGGTCGGCGCTCCTCGTGGTCGCGCCGCGGCGCGAGGCGGGGACGTTCGCGGCGCTCGGCCTCGAGCTGGACGCGCGGCGCGTGCGCTGGAGCGGCGGGCCGGGACGGCTCGTGCTGCTCGAGGGGATCGACGCGCGCGTGACCGTGGCGCGCAGCCGAATCGGCCGCCCCGGGGAGGCGCTCGTCGTGAGGCAGGCCTGTGCCTGAAGGAAGACCATGCCGCGCATCGCCTGCCTCCTCGTCTCCGATCTCCCCGTCGCCGCCGCCTGTCGCGCCGATCCGGACCTGGCCGGACGACCGCTCGTGCTCGGCGCCGGCTCGGGGCCCCACGCGCCGATCGTCGCCGCTTCGGCCGCGGCACACGCCCGCGGCGTGCGAGCCGGCCACACCGTCGCGCAGGCGCGCGCCATCGCGGCCGACCTGGTCGTCCGCCGGCGCGACGAGGCCGCGGAGCGCTCGGCGGTGCGGGCGCTCGTCGATGTCGCCGCCTCGCTCGCGAGCCGCATCGAGGCGGCCGCCGACGGCGCCGTCTTCCTCGACGCGGCCGGCGCGGCGCACCTCGTCCCGAGCGAGGCGGGGCTCGCGACGGCGCTGGTGGCGCGCGCCGCACGGGTCGGCCTCGCGGCGCGCGCCGCCGTCGCCGGCAGCATGACGGTCGCACGGCTCGCGGCGCTCCACGCGACCGAGGTCGTCCCCCCCGGCACGGAGCTCGGCTTCCTCGCCCCGCTGCCGCTCGCCTGCCTCGCGCCGCCGCCCGCGATCGCCACCACGCTCGAGCGCTGGGGCATCCGGCGGCTCGGCGACCTGGCGCGGCTTCCGGTCGCCGAGGTGGCGACGCGGCTCGGCCCCGTCGGCGCCGCGCTGGTGCGCGCCGCGCGCGGCGAGGACGAGCGGCCGCTCGCGCCGCAGGCGCCAGGCGGCCCTATCGAGGAGGCGATCGACCTCGAGCACGCGCTCGACGCGCTCGAGCCGCTCCTCTTCGTACTGCGCGGCCTCGTCGAGCGCGCCGTGGCGCGCGTCGGGCTCGAGGGGATCGGCGTCGCGCGCTTCGGCCTCGCCCTCGGGCTCGAGGACCGGAGCCGCGACGAGCGCACGGTTCCGCTCGCCGCGCCGACGCGCGACGTGAAGACGCTCCTCACCTGTATCCGCGCCGAGCTCGAGGCGCGGCCGCCGCGCGCGGCGGTCGAGCGGGTGGTGCTCGCCGCCGTCCCCGAGGTGGTGCGCGCCGCGCAGCTCGGGCTCTTCAATCCGGCCGGCCCCTCGCCGGAGCGGCTCGCGACCACGCTCGCGCGGCTCGCCGCGCTCTGCGGCGCGGAGCGCGTGGGCGCGCCCGCGGTGATCGACTCCCACCGGCCGGGCGCGGCCGGCGTGGCGCCGTTCACGCTCGGCGGCGCGCCCGTGCCGCCGTCCGCCAACGGCTCCCGGCTCGTCGTGCGCGCGCTCCGGCCGCCGCGTCCCGTCGAGGTGTTCGCGGACCGCGACCGCCCCGACTTCGTGCGCGGCGAGGGCCTGGGCGGGCGCGTGGTAGGTGCGGCGGGCCCGTGGCGGGTGGCCGGGGAGTGGTGGAGCGACGGCGCCTTCGCGCGCGACTACTACGACCTCGAGCTCTCCGACGGCGGCCTCTACCGCTGCTTCCGGGAGAACGGCCGCTGGTTCGTCGATGGCGTGTATGACTGACGGCGCTCAGCGACGGGCATCGATCACGGTCAGCGGACCCTCACCTCGGGCGTACCCGATGATCGTGCGATCCGCCGTGACGAGCACGCACCCCTGGAGCAGCGCCGAGGCGATCAGCATGCGATCGGCCGGATCGCCATGGACCTCCCCGGGAAGCGCGGTGCTGAAGAGCAGCGTCGGCCGATCCAGCGGCAGGAACGTGATCCCCGGAGCCCGCTCGGCCCGTGCAACCCAGAGGGATACGTCGAGCGCGAGCTGGAGCCGCCCCTTCGCCACCTTGGTGCCGATCTCCCAGACGGAGACGTCCGAGACGAGAAGCTGGTGCGCTCGATTGGCGCGGCGGAGCAACTCGAGCGCCGCGGGGGTCAGTTCGCGCTCCGTACCCTCGAGGTACCAGAGCCAGATGTGGGTATCGAGGAGCAACGGCTCCCCGTCGTACCGGCTCGGTCTGGGCCTGACGACCCTGCCCACGGTTATGCGGGCGTCACGAGGGCTCGCTCCAGGCGTCGGGGTCCGGAGAGACGATGTCGTCATGACCCAGCACGGAGCCTGCCAGCATGCCGAAGGCGTCGGCCGGCGAGTCGTCACAGGGCGCCAGCTTGGCGACGGGCTTCCCCCGCTTG
>WNGI01011643.1_pt1 | contig 11162 bp, 16 predicted proteins | sample 5400621 | NCBI WGS metagenome assembly WNGI01 (sample SAMN13153374, study PRJNA577476) | soil metagenome | isolation source: 20 cm soil or saprolite under Garry oak tree replicate 1 | place: USA:California | collected 2016-06-15
CGATGTGGCGGCCCTTTCGTCTGGACTACGGTCCGAAAAAGCGCTTCTTCAGGTCTTCGAGCGCCCGTTCCAGCGAGTCGATCACCGCGGGTATCCCCGTCGGCGCGATCTCGACCGTCCCGTCGCGGGCGATGCGAAGCTCGTCGCCCGGCCGAACCGCCGCGCGGACGGACGCTCGGTCGGCGGTGATCGTGAAGACCACCCGGTTCTGCTCCTCGATGATGCTGCCGACGCGCAGCCGCCCCTCCGGCATGGCCTTGATCACCGCCCGCAGCTGCTCGTCCGTCTGGATGTCGGCCTGCGGCTGGGGCGCGACCCGGGTGATGGTTCTGCCGAGCTCGTCGAAGAACGCCGTCGGTCCTCGAACAACGGGGCCGACCAGGGCTGCCGCCACGCCAATGACGAGCAGCACGACGACGATGCCGACCACGAACTGCGTCGCCCAACGCGGGACGAACCGTATCGACCGCCTCATCGCGCACCTCCGCGCTTGGTGCCGAGCGCGCCCTCGCTCGCTCTCTTCTTGCCCGGCATTTCGAGGAACAGTGTGTGCAGCGTGGTCGGCAAAGGAAAGAACAGGGGGGAGTCATGGCTGAGCTAGACACCGAAGACCGCGAAAAGCTCGACAAGCGCACCTTCGCCTACGTCGACAAGAACGGCGAGGGCCACCTGCCACTGAACGACGAGTCCCACGTCCGGAACGCGATGGCGCGCTGGAACCAGACCGAGTTCGAGTCCGAAAGCGCGAAAGAGGCGGCGCGGCGGAAGATCGCCGCCGCGGCGAAGCGACATGGGATCGAGATCGGCCCGGAAGACAAGATCGCCAAACCGACCGGCGGGCTGCGCGCGGCGACGACGAAGCGCGGGCCGCGCGGCGGGAAGAAGACGCGAAGCGCCCGACGTCGACGCGGCAGCGGACCGCCGCCCGCCGCAACGTCAAGAAAGCGCAGGCCACGCGGCACCGCCGCTAGGCGGATTTCTGCGACCATTCGCGGCGTGAACGCGCTGCGAGCGGTGTGTGTCGGCGGAGGCCTCGGCGCGCCTACGGTGATGGCGGGGCTCCGCCGGCACACCGACGACATCACCGGGCTCATCGCGGTCACCGACTCGGGCCGCTCCACGGGAAAGGTGCGGATCGCTCTGGACGTGCCGGCGCCCGGCGACATCCGTAGCGCGCTCACCGTCCTCGCCGAAGGCGACCCGGCGCTCGTGAAGCTCTTCTCGCACCGTTTCGCGACCGACAAGAGCGAGGAGCTGAACGGCATGGCCTTCGGGAACCTCTTCCTCGCGGCGCTCACGCAGCAGGAGGGATCGTTCCTCCGTGCCGTCGAGGAGGCGTCACGGCTTCTCGGCATTCGGGGTCGGGTGGTCCCGGTCACCCTCTACAACACCCATCTCTGCGCGAAGCTCGCGGATGGCTCGGTCGTCGAGGAAGAGGTGAACGTGCGTGCGCCCGGCAAGGCGCCGATCGAGCGAATCTATCTAAAGGATGACGACGTGCACGCCACGGACGGCAGCGTGGCGGCCATCGAGGCGGCTGATCTCATCACCCTCGGGCCGGGAAGCCTCTTCACGACGGTGTGCGCGTGTCTGCTCGTCCCGGAGATCGCGCGTGCCATCGCGACCGCGAAGGGCCTCGTCGTGTACGTCGCCAACACGACCCGGCAGCCGGGACAGACCGACGGCTATGGCATCGCCGATCACGTCCGTGTCGTTCGGGACTACCTCGGCGGCTCCGGCCTCGACGCGGTGCTGGTGAACGACGATCCGCCGCCCGACCACCTCCAGCAGCACTACGCGGAGCGCGGTCTCGCCTACCTCGAGCCGACCGCCGACGAGATCGCGAAGGTCGAGGCGCAGGGCGTGCGGCCGGTGCTCGCCCCGATCATCGACAAGTGGACGGGGCCGCGCGACCTCTGGCTGAAGCAGGACACCATCCGCCACGATGCCGGCCGGGTCGCGGAAGCGCTGGTCAAGCTCGTGGGCGAGCGGCGCCCCCGCCTCCGCGCGCTCTCGTGACCGCGGTCGCCGAGCGGGTCCGCCACTTCGTCTCGATCGCCGACCTGGAGCCGGACGAGCTCGGCACCCTTCTCGACCTCACCGCCCGGCTGAAGGCGGACCGGTCGCAACGCTCGGATCTTCGCGGGCGGTCGGTCGCGCTCGTCTTCGAGAAGCCGAGCCTGCGCACGCGGCTCTCCTTCGACGTCGGCACGGCGCAGCTCGGCGGCCACAGCGTGTACCTGTCCCCGGCCGAAGTGGGGCTCGGCCGGCGCGAGAGCGTCGCCGACGTCGCGCGCGTCGTGAGCCGAATGGCCGACGGTCGCATCCGTGCCAGGGGCTCGCCGACATCTTCACCATCCGCGAACGCAAGGGTCGCGGCGCGGACCTGCGCGGCGTCGTCGTGGCGTACGTCGGCGACGGCAACAACGTCGCCCACTCGCTCATGCTGTGCGCGGCGAAGACCGGCGTGACCCTCCGCATCGCGACGCCACCGGGGTACGAGCCGCTGCCGCGCTACCGCGAGCTCGCCCAGTCGGCCGCTCGAGCGAGCGGCGCGAGCGTCGAGATCGGCAACGATCCGTCCATCGCGGTCGCCGGAGCGGACGTCGTTTACACGGATGTCTGGACGAGCATGGGGCAGGAGCAGGAGTACGAGCGCCGCCGCCGCGCGTTCAGCGGTTACCAGGTGAACGCGCAGCTCCTCGCGCGCGCGAAGCGCGATGCGATCGTGCTCCACGACCTTCCCGCCCATCGCGGCGAGGAGATCACCGACGAGGTCATCGACGGACCGCTGAGCGCGGTATTCGATCAGGCCGAGAACCGGCTGCACACCGAGAAGGCGCTGCTCTGCTGGCTGTTGGGAGGCAAACGATGAACGCGACGCACGAACGCACGATCCTCGCGGACTGCTGCGAGGACTGGATCATCGAGTGGGGCGGCTTCTATGAGCGAGGCCGCGCCTTCCGCTGTCCGGAGTGCTCGACCGAATGGACCAAGAGCAGAGACGATTCCTATCGCCGTGGCGACACGCGAGAGTTCGTGCGACGCGCCCGGCGTGGGCCGAGCGCGGAGTTCGCGTACCTCGCGGCCGCGGATGGTCACGAACCCGACGTCGAGCGATGCTGCGCGAAGATCCTCCTGGCCCACGGCGAGCGCATGGCCGAGGGCCCGTTCACGTGTCCGGTATGCGGCACAGAATGGACGCGAAGCACACAGCGCTTGCACGGACTCCATGTCTCGGTCTTCGCCAAGCGCGGCCTCCGCGAGCCGCTCACAGTTCAGCCCGGGCGTACTCGGCCCTTTCTCGTCGCCCTGTCGGAATATTCGCCGCCGCGCGATTAGATCCGCGGCGATCACGTGCGCGAAGACGCGACAGGATGTCGCGCTGAAATCGCCTCGCCCGACCCCTAGATACGGGACTGACCCAACAAAGCGAGCGACCGGGCGTTAGGCCAACCGGGCAACAGACGTCCGGCCGCCGCGGCGGTCGGGCCGTGGAGCTTGGGGAGGCGAACGTGCCGCTATCGCCACGTCCGCACGCTGTCGCCGCGCTCGCGCTCGTCATCGGTCTCGCGCTCGTCCTTGGGTCGAGCGGCGGCGTCGTACCTGACGCCAGCGTCGCCTCGGCGACGGTCACGGCGCTCACGACCGTTTCGGGCGACGTCCTCATCCAGCACCGCGGCGATCAGTTCGTCCCCGCGCGTGAAGGGGACCTGCTCGCTGCCGGCGACACGGTCCGCACCGGCGCGAACGCGATTGCCGAGATCACGTACTTCGAGGGCTCGAGCGTTCGTCTCGAAGAGAACACGCAGCTCGTCGTCCAGGCTCTCTCGACGGAAGCCGACGGCGGCACGGTCATCTCGATGGCCCAGACGATCGGGCGCACCTGGCATGTCGTGACGAAGCTGCTCAACGGATCGTCTCGGTACGAGGTGAAGACGCCGACCTCGACCGCGTCGGTCCGCGGCACGATCTTCTCGGTCGAGGTCGCCTTGCGACCCGATGGCGTAGCCGCGACGGTAACGACGAGCGAGGGTGCGGTCATCCATCGCGCCGACGCCCCCGACGCGTCAGGGCCCGCGCAGGTCACCGTCCGCGCCGGCGAGCAGTCCACGAAGACGACCGCCATGACCGCGCCCTCGCCGGCGCACGCGGCGCCGCTTGCGACCCTGCGCGCGGCGCCCAAACGTCCGAGCGAGACCGCGCCTTCGGCGAAACATCCGGCGTCTTCGACCTCGGTCCGTGCGACTGTGACGACGCGAGCCGCGAAAGCTCCGCAGGCGGTGCCGAGTGGTCAGGTCCGCGACCGCGTGAAGCCGACCGTGACCCCGCGACCGAAGAGCACGCCTCGGCGGTCGCGCTAGCGAGCGGCTTGGCGTTCAGCGGCGCCGAGGAGCCGACGCGCCCGTACAATTGAGCCTCCACACCTCCATGGCGACGCTGGTGTAAAGGCAGCACTAGAGAATGTGGATCTCTCAGAGAGGGATCGTTACCCTCGCGTCGCCCAGACCGAGCGGTCAGCTTCCCGCTTTCACCTTCGCATCCTGATAGAGGGCTCGCACCATGTCCGAGGCGGAGTGGAACTGGCCGACGTCGAGATAGATCGTCCACACGTCGACGGCACCTTTCCAGTCCGCCTTCCGATAGAGCGCCAGGCCCTTGACGAAGAGCGCGTCGGCGTCGCGGGGCCGCTGCGCGAGCACGCGGTCGGCCGCGACGATCGCGCCGTCGTTGCCGTCCGACGCGACGAGGATGAGCGCGAGACCGTCGAGCGCCGCGACGTTGTTCGGATCCTTCGCCAGTACCGACTGGTACGAGACGCTCGCGTCCTTCGCGCGGCCCGCCTGGACGTAGGCATCGGCGAGCGCGAGCTGCGTCGGGATGTCGCTCGGGTTCGTCTTCGCGCGCGCCTCGAGTGCGGCGAGGTCATTCGACTGCGGCACCGTCCCGGTGACCGGCTCGCCGGGGGCGCGGTCTCCGGCGGAGCGGGGGAGCGTCACCGCGGCCACGACCGCGACGACCGCGACGACCAGGGTCGCCGCGAGCAGCGTGCGGACCGGGGCGGGCGAGCCCTGCTCGAGGGCGTGCCTTGTGAACGCGCCGCGCTCGAGCGTCGTACGCAGCCGGGCGTAGTCCGTCGGCGCGATCGTGCCGGCCGCGCGTGCGAACTCGAGGTCGCGGAGTGAGCTCACCGCGCGGGCCACGTCGTCGCGCTCGTCGACCGGGTCGGCGGGCCAGTGCCGAGGACGCCGTGCCAGCGGCGCGATGACCACCGCTCCGCCAGCGAAGAGGAGGAGCACGAAGATCAGGGCGCTCATCCCTCCGCGGCCTCCTCGGCGGCGACCCGCTCGCGCAAGCTCGCGAGCTCGCTCGGACTCGGGGGCGGCGCGAGCACCGCGCCGCTCCGGATGCGTGAGCGCGCGATCCAGAGTCCCGCGGCGAGCGCCGCGACGGGGACGAGCCAGATGAGCAGGCTCCACGACGAGAGCGGCGGCGAAAGCAGGATCCAATCACCGTACGACGCGCGGAACTCGGCCAGGATCTCGCTGTCGCTTCGTCCCTCGGCGACCCGCTGGGCGACGAGGTCCCGCATCTGTCGTGCGGTCTCGGATCCGGAATCCTTCACCGAGAGCCCCTGACAGACCGGACAGCGCAGCTCGGCGGTGATGCGGTCGACGCGTTCGGCGGCCGTCGGGTCGTGGGGGCGCGCCGCGATGGCGATCGCCACGGCGACGGCGAGGACCGCCGCGAGGATCGCGATGCGCGAGCTCATCGCGTCGCCGCCGTCCGGATCGCCTCGATCGCCCGAACGAGCGTCGGCTCGTCGATCGGGCCGATGTGGCGCCCCGCGATCACCCCGTCGGGGCCGATGAAGAAGGTCTCCGGTGGACCGAACACGCCATACCCCAGAGCCACCCTTCCGTCGTCGTCCGCGACGGTCGGCCAGCTGATCCCCATGCGCCGAACGTAGGCGAGCCCGCCGTCGGCCGATTCCTGGTAGTCGATGCCGATGAGCGCCACGTCGCTGCCGCGGTAGCGCTCGTAGACGCGGACGAGCGCGGGGTTCTCCTGCTCGCAGGGAAGACACCACGACGCGAAGAAGTTCACGACGACGGTCTTGCCCGCGTACTGCGCGAGCGAGAGCTGACCCGATCCGTCGAGGCGCGCGAGCGAGAACGCCGGCGCGGGCTTCCCGACGGTCCCGGTGCGGATGTCGTGCGGATCCCGACGGAACGCGAGCGCCAGCGTGAGCACGAGGCCGAGCATCGCGACGACGACGGCGATCCGGGCGATCCGTGCCATCTCAGTCCGCCGGCGCCGGGGCCTCGATGACCGGCATGCGCGCGGAGCGCCGCCGCGGCGCGGGCAACGCGGCGACGACCGCACCGATACCGATCACGAGCCCGCCGAGCCAGAGCCACGAAACGAGAGGGATGACGCGGATGCGGATCGTCGCCCAGCCGAGCGACCGTTGGTCGTACGCCGCCAGGATCGTGTAGAGGTCGTCGCGGAGCCCGGCGCCGATGCCGGGCGCACCCACCGCGGCCGTGCTGTTCGGGTACGCCACGAGCGCCGGGTGCAGCCGATCGCTCGCGCCGTTCCCAGTGATCACCAGATCCGCGACGACCGAATCGCGCTGCGGCTCCACTACGGAGCGGACGGCTTCAAGACGCACCTCGTACCCGGCGACCGCGAGGGTCTCGCCCGGAGCGAGCGTCCTCTCCGCGTCCACGGTCCGCGCCTGGCTCGTCGCGACGGCGAGGGCCACCAGGACGATGCCGAGGTGAACGACATAGCCGCCGTAACGGCGCCCGTTCCGGCGAAAGAGGTTGGCGAACGCCGTCATCCCGGTCTCGCCGTGCAGCGCGCGCCGGGCACGCGCGCCGCGAGCGAACTCCTGCACGACCGTCGCGACGACGAACGCGCCGAGCGCGTACGTGAGCACCGCGGCGACCGCGGTCGTTCCGGTGAGCAACGCGACGATGGCCCCGACCGCGGCGGCGACGGCCGGCGCGGTGAACTGCCGCTCGAGGGTCGCGCGCGAGGCTCCGTGCCAGGGGAGCTGCGGGCCGATCCCCATGAGGAAGAGCAGGGCGAGCGCGAGCGGGATCTCGACGCGGTCGAAGTACGGTCCGCCGATCGAGAGCTGCGCCCCCGAGATCGCCTCGGCGACGAGTGGGTAGAGCGTCCCGAGCAGGACGGTGAGCGTCGCGGCCATGAAGACGACGTTCTGGAAGAGGAAGATCGCTTCGCGTGAGAGCGGCGCGCCGACGGGCCGGCGTCGCGAAGCCGCGGCGATCGCCAGAGGAGCAGCCCGACCGACAGGACGAGGATCGCCGTGAGGTAACCGAGCAGCAGCGGCCCGATCGCCGACTGCGTGAACGAGTGCACGCTGTTCACGACGCCGCTCCGCGTGAGGAAGGTACCCAGGATCGTGAGCGCGAAGGTCGCGACCACGAGCGAGATGTTCCAGGTCCGCAGGAGCCGTCGCTTCTCCTCGACCATCACGGAGTGCAGATAGGCGGTCGCCGTGAGCCACGGCATGATCGCCGCGTTCTCGACGGGATCCCATGCCCAGTAGCCGCCCCAGCCGAGCACCGCGTAGCTCCACCACGCGCCGGCCACGATGCCGACGCCGAGGAGCGCCCACGACACGAGCGCGAAGTGCCGCGTCGCCACGAGCCAGCGGTCCCCGCCCTCACCGAGGATGAGCGACGCGATCGCGTAGGCGAAGGGGACCGCGGCGAGCACGTAACCGAGGTACAAAAGCGGCGGGTGCAAGGCCATGAGCGGGTGGTTCTGCAGCAGCGGATTGGGACCGTTGCCGTTGTCGGGCGCGAGCGCCAGGCGGACGAAGGGGTCGGCGGCCGGGGTCGTCACGAGCAGCAGGAAGAAGCTCAGCATCGCGAAGAGCACGGCGAGCGCCGTCGTCCCGAGACGCGGCAGGACGGCCGTGCCGCGGATCGCCACGAAGGCCGTCGCGCCCGCGAGGATCGCCGTCCAGAGGAGGATCGACCCTTCGAGCGCGGCCCAGAGACCGGCGAGCGAGTACAGGAGCGGGGTCTCGCGCGCGTTGTTCTCCGCGACGTAGAGGATCGAGAAGTCGTGGGTCGCGAGCGCGAACATCATGGAAAGCGCCGCGACGACCACGAGCGCGAACGCGACCGCCGCGGAGACGCGGGCCGAGCTGAGCGCCCGCGCATCCCGTCGCCAGGCGGCGTAGACCGCCGCCCCGGTGCCCCAGAGCGCCAGGAACAGCGCGGCGCGGAGCGCGCCGGCGCCGAGATCGCCGGCGCTCACGGAAACGAGGTCCGGTGCGCCGGGGTCGCGCCGGCCTTCGGCGCGGTGTAGACCTCGTCGTGCTTCGCGATCACCTGTGTCGCGACGAACGTGGCGTCCGCGGCGAAGGATCCCTCGACGACCGCCCCCGCGCCTTCGCGCAGCAGGCCCGGGATCGCGCCGCGGCCGAGCACGCGCACGTCGACGTTCCCGTCGGTCAGGATGAACTCGAACTCGCTCGGACCGTGGAACGACAGCGCACGCAGCGAGAGTGAGCCGGCCTTCACGAGGCCACCGAGCCGGACGGTCTGCCCGGTCGCGACCGTGCGGGCAAGAGCCTCCGAGGGGGTGAGGTAGTAGACGGTCGAGCTCGCGAGGTTCGTGGCCGAGAACACGCCGACGAGCACGGCCGCCCCGAGCGCCGCGAGGATCAGGACGCGGCGTGACCCCAGACGCTCAACCATGACGCGCGCGGAGCGACACGAGGTAGGCGAGCAACGCGCCCCACACGATCGCGAACGCGGCGACGATGAACGCTACGTTGTCGCCCACGATCGCTCCTGACGCGCCAGCTCGAGCGAGATCCGCGCCGACATGAAGTACACGTAGATGAGCGTGTACGCGGCGAGCGACACCATGAGCGTGAGCAGCATCGCGGAGTCCAGCGCGGGCGATCCCGACGCGCGAAGCACGGTCGGCAGCTGATGCAGTGAGTTCGCCCACAGCACCGAGAGGTGGACGATCGGCACGTCGATGACCGCCACGATCCCGAAGATCGCCGCCCTCGTCGCGCGGCGCGAGAAGTCTGGCGAGAGGCTCCGGAGCAGCAGATATCCGACGTACATGACGAACATGATCGCGGTGGTGACGAGGCGCGGCTCCCACGTCCACCAGACGCCCCAGGTCGGCTTTGCCCAGATCGAACCGGCGACCAGGAAGAGCCCGGTGAAGAGCACGCCGATCTCGGCCGATGCGACCGCGATCGCGTCAAAGACCGGCCGCTTCGTCCAGAGCCATCCGATCGACGCAAGAAAGACGATGACGAACGCCAGGTACGCGAGCCACGCCAGCGGGACGTGGACGTAGAGGATCCGATAGACGTCACCCTGGACCGCGTCGGTCGGAGCCCACACCAGCGCCATGTAGCTCGCCACGACGAAGGACGCCGCGGCGACGATGCCGAGCAGGGGACGGACGCGCGGCACGGAACCGCGCCAAAAGGTGGTTTCGATCATTCGATGGCCGCCGGGACGATGGTAAGGCCGATCACCCCGTACACAACCGCGAACGCGAACAGCAGTCCGGCCCACGAGAGCGCGCCGACCGCATCGCCGGCGATCGCGGCGCTCGCGCCGCGTGACGCCGCGACGAGCTGTGGGACGAGCACGGGAAGCGCGAGGATCGGGACGAGCGCGGCGCGCGCACGGAGACGGAGCGCGAGCACGACGTCGACGACGACGACCGGCGGAAGCGCCACGACGCCGAGCACGACGACGACGACGAGATGCAACGGAAGCGCGAGCGGGAGATCCAGCAGCACGAGCGAGAGCAGTCCGCCGACAAGCGCGACGATCGCCAGCACGACGGCGATGGCGACGACTTTGCCGCCGAAGAGCGCGTCCCGTCCGCCTGGCAGAGCGACGAGTCCCTCGAGCGCGTCGTCCTCGAGCTCGCGATCGAACGAACGCATCGTCGCGAGGATCGTGGCGAACGCGAGCGCGATCCAGAAGAGCGCCGGCGCGATATCGGCGTCCCGCGCGACGACCGGGCCCACGACCAGGCTCTCGAGCAGGACGAGGACGGCGATGAACGTGACCGCGGCGACGATGCCGTCGGGCTCGCGGCGCTCCGCGCGGAGCTCGCGGACGGCGACGAGCCCGATGCGGCCGAGCCCGGTCACTCGACGATGACCCTGCCCTCGCGGAGTCGGACCGTCACCCGTGCCAGCTCGTCGAGCTCGGGATGCGCGTGTGTCGCCACGATCACCGTCCGGCCGTCGTCGCGGGCCGCGCCGATCGCCGTGCGCAGCTCGGAGCCCGCCGCGTCGTCGAGCTCGGTGAACGGCTCGTCGAGCAACATGATGGCGAGGGGCTCGGTCCGGATCCGCGCGAGGCTGGCGCTCAGGCCGCGGAAACGCCGATAGAAGGTCAGGTTCTCGCGGGCCGAAAGGGCGCGCAGGAGCATGGTGCGCTGACCGATGAAGAGCGGGTCCGCGGCGATCGCGCGCGCGCCACGCGCGAGCGGCACGAGGCCCGCGATCGCGCGAAGCAGGGTCGTCTTTCCGGCGCCGTTCGGGCCGCGAATGAGGGTGAGGCCCGGCGCGAAATCGATCGTCACATCCCGGAGGACCGGTCGGTCGTCGAAAACGACGGTGACGTCCCGGAGCGATGCGCTAGCCTGCACCGGCCGCATGATGGGACGCGTCGCACTCGCATGCATCGCGTTCGCGATCGTCGTCGTGGCGTGCGCACCCGAGCCTCCGGCGACGGACCCGATCGCGCGCGGACGTCAGGTTTACCGTCAGCTGGGATGTCCGAGCTGCCACGAGCCCAACCTCTTGGGACAGCGCATCGGCCCGCCGCTCGACCACATCGGGACGGTCGCGGCGACCCGGCGGCCTGGGCTGAGCGCCCAGGAGTACATCCGCCAGTCCATCCTCGACCCTGGGGCGTACGTGGTCCCCGGGTACCAGGACTCGATGCCCCGGGATCTGGGCCGAGACCTGTCACCTACCGACCTGGACGCGCTGGTCGCCTACCTTTCTTCGTTGAAGTAGCTACGGATGACCCCTAACACACAGGAAGACGACACCGTTAGGCCGGGCGGAGCGACCGAAGAGGACGCAAGCCTCGCCGTTCGCGCCGGAAAGGGGGACGCGGCCG
>WNGI01005830.1_pt1 | contig 11160 bp, 12 predicted proteins | sample 5400621 | NCBI WGS metagenome assembly WNGI01 (sample SAMN13153374, study PRJNA577476) | soil metagenome | isolation source: 20 cm soil or saprolite under Garry oak tree replicate 1 | place: USA:California | collected 2016-06-15
AGACCTGACGGAGCGCTGGTTGCCGAGATGTCGATCGATGGTGCTCGATTCTTTGTCGCCGACGAGTCGCCCGAGCACAAGAACTTCAGTCCGGAGTCGCTTGGTGGCAGCTCCGTCCGGATCGACTTGTTCGTGGTGGACCCCGATGCCCTGCAGCGGCGGGCTGTCGGTGCCGGAGCAACCGAAGTGTTTCCGGTCGCGGATCAGAACTTCGGCTATCGAATGGGTCGGGTCATGGACCCATTTGGTCATCACTGGCTCATCGGCAAACCCTTGGCGTCGAGATCAGCGAGGTAGTTGAAAATCTGGCGCGCAGGTCTCCTTCGCTAGCTCGCACTTGCGTAGGCGCCTACACGGCGACCTTCGGCAGGTCCGCGAGCGCCTCGCGGACTTTCTCCGCCGGGTACTCATAATCCTCGAGCTCGCCGCGAAGGTAGCGCTCGTACGCACCGAGATCAAAGTGGCCGTGCCCGGAGAGGTTGAAGGCGATGGTCTTGGCCTGCCCCGACTCCTTGCAGCGAAGCGCCTCGTCGATGACCACCCGGATGGCGTGCGCCGACTCGGGGGCGGGCAGATATCCCTCCGCGCGCGCGAACATCACCGCGGCCTCGAACGTCGGCCGCTGGTGCACCGCGACGACCTCGATGACCTTCTGCTCGTAGAGCGCGCTCACGGCCGGCGCCATCCCGTGGTAGCGCAGTCCGCCAGCGTGTATTGGCGCGGGCATGAACGAGTGGCCGAGCGTGTGCATCTTCACGAGCGGCGTCATCATCGCTTCGTCGCCGAAGTCGTAGACGTATTGCCCTTTCGTGAGGCTCGGGGCCGCCATCGGCTCGACCGCGATCACCCGAAGGTCCGTGATCTTCCCGGTGAGCTTGTCGGCGATGAAAGGGAACGCGAAGCCGCTGAAGTTCGAGCCGCCGCCGATGCAGCCGACCAGGATGTCCGGCTGGTCACCGGCAAGCTCGAGCTGCTTCCGCGTCTCCTGCCCGATGACCGTCTGGTGCATCAACACGTGGTTGAGCACCGAGCCGAGGGAGTATTTCGTGTCCTCGCGCGTGGCGGCGTCCTCGACGGCTTCGGAGATCGCGAGCCCGAGGCTCCCGGGATTCCTTGGATCCTTGGCCAGTGCCGCGCGGCCCACGTTCGTGTCGGGGCTCGGGCTGGGAACGACCTCGGCGCCCCAGGTCTCCATGAGGATCCGCCGGTACGGCTTCTGGTCGTACGACACGCGGACCATGTAGACCTTGCACTCCAGGTCGAACATCCGCGCGGCGAGCGCGAGGGCACTTCCCCACTGGCCCGCGCCGGTCTCGGTCGCGAGGCGCTTGGTGCCTTCCTGCTTGTTGTAATAGGCCTGCGCGATCGCGGTGTTCGGCTTGTGGCTGCCGGCGGGGCTGACGCCCTCCCACTTGTAGTAGATGCGCGCGGGTGTCCCAAGCACCTTCTCGAGGCCGAGCGCGCGAATGAGCGGTGTCGGTCGCCAGACCTTGTACGCGTCACGGACCGGTTCGGGGATCTCGATCCAGCGTTCGCGGCTCACCTCTTGCTTGATCAGCTCGATCGGAAAGAGCGGTGCCAGGTCCGCCGGGCCGATGGGCTGGCCCGTGCCGGGATGGAGCGGCGGCGGGAGCGGCGACGGCAGGTCGGCCTGGATGTTGTACCAATGCGTCGGCAGGTCCTTCTCATCAAGCTGGAATTTGCGTTGCGTCGTCGATTTCCGTGCAACGGTGACTGCCATGACCGCATCCCCCCTTGTCTCGCGGATCCGAGAACCGGCAGAGCCTACTACCGATGCGAGGACCGGCCGCGACCCCTTACGCGACGTTTTGTCGATCCCGATTTCAGGACTTCGTCGTTAGCCAAGCGACCTAGCCTCTGCGCCTAGGGCTGCCCAGGCGTCGCGGGCGAGACCGCGTTCACGATCGCGCGCCGCGCGACGGCGATGATCGCGGCGATGGCGCCGGTGACCGCGGCCAGCAGGATCACTTGCGGGGTCGCGACGTCCAGCTGAAGCGCGACGACCGCGGCGATCGCCCCCGCGATGGCGCCCTCGACCAGGTCGCGGATGAAACGGCCAACCGGGGTGCCCAGCCAAGCGACAGGCTCTTTCAACTTTCGCCTCCTCGCGCCGCCCAGACTTCTGCGGATCGCGGGTGCAGTCTGAGGAACTTGTCGCCACTATGCTCGGTGGATAAAGAACAGGCCACGCGCGGGGCGCGCGTCCGCGCCCGCCCCTCCCTCTTCCGGCCCCAAGCCGAGCCAGACCGCCGCGGCGCCTGTGACGCCAGAAGAAGGTCAGCGACTGAAGGATGAGCTCAAGGGCGTTAATCAGCAGCTCTCCAAGATCGGACGCGAGAGCCGTCCAGACGCGAGACACACGCGACAGCCGGAGAAACAGGAGCTTCTTGCGCGAAAAGTCGACCTCGAGCGGAAGATCCGAGCGCTTTCCAAGCCATAACCTCGCACCGTTCTCCGCACCTCGACGTGCTGCACGATGCAGAACGCAACAGCCGACCCCGCTAACGTGATCGAGTGACACGACGAGGCTGGATCCTCTTCGCGGCGATGGCGGTCATTTGGGGCATCCCGTACCTCTTCATCAAGGTCGCCGTAGGTGAGCTCACCCCGGCGAGCCTCGTCTTCCTGAGGGCCGTGATCGGCACGGTGCTCTTGCTCCCCCTCGCGGCCGCACGGAAAGACCTCGCCCCGCTCCTTCGGCACTGGAAGTGGATCCTCGTCTACACGTTCGTCGAGGTGGCCGCACCGTGGTTCTTCCTATCCGACGCGGAGCGGCGGATCTCGAGCTCGCTCACGGGTCTCCTGATCGCCGCGGTCCCATCCATCGGCGCGGTACTCGCTGTCATCACCGGGGGCCACGATCGCTTGGATTCGCGCCGCGTCGGTGGGCTCGCCCTCGGGTTCCTCGGTGTCGCCGCGCTGGTCGGTCTCGACGTTCGCGCCGACGACCTCGGCGCGATCGGCCAGGTCGGCGTCGTCGCGCTCGGCTACGCCATCGGACCGATGATCATCGAACGCAAGCTGGCCGGTCTCCCGGCCCTCGGCGTGGTCGCAGCGTCCCTCGGCGTGACCGCGCTCGCATACGCTCCGTTCGGACTGGCGCAGCTGCCTGCGACTCTACCGTCTGGGTCGGTGCTGATCGCCGTGGCCGTACTCGGCGTGGTCTGCACAGCCACCGCGTTCCTGATGTTTTTCGCGCTCGTCGCGGAGGTCGGCGCGCCCCGAGCCACGGTGATCACGTACGTGAACCCGGCTGTGGCCCTGGCGTTGGGCGTGGCGCTCTTGGGCGAGCCGTTCACCTTAGGCATCGCGATCGGCTTCGTCCTCATCGTGCTCGGCTCGATCCTTGCGACCCGTCGGGCCACGCCGTCCACCAGCGTGTCGTTGTCCGAGGAGCGTGCGCGCCAGATCCCATCGCCCGAGTGACACGCGTCCTCGATGCGCGCGCTTTGAATCGGGCGCTGCTCGAGCGCCAGCTTCTCCTCCGGCGATCGAAGTTGTCCGCCGCGGACGCCATCGAATGGCTCGTCGGCCTGCAGGCGCAGATCCCGGCCGACCCGTATGTGGCGCTGTGGAGCCGGCTCCAAGATTTTCAGACGGACGAACTCGCGAGGCTCATCATCGATCGAAAGGCCGTGCGCATGGGCCTTCTGCGCGCGACCATCCATCTCGTCACCGCGCCTGACGCCCTCGCGCTCCGGCCAGTCATACAGCCCGCCCTCGAGCGCGCCTTCCAAAGCGGCAGCCCGTTCGGCCGCCAGCTCGTGGGCGTCGACATCGCGCGGCTGCTTGACATCGGCCGTGGGCTTGTCGAGGAGCGACCGCGCACGAGCGCCGAGCTCCGTCCCAGCCTGCACAAGCGCTGGCCCAAGCGTGACCAGGACGCGCTCGTGATGGCCATGAGCTATCTCCTGCCGCTCGTGCAGGTCCCGCCGCGCGGCGTTTGGGGAGCCAGCGCGCAGCCTCGTCGCACCACGCTTGAGACGTGGTTGGGCCGGCCGCTGGGAAAGAAGCGGTCGCCCGGCACGATGATCCTGCGGTACCTCGCGGCATTCGGACCGGCGACCGTCGGCGATGCGCGGACCTGGTCCGGCCTGAGCGGGCTTGCCGCGGTCTTCGAGCGCCTCCGGCCACGGCTCCGGACCTTCCGTGATGAGCGCGGTCGCGAACTCTTCGACGTGCCCGATGGTCCCCTACCCGACCCGGAGACTCCGGCACCGCCGCGCTTCCTGCCGGTCTACGACAACATCGTGCTGTCGCACAACGATCGCGCGCGGATCGTCCGCCGCCCGGTTGACCCGAATCGCGTTGGCTACATGGAGGGGGCGAACTTCGGCAGCGTTCTCATCGATGGCTTCGTCGGCGCGACCTGGACGCTCAAGCGCCAGCCAAAGACCGCGACGCTCCGCATCGCGCTCCTCGACCGCCTGGCGAAGCGCGAGCGTGTCGCCGTGGAACATGAGGGTGCCCGGCTGCTCGCGTTCGTTGCCGCGGACGCGACCTCGCGTGATGTGCGTGTCGTCGAGCCGCCCGGGTGAATCGCAAAGTAGCTGGCCCCAGCGGTAGCCTTCAGTCCGATGCTCAGCACCAAGGCGCGAACGGCGACTGCGGTACTGGCGGAGTTCTGCGCCACGATCGAGTGTCGAGCTTCGGGGCCATCGTTCACGATGCCTTCACTTCGAAGCCGAGCCCGATCTCGAACGATTCACGGCGCTGCTACGGGGGGACGAGCCAACTCGTAGCCCACTGTTGCCCCCACCGGTGAGGCCAGAGCATCGCGGCGATTCAGTCGATCAGGCGAACCACGGCGAGGCCCACAGCAGCGCGCGCTAAGCGCGCATCGGCGGTCAGCAATTCGGCAGACCGCACACGGGCGAGCGCGAGGTAGAACGCGTCGCCGACCGACACGCGATCAGCTAGCGCATGTGCCTCAGCGAGCAGAGGCGGAACTGCGACACGGTCCGCGGCGAGCGCGGCAAGGCGCGATGGAATTCGCTCGAGCTGTGCCCTGGCCATCAAGCCCCGGCGAAAGTGCCGCCGGAATGCGCCGTATACCTCGGCGTCAAAGTGGGCGGGCACGGCCAGTCGCTCGTTTGCAATGAGCGCGGCCGCGGCCGCACCTATCCTCGAATTGGCGAGCATCTCGACCGCTATGGACGCGTCGAGGACGATCAGTCTTCGAGGCCAAGCTCGCGGCGGCCCTCACGCACAAGATCCGCGCCACTCTTGCCCCGAAGCTCGATGGGGGGCAGTTTCCCCACCTCGGCCACCCACTCCGCGACCGTCGGACGTGCGAGATCGTCCCTCAGGATTTCGATCATGTATTGACTCATCGACACCCCTTTGCGTGCGGCGCGGCGCCGAAGACGATCCCGCAGGCTGACCGGTACGCCGCGCAGTTGGACGTCGGTGGTGCGTTTGGTCACAGCGCAATGGTAATGCATGCTAATTGCATGCAGGTAACAGGGTCGGCGTCGAGGACACGGACCTTGTGCTGCTAGCCGGTCCTCCGCGTGCGGACGGGCACAGTCGCAGCTTTGCCGGCGCTCGTCACAACCACCGACCTCGGGATGTCATCAGGCGGAGTCTGCGAGAAGTGCACGACGAGCTCATAACCGGTCCCGTCGACCATGCGGTCGACCGCGATCGCATGCGCGCCCATGGCTCTGAAGCGGTCCTGATGCGCAACCCGAGCGGCCTCGGCCTCATCGAGTGTGGCCATTCCAACAACAACTACCGGAGACCGCGCGCCGCGGTTCCAGCGAAACGAACATCGCCAGCCGTCGCGGTCCAAGGCAGCCCGTCGCCCTGCGGCGGCTGGGTCACGCCAAGAACGGCGGCCGGCGTGGACGTGGGCGACGCAACCGGCGCCGCGGACGCGCTTGACGCTGACGCGCGTGTTGCCGCCGGGGCAACTGATGCTCGACCCACGAACGGCACGGATCCCGGACCGGCGACCGGGGATCCTCCCGTGCTCGTCAGCAGCGCGCTGCCGCCGGCAAGCGCGAGAAGCACGGCGCCCGCAACGATGGGGAACGGCCCGATCCTTCTCCCCAGCGGCAATCGGCCGAGGCAACGCGGACAGAAACCGGAAACCGGCGTCGTGACCAGACCGCAGTCCGAGCACGTGACCGGTCGGCGAGCGCGAGCCATGCGGGCAAGCGGTGCATCAACCGTGCGCAGCCGCTTTTGGCGGCGGGTACCCACTCGGGGCGACGCGTAATACCCGATTGGGGAGGCGCCTGCCTGCCAGCAGTTAGCTCCGCGCGGCCACTTTCCGTCCAGCAGTCGGCAGCTTTGCGGCCCGCGCGGGCCGGCTTCCATTGCGCGAGCGGCTCGACTCCTCAGCGCCGCACACCGTCTCGATGATGAGCCGCGTCGTCACGTACGGATCGGCGTTCGCATTCGGACGACGATCCTCGATGTAGCCCTTGCGATCCTTCGCCACTTGCCACGGGATTCGCACCGAAGCTCCGCGGTCGCTGACACCGTAACGGAACTCCTTGTACGAGCAGGTCTCGTGAAGACCGGTGAGCCGCTCCTCGATGCCGAATCCGTAGTTGGCGATGTGCAGGTCGTGCCGCGTGCCGAGCGCCTCCGCCGCGGCGACACACGCGTCGTAGCTCTCGCGCATCTCGTTCGTCGAGAAGTTTGTGTGCGCGCCGGCGCCGTTCCAGTCGCCGCGCACAGGCTTCGGGTAGAGCGTGGCGCTGACGCCGAAGTCCTCCCCTACCCGGTAGAGGAGCCAGCGCGCGACCCACAGCTGGTCGCCGATCTCAGGGGCGTTCAGCGGACCGACCTGGAATTCCCATTGCCCCGGCATGACCTCGGCGTTGATCCCCGAGATCTTGAGGCCCGCCCTGAGGCATGCGTCCAGGTGCGCCTCGACCACGTCACGCCCGAACACCTCGTCCGCGCCGACACCGCAGTAGTAGCCACCCTGCGGCGCGGGGAAGCCGGTGTCGGGGAAACCCAGAGGCCGCGATCCTTCGAAGAACGTGTACTCCTGCTCGATGCCGAACCACGTGTCGAATCCCTTGAAGCGCTCCGCCATCTCGACGTTCGCGCGACGCATGTTCGTCGGGTGCGGCTGGCCGTTGACGAGCATGACCTCGCACAGGACGAGCTTGTTGTCATCCCCGCGGATCGGGTCCGGGGCCACGAACACCGGCTCGAGGACGCAGTCGGACTTATCACCCGTCGCCTGCTGTGTGCTCGACCCATCGAAGGCCCAGATGGGCGGCTTCTCGCCCTCCGGCACGATCTTCGTCTTCGAACGCAGCTTCTGCGTCGGCTGGGTGCCGTCGATCCAGATGTACTCGGCTCGGTAGACGCCCATGCGGTCCCCTCTCTCTGCCGGTTTATGGGTGTAAGAGTGACTCTAGCCGCGGCGCGCGGTCGTCGCCTTGCGCTTCCGCTCGCGCGCGACCCACGCGGCCCGCCCCGGGAGGCCGAGCTCCTTGCGCCGGGACGCATCCAGGTATTTCGCGCCTTCCTGCAGCGAAAGCCTGGAGATGCGCCTCCGGTGCGCCACGAGGAACGCATGGGCGAGCTCGGGTCGCTTCTTCGACACCTCACGCAGCACCCAGCCGATCGCCTTCCGGATGAAGAACTCGCGCTCGTCGATCATTCCTGCCGCGAGGCGCGCCCAGAGCGCGAAATCGCCCCGGCCGGCACGAAGCGTGTCGTGCTCCGCCAAAAGGGCGGCGCGACGCACCCAGAAGCTCTCGTCTTTTGCCCATCTCGCGAGGCGCCGCCGCGAACGGATGTCGCGCGCGATGATGTCGCCGATCACTTTCGGCGCGATCCAATCGACGTAGGCCCAGCTGTTCGAGCGTCGCACGAGGTCGATCAGCCACGGAAGGTCACGATCGACAAGCCTCTCGCGGTGACATTCGAGGACGCCGATCGCCGCGGCCCGCAGCTCGTGCACGTCGGTCGCGTAAAGCTTCTGCGCGATCGCGCGAAGCTCGGCCCGCGTGAGATCGGGGTGCGCGCGGCAGTACTCGCGGACGGCAGCCCGGATCCTTGGAAGATCCGCGCCCCAAAAGCGCAGATCGCTCTTGAGATACGCCTTGTCGTGAGCGGCACGCGCGCGGCTGCCGCCGCGTTCGAGACGCTCGCGGAAATACGTGAGCGCGCTCGATGCCGCGGTCATCCGCGCAGCCAGGCCGCCAGCGTGCGGTCGTCGACGCCCGCGGCGTCGAGCTCGCGCTCCCCGATCGCCAGGACCGGGATCCGGAGCGCGTAGCGGTCGAAGAGCGCGGGGTCGCGCGTGATATCCACGCGCTCGATATCGAGCGGGCTATCCAGGGCTACGCGCCGGAGCGCGCGATACGCTTCGGCGCAGAGTCCGCAGTCCGCCTTCTCGAAGAGCCGCACGGCGCGGGGCGGCCCACGGTGGGTGCGGCGCCGCACGAGCGCGAGCGCACGCCGCAGATCGCCTCGCATCAGCCGGCCCCGCGGGCTACCAGTTGGGCGGCAATCCGGGCACGTTCGGCGGGAGAGGCTTCCCGCGTGGATAGATCACGTACACGATGCCGGCTGACCCGCCAAGCCACACCCGCTCGAAGTCCGCTCGCCGATAGACCTTTCGCGCTTCCTCGTTGGTCTTGACGGCGGGATCGTTCGTGATGACGTCCCCATTCGCGTCGAAGCCGCGGATCACCAGGAGATGTCCGTTGGTCTCGCCGAGGAGGAAGCCCGGCAGCTTACCGTTGATCGACGCGACGAGCGGGATGCTGGCGTTCAGGAATCGCTGCGCCTCGTTCAGCGAGCGAAGCCGCGTCACGAAACCGTCCAGACCGAAGCGCGTCGCGTACGCGACATTGGCCGGCCAGTTGCCGGCGCCCTTGTAGTTCCAGTCGTAGGTGTAGCGCGCCGCGTAGTCGACCTGCGGATCGTCATACCGGTCCCCGGGGAACACGTCGAGCTCGTCGGGGGTCGGTCCAGCGCCGTGGAACGCGACCACCATCGAGGTCGAGGTCGGGCTGCACCAGGCCTCGCCCCCGCCGTCGTACTCGGGGAATTCCCCGGCGTGCGTCTCCTGCGAGAAGGGCGGCACCTGAAGCTGCATCGCTGCTCCCTCGAAGAGGCTCGGGATCTCGTACTTGAAAGGGGCGGAGGTCATCGCGGCGAGCATCCGGACCGACGGGCCCGTGGTCGTTCCGGGCCGCTGATACAGGGTGACTCGCAGCCGGTACGCGTCGAGCGGCGCGGCGCCCTTCGCGCGGCTGAAGGTGTCGATGTTCACATCACCGTCGCCGTCCTGCTGTCCCGGCGTGGATGTCCGGTGGATGTCGCCGTCGCCCGACGCCCACGTGATCATCGTGAAGAACTTGGTCTCGCGGCCATTACCGCGCGCCTGCATCTCGACTTTGATCCACGTCCCCGGCGGCGTATCGGCGTTCCACGACGCCACGAGGTCATCGAAGGCGAACGCGACGGGCGTCCACTCGGAGGTCCACGAGCCGCTCTGGAACGCGATGCCGCGCGCGCCGAACGGGTCGTCGTAGGTCCCGCTCGCAAGTCCGGTCGCCGCAAGAGCAATCGGTCCCGTTCCGGTAACGCCCGCCGCAGTGCCGCGCGTGAAGTCCACTCGCGCGAAGCTGACCGGCGGCTTGTCCGCGGGCTGCGGGATGAGGGTCGGCGTCGGGGCAGGTGTGTTCGTTGTCACGGGCCGATCGGTCGGCGCGGCCGATGACGAGGGCGTGGCGGTGACATCAGGCTGCGTGACCGGCGTGCTGATGCATGCCGCCAGCAGCCAGACGGCGATCACCGGGACAGCGGATCGTCGCGCCCTCCTCATGCCCTAGCCGAGGACGGACGTCACCAGTTGGCTGACAGCCCCGCGACGTTCGCCGGGAGCGGGACGCTCGGCGGATGGATGACGTACACGATCCCCGCGGATCCGCCGAGCCAGACGTTCTCGAAGTCCGCGCGGCCATAGATCTTCCTCGCCTCCGGATCGCTGAGGACCGCCGGGTCATTCGTGATCACGTCGCCCGTCTGGGTGAACCCGCGGATCACGAGAAGGTGGCCGCTGGTCTTTCCGAAGAGGAATCCCGGCAGCCTTCCGTTGATCGACGCGACGAGCGGAATCCCGGCGTTGATGAAGAGCTCGGCCTCGCGCAGCGAGCGAAGGCGCGTCACGAACGCATCCATGCCGTAGCGCCCGGCGTACGCGGTGTTGTCCGGCCAGTTTCCGGTCCCGGCGTAGTGCCAGTCGTAGGTGTAGCGCGCCGCGTAGTCGACCTGCGGATCGGTGTATCCCCGTCCTGGGAAGTCCCTGAGATCGGGTGCGCTCGGTCCGGTCTTCCAATACGTGAGGACCATCGCGGTCGACGTCGGGCTGCACCAGGCCTCTCCGCCACCATCGTAGTTTTCGAACTCTCCGGCATGGATCTCCTGCGAGTAGCGCGGGACGTCGAGATCGACCTCCCTGCTGCCGCCGAACGCGCTGGGGATGTCGAACGTCGTCGCGGCGGAGGCCATGGCTCCGACCATGCGTACGGTCGGGGTGGCGCGGCTGCCGGGTGTCCGGTAGAGCGTGACGCGCAGCTGGTACTCGTAAAGCGGCGCCGCCTTCTTGTCGCGGATAAAGGTATCGATCGCGATGAACCCGTCGGCATCGCCCTGGCCACCCACCGATGTCCGATAGATGTCGCCGTCGCCGGAAGCCCAAATGCCCATCGTGTACCACTTGGTCTCGCGAGCGCTCCCGCGCGCCTTCATCTCGGTGCGGATCCACGTGGTCGCCGGCGTTGCGGCGTTCCATGAAGCCACGAGCTCATCGATGGCCAAAGGCACACCTGGGCGCTCGAATGTCGCGGTCCACTCCGACGTCCACGAGCCACTCTCGAACGGGACCGCGCCACGCGGAGCTTCGAGTGGGAATGGATCGTTGTAGATTCCCGAGACGAGCCCGGCACCTGCGAGCGTGAGCGTCCCCCCGCTCTGGACCACGCCACTCGCCGTGCCCGTGGTGAGGACCGCGCGGGCGAATTGGACTGGAGGCGTACCGATCGTCTTCGCGGCTCCGGGCAGTGGGGTCGCGACCAGCAGCGCGGCGGCGACGACGGCGACGACGGCGATCCTCACGAAAACCCTCCTCGTGCGCGTGGCCCGGCAAGACTAACG
>WNGI01005833.1_pt1 | contig 11159 bp, 14 predicted proteins | sample 5400621 | NCBI WGS metagenome assembly WNGI01 (sample SAMN13153374, study PRJNA577476) | soil metagenome | isolation source: 20 cm soil or saprolite under Garry oak tree replicate 1 | place: USA:California | collected 2016-06-15
ACGGACGGAAGGGTGGATGCGCTGTCCAACGTCAGCCTCCAGATCGTCGAGGGGGAGTTCGTCTCCTTTATCGGGCCGTCGGGGTGCGGCAAGACCACGATGCTGCGCGTGATCGCCGACCTTCAGCAACCATCTGCCGGTACTCTCCTCGTCAATGGGATGAGCGCGGAAAACGCGCGGCTGGCGCGGAGTTATGGCTATGTCTTTCAGGCTCCGGCGCTCTTTCCCTGGCGCACGATCGAAAACAATCTGAAGTTGCCGCTGGAGATCATGGGGTTTTCGGAAATTGATCAGCAGCAGCGGGTGCAACGTTATCTGTCCCTCGTCAACTTGACCGGATTCGAGCGGAAGTTTCCGTGGCAACTTTCGGGAGGTATGCAGCAACGAGTCTCGATCGCCCGCGCGCTCTCGTTTGATCCGGCACTTCTGCTCATGGATGAACCCTTCGGGGCGCTCGACGAAATTGTGCGCGATCACCTTAATGAGCAGTTGCTGCAACTGTGGAAATCAACCGAAAAAACCGTCCTTTTCGTGACGCATTCAATTCCGGAAGCGGTTTTCCTCTCGACGAAGATCGTCGTGATGTCGCCGCGCCCCGGTCGCATCATCGATATCATCGATTGCGATTTTCCTCGCGACCGTTCGCTGGAGATCCGCGAGACGCCCGAGTTCCTCAAGGTCGCGCAACGCGTCCGTGTCGGTTTGCGCGCGGGGCACTCCTATGACGAGTAGCTCCGTCGCGGTGCCTTCGGGGTCCCTCATCCGCCACCCATGGGTCGACCGATACGCACCGCTTGCGACAACGGTGCTGGTGCTGATCGCGATCTGGTATGTCGCGGCAATCGCCATGAACCTTTCGCTGGTTCGCGACGCCTTTGAGCGGGAAGAGACAGCCTTTACGCTGACCGACCTGATATGCGGAACACTCGGCGCCGAACGTCCGCTGCTGCCCGCGCCGCACCAGGTGGCCGCCGCCTTTTACGATTCCGTTTTCGGATATTCGCCACTCGCCCCGCGCAGTCTGGTCTACCATTCGTTGGTAACGCTGACGGCGACACTGCTCGGTTTCGTGCTCGGCGCGTTGCTCGGAATCGTGCTGGCCTTGATGATCGTCCACAGCCGTGTGCTGGAGCGAAGCCTGATGCCCTGGATCATCTGTTCGCAGATGGTACCGATACTGGCGCTTGCGCCAATCTTTATTGTGGTGCTGGGAGCCCTCGGTCTGCACGGATTATTGCCGAAATCGATCATCTCGGCGTATCTCTGCTTTTTTCCGATCGCGATCGGAATGGTGAAAGGGTTCACGTCGCCCGACCCGCTGCAAATCGAACTGATGCGGACGTGGTCGGCGACGTCGCGTCAGATGCTATGGAAATTGCGCTGGCCTTCCGCGGTGCCCTACCTGTTCGCGAGCCTTAAGGTGGCGATCACGATCTCGCTGATCGGCGCGATTGTCGCCGAATTGCCGACCGGCGCGGAAGCGGGAATCGGGGCGCGGCTGCTGGCCGGCTCCTATTATGGGCAAACGATTCAGATTTGGGCGGCGCTGGTCGCATCGGCCGTCCTCGCCTCCGGACTGATCGGGATCGTCGGTCTGGTGGAGCGCGGTGTCGCCCGCCGCATGGGAGCGCACTGATGGACCCGCGCAAACTTCGGCTCGGCTTTCTCTTTGCTGCAGGCGCCATCGTCCTCGCGCTTCTGCTTCCATCCGGCCCGCGATCGGCATCGCTGTTGCCGTGGCCGGCAATTTGGCAAACGACGGCTGGCGCCGGCCTGCTGTTCTTGTGTGCCGCATGGATGGCCAACGCCCGTGCAACGGCGTTTGGCCTCGCCGGAGCGGCCCTGGCTGGCGGCGCCACACTGGCCATGCTCCGTGATCCCGCCGTCGCGGGATCGGCGGGTGCAGGCTTTTGGATGCTCGCGGTCGCGGTGTGGATTGCGGCGGCGCTTTGCGTGGTCAATTTGGCGGCTTTGCGTCCGGTACGGACCGACCGGCAGAACATGCTCAACATCCTTGTTCCGCTGCTGTTCGGCGCGGTCGTTTTCTATCTCTGGGAAGTCGGCGTAAGAGGTTTTGGCGTGCCGCCGGTGTTGCTGCCGTCGCCCAGCGCCGCCGCCGTCAGATTCGCGTCTTCGCTGCCAATGCTGGGTGCGGATTTTGTTCAGACTTTTGTTCGCGGCGTGCTGATTGGCTATGCGATCGGCTGCGGCGCCGGTTTCCTGGTCGCAATCCTGGCACACCGCTATGCGTTCCTCGGCCGCGGCCTGTTGCCGTTGGGCAACTTCTTTTCTGCGCTGCCGCTGGTCGGCATTGCTCCGATCATGGTGATGTGGTTCGGCTTCGACTGGCCGTCGAAGGCAGCGGTGGTCGCGCTCGTTACGTTCTTTCCGATGCTGGTAAATGCGCTTGCGGGTTTGTCGGCATCCGGCCACATCGAGCGCGACCTGATGCGTTCCTATGCGGCGAACCGCTCACAGAGCCTGAGCAAGCTGTATCTGCCTGCAGCGATGCCATTCATTTTCAACGCGCTGAAGATCAACGCGACCCTCGCCCTGATCGGCGCGATCGTTGCAGAGTTTTTCGGAACACCAACGCAGGGCATCGGGTTCCGGATATCGACCGAGGCAGGACGCATGGCCATCGACATGGTCTGGGCGGAAATCGCGCTCGCTGCACTTGCAGGAATGGGCTTCTACGGACTTGTCGCGCTGGCCGAACGCGCGATCACTTTTTGGCATCCGTCGTATCGGACCTGATTCGGCAAGGTCTAATGATTGGAGTTTTCGAATGAAACGCATTTTGGTTTTGGCTGCAGGCTTGACGCTTGGATTGCCGCTCGCTGGCGCGCAAGCCGCCGATTCTGTCACCATCCAGCTCAAGTGGGTTTCGCAGGCCCAGTTCGCCGGCTACTTCGTCGCAAAATCAAAGGGCTTCTATAAAGAAGCCGGACTCGACGTCACGATCAAGCCTGGCGGCCCCGATGTCGCCCCACCGCAGGTGATCGCGGGCGGCGGCGCCGATGTCGTCGTCGACTGGATGCCGTCGGCGCTGGCGTCGCGCGAAAAGGGCGTGCCTTTGGTCAATATTTCGCAGACGTTCAAACGATCCGGATTGGAACTGACCTGCCGCGCCGACACGGGCATCAAGAAGCCGGCCGACCTCAAGAACAAAACAGTTGGGATCTGGTACGGCGGCAATGAATATCCCTTCCTGTCGTGGATGTCGAAGCTCGGTTACAAGCCCGACGGCTCCGCGGGCGGCGTCAAGGTGATCAAGCAGGGCTTCAATGTCGATCCGATTCTGCAAAAGCAGGCGGACTGCGTTTCAACGATGGCGTACAATGAATATTGGCAGGTGATCGATGGGGGCTTCAAGCCTAGCCAACTCGTCGTCTTCAAGTACGAGGACGAAGGCGTCGCGACACTGGAAGACGGCCTCTACGTGCTGGAAAAAAATCTCAAGGATCCCGCCTTCGTCGCCAAGATGGCAAAATTCGTCACGGCTTCGATGAAGGGTTGGGACTACGCCAAGAAAAATCCCGACGAGGCGGTAAAGATCATCCTCGCTGCGGATACCACTGGCGCAAAGACCGAGAAAGATCAGAAGCGTATGATGGGAGAAATAGGCAAGTTGCTTGGTGAAAGCGATGGCAAGCTGGACGTGAAGGACTACGATCGCACAGTTGTGACCCTGATGTCGGGCGGCTCCGATCCTGTGATCACCAAGAAACCCGAAGGCGCCTACACTTTCGCAGTCTACGACGCGATGAAGAAGTAGCCTTTTAGCGGAGGGACGGGATTTCCGTCGCTGCCTTGTTCAATGGCAAAACCCGCCAAACGGTCTAAGCGGCTGTGTTGCCTCCGGAGGCAACACAGCGAAGCTCGGGCTAGCCAAAAATACGGCCGTCAAACCGCGATGACGGACGGCAGATAGACCATGCCGCGGGCCTTCCAACGCAGGCGATCGGCGGCGGAATGTACCGGTTTCCAAAATCGCTCCGTTGTGAGACGCACGCGCCCACTGGCGCGGCCCTCCAGGTACGGCCCGTACAAAACGTCCATGCGACGCTCATAGGCCATCGCGGCGAGAGTGGTCGCCGCGAACACAAAACCGAGAAATACGATTGTTTCGATAGTCATTTGAGGCCCCCGCCCGTTTGTTCGACAGGGATTTATATAAACCTCGACTTTTAAAGTTCGGATCTTGGACAGAAGCGCAACTGAGCGATCGCGTTAGCAAACCTTAAACCATAAATTTTGAGGCAGACCACCATCGCGACGAGCCAGCGCCCGTCAAAAGCGCTAGCAATTGGCACATATTCTGAGTTTCTTGTTCAGCTTCGCGTCGACGTCTCTCTCTGCGGCTTGTTCCTCCGACCATCGATCGACCGGTTGAGATCTGGAATCGGACCGCGCGGCCGCGCCGTTCAACGGTCCAACGATGATCTCCTGGTTGCGTTGCGAATTTCGTTTCGGCTTGTATTCGTCGACGTTCTCTGTGGGAGCCGGACCCAAGCCATCCCAGGCAATTGGCGCTCCCGGCAACGGTGTGTAACAACCGTTTCCCGACACGCAGCAGCCCGCGAGCGCGATGGCGGTGAACAATAAGGCAATGCATTTCGATGTCATCACGGCGTCCTCTTGGGCTGGTCGTGCGACCTATAACCCGGTGAGGTGCCAAGCTCAACGCGTTGTCGTGCTGCATCAGGAGCGGTGCAGAATACGACGCTCATCAAGCTACCTTGGCGGGAGCGGACCGTACGCTCCGTTTGCTTTCAGGAGCAAACCCAAATGATCGCAATCGCCATCGGCAGGCCGACGACAAACGCGCCGACAATCATCAAGGTGAATGCAAAAAGCGGATTTGGCTCAGAGCGCACGTTGTCTATTGACATGTCGCTTACTCCACCACGCGGATAAATCGAAAAGCCGCCACCGGGGCGAATGCGCTGACGGCGCACGCATGTCCAGCTGCCGCTGATGGTGCCCAGATATGGTTAACAAAAGGTTAACGTCAAGGGCTGCCCCTCTCTTTATCGAGCCGGCGCGGTCGAAGACGCGAAATAGCGGCGCCTCTCCAGTTTTGTTTCGGCGATCAGCTTTCCCTTCCGGATCACCCAGCGGCGCGGCGACCTCGTGGCAAAAGCCTCTCGCGCATCGCGGGCATCCAGTACGACCAGATCCGCCACGCCACCGACCGTTACGCGAAAATCCGGCACCCGCAATGCCTTTGCGCCATTGCTGGTGATCATTTCCATGGCGGTCAGAACTTCAGCCGGCTGGCTCATCTGCGATGCATGGCACAACAGGAACGCAATTTCGAGCGGGTCGTTCTGGCCGAACGGGTAAAAGGTATCATGCACGCAATCCTGGCCGCAGGCGACATTGACACCTGCCGCCAACAGCTCCTTGACCTGGGTGACGCCGCGGCGCTTCGGATAATCGTCGAGACGGCCCTGCAGCATTAGATTGGTGGCAGGGTTTGCGATCATGTTGACGTTGGCTTCGCGAAGACGGTCGATGACGTGATCGGCGTAGTTGCGCGGGTAGCTTGCCAGCGCGCAGGTGTGGCCAGCGGTGACGCGCCCCTGCCAGCCATTGGCGATTGTCAGCTCGGCAAGTACTTCGAGGGTCCGCGCCATTGGATCGTCCGTTTCATCGACATGCATGTCGATATCGGCGTCGTATTCTCTCGCGATCTCGAACGCGATTTCAATATGCCGCCGGCTATCCGCAGGCGACACCTCATTAAACGGCATGCCGCCGACGACATCGACGCCAAGCTTCATCACCTCGCGCATCAACCCCTCGGTACCGGGCGATTTGACAATGCCCTCCTGTGGAAAGGCAACGATCTGGATATCCATCAGATCGCGAAACCGTTCGCGGGCCCGGATCAGGCCTTCCGCCGGGCGCGTGCCGCCGATCGGATCAACATCGACATGTGTTCTCAATCTGGTAATTCCGTTCTCCAAAGCCTGGGCGAGCACACGCGATGCCCGATCGGCAATTTCGTCGGCCGTATAATTGCGCTTGATCTCCCACAAAATCTCGATCGCTTCGGTAAGTGTCCCCGAGACATTGACCGGAGCGCGCTCCGAGATCAGCGCCTTGTCGAGATGAATATGAGGCTCGACAAAGCCCGCAACGGCCATTCGGCCCTCCGCGTCAAGTATCAACGTCTGCGCTGACGAGATCGACGTTTGGCCGATATCGACAAAACGACCGCCGGATATCCCGAGATCGCAGAGACCTTGCTTGCCCCACAAGGCGACGTTCTTGATCAGGATATCTAATGGCATCGAGCTGAACCGCCGAGTTGATAGCTTGACTTACGCCTTTTTGGCATCCCAGATCACCACGCGTACCGGAGTTGGATTGAAGCCATTGCAGGGATTGTTGACCTGGGGACAATTGGAAATAACGAAAAGCACGTCCATGTCCGCTGTAACGTCGACGTAGTTTCCAGGAACTGAGATGCCATCGACGACGGTGAATTTTCCGGACGGGTCGATCGGCACATTCATAAAGAAGTTCAGGTTTGCCACGATGTCGCGCTTGGTCAATCCATGCTTTGACAGTTCCAGAATGAAGTTCTCGCGGCAGGCGTGCTGATACTTTGTCGCCTCCCCGAATCGGACAGCATTGCTTTCGCAGGAACAACAACCCGCCGACGTATCGTGTCGCCCGCAAGAATCGCCGGTAATGCGCGCCATCACGTTGCCCTTGTTCGAAACCAATCGCGTTCCCAGTTCGACATAGGCCGATCCCTGAACGCGCAGCGTATCTTGTGAGCTGTAACGCTCCGTCGGATCAGCGGCGCAATAGAGCAGCGCGTCGACTGCCTGCTGGCCTTCGCTATCGATAATCCGCAAGGTTTGCCCTTGCGCTAAAACGCGAGACCAGGGCCGCTCCGCCGGTATGTCCAGGGAGTACACTGCGTCGGAGACATCTAGCATCGATAGCGGAGCTGCGTGACCGGTCATGGAATCCTCTCCTTTAGGCGAAGAGTCGATCAGTGAATTCGAAGGCTCGGACGATTTCCGGGGATGTTGTTCGGCAGGGGTCGTCTTTTGACGGTGGCGAGGCGCGGTGGCGTATCAACGTGATCGGCTCGCTTGTGGGCAGCCGCGCAGGGTCGAGCGGATGAGAGCAATTCGACAACACGACGACCAGATTCATTTCGGCGCGCAGGTCGACGAAGTCTCCAGGGCGCTTTCGGCTTGAATTCCAGAGGAAGCGTCCCTTTCCATCCAGCGAAACGGGAGCGAAAAACGTCACACAGGGCGGAATGTCTCTAAGGCTGAGCCCGATCTTGGCCGCAGCGCTAAGAAAATTCTCCTGACTGTTGCGTGTGCTCGCTCCGAACGCTTCGCGCGTTGAGGCCGGCGTCGAGCCCCCCACCAAAAGATCATGGGCACCACCGGTATCTTCGATCAGTGACAGGAGCACACGCCCCATGTCCGACAGAAGGACGCGCCCCTTCGAGATGGCAGCACTCCATTGTATTTTTACCGTATCGGCGCAGTTGATCCGCTCGGACGTCTCTTCCTCGCGCCAGCCGATCAGCGAGACGCTGGAGCACCCGGAATCGTCGACGACCCGGAGCGCCTCGCCGCGTCGCAAACGAACTGATGCGTACCAGCCGGCGGGGACTTGTTCGCGGCTGATGACGGCGCCTGGCGCGATCGGCGCACCGTCCAGCGCGGTTGGTTCCGGCAGAGCTTTGGGCGTTAGTTCTTGGCCCGCCGCCCGAAGCTCGTCGTAGCGTCGCCGGTTGGCCTCGGAGATATCTTGTTTCGTCTGTGCCATCATCATGCCGTCACTCCGACGTTGGGGTGCTGTTCCGCGATCGTGAAATGCGCCGCGACCGGCTTACCGGCTTCGCCGTTGATCGGCAGAATGTCTTGCGGACACGCGGAGAAGGCGATCACCAGATCCATCTCCGCCCGCAGCCGAACGTAGCCTCCGGGTATAGGTCGCGGTGGGGCTGCGAAACTGAGTGCGCCATCCGTCGACCAGGGAATGTTCATGAACAGATTGAGCGGGCTTGGCACTTCCGGCGGCACGAGACCGAGTTCACTCATCCCGGCGAAGAGATTGTCGGTGCAATTGTCGTGATAGCCCTCCACCCCGAGGAAGGCATAGCGATAGCAGTCGCAGGCTGCGATCAACGTGTCATGAATTCCGCCGGAAGTGTCTTCGGTCAACGTCAGGATCGGCCGACGCCTGTTGGTGCGCAGAACGTCGCAAGGCTTGGGCACCAGATGCAGGCTGTGCGCGCGGGTATGCTCGTTCGACATGAATTCACCGAGATCGGCGCGGTTGAACGCCCAGGTATCGACCACCTGTTCGCCATGGGTATTAATCACCGTCACCGTCTGCCCGGCTGAAACAAAGGCGGCTTTGCCCCGCCTCGCGGGAATTTCAATGCGGAAGTCCGTCATGCCAGTGCCTCAGGGTCGAACGGCAATCATGTCGATCTCGATAATCCCGCCCCGCGCCAGGTCCGTCACGCCCACCGTGGTTCGGGCTGGACGCTTGTCGGCGGGGAAATAGCTCGCGTAGATATCGTTCATTTTCGCGTAATCACCTTTGAAGTCGGTGAGGAAAATGCGCACGCAAACCACGTCGGGAAGCCCAAGCCCGCAACCTCTCAGCACACGCGTCAGATTATTCATCACCTTGTGCGTCTGAGCCTCGATGCCGCTTGGAATGGGCAGTGAATCGTCATCCGGATCGGTCGCGAGTTGTCCGGTAACGAAAACGAACGCTCCGGACTCGACGGCGTGGCTGTAGGGCGCAACCGGCCGCGGCGCATCGGGCAAAAGGTGGAAGATCGGATGCATCTTGGATGTCCCCTTGCTAATCGTTCTCAACGCCTCGCGATCGCTGTTTCGCCGGCATAGCGCTGGAGAAACTGACGCGCGCGTTCCGTCTCGGGATTGAAGAAAAACCGATCCGGCGATCCGGTTTCGACGGCGCGCCCGCGGTCAAGAAAGAGTACCCGGGTCGCGGCTTCGCGCGCGAATCCCATTTCGTGGGTGACGATAACCATCGTCATCCCTTCGCGGGCGAGATCCCGCATGACAGCCAACACCTCGCCGACCAGTTCCGGATCGAGTGCGCTGGTCGGTTCGTCGAACAGCAGGAGATCTGGACGCATTGCGAGGGCCCGCGCGATCCCAACACGTTGTTTCTGTCCTCCGGACAGCTTTGCCGGAAATGCATCGCGCTTCTCGCTCAACCCGACCTTCGAGAGCAGCGCCAGCGCCTCATCGCGGACTTCGGTCCTCGGCCGCCTTTGGACCTGAACCGGGGCTTCCATCAGATTTTGCAGCACCGTCAGGTGGGGCCACAGTGCAAAATGCTGAAATACCATGCCGATGCGCGTCCTGATCAACGACAGGTCGCGATCGCTCATGACAATGCCGGCGCTGTTGATGCCGACCCGCTCCCCCTTCAGGTAGATTTGTCCGGCGTCGGGTCGCTCCAGCCAGTTGATACATCGTAGCAATGTCGATTTGCCGGAGCCGGACGGACCAAGCACGCAGATGGTCTCGCCCTTGTCGACCTGAAAGCTGACGTCAGTGAGTACTTCCACATCGCCAAATCGCTTCGAAATCCCGGCGACGTCGAGAACCTTGTTGAATTCTGCCATCGCCCGCCCCTATCGACGCGCTTCGGCGACGCGGCCGATCGAACTCACACCGGCCTCGATCACGAGACACAGTCCCCAATACAGAAACACCGCCGTGATGAAGGCCGCGAACGGAACGTAATGCCGCGACTGGATCGAGCTCGCGGCATGCGTGAGTTCCGGCAGTGCAATGATGGTCAGAAAGGCGCTGTCCTTGATGATCTGGATCATCTGATTGCCGATCACGGGTCCTGCCGACAACAGCAGCGGCGGAAGAATGATGCGGCGAAACAGCGTGGTCTCCGAAAAGCCGAAGGCGACGCCCGCCTCGATCGGTTCGCGCGGCTGTACGACCCAGGCGCCGCGCAAGATCTCCGCCATATAAGCGGCATTATAGATCGTCAGGGCCGCGAGGCCGGAGGTCCAGTTGTCCAGCCTGACCCCAAGCGACGGAAAGCCGTAATAAACAATATAAGCAAACAGCAGAAATGGGACGCACCGCATGCCGTCGACGAAGAAGCGGGCCGCTCCGGAAACCGCCCCGTGTTTCGACATCAGAAGCGGGGTCAGAATGAAGCCCAACAGCAGCGCCGCAATCGCCGATAGCGTCGACAGCATGGCCGTGTTGGCGAGCCCGCTCAGAAGCAGCGCGCGTTCGCTCCAGACGATGCCGAAATCGCGGATCATGCGGCGGCCTCGGCCGCGATCTGGCGCCGTTCGATCCAGCGCTGCAGCGATACCAGCGCAAACACGATCGGCGCGTATAGCGCGACTGCGACGAGAAATGGCGGCAGCGGTTCGTAGGTTTGGGCGCCAATCCTTACAGCGGCGCGTGTGATGTCCACGACACCGACAACCGCAAGCACCGGCGTGACCTTGATAAGCAACGACATTTCATTGACAAGACCTGGAAGGCTTACGCGCACGATCTGCGGCAGAACGATCCTGCGAAAGCGCTGCCCGGCCCGCAGGCCGACCGATTGGGCTGCCTCGTACTGATCCTTTGGAAAATTGATCAGCGCGGATCGCCACACTTCGCAGTTGAATGCCGATGTGTTCAAAACCAACGCGAGGATCGCCGCCGAGATCGGATTGATCGGCACGCCGATATTGGGAAGGGCGAAAAACAACAGCAGCAGCAGCGTAACCAGCGGGGTCGCGCGCAACACACTGACATAAAGCGCGACGAAGCCGGCAACGATCGGGACGTTGGCCCAGCGGAGCAAAGCAAGGCCAAGTCCGATCGGAAGCCCAATCAGGATGCCGACAAGCGACAGCGTTACCGTCACGACGGCGCCCTGAAAGATGGCTGCGATGTCAGCGCCGCTCATGACAACTCGTTGCCGCCAACTGGATCGTCAGAACTCCGGTTCAAACGCGGCCGGCAGATCCGGGAACGCCTCGCCGAACCATTTCTTCTGCAGTTCGGCGAATCTGCCGCTCGCCTTCTCCTTGGCGATGAAATCGTTCAGGAAGGCCAGCAGCTCCGTGTTGTCCTTTGCGACGGCCCAGGCCGGGA
>WNGI01020370.1_pt1 | contig 11159 bp, 10 predicted proteins | sample 5400621 | NCBI WGS metagenome assembly WNGI01 (sample SAMN13153374, study PRJNA577476) | soil metagenome | isolation source: 20 cm soil or saprolite under Garry oak tree replicate 1 | place: USA:California | collected 2016-06-15
CGTGACGAACACAAACTGCCCTAGGATCGCGAAGGGGAGGTTCGGCAACAGGAGGTACGCGGCGATGGAACGCGTCAGTGGGCTGGCCAACCAGAGGCGCCTGCGAATGCCTGCAGGAGGGAAAACGAACGGTGCGGCTCGCATCAATCCGGACCGTAATGAGCTGAACATTCCCGCGTGCCCCGCAAACTCGTCAACCAAGGCCGCCGCTCCGTTAGAGGATTACATGCTCGCCCAGCTCTAGTGGCTCATACGAACGGGCAAGAAGCGCGCCGTCAACCTGGAATCAGCGAGTCGGGTCGGAGCCCGAAGTAGATGTGGGATCGCCGCGCTCCCTTTCGAGGGTCGCAGGCGCTGATCGGAGGGTGATCTTGCAGCAGCAGACATGGCGGGTCCGCCCCGCCGTCCGACTCTGCATCGAATGTTGCTACCGAGCAGCAAGCCGCTGCGCGCTCAAGGGCACGCGGCAACGACCCGACAAGCCACGAAGATACCGGCTACACAGCGCTCGGCTAGGGGCTCCGGAAGTGCCTGCTTCCAGGCATCGTTAGGCCCCCGGAGGGTAAGAAGCGAAACCTATCCGTCCCCCGCAGTTGCCTAAGTGTGCCCTTGTGGTCACCTGGCAAAGCTCCAACCCCAATCGGAAGTGACAAATCTGGGTGGCGGAACAAGGGAGTTCAACTCGAGGACCGTTTGTGGCCCCCACACACCTACGGTGATCCCTGCCGAATCTAGCTGCGTGAGCGGGTGCGCAGAGGCCAGGTATTGATCGAACTCAACCCCCACGGCCCTGACGCCGCTTCGGAGGATCGTATCGGCATATCCCGACGTGATCACACCGCCGAAGACCAATGTGTGCAGACCGGGAATCAGAACCGCCCCGCGCTCTAGCGTGTAAAGGTCGAAGGAGGCTAACTCGACTCGGGCCGACAGCCCCGCGGAACTCACCGCTCGTCCAATCCGAACCAGACCGCTGTCTCTGCTAAGCGGAGCGAAGCTCTTGATATCGAGTTGAATCGTTTCGAAATCGCACGCGGCGGCGACACTAAGGAAACCGTTCAGACTGAGGATGGGCTCACCCGCAAACTGCGGGCTAAACCATGACCCAAAGTCGAACTGCTGAAGATCGGCAAATCTCATTTGATCGACGTAACCTGTGCCGTTCGATGTTCGCCGGATGTCGCGGTCGTGGATAAGGACAGGTATGCCATCGGCCGTGACCCGTACATCTACCTCGATGCCTGGGATTCCTAGCTGGCAGGCAGCGCGAACCCCAGCTAACGTATTTTCGGGGGCGATGGACGGTACTCCGTGGTGGCCAACCAGCGTCGGCGCTTCACGACGCTGGCCAAGTACCGCAACCCACACGGGATGTCGCCCTTCAATCACGGGATTCCACTGAGCGAAGCCTGGCCGTAAACCAGTTATGACAAACGAGGAGTCATGACCTGAGAAGTCCACTCGAGCAATTCCGGGCGGTGACATTGCACGGCCTACAAACACACTAATGCCGTTGGGTGACTGATAGGCGGTACCAGCCTGGATGGCGACGTACTCCGGATAGGTCGGGGAACCCGGCGTATTCCCGCGACCGACGATGCTCGTGTCGAGGCACGCTCCTGCCACGGCGAGAAGAAGAAAAGCGCTCGACATCCTACTGCTCGGCACGCAGCTCATTGACAAGCGAACTAGCGGGGGTGAACAGACGCAGCACGTGCGGAGACAAGATCCATCTGTGTACCTACACCCTGGCGACGTACGTCAGGGCGAGTCGCCGTCAGGGATGGCCCAACTCCGCACGCGAGAGACACTCGGGTTACCAATATACACGCCCCGAGAAAGTGCACCAGACACGACTCAAGCGATATCGGGCAAGGGGACCGGGCTCCATACCCTCTGCCCCTGTCCGTTGACTCAGGTCCTGATAGAAGAAGATATTGTGACCCGTCGGCCGACCCGCCCGATCGAGATCACCGGATGCCCTGCGCGCCTGGTTCATTTCGCGCACCTTGCCAGGGGCAGTAGCTCGCATGACGGAAGCGAGGAGCAGTCACTTGTCGATCACGGTAAGGGCAGTTTACCGCCGTCCGCACCAAGGAGTATCTGCGCTGGCGCGTGGCGAAGGTCCCGACTGGGCTAGCTCCCTCCGAGTCGTTGGGGGAGCAGCTCTGGTCGCAACAGTTGGTTGCAACAGCGGAGATCGCCTTATTCTCCAAACAACGCCAACCGCCCAATGACGGATCAAATGGAAAGTCGCGAGCACTCCGACGCCACGGTAGTAAGACCGGACACATCGATGCTCAGTGCTCTCGTCCCTGTGATTCGTAGCTGGAGGCTTATCGTGGGTCTGCCCTTCAGCGTCGGCGTCCTGACTGCGGTCTTGATTCTGTTCGTCCCGCCGACGTACACAGCGAGCACCACGTTCGTGCCAGCGGCAGGTGGAACTGCATCGTCCGTCCCTACTGGTCTTGCGGGCCTTGCGAGTCAGTTTGGTGTCAACATCGGAGGGACACCCTCTCTCTCTCCTGATTTCTTCGCTGAGGTGTTGACCAGCAGGGAGTTGCTGCGAGGGACACTACTGTCCCAGTTCGACGACCCGGCCCCACCCGCCTCCAAGAGGCCGCTTCTCGATATTCTCGCTGTCCGCGGTACAACTCAAGAAGAACGAATCAGTGAGGGGATACGGCGCCTGGAAAGAGTTGTTTCGCAACGAGTCGATCGGCGCACCGGCATTGTCACTCTTGCGGTCAAGGGTCGCCCCGCGACTCTCGCTGCCGCAGTGGCAAACAGGATGGTGGACCTCCTCAATCAATTCAACCTAGAGCGCCTGAGATCCCAATCCCGCGAACGGCGACGCTTTGCAGAGGAACGGAAGAACGAGGCGGAGCGCGAGCTCGCGGAGGCGGAAAACCAGCACCTCCGATTTCTGCAAGCCAACCGTCGGTATGCTGATTCCCCGCTACTCTCGTTTGAGGAGAACCGGCTGGGTCGGCGAGTCCAGCTCCGTCAGGAGGTGTTTCAGACTCTGACACGAGAATACGAGGAGGCCCGTATCGCCGAGGTCCGAGACACCCCCCTTCTGACCATCATCGACCCCGCCGTCCCTCCCGACCGACGAAGCTTTCCCCCGCGGAAGCTAGTTGTCTTCCTTGCCATGGTGGCGAGCGCAATGACCGCGCTCGCGCTCGTGTACCTCGTCGAGTATCGAAGCGCGGCGCAGCACGCTGATGCGCCGCAGTACCGACGACTTGTTCAAGCGTGGACTGACGCAAAGACAGAAATCCGGACGACACTGAGAATTGGCAAGAGGCCATAGATGGATCAATGTTTGGCTGGGGTTACGACGGCATGAAGGCAGTTTTGCAAGAACTCGCAAGCAAGGGCGCGATATATGGACTCGGGGCCTCATTCAACAGCCTCGTGGGTTTTCTGCTCATTCCCTTCTTCACCAAGCAACTGACAGCAACAGAATACGGTCGCTACGCCATCGCTGAAATGGTGCTAAACCTCAGTCTGGCGCTGTTAGGTCTTGGCATGAATGTCGCGATTCTCGCCCGCTATCCGAGCATCCCTTCGGAACACCGAGACAGGTTCTTTGGCAGCATCCTTTCATTCATGCTGTTGTGGACACTCTTCTTTGAAATGCTATTCCTGGCCCTGGCGTGGTTGTTCGGGCACGGTGTCGTTCCGGTGCTTAACATGCGCGTATTCACTCTAATCACAGCCATCTCGGCGCTCGAGACAGTCTGGCTGCTGTTTGCAACTCTGTACCGTGCCCAGGGCGCAGCGTGGCAATACATCGGTGCATCGACCCTACAAGCGGGAGTTGGATTGGTCGCGACCGTCTGGCTGATTACGCGGATGGGTTATCGAGATGAGGGAATCCTAGAGGGTCGGCTACTCGGCGACATCCTGCTGTTCGGAGCTGTGTTGCTGCCCCAGTTCAGAAGATATCGTCTGAGCACGCGGCTAGGACCTTGGCGAGACTTGCTGAGAATTGGATTGCCTCTGATTCCCGCAACGTTCTCGTCAATGTGGGTACTGATGTCCCCGCGCTATTTCATTCAGTGGTATGGAACCGTGGCCGACGTCGGGGTCTTCGCGATGAGCTCAAGGATTGCTGGGATAACACAGTTGTTGTACGTCCAACCATTTGCGATGGCATGGATGGTTTCCCTCTTCACAATATTTAAACGGACGGATGCAAGGCAAATCTATGCTCGAGTGCTGACGTATTACATCTTGCTCGGAGTGACCATCGCCCTCATGCTTGGCCTCGTAGCCGAAGCCGTGATCCCACTCCTAGCGCACCAGCGTTTCCCCCTTTCCCCCAGCATCGTGTTAATTGTTGCGCTCGCGCAGGTGGCCTCGGGCTTGATGTATCCGCTGAACATTGGTCCTTACGTCCTTGAACAGACCGGGAAACAGATTCCGGTTTTCATTGCGTCTGGCGCGCTCATTACGATCGTCGGGATTGTCCTCGTTCAGTGGCGGGGCCCGGTTGGCGGTGCCCTCGCCCTGCTGGCCGTGTACATAGCGCAAGCATTGCTGCTCGCAATAGTAAGTCAGAAGCTTTATCCGATAAGGGTTGAGTGGACACGACTTGTTCAGGTCGTGTGTGCTCTCACGACAGCGTTCTTCTTCACACGCCTCCTCGGCCAAGGTGCCTCGCACTCACTCCTTGCCTTGCTCCTACCGCCGCTCTTTGTTGGAGCACTTGTCTTGACCTTGATCGTGCTGCGGTTCCCTGACAGCGCCGAGCTGTCCAGCCTTCGTAGGGCGACGGCCTGGCTGGCCGGGGGTAGGACAACGTCAGATCCTAGAGTCTGAGGTCTGACTAGTCACCGTGCTCGCTGCCCCGCCGCCGACATGTCCGATCTGTAAGGACAGCCATACCAGGTACCACCGCTCCTGTACGGACAGAAGGAGAGGCCTGGCTGGCGCGTGGGATTTCTGGGCATGCTCCAGATGCGGCACCCTGTTTCAGCACCCCACCCCAACGTTTGCGCAACTGCAGTCCTACTACGCGACTTACTCCACGAGCGGGGAAGCGAACCCCGATCTCCCGGTTGACAGACGAGCCGAGCGGCTACGTCGCTGGTATCACCGTCTGAGCGGTGACGTTGACCCGAGGGATTTCGTGCCCGCGACCTCTGGTATACGGGTTCTCGACTACGGCTGTGGCACCGCTCCGTACTTGGCACACTTTCGCGCACGTGGCGCCAACATTTCTGGTGCGGAGATAGCTCCCGCCATTGTGGCCACGTATCGGGCGGCGGGACTGGACGTCGTGTTGATCGAGAAGATGGAGCAAATCCCGTTTCCAGACCACGAATTCGAGATCGTGTATATGATGCAGGTCCTTGAACACATCGCCGATCCGCATGGTTTCCTGAACGAGGTCCGGCGCATTCTCAAGCCTGCCGGCGCATTCTACCTCGCTGTGCCGAACGCCCGAAGTGTCTGGCGGCGGGTCTTCGGCGCGAACTGGGTGTCTGGCTGGTTCGCGCCGTTCCACCTTTTTGTCTATTCGTTAACGGGCATTCGTGTCTTGGCGCAACTGCACGGTTTTGACATAGTTCGCTCGTGGAGTGCGACTTCGGACTCCTGGTTTCGTCTCAATCTCAAGGCGCTCCTGTACAAGGGGAACAACTCACTGGACTTTACCCCCAAGATGTGGCTCGACCGGGCGCTGGTCCGCGCGACTCTCCTCTCCTTGCTGCGCTTGGTCGAGGCGCCCGCGGGCGATCGCGACTGTCTGGTGGTAGAACTCAAGAAATGCTGACAGTTTTCAGCATCCCGAAGCCGTTCCGGGGCCACATCGGGATCATCCAGCGAAACGCTCTACGGAGCTGGACGCTGTTACGCCCGTCCTGCCAGATCATTCTGTTCGGAAATGACCAGGGATGCGCCTCCGCGGCGGCTGAATTCGGCGCCCTATACGTACCGGACGTTGACCGGAACGAGTATGGCACTCCCCTAGTTAGCGACATATTCGCAAAAGCCGATCAGTGCGCCGTTCATAACGTGCTCTGCTACATCAATGCAGATATCATTGTGATGAACGATTTACTCGAGGCTGTTTCTCGTATCCGGACGCGGCGCTTCTTGATCATCGGCCGGCGACACGATCTCGACATCACCAGGCTCTGGGATTTCGATGATCCTGCTTGGGAGGCAAAGCTTCGTACGGCGCTCTCTACGAGCGGTTCTCTACATGCGCATACAGGCGTCTGGTCACTTGCGTCCACCAGAATCACGAGCGCACCTATGAGTCGCTGGGGCTGCAGTCACCCGACTCTACACAGACGCTTGACACGAGCCCCGAAGCAGAACGCAATCTCCGACTCGCTGGTGGTCGACGCCATGTCCTTACGCTTCGGGATTCGACTTGGCTACTGACTCGTCAGTTCCTCCTGCCAGCACTCACACCGTGGTATCTGGGGGGACGTCTTAGGTCAGCGATCCGCTCCTTTGCGGGCGTAGGGTGAGCCCCGCCGTGCGGAGAAGACGATCGGTCGCGCGGTGACACCTGAGGGCGTCGTGTCCGTGGAGAACGAGATCCCTTCTCCGTCCCACATCGGAATGCGCTTCGGAGCACTCGCCCTAGGTACATGGTTAGCGTTCACCGTCGTTGTCAGCGGGGAGATTCCGAACTCCGAAGAAGCCTGGACTCTATTCCTGCTCGTTGTGTCCCTCGGGCTACCCCTCTGGTGTTGCTTCCACCAGCCAAGGCGCCATCCGTCGGCCGGTCTCGATTTATTCCAGTCCGGAACTGTTCTCGCGTGCATGTTCTACGTTTACTATCTGGCCCCGGCCGTCCACGTATGGCGCGACCTAGCGTACCACTCGGACTGGATGGACCCTACGTGGCCAGCAGCGCGGTTGTATCAGTTTACACTTTTCGTGTGCCTCTTAGGTCTCGTGGCCTTCAAAGCGGGCTATCAGCGCGGCCCTCGCTTGCCCAAGGACTACGTTCGCCGTGAGCCTCGGGATGGCACCTGGCCCGCCTCAGCAACCGCGCTTGCTACTGCAATGTTGCTGATTGGACTTCCATTCAGGCTTCATCATGTCTCGGCATTCGGAGGTTTCACGCCGAACCTCCTCCTCTATCTATCGCCCAGCTATTTAACGGAATCCGGGGTGAAGATCGGCGGCGTCCCAACGTTTTTCGAAACCTTCTTTAACTGGGGAGCATTACTTCTTGTCTTGCGAGCGATCGTAACTAACAGGCAGAGGGTCTTGTCCCTCGTAGTTTGGGGCGTAGCGTTTGCCTTCGCCTATCTGTTGAGCGGAAAGCGCAGTGCGATCCTCCCATTCTTCCTATATCCTGTCACCTGGCTTCATTATCTCAAACGGCGCATCAGCATCAAACGTGGGCTTTTGTATCTAACGGCGGCCTTCACCCTTGTTACGTTCCTGCTTTTCATGCGTACCATAGGTCCACTTCTCGTAACGAGTGGCTTCTCTCTCAGCGCGGTACCCAAGAGTATCGCGTTGGAGCCGGCGCGATTCTACATTAACTCACCCGAACTCAATGTCTTCGACATGACGATGCTCGCCGTGCAGGATCGGCACTCGCTCTTGCACGAGCTCGGCGGCCCGTTCTGGGGCGGACTGCAATACAATCTCGCGCCAGGCGTTTATGTCATTCCGCGCTTCCTTTGGCCCAGTAAGCCTTCGTTCAGAGATGTCGGCCAGGTGTTCTTTCAACACGCGGTGGATGTGAGGGGCCAGGAAGACGTCGGGTTCGCAGTAGGAATTGTCGGTGGACTCTACGTCTTCGGCGGTCTAGCTGGTGTGCTCGTCGGCATGGTGCTCATTGGCGTGCTGTTTCGGTCGATGTACGAATGGCTTGAGCCTTGGAGTGGAGGTCCCCGGCAGGTTTTCATCTATGGAATTGCTCTCTGGATGGGATTCCTATTTCTCCGCTTTGGCAATCTCGGGTCGACGCTAATGTATTTCTCACAGTTCGAACTGCCAGGTATTGTTGCTGCGCTGCTCGTGTTGCCCCCGGGCAAACGGCCTACTTCTTTGGATGGCACCGTTTCCAAGTCCTGACTACTGGCCCAACAATGCGACCTCCGCCATACCTGTCGCATAGCAGTCATTGTTCGTCCACAGGCTATCGCCGCGGGTTCCAGGACGAAGAACACTAGATGCGCATCTTAGTGATTCATAATCGCGAGCGAAAGACCGGCGGTGAGTCCGTCGCGTTTGATCGGGAGTGCGAGACACTACGGCGCCTCGGACACGAGCTTCTCACTCTACAGAAGAGCAATCGCGACTTTGAGCTCGCGCCCCCCTGGAGGAAACTGTGGCTAACCGCTTTGAGCATCATCAATGTCCCGGCCTATCGTGCTCTTCGACGCGCCATACGACAGTTTAGGCCAAACGTGGCCATCGTTCATAATGCATTTCCGCTGTGGTCGATCACCTCATACATCGCCCTTCTTTGGGAGCGCATTCCTATTGTACATGTCGTCCACAACTTTCGCCTTCGGTGTCTCAATGGACTCTATTTCCGAGACGGGGCACCTTGTACGTTATGCCACGACGGTCGCTGGTGGAACGGCGTACGGTTTAAGTGCGTTCACGATAGTTGGGCGCGCTCGTTGATATATGGTTTGATCACACAAACGATATGGCCCTTGCGTATCCCTCATCGTGTGACAGCGTTTCGAGTGTTCAGCAAGTTTACCAGTGAGCGGCTCATCGAAATGGGGATTTCGCCCGAGCGCATCCATGTGATCCCGAATTTCAGTCCTCGTTTAGCCGAAGGGGGCCGACGAACCACCGAACCCACCTGGGTCTTTCTCGGACATCTCGGACACGCGAAGGGACCGCAAATCGCCGTGGACGCCATGGCCCAGGGCGCGCCAGGGAAGCTCATCGTCATCGGGGACGGGCCTTTGGCAGCCGACCTGAAGCGGCGGGTAGTGAACGAGGGACTTGCTGTGGAATTCCTAGGCGTTCAAGACGGGCGGGAGCGCTTCAACGTTCTGGGCCAAGCATGGGCGCTCATTTTCCCGTCTCTGTGCTTCGAGAATGGACCGCTCGCAATCCTCGAAGCCTTCGCACTCGGTGTGCCCGTTGTGGCTTCCCGGATTGGAAGCATACCCGAGTACGTTACGGATGGGGTGTCTGGCCGCCTTTTTCAACCCGGAGACGCCATCGACCTCGCCCGGGTCCTGAGCGAGCTCGGCAACGACTTCGCAAAGGTAAAAGAGCTCTCTGTCGGCGCCCACAACGCACGCGCGGGGCGCTTCGCTGAAGCGAACGTTGGTCGTCAGTTGGTTGCTTTGCTGCAGGAGGCAGGGTCGCCTTCATCGGCGCAGAAGGATGTGTGATCTGCTCTGGCATGTTGCCAGTCTCGGTGGAACCACGCGAGTGGCTAGTCCGGTTCGGACGAGAACCACGGACCATATTTGAGCGCTAGTCGCCCCTACTTGCTGGAAGCTGCAAGAGCACGGTATGGTGCGTTGCTCGGTTTTGCGGATCCGGTCCTTGCCACCGCGTGGTGCGGTCCCTCCCGGCTGAAGCAAGTCGCTTTCCGAAGCTATTGTCGTCTATTTGGATATCCAGAACTCGCTGCACACCGACGATACTCGCTAATCCGCGAGGCTCTCAAGAGTCGCGAATGTTCGTGTGTCGTAGACGTCGGGACTCGTAACGGGCTTTATACCCTCGCAGATGCGCTTGCGCGGCCGACGACCACGTACGTCGGAGTGGACATCTCGGCCCCACATCTCCGGCGCCTTAGTGCCGCGGCTAAGGGATTCAGCCTGCACGTTTACCCGCTGCGCGGACGTGCTGAGGCTCTCCCCCTCCCTGACGAATGCGCAGATGGAGTGCTAACAATTGAGGTACTGCAGTTTGTGAACGATGACCGACAAGCAGTGAATGAGATCGGGAGGGTTCTGTGTCGCGGCGGATTGTGGTGGTGCGAACAGGAGCTTGAGAGCGCTGGGCGTATGACCGGCGAGCCCCGGGACCGGACGCTGCTGAAGCACCGACGGGGTCACTCTAGCGAGGGTCTACAAGCGCTCGCAAATGCAGCCGGCCTCAGACTCGTGACGACTCGTCCAGTGGACGGAGCGATAGGTCGGTGGTGGGAAGGACTCGAGTCACGGATTCGGGAACACAGCAGGACGTTGCACTTGGTCACATTCCCAATACTCCGACTCCTCGCCGCTGCCACTGCCAACCGATGGACGGAGCGATCTCCAGCCACAGTGCTCTACTGTTTCGAGAGAACGCGCTAGAGGCCATCGGTCCCATTGAGCAATTGCTTAGGCAGACACGGCTGCCTCAATCGCGCGCGCGATGCCGCGAGCTTGGCCCTGAAGAGTCAATGTTCGCTCGGCATAAGTGCGATTCCTTTGACCCGCCTTTTCGAGCTGCGCCCGATCGGTCAGGAGCGCTCCAGCCAAGGTGGCGAGTTCGCGGCAAGCAGAGGACGGGCACCACCATACGCCGCCAGCCTCTTCAAGGTACTCAACCTCCGGCCCGTGCCATGGGCCGGCAGCATCAGTTCGACTGGCGATCACCGGCAAGCCGGCAAACATCGCGTCAACAGCCGACAAACCCAGAGACCCGGCGGATATCAGTGCGTTGGCCGCCACGAGCACGGGCATTACGCTCGCCGGGTCAGTCAGTGCTCCCCACCATCGTATGCGCGCTCCCTCAGGGCCAGCCGCCCATGCGGCGACGATATTGCGGTCTGGACCGTCGCCAATTACGTGGACTAATCCACCAGGCCCCACGGCAGTGAGGGCGGCTTCGATCGTTGCTCCGACTCGCTTCTCTGGAACGAGCCGCGCCAACACGACCAGCTGTGGATCCTGACGTGCTTCCAGCCGTTCCCTCATGCCGTCCCGACCACCATTTCGCGCGATTTCGCTTAGCGCCGCGTGCAGTCGCGGAGAGTCGACAGTGTTCGGAGCCTCGAACACGGGGAGACCGTTAGGCACCAACTTCTCCAACAGGACTTTGCCCGCTCGCGAATATGTGACAAATGCATGTCCCGTGCTGGCCAGGTGCCGAAGTCCGCCTCGGCGAATTGCCTCTCCAATTCCTACAAGCCGCCGCCGCGGCACCGCATGCCCCCACCACACCAAGCGAGTTCCTAGTCGAGCGGTTTTCGTACGCAACACGTG
>WNGI01005834.1_pt1 | contig 11158 bp, 10 predicted proteins | sample 5400621 | NCBI WGS metagenome assembly WNGI01 (sample SAMN13153374, study PRJNA577476) | soil metagenome | isolation source: 20 cm soil or saprolite under Garry oak tree replicate 1 | place: USA:California | collected 2016-06-15
CTTCGCACGTTTGCCGACGTGATACGCGAAATTGGCAAGAAGCTGGAGTCGCAGAGGACAGCGAGTACCGAGAATGCGACCAACCCGTTCCAGTACTGCGGTTGTACGGAAACCGGGAACGTCCAATCTTGCAAGAATAGAACAACACCCGCGAGGGCTGATAGAAACGCCGTCAGCAGGTAGAGGCGTAAGGAGTCTCGTGATTCGATAACCCGCTCGCCCATGTCGCCTCAAAAAAAGAAACCGGGGGGACCCAAGTGCCCGCTAGAGTCCAACCATGCCATCTGCGAAAAACAACTTCGCCACTGCCGTGAACAGCACCGCGAGCAGTTGCAACATCGAGCGTCACCCCCTTAATGGGTCCAGCGAGTGTTACAGCCTCGCCTTAGGAGTGGCACGCCTCTCTATAGCGTGCCCGACGCTCCGCTCGTCTACTGTTCGCTACGCTCCGCTCTAGCTAGCGGTGACCAGGGGCCCCCTGTTGGAATTGTCGATCATCAGTGCTACGCCACCTTCCGCGACTGCAACGCACGCCGCATCGCCTCGATAACCACCCCCATGCCGTCCACCTTGTTGACGATCGCCCGCACGCCCAACCGCCGCAGATCATTCTCGGCCGCCGCCGGCATGCCGCCCGTCACGATCATCACCGGCGCCGTCAGCCGCTTGGACGTGTCCTGCAACCGCTCCACCACCTGCACCGCGTTGAGATCGGGCAACGCATAATCGAGCACCACCAGGTCGGGACCCACACGACCGATCTCGAGCAACCCGTCCACGCCCGTCGTGGTCTGGACCACTTCCACATCCGGCGCTTCCCGCTCGATCGTCCGCACCAGCGCCTTGAGATATCCGGGATCATCTTCGACCAGCACCACGATCGGCCGCTCGCGCGCGCTCGCCAATTCGTTCGGCACCGCCATGCTATGCGCCCGCAGAAACTCGGCGAGATCCGCCGACGCCACACGGCGCCGCCCCGTCGGCGTGCGATGACCCTTGAGATGGCCCTGATCGATCCAGCTCGCAACCGTCGCAGGCGTCACCTGCAGCACGCGCGCAACACGCTGCGTTCCCCAATAGCGCTTGGTTCTAGTAGGAGCCACGAAACCCGAAATACGCCTAAAACGAGAAGTTCGCTAGTAGGGACTAACCCGTAAGGATGGGACCTAGCCGGACAGAACCGCGAACGTAGAAGGCGCTAAGGCACCAAGACGCCTAAGTGGTTAACAGAAAGCTAGTTAGCGCCTGGCGTCGACCCAGCGATTGGTGGCGTCGAGCACGGCCAACACGGCGCTGCGCTCAGGGGACTCACGGATCTCGCACGTTCCGGTGAGCAATTGGGCCTCACGGCCACCCAACCCATGGACAGCGACCAGCACGAATTTGCGATCGAAGGCCTCGATGATTTGCGCCCCCTCGAGCGCGACCGAGTTGTCAGGCAGCAGGTCGTCCAGGCACGTCGCCGTCGCGCGCGCCGCGGCCTCCACCCGGTTGCGCGTCGTGTCGGTCCCCACCTCCTCGGCCTGCGCTTCTTTCTCACCGAACGCGAGCTTCACGCGCACCTGCACGCGCTGCGGCCGCTCCGACGGGCGCACCTCGAGATTCTTGAACACGACGACGCGCCGCTTGGCGCGCTCCGAGACCGCTTCTTCCTGCAACGCCTCGATCGGCCGCACGTCCGCGGTCTGCGCGACACTGATCTTGCGGTGATCGATTTTGAACCCGAGCTGCGCCATCAGCGCCGACTCGATGTTGCGCACCACCTGCTTGGGCGCGATGTCGCTCTTGGTCAGGACGTGCACCTCGCTCACCTCGCCCAGCGGCGTTACGACCACGCGCGCCGACAGCACACCCGTCAGGCCCGTGATCAGATTCTCGACCCGCTTCATGCCCCACGGGTCGGTCTGTCCGGTACCGAGCGGCAAAGGCTCCTGGGCGGTCACGTCGTTTTCTCCCCCTCCCCACCGGTGGCAACCTGATTGCGTCCCGCAGCCTTCGCACGATACAACGCACGGTCCGCGGCGACCAGCACGTCCTCATCCTTGCGCTCCGGCCGGTACTCGGCGACCCCAATGCTCGCCGTTACGAGCCCTTCCGGATAGCCCATCCCCACCCCGACCTGCTGCACCGCGGCGCGCACCTTCTCACCCACGCCCAGCGCCCCCTCTTCGCCCGTCCCCACCAATACCACAACGAACTCGTCTCCGCCATAGCGGCCCGCCACGTCGGTGGAGCGGATGTGGGCGGTGCACTGGCGCGCCGTCTCGCGCAGCACCACGTTCCCGGCCTCGTGCCCGAACCGGTCGTTCACCTGCTTGAAGTTGTCGAGGTCCAAAAAGAGTACCGCAAAGTGGTCCCCGGACCGGTGACACCGGGCAACCTCGTTGGCGAGCCGGTCGCGCAGCACGCGGAATGACGCCAATCCCGTGAGCGCATCCACCGCCGCCTGCTGCTGCGCCAGCGACGCCTGACGCTCGAGATAGCGGGGGCAGGACTTGAGCGTCGTCCGCCCCTGCGCCGCCGCGACCGCGAATTCGTGGCACGTCGTATACCCGCACGCACCCGAATCCCATGGCCGGCCGTTGGGCGCCAGCCCAATCTGGTCGAGGATCTCTTCCACCGCCTCGACGCTCGGCCCGGTGCCGTTCACCTCGATGTCGAAGGCCGCGCCGATCTGGATCGTGACGCCCGCGGCGAGCACCGGCGCGGTCGCGCGCGGCGGCTCCGTCGCACCGACGATCTCGCGCCGGCGGAACAGCTCCTCCTTGGGGCCGAGCAACGGATGGTCGAGACAGCCCTCGCACGGCAGGATGTCCACGAAGCCGAGGTCGATGCGGTCGACCGCAACGGCGCGCGCGATCCCCTCCAGCGCGCCGAGCCCGCGAACCTTGCGGAAGCGCCGGCTCGACTGCCGCTCTTCCTTTAATAAGTCGAACGGCAGGCCGCCGGCGGTGCTCCAGTAACGGCGCCGCTCCTCCGGAATGCGGCTGTAAAAGAGCGGCTGGTCCTGCACCCGTATCCCGCGCTTCTTGAAGATCCCCTCCAGCTCCGCGAGGGTGATCGCGGCGTCGACGTCGCCGCCCCCCTCGGTCAGGCACACGCCGGTATAGACGATCGGCGTGTCATCGCCGTACAGCGCCTTGAGATAGCGCGCTTCGGCCTCGATCGGCGTGGCGACCGGCGCGAGATAGGGAATCAGCTCGGGATACTGGTTCTTGATCGTCTCGACGATGACGGGGCACGTACTCCGGATGATAGTTCCCCCCGTCCCCCATCCCTCCTCCCCCCACAAGTCCAGGTATTCCTTTGCCACCAGCTCGTCGCCCAGGACGCCGCGGTGCACGGTGCCGAACCCTGTGGCGTAGCATGCGTTTACGACTTGTTCCGGGGTCGCGGGATAGAACCAGGCGGCCGACTCGACCGACAGAATGAGCACCGCTTTGCGGCTGAGCGCGAATTCGAGCGCCCGGGTGGCGTCGCCGACGGCGATGATGGCTTCGTGGGGACAGGCGGGCACACACAGGCCCACGCGAGTGCAGGCCTCGTCGACAATCCAGACCTTCTGATCTTCGACCGCTACCGCATCGGAGGGGCAGACGCGCACGCACGCCAGGCACGCGACGCACAGCTCCGGATCGATTCTAAAATCCACACGAACTCCGGCCGGGCGCTAGAGTCTCTTGTGATCAGGGCGAGCTAAGATAGCTGGAATTCCTTGAGTTTGCGATAGAGCGTCCGCTCGCCGATCCCGAGGATCTCGGCGGCTTTGCGGCGATTGCCGTGGGTCTCGCGCAGCGCCGCGTCGATCGCGGCGCGTTCGACATCGGACATCGTCATGCCCGGTTTGTAAATGACTGGGCCTAGGGCCTCGGGGCTGGGGTCGAGCGGATCGATTTGAGAACCTCCACCAACCTCGATAACCTCCACCCGCTCCGAAGGCCTTTCTTCGATCCGCTGACGCAAGTCCTGGAGCTGCATCTTCAGGTCAACCAATGTCCGGAAGATGAACTCCAACTCCTGACTCCCAGCTCCTGACTCCGGACGGACAGGCGCCGGAATGCGGACGGGAAGAGACCGGGTCCGCTCCCGGATGTCTGGAGGGATATCGGACGCGCGAATCTCCCCTTCCGGCGCGAGCACCACCATCGACTCGATGAGATTCTTGAGCTGGCGCACGTTGCCGGGCCAGTCCGCGTCCACGAGGATCTGCAGCGCCTCGGGCGTGATGCCGCGGAAGTTGCGGTCGTGCGTCCTGGCGAACTCGGCGATGAAGGTTCGCACCAGCAGCGGAATGTCGCTGCGCCGCTCGCGCAGCGGCGGGAGATACACGGAGAGCACGTTGAGACGGTAGAACAGATCGTCCCGGAAGCGCCCCAGCTCGACCGATTCCTTGAGGGATTTGTTCGTCGCCGCGGTGACGCGCACGTCGACGTGAATCGGCTGCGTCCCGCCGACGCGGAAGAAGCTGCGATCCTCGAGCACGCGCAGCAGCTTCACCTGGGTCGAGGCCGGCATTTCGCCGACTTCGTCCAGCAGGATCGTGCCGCCGTTCGCCAGCTCGAACCTCCCCAGGCGTCGCTCGGCGGCGCCGGTGAAGGAGCCCTTCTCGTGACCGAACAGCTCACTTTCCAGCAGTGTCTCGGGCAGCGCGGCGCAGTTCACGGCGATGAACGCCTTGCCGCGTCGCGGCGAGAGATCGTGCATCGCCCGCGCCACCAGCTCCTTGCCGGTCCCCGACTCGCCCTCGATCAACACGGTCGACGTAACCGGCGCCATCTGCTCGATCTTCACCAGCACTTCCTGAATCGGCGCCGACTCGCCGAGGATGCCGGTGCGCTGCTGCAGGCGGCGGCGCTCGATCAGGCGCCGGACGGTGGCCGTGACCTCCGCCGGGTCGGCGGGCTTCACGAGCCAGCCCGTGAGGCCGAGCTGTTGGGCGATCTTGTCGGGATTTTCGTCCGTGGCCTCGACCAGGCCGAGCGTGGACACCGCATGCTCGCGCGCCGCTGCCAGCAGGCGCTGCGCCGTCGATTCGTGCAGGCCGCCGGTCACGATGATGGCGTCCGGCGGCGGTTGCCGGCCGCGTACGGCCTGGCGCACGTCGTCGAGCGAGGAGACCATCGCCGTGTCGAACGCCGCCTGCTCGAGCGCGGCGTTGACGCGGACCGCTTGCTCGAGGTCGTCGGTGGTGATGAGGACGCGGTCAGCCATGGACGTGCGTGGTGCGTGGTGCGTCGTGCGTGGTGTTCGTACCTGAGATCAAATCCACGGCGTGATCCAAGAATTGGTCGAGCACCGCGAGTCCTTCTCTCACACCGTTCGTTGACCCCGGGAGATTCACGATAAGCGTCTTGCCACGCGTCCCGGCGCGGCCGCGGGACAGCCAGGCACGCGGGAAGCTGGGGCCTGAGGCGGCTCGCAAAGCTTCGGCGATACCTTGGGCTTCGCGCTCGAGCACCGCCCCGGTCGCTTCGGGCGTCACGTCGCGCTCCGTCAGGCCGGTTCCCCCGGTCGTGAGGACGACGTCGACTTCTCCCGAATCCGCCCAGCGCACCAGCTTGCCGGCGATCCGGTCGGTCTCGTCCGAGACGACGCTGCGCACCACGACCTCGTAGCCGCGCGTCGCCGCCCAGTCGAGGATGGCGTCACCGGAGGTGTCGGCACGCTGGCCCACCGCGCCGAGATCGGAAATCGTCAGGATTGCGACTCTCATTTCTTGGTTCTGTGCGGCACGAACGGCAGCTTGACGACCTCGGCCGCACCCTTCCTCCCCCGAACATCGATCTCGATCTTCGTCCCCGGCTTCGCGCGGTCCGCGGGCAAATACGTCGTTCCAATTGCCGCGTGTGCAGTCGGCGTGACGGTGCCGCTGCGCACGATATCCACTTGTGTCCCGTCGAGGAACACGGGATACCCGTGACGCGCCACGGTCTTCGGCTCGCTCATCTTGAATCCCACCAGCCGCCGCTTCACGCCCTCGAGCTTCTGCTTCTTCAGCTTGTCGAGCCCGGTGAACGGCGCGCCCTTGTCGAGCTTCACGATGAACGCGAGCCCCGCTTCGTACGGCGTGGTTGTGTCGTCGATGTCGTTGCCATAGAGGGGAAGGCCCGCCTCGAGGCGCAGCGTGTCGCGCGCGCCCAGTCCCACCGGCGCGGCGCGTCCCGCACCGACGAGTGCGTGCCACAGCGTCTCGGCATCTGCCGCGCGGCAGTACAGCTCGAAGCCGTCTTCGCCGGTATAGCCGGTGCGCGAGACGAAGCATTGCACGCCCGCGACCTTGCCCTGCGCGAAGTGGTAGTAGGGGATCATCCCGACGCCGAGGTTCGTCAGCTGGCCGATCAACGCCTCGGCCTTGGGCCCCTGCACGGCGAGCAGCGCCGTCTCGTCGGAGATGTCGCGCAGCCGCACGTTCGCGCCCGCCTTCTGCGCGACGATGGTGTCCCAATCCTTCCGGATGTTGGATGCGTTCACGACCATCATCAGCTTGTCTTCGAAGCGATACACCAGACAATCATCGACGAACGTCCCCTCATTGGTCAGAATGCCGGAGTATTGAGCCTGACCCGGCTTGAGCGCGCCGACGTCGTTGCACGTGACCCGTTGCACGAACGCATTGCGGTCGGGACCCGTGATCTCGAACTCGCCCATGTGCGAGACATCGAAAACTCCCACGCCCTCCCGCACCGCCTTATGCTCGGCAGAGATCCCCTCGGGATAACTGACCGGCATTTCGAAACCGGCGAACGGCACCATCTTGGCGCCGAGGGCGACGTGGACGTCGTGGAGCGGTGTGCGCTTGAGCGCTTCGGTCGTCGTCATGGGTTAATCGGGAGGCTATAGGTGGTAGATACCGTGCGTATGGCCAGCGCGCAGTCCGTCGTTACGGTGAACTGCGCCCCGCCCGTGTGAACCGCCTGGAACCGAGTGGCGGCTCCACCGACTGTGCGCGTGATATCGACCAGCCGCACGAGAGCCGTATCATAGACCCACACCAAGCTCTCCCAGGTGACGCCAGCCGGACACGGCGCACCAGAATTGCCGAAACTGTCCCAGTAGGCCACGTCGTACGTAGCGGTATCACCCACGTGGATCGCAGTCGGAAACTGGGTTACGCCGGGCGTGAGGACGATCGAGGCCGCCAGTGCCGGCAAGGCGGTGAAGTATGCGGTGTCCATGGTCAAGGGTGCCGCGGTCTGCGGATCGAGGTACTGGGCCACGACACCGTGAGTAGCGCCGGTGATGGTCCCCAGCGTGAATACATTGCTGGTGATCCCGTTGGCTCCAGTCTGCGTGACAAGGACGTTTAGAGAACCGCGGTCGATGACTGACCAATTGATCACATATCCGACGAGCGGCGCACCGGAGTTTGTGTCGGTCAGTTGCACTCGCAACGGCGCCGGCAAGGTTCGCCCAACGGTGTCGGTCTGTGACGCCCCGCTGATGAACGATAGGGACGGCTGAGGCTCCGGCTGCGGCTCGCTACCGCTACCGCCGCATGCCACGAGCGCGACGCAACCGATAAGATTGCCAGTGAGCATCCGAATCATTTCCGTCGTCATGAGCCCATCAAGGTTGCGAGCAGTGCCTTCTGGACGTGCAGCCGGTTCTCCGCCTCGTCCCAGACGCGCGACTGCGGCCCGTCGATGACGTCAGCCGCTACCTCCTCGCCGCGATGCGCCGGCAGGCAGTGCAGGAAGATCGCTTTCGGATCCGCCAGCTTCATCAATTCCGAATCGACCGTGTAGCCCTTGAACGCGTTGCGCCGCGCCTCGGCCTCGCCTTCCTGCCCCATCGAGGCCCAGACGTCGGTGTTGATCACGTGCGCGTCTGCGACCGCTTCCTCCGGCACTTCGGTGACCATCACGCAACCGTTTTTCTTCGCGGCCTCGTACTTGGCCATGTTGGGCTCGAACCCCTCGGGACACGCGAGCCGCAGCTCGAAGCCGAGTACCGCGGCCGCCTCGAGCCAGGCGTTGGCCATGTTGTTGCCGTCGCCGACCCAGGCGATCCGCTTCCCCTCCCAGCCGCCGAGGTGCTCTTTGACGGTGAACAGGTCGGCGAGAACCTGGCAGGGGTGGGTCAGATCGGTCAGGCCGTTGATCACCGGGATCGTGGCGAAGCGCGCCAGCTCCTCGACCTCGGCGTGGTCGTAGGTGCGGATCATGATGCCGTCGACGTAGCGGGACAGCACGCGGGCGGTATCGGGGATCGGCTCGCCGCGGCCGATCTGGATGTCCTTGCTGGAGAGGAACAGCGCCTGGCCGCCGAGCTGGTAGGCGCCGACCTCGAACGAGACGCGTGTGCGCGTGGAGGACTTGGCGAAGATCATCGCCAGCGTCTTGCCGGAAAGGGGGGTCTCCCGGTAGGCGCGGGCTTTCATGCGCTTGGCGAGGTCGAAGAGCTGTTCGATCTCCTTGCGGCTGAAATCGGTGATTTGGAGAAAGTCGCGCTTCGCCATGGGCTCCCGAGTCGGTCAAAATGACAGGTAAGTGTGACGGATTTTACCCGGGAGCGGCCGCTGAAACAAGACTGACTACTACTGCACGGTAACCGCCGACGAATCCACCAAATTATCGAAGCGTGCGAAAACGAATGTCGACCCGGCCCGTACTCCGCCGATCTGGACCCCGTCGGGCCACATGCCGCTGCATCCGGGGTCAACGCCTAGGACCACAACCACGGTCGTATCGGCGGATGTGAAGGTCGCAGGGCGACGGAGTTGGTGGTCAGTGGCATCGAAGAGCGTCACGGCAAGCACACCCGTCCTACCGAGAACGAGCGGAAAGAGCCGCTCGGCTAGCTGGAGGCTCACCGGCGTCTGCTCTGTCACCGTCACGGCCGCGTGGTCGCTCGCGGCGCCATTAACGGCCTCGACATCTACGCGGGCTGTTCCGAAGTGAACGGCGGTCGCTGTTGCTCCGGTGCCGAAACGCACTACGCATCCGTTGTCGGAGTGCCAGGTGACGCAGTTATCAGGGACGGTGCTGTCACAGCCGCTGATGTTCAGCGGAATGTCCCAAGTCCGGCCTTCAGCAACGGTGTAAGAGTCCGCGGGAATGTCAACGGAAACTAAGAACGCGGCCAGGATTTCACTACAACCGGTGAGGACAACGGCCATAACGATGACGGTGCCGAGCGATCGCATTGGTCCCCCTTGGTGGTCCCCAAGGTGGACCTCGGTACAGCCAGCGTCAAGCTCCGATGACTCGAGGAGTCATAACTCGCTACAGAATGTATCTCCGCAGGTCCTCGTCCTCCACGATGCGCAGCAGCCGCTCTCGTACGGCCGGGCCGTCGAATACGATGTGCTTGATCGGATAGTCGGGCAGCTCGAACATCACATCTTCGAGCAGCGTGGTCATAACGGTGTGGAGACGCCTGGCGCCGATATTTTCCATCCGCTCGTTCACCTTGGCGGCGATACGGGCAATCTCCTTGACCCCGTCGGGACGAAATTCGAGCGTCGCGCCGTCGGCGGCGCACAACGCGGCATACTGTTTGGTCAGCGCGTTCTCCGGCTCAGTCATGATCCGGACGAAGTCCTCTTCGGTCAGTGACGACAGCTCCACGCGAATCGGGAACCGGCCCTGCAGCTCGGGAATCAGATCGCTCGGCTTGGCGATGTGGAAGGCACCGGCCGCAATGAAGAGGATGTGATCGGTGCGCACGTAGCCGTAGCGCGTCTGCACGGTCGAGCCCTCGACGATCGGCAGCAGATCGCGTTGCACGCCTTCGCGCGACACGTCGGGCCCCGTGCTCTGGCCCCGCTGCCCGGTGATCTTGTCGATCTCGTCGATGAAGATGACGCCGTGGTTCTCGACCCGATCGAGCGCTTCGTTCACCACGTCGTCCATGTCGACGAGCTTTTTCAGCTCTTCGTCGATCAGGATGCGGCGCGCCTCGTGCAGGTGTACGGTGCGGCGCTTCTTCTTCTTGGGAATCAGCTCCTGCAGCGCTTCGCCGAAGTTGATGTCCGGCCCTTCCATCCCCTGGGGCGGCTGCATCATCTCCAGCAACGGGAAGCTCTGCTGCTGGACTTCGATCTCGACGTCGCGCTCCTCGAGCTGACCGTCCTTGAGCTGCTGGCGCAGCTTCTCGCGCGTACGGCGGCGCCGCTCGCTGGCTTCGGTCTCCGCCTCGGGGATCTTGGGTTGCACGTCACCCTTGGACGACACCACGAAGAGTGGGCGTTGCCCGGCTCCCGACTCCTGACTCCCAGCTCCTGCCGTTGTAGGCGCGGGGGGCGGCGAGGGAAGCGGCGGCAACAGCAAATCGAGCAGCCGTTCTTCAGCGCGCTGTTCCGCGGTTGGATAGACGTCATCTTCCCGTTCCGACCGCACCATGTTGATGGAGACGTCCACCAGCTCGCGCACCATCGACTCGACGTCGCGCCCGACGTATCCCACTTCGGTGAACTTCGATGCCTCGACCTTGAGGAACGGCGCCCCCGCGAGGCGCGCCAGGCGGCGTGCGATCTCCGTTTTGCCCACGCCGGTCGGGCCGATCATGATGATGTTGTTCGGCATGATCTCGTCGCGGATCTCTTCGGGCGCCTGGGACCGCCGCCAGCGGTTGCGCACCGCGATCGCGACCGCCTTTTTCGCCGCGTCCTGGCCGACGATGTAACGGTCCAGCTCGGCCACGATTTTCTTGGGCGGCATTTCCTCGAGCCAGGGAAGCGTCTCCTCAGCCGCCGCCGGAACATCGGTGGAAGATGGCGGAGGTGATGGTTGTGAAGGTGAAACCGGTGCCTTTGGCATCGCTATAACTCGAGTACGGTGATGTTCGCGTTGGTGTAGACGCAGATGTCGGCCGCAATTTCCAGCGCCCGCTTCACGATTTCCGCGGGATCCAGCTTCGTAGACGCGAGCAGCGCGCGTGCCGCGGCCAGGGCGAACGAGCCCCCCGAGCCGATCGCGAGCACGCCGTCGTCCGGCTCGATCAGCTCGCCGGAGCCGCTGATCACGAAGCCGTGCTCCTTGTCCGCCACGACGAGTAGCGCTTCGAGACGCCGCAGCACCCGGTCCGAGCGCCAGTCTTTCGCCAACTCGACCGCGGCGCGGGGCAGGTTCGTGGGGTAGCGCTCCAGCTTCTCCTCGAACTTCTCGAACAACGTAAACGCGTCGGCGGCCGCGCCGGCGAAGCCGGCGAGAATCTT
>WNGI01011105.1_pt1 | contig 11158 bp, 12 predicted proteins | sample 5400621 | NCBI WGS metagenome assembly WNGI01 (sample SAMN13153374, study PRJNA577476) | soil metagenome | isolation source: 20 cm soil or saprolite under Garry oak tree replicate 1 | place: USA:California | collected 2016-06-15
CACGAATTTTCTCGGCCTCGAGCTTCTCTTCTTCCACGATGCGGCGAACTGCTGGCGAAAGCGTTGTAGTCCCGATGTCTCGGGATGACTCCGGCCCGCCGCGGTGGACGCCTGCGGCTACAGGTTCCTTTTTTTCTGTCGGCTTTTTCGATGGCTCAGCTTCTTTCTTTTGCTCCGGCGCTTTCTTTGACGGCGCTTCTTTCTTTTGCTCGGGCGGCTGCTTTGAATCATCAATTGTCGCAACGACTTCGCCGATCTTCACCTCCTGCCCTTCGGGCACTTTCGTTTCGAGGGTGCCGGCTTTTTCGGCGACGATTTCTGTGGAAACCTTGTCGGTCTCGAGCGTGAAGAGCGGTTCGCCTTCGTTGACGAAATCTCCGGATTTTTTATGCCAAGCAGAGACGACACCGCTGGTAATCGATTCACCTACTGCGGGAATTTTGACTTCGATCGCCATGCACGAGAATTATCCGCGTCTGCGGGACTAATCGAGCGTCGCGGGTGAGAGACGTTTCGTCAACAATACGCTAGGCGCGCTCGGTTGTTGGATGGAATCGATGGGATTCAACGAGATATGACGAACCTGAAACAATCAATCGAACCGCGGTGCATTTTCGTGCTCGCCGACACGCATAACCGTTTGCCGCAGGCACTGAGCAAAATGGCTAAGAGCGCCGATGAAATCTGGCACCTGGGCGATGTTTGCGCTGAGAGCATTCTCGACGAGGTGCGCGCGATCGGCCCGCGTGTGACCGTTGTTCGAGGAAATTGTGACAGCAATCCGAATTGGCCGCTCGTTGTCGATCTCGTGCGTGGCGGATTGAAGTTGCGCTTGCAACACATACCGCCTGATCATTCGCCGGATGATGTCGACGTCGTGTTACATGGACACACGCATGTGCCGCGACACGAGAGACGTGGAAAGGTCTTATTTCTAAATCCAGGTTGCGTGACGCGCGCCAACCAAGGCGCACCTCCAAGCGTAGCATGGCTTGAAATCGAAGATGGAAAATTGAACTGGAGGCTCGTGCAGCTCCGCTGATGCGATTCATCAGCGAATTGCGAGTCGTAACCCTGCTGCCTGCTGGTTAAGTCCGCAGCCAAGAACAATTGCCTGGCGCGCTTGCGGTATTTCCGTGCGCGCATGCGGAAGCCGCAATGAAACGGCTGAGTCTGCGTGGAGCACAGGCGGAATCTCCCGTTGTTGCAAAGCCTGAGCTGCCAGGATGACCTGCCACAGTGCCGCAGCACCGATGCTTTCCCCTAGCGCTGGTTTACCTGTATAAACAAGGACATCCGGAAGAATTTCTTCCAGCGCCGCGTGTTCTGCTTGATCGACAAACGTTCCGTTCGCGCTCGATATCACAAGATCGATTTCGCTGTGTCCGAGATCTCTCAGAATTGTCTTCAAAATTTCCGCCGCTTGCGCGCGCTTTGTAAAAAATCCACCGGCGTGAGTGCGTTCGACTGTGATCGCCCCCTCTCGCGCGAACAGAATCGCCCCTGCTCCTTCACCGAGAATCATTCCTCTCCTTTGGTTGCAGAAGGGCTCAATTGGAGGCGCCGAGCGAAGCAAGCGCCACCGCCGATACGCGTCGCACAACAGCCAATCGACTTCTTCCGTCCCGACAACCACGCAATAATCGAGCCCGTCGTTGGCCATCATGTCTTCGGCCATTTTTATTGCCGCGACTCCAACCGCTCCGTCGCCCACCAATGTATAACTGGCGCCGGTAATGCCGAGAATCGCCGCAAGATGACTTGCCGACGCGTTGAAAACGGTTTCTGGAAACAAAAGCGGACTGGCCGACTGTGCGCCGGCCTCAAGGATATCGCGATAAAAACGTTTTGTGTAGATTACGCCGCCATTTGAGATCGCGAAGATGAGCGCAGTCCGTTCCGCGCTCTGCGAATCCAGCTTCACTCCTGCGTTATGCAACGCCTCCAAACCCGCTGCCGCAGCAAATCGCGAAATCACACTGGCCCGGCGAAGCCTTGAATGTGCGAACCCTGTCAGAGCAGATTCAGGTACACGGAAGGTCGTGTATCGCCGATCGCTGACTGATTCGGAGACCGTTGTGGCGGATGCTTCATGCCCCTGAAGCAGTCGTTTCCAAACTGAATCAATGCCGCTTCCGAGAGGGGTCACCCACCCCATTCCGGCAATCGCCAGACTCATGCTTCAACTGGTCCACCGTAGTCTTGGCGACGGTGGGACCTGCGCATCAGAATCGAAGCATTCGTACCGCCAAAGCCAAAAGAATTCGAAAGCGCTGTATGTAGAACAGCGGGGCGCGCCTCATTCGCTACAATATTTAGATCCAGATTGTCGTCTAAAGTCGCAAAATTGATATTGGGAGGAAGCAACTGATGCTGGAGCGCCAGCAAACAAACAATCGCTTCGATTGCGCCAGCGGCGCCTAGTGAATGCCCCATCATGCCTTTGGTCGAACTCACCGACACGCCATTGAACAATGAGCTGATCGCCTTGCCTTCGGCTGTATCATTAAAGACCGTAGCTGTTCCGTGCGCGTTGATGTAATCGACGTCACGCGCCGAAATTTCCGCGCTGTGGAGCGCTCGCTCCATCGCCTGTTGCGCTCCGATGCCGGAAGGATCCGGCTGTGTGATGTGATAATTATCTGTGGAAATGCCGTAGCCGATAATTTCTGCAAGGACTGGCGCACCTCGCTGTTGAGCGAGGTCGAGATTTTCCAATGCCAGAAGTGCAGCGCCTTCTCCCAGCACCATCCCTGTACGATTACGGTCGAACGGCCGGCATTTATCTGGCGTGGACGCTTGCAGTGAATCGAAGCCGACAAAAACCATTTCCGATAGTGCGTCATAACCTCCGGCCAGCACTCGCTTGTAGCGACCCGACCGTACACATTCGAACGCGTGACCAATGGCATTCGTGCCAGAAGCGCAAGCGTTCGCAATCACCTGGCACGGCGAAGAAATCCCAAAAGCCTCTTGAGCATCGATCACGGGCTTTTGCGCCGGATAATTTGCGATCCACGTGGGCGCGTGCCTCAGCTTCCCAGCTTGATGCACTGAGCGGTAGTAATCTTCACCGTATGACATGCCGCCACTCGTTGTCCCGATTACCGTCAGCTCCGGTTTGAATTGGGATTGTTGCGTTAGGAGTTCGTTTAGCGCTTGAATCATCATGTGCGAGGCACGATGCAGCCGCCGACGGGGACGCGGCGCGTCGTTCCGAGCCGCGAGCAGTCGCTCATCGGGGATTTGACCAGCGGTTTTGCACCGGCATTGCTCGACCGAAAAACGCCTTACCGGGCTCACGCAATCTCGCGAGTTGCGCAGCGAATCAAGCGTTTCCTTCAGGCCAAATCCCAGAGGGCTGACAACGCCTGCAGCCACAACTGCCACACGCGCAGTGACCTTTTTGCCGTTAACCCTGTTTGATTGAGCCATAGTTAAGCAGAATAATTGCTCCGCGATTTCCTATTGCTTTCTTACAATAAGCATCTTACAAATAAGCCCAAACGGAAACCAAAGCCCGGCAGTTGGTGGATTGTCAGTTGAGTTTATTCAGCGGCGATTTGAAATCCGATAAGCGGGAACAGTGACCTGGCTGCGTTTCCAGAATAAACTCAATGGGAACTAAACTATACGTAGGCAATCTTCCGTTCAGCACCACAGAGAACGAGCTGCAAGAACTTTTCTCACAGGCTGGCGCTGTGCAGGAAGTCACTCTCATGCAGGACAGATTCACCGGCAAGTCGCGTGGCTTTGCTTTCGTCACCATGGGTTCGGACGAGGACGCTCAAAACGCCGTTTCGAAACTCAATGGCCAGGCAATCGAAGGCCGGCCGCTGACAGTAAATGAAGCTCGCCCCCGAGAAGCGCGACCGCCCGGTGGTGGCGGCCGTGGGTACGGCGGCGGCGGCGGCGGCGGCGGCTATGGTCGCCGAGATCGCGGCCAGCGCAGAGATCAGTAAGATCGCCAGCATCCATTTCCGCAGACGCGGAAGAGAATTTGGGCAGGGCTGGATTCGAACCAGCGAAGGCGTAAAGCCAGCAGATTTACAGTCTGCCCCGTTTGGCCACTTCGGTACCTACCCATCTACCGGAACACTCGCCGCGGCGAGTCTGCGCAGGAGTCGTCATTTTCGATTGTTATTCGAAAAATTCAACGACTGCGTTTACCACGTATCGCTGCGCGTCGCGCGAAATCTCAGGATAAATCGGCAGCGCCAGCGTCTCGCGCGCGGCGTGCTCAGTCTCAGGAAAATCGCCTTTTTTGTAACCAAGATGGGCAAAGCACTTCTGCTCATGTAATCCGAGTGGATAATAGATCGCAGTCTCGATCTCGCGTTTGCTTAGATGCTCGTACAAGGCATCGCGCTTCGGTGTGCGGACAACGTATTGATGATAAACGTGGTGATTCGTCAGGCCGCAATCGCGATACGGTTCGGCAGGTAGAGTGATTCTTTCCGTCAATCCCGCGCGCGCGAATTCTGATCCGTAGAAATCCGCGGCTGCTCGCCGTGCAGCGGCCCACGTTTCCAAAAATGGGAGCTTAACGCCGAGAATTGCAGCCTGCATTTCATCGAGGCGAAAATTGCCTCCGACAACATGGTGAAAATAGCGCGGCTCCATTCCGTGATTTCTCAAAATCCGCAACTTGCTCGCCCGCGTCTCATCCTGACAAACGATCATGCCCGCATCACCAGCCGCTCCCAGATTCTTTGAAGGATAAAAGCTGAAGAACCCAACTTCGCCCATTGTTCCTGCTTTGGCGGCTCGGTCACCGAATGGAAATTCTGCGCCAATCGCCTGCGCCGCATCTTCGATTAGGTGAAGCTGGAAGTGTTCCGAAATTTCACGAAACGCGTCCATCTGGCAACACGCGCCAAACAAGTGAACTGGAATAATAGCCCGGATCTTCTCTCCAGTTTTCAATTTCCATGCGCCATCCGAGTCCAGCTGGCCGTTCTTCTCCAGCCACTCCTGAATCGCAGATGGACTGATGTTGTAGGTTCGGGGATCAATGTCGGCGAAAACTGGTCTCGCGCCGACGCGCGCGATGCATCCGGCAGTAGAAAAAAAAGTGTAGGGCGTCGTCACAACGGCATCGCCCCGGCCAATGCCCAGCCCCATCAGGATGGCCAGCAACGCATCTGTTCCGGATGAAACACCTATCGCGTGCGGCACATCGCAATACCGGCAGATTGCGCTTTCGAACTCCTGTACTTTTGATCCAAGGATGAAACGATGGCTGTTGAGGACGTCCTCAATCGCCCCCTGAATTTGTTTACTCAGAGCACGATATTGTTGGCCGAGATCAAGTAACGGCACGCGCATGGCCAAGTAGCTTGGCAGCTTCAGCATTGCGTTCAAGAGCTTGTGTGACCACTGCTATTGATCGCCCGATTCGCAGCGGCTAATCTTTTGCATGCCGCTTCTGCGCGCGCTTTTTTGGTTCGCTCTCTTCATCGTCTTCACTTTTGGCTTTGTCGTGCTGTTCGAGTACGGACCGCGCGATTTCGCCACTGGCGTTCACAAGGAGTATGCCCGCGTGAAATCTTTCGTGGAAAAGCAAACGGAAAGAATTAAACCGAAGAAGAACCGCTGACCTGTGTTCCGATTATTGCAAGCGTCTCGATTGGCAGAACAGCAAGGAAATCTTTTGCATTCTCGATCTGCAAAAGTGGCCGGGCCAGATGTGCCGCGAGAAAACTGGTATCCGGTGTGGGAGCAATCGCCGCTTGTGCGGCGATTTCGCATTCGAGCAATCGCTCGATAACGCGCGCGACTTTTTCGCTGAGATTACGGTTATCTGTGAATTGAACGGTGCAAATCCCAGGTGCGGTTGCTTCTACAAACGGACTAAAGCTAAACGCATAATGAAGTAAGATTTCCTGGATCGATTTTTCCTGGGTGTATGCGCGGGCCTTGATCGCCACCGACAAACATCGCGCCAGAGCCTGACTCGGTGTCATTCCTTTTCGAATTCCGGCGTTTTGCGCGGGCTCGTTCAGTTGAATGATCATCGGTTTTCTCTGCTGTTCTTCGATCAATCCAACTGGTTTTGCGCGAAGTTCCGGCTGATATCGGGTAGCGGCCTGCAAATAGAAATTCGGCAAATAGATCGTGGCAAACATAATCAGGTGGACTCCAGTCACTGACTGCCAACCTCCGCTCGGACATATGATCGCTGAACACGAAAGCGTAATTCTGCCATCGCACTTTCGTCTTCGAGGCTGTCGAGGTTCCACGAATTTTCGAGAACGAGTTTCAATTGCGCGCTGGCGACCATTGCATAGCGGGTGAGCACCAGGCATGCCGCAGGGGCTAATTCGACCAGCCGTTGCAAACGATACCAGTTCGTTTGAGGAATTTTGCGCAATTCTTCCGGCGCGTTCAGCACCAGATCCAGAATCACCAGCGGGAAATTGCCATCCCGCAATAGCAGATCACCCGCTTTGATCACTTCAGATGCTTTGCTACAACGGACCCAAAGCAGATGTCGCAGCGAGGCATTATCCAATCCACAGGGATCGAATGAATCGCGCCCATCAATCAGCGCGAGAAAATGTTTATCACGATGTGCTGCATGGACCAGGGTGTGAATGAGCGATGCGCTTCCCGCGCTTGTTCGCGGGCAGATCAATTCGGTGATCGCGCCTCGCGGCAATCCGCCATTGGTGGATTCATCAAGAAAAAATGAACCAGTGACTAAATGCGTTGCCGCTGTGGCAGGCGCATGAGGAAAACGTTCCACCAACAGTTTGCGAAGGTCGATAATCTTGTGAGTCGCAGCCATTTGAAAGAAAACATGGCATGTCAAATGATATGTTCAAGTGAACATTTAGGAGTTGACCGTTCACATAACTCTCGAGAATTCAGCTACAGCGCCATAGGCGCCATACTTATAGATTAGTGTACAAGAAGTGAGTGGCGTTTCCGGCGCTCTTGTTTGCGGATCAGCGATACCATCACGCCTTGGATCTTTAGTTCGCGAGCCGGAACCAGATCTGGATAGCGCGGGTTTTCCGCTTTGAGATACGGGCGGCCATGCTCGACAACATAACGTTTCAACGACGTTTCGCCGTCGATCAACGCCGCAACGATATCGCCGTTGTGCACCTCTTTGGTGTCTTCCAAAATCACAATGTCACCATCAAGAATGTGAGCGCCGATCATGGAGTCGCCCCGGACGCGCAAGGCAAACGTGCCGCGATTTTTTACCACATTTGCCGAGCGCATATCGAGCGAGACGTGACCTTCAACTGTTTGCTCGGTTAACGCCGACATGCCGGCCGGGATTTGCCCGTAGATTGGAATGTCGGTAATCCTGACCTTCATGGCTGGAGTGATTAGTGCCCTGGCTTTCCGCGCATGCCGATTGAGAAACCCTTTGCGTTCCAGTGTGGCGATGTATTGCATCACCGATGTCTGACTGGCGAACCCGAAATGATTTTGGATTTCGCGCGTGCTCGGGGTGATTCCGGTGTCGCGCTGCTCGCGCTGAATAAAGTCAAGAACGCTTCTTTGCCGCTCAGTCAGCATGTCGGTATGTTCGTTCAATACTCAGCATGAATCAAGTTCAGATGAACATTAATCGCTTGTTTGATTCCCGGCGAGTCGAAGACCCACGGAACGGCCTTTCAATACGCAACGAGATCCTTCGACTTCGCTACGCTCCGCTCAGGATGATAGAAAATTGGCTACAGCCGCACCAGATCGACCAGAAACTGGCACCAGAGGTATATCATCCCGCGCCAGGAATATTTCACGTCTCCTGTGGCGGTTTGTTTGAGGACGCCTTTGTGAATGTTGTGCGCGATTTGGTCGCGCAGATCCTTCTCCATTTCAGATTCGATTCGCTCTTCGTCGAGCGGGTCGATTTGAGCGGGATCAACGCCGCTCCGCCGGAGAAACTCGCGATGACTTTGATAAAGCTGCCAAAACGATCGATCTGCCCGCTGTCGATTGATGCGGAATAGAGGCGTGAGTTTCAAGCCGTAGGAGAGCGGATAATTCCACGTTGTCCAAGCCGTGCCATCTCTGGCTCGCGACGAAATGCGCAGATAATAAAACGAAAAATCATGCTGCTCATTGAGGCAGATGGCGGCCTGCGCTCGATCTTCTTCCCTGTAAAACAACCGGAAAAATTGCCGGTAATCTTCCCAATCCCATCCGGCGTCGCCTACGTGCACGAAGCCTTCGTCCTCGATTTCTCGCGTAATGTCACTCAATGCTGGGAAAGTGTCCGAAGAGGGCGGACTTTTTGGCCGAAGCTGTTTTTCCTTTGGAAGCCGGAGCGCACGAATCCGGGTGAGAATTTCAAGCCAATGCCGAGCGCGCCCGCTTTTTGTAAATACGAATTTTGAAAACTGCGCAGGCCGATGCTGAGCACGCCCACGCCGAGTGTAAGAAAGACGCCAAAAAGCATCACGGATTGATCTGGTGCTCGTAAAGAAATTTTTCGAGTTGATCCGTATCGAAATTGGCCAGGACCTTGTTGCCGGCTACAAACGTGGGGACGTAGGTTTGTGCGGAAAGCTTCTTCATATCCTCGTACGCTTCGCGATCTTGACCAACGTCAATCTCCTCGAAGCGATATCCCTTTTCGCTGAGATAATCCTTCGCATCAATACACCACGAGCACCATTCGCGACTGTAAAGCTTTAATTCCATCGGCACAGCGGAATTAAGCGAGTGGCGACTACGCAGTCAACTGGCACGCCTGCACACGCGCCGTGGCTTTCAATATGATTTGGCCCAAACGACCCGACGCTGGCTCGGTTCACCTGTGAAAATGCATTTCCCCGGCTCCGAGGAATCATCGAGCGGAATGACGCGAATGGTCACTTTGAGGTCGTTCTTGATTCGTTCTTCGATTTCACGTGACCCGTTCCAGTGCGCGAGCGCAAAGCCGCCGTGGAGTTCCGGCTTCTCTGGATTTTTCGGCGTGAAGAAATCGTAGAAATCCTCCTTCGAATCGATCACGCGCGTGTTCTCGTCACGAAACTTTTTCGCTCGCGCGTAGAGAGTATCCTGAACCGACCTGAGAATTTCCGGCGCACGCGCAACGAATTCTTCCATCGGCATCGACTCTTTCGACTTAACTGCTTGATCACGCCGGCTGATTTCGACGGCATTTTTCTCAAGATCGCGCGGGCCGATCTCGACGCGCAATGGCACTCCTTTCTTAATCCATTCCCAATTCTTGACGCCGCCCCCGAGATCGCGGCGATCGACAAGCACTTCGACAGGAAAATCGGCATAGCGACTGTCGCGCAAGCCCATTGCAAGCTTGTCGCAGGCCTCGAGGACCGCCGCGCGAGTTTCCTCCTTCGCTGTGACTGGAAGGATCACGATCTGCGTCGGCGCAATTCGCGGCGGCAGAACAAGTCCGTCGTCGTCGCCATGCATCATGACGAGCGTTCCAACCAGCCGAGTGGTCATTCCCCAGCTTGTCGTCCAGCCAAATTCCTGTTTCCCCTCGCGGTTTTGAAATTGAATGCCGCTGGCGAGCGCGAAGTTTTGGCCGAGGAAATGCGACGTTCCCGCCTGGATCGCCTTGCGATCCTGCACCATCGCTTCAAGCGTCAGTGTTTCTACGGCGCCAGGAAACTTTTCGCTTTCGGATTTCGCGCCGGTGAAAACCGGAATCGCAAGATGGTCTCGGACAAATGTTTCATACAAATCCAAAATCAATCTCGTTTCACCGCGTGCCTCGCTTTCAGTTTCGTGAACGGTGTGACCTTCCTGCCAGAGAAATTCAGTTGTCCGCAAAAACAGCCGCGGCCGCATTTCCCAACGAACAACGTTCGCCCACTGATTGATGAGAATTGGGAGGTCGCGGTAGGATTGCACCCATTTCGCGTAACTGGCGCCGATGATTGTTTCTGAGGTGGGCCTTACTACAAGCGGTTCGGTCAACGGGCTGCCCGGTTTCAATTTTCCATCGGCATCCGCTTCCAGGCGCGTGTGCGTGACAACGGCGCATTCCTTGGCGAAGCCCTCGACATGCTCGGCTTCCCTGGCGAAGTAACTCAGCGGAATAAACAGGGGGAAGTACGCATTATGATGCCCAGTGGCGCGAAACATCCCGTCGAGTTGGCGCTGCATGTTCTCCCAAATGCCGTAGCCCCACGGGCGAATCACCATGCAACCGCGTACATCCGAAGGCTCAGCCAATTCCGCAGCGCGAATGACCTGCTGATACCATTCCGGAAAATCTTCGTCTCGGCGTGGCGTGATTGCTGTTTTTAAAGTTGATTGGGACATTTCTGTGGTGCGACATATGTGTCGCATATGACTCATGTGTCGCAAGGGCGCTCACAGGTTGACATCCCTCTGCGCCGCCCGTAGCTTGCGCACCCTTTTTCCGATGACAACATTTTCTGCCAAAGCAAGCGAAATCCCGCGCAAGTGGTGGGTAATCGATGCATCCGACCAGGTGCTCGGCAGGGTAGCGGTCAAAGCCGCTAATCTCTTGCGTGGCAAAGAGAAAACCATTTTCACGCCGCATGTGGATACGGGCGATTTTGTGATCGTCATCAACGCAGAAAAAGTGCGACTTACCGGGAAGAAGGAAGAACAAAAAAGTTACATGAGTTTTTCCGGTTACGTCGGTGGGCACAAATCTGAAAGTGTCCGGGCGCGCCGTGCTCGACATCCCGAACTGCTAATCGAGCGGGCCGTGCGCGGAATGATTCCGCATAATCGGCTTGGGCGGCATGTTTATCGCAAGTTGAAAGTCTATCGCGGCAATTCTCATCCACACGCTGCGCAGCAGCCTGAAACTGTGAAACTCACCGCGAGGAAGTCATAATCCCATGCCACAAACCGAAGAATTCGCCGCCACAGGCCGCCGCAAGACTTCAGTCGCCCGCATTCGCATGACGCCGGGCAGCGGAAAAATTGATATCAATGGCCGCAGCTTCGAAGATTATTTTCCAACCGTGCCATTGCAAAACGTAGTGCTCCAACCGCTTCAAACAGCGAAGGCCGTCAACGCTTATGATTTGTGGATTAACGCCCGCGGCGGCGGCGCCATCGGGCAGGCTGGTGCCGCGCAGCTCGCTATCGCGCGTGCGCTTCTTCAGGTCGATGCCAATCTGCGAGGGCCGCTCAAGGCCGAGGGTCTGCTTCGCCGCGACCCGCGGATGAAAGAGCGAAA
>WNGI01007231.1_pt1 | contig 11156 bp, 8 predicted proteins | sample 5400621 | NCBI WGS metagenome assembly WNGI01 (sample SAMN13153374, study PRJNA577476) | soil metagenome | isolation source: 20 cm soil or saprolite under Garry oak tree replicate 1 | place: USA:California | collected 2016-06-15
TCGCATCAGTCCGACCTCCGACCCTTGACTTCTGATCTCTCGCCTCTAATCTCCGCCGCTAACATATTCATAAATCGGAACCAGCTCCGTTGCCAGACGCGTGCGATTGAAGCGTTGTTCGGCAGTGGCTCGCCCGGCCGCGCCGAGTTGAGCGCGTAACTGCGGATCGCCGGCAAGCTGGGTAATACGCTCAGCAAGTTGCGCAGCGTCTCCGGGTGTGTGGCCCAACGCATTCGTACCCCTCTCGATTAATTCCAGCGCGCCACCGGCCTCGCTAACAATCACGGCCCGACCGCAGGCCATGCCTTCAACGATCACCAAACCAAAGGGCTCGGGTTGTGTGCTGGCATGAACCACCACGTCGAGCGAGCGCATTGCCGAGGCTGGTTCTTCCACAAAACCTGTAAACCCAACTCGACTTGAAATACCCAGCCGGCGCGAGATGTCTTTCAGTTCCTCCAACGAATACTGGCTGCCATCGGTTTGGTACAGGGCATCGCCAACAATATATCCGCGCCATGGAATATCGGAGGCTATTAACGAAAGCGCGCGCAGAAATATTTCGTGGCCTTTCCAGCGGGCCAGTGTCGCCAGCATTCCGATTCTGATTGTCGCGGGTTCGGCAGATGAAAGCCCGGAAAGCGAGTCGAGATCAAGACGTTCACCAAAGGGAGAGAAAACCGTGGTGTCGACGCCGGTGTAAACAGTTTGGATTGGCAAAGTGGCACATGCCTGTGTCACGTCCCGCCCGACGCTATTCGAATTCACCAGGGCAAGCGTGCAGCGCCGGCGAAGAAGCTTCATCAGTCCAGCCATGAGCGGGCGCGACTGGACATAATCATGAATGTGCCAGATGAGGGGTACGCCCCGGGGCTTTGCCATGGCCCCGAGTACATGCATCTTGAAGCCGTTGCTGTGGATGACGTCGGGTCTGCGCTGCCGCAGCAGTCTTCGCAATCTGGAAACGTAAGCGGCAATACCCGGACTCGCAAAAGCTAACTGGCGAAGCAGACGGAAACGATCGCTGGTATCAGCTGCTGGACCGCCTGCCGAAGCGTCTCCAAGCCGGACCAGGGAGTCAGGAAACGGGAGGATCGTAGTGACCACTCCGAGCGACCTTGCTTTGGCTGCCAGGGTGCCTTCCGCGGAAACGATAAGCTCCAATGTCCATTCGGGCTGGGCCTCTCTAATGCTGGCAAGTGTGTCGAGTAACGCCGCCTCCGCCCCGCCCATCTGCCCGCTGGGGTTGAGGTAGAGGATGTGCATGGAAAAACTGTTGAGGAAGAGCTAGAGGCCGTTAGGAAAGATTTTCCATTTTCCATTTCTCATTTTTCATTTCTCATCTGAAGAGCGTCGTTGAGGATGGCTTCGCGATGGTGATTCGGATAAATCAGCTCGCACTCAATGACAAATGAGAAATGGAAAATGGTAAATCTTTTTGGATTATGCGGGAATGCCACTAATACTAGCGACTTTATGATCGAACCGTCGACGAAAGTTCCTCGGTCTCCACCTCGGCGCTGGAGTAATAATACTTCTCGTAGCTACGGTTGTAGTAGTAATCCTGACGCGACACGGTAACGTTGTTCAGTACCACGCCAAAGATCTTCGCGCCGACGTCTGATAGCAACTGTTTGGACCGGCGCACGATGTGACGCGAGGCGTTGCCGCCATGCACTACCAGCAGCACGCCATCGGCTACCGAAGAAAGCAGGACACCATCGGTAAATGAGGCGACCGGTGGCGAATCGATTACGATGTGGGTGAAATTGCTCTCGAGTACCTTCATCAGACTGCGAATTTGATCGGAGCCCAGCAACTCCGCCGGGTTGGGAGGGATGCGGCCCGAAGGAAGCACATAGAGACCGCTCTGTTCATGAAACTGGACCGTGTCCAACATCTCCTTGTCGCTCATCCTGCTCGCGAGCAGACCGCTCAACCCGGTGGTGTTGTCAATATTGAAGATTGAATGAAGCCGCGGACGTCGCATGTCGGCATCGATCACAACAACCTTGGCGCCCGTCTGGGAGAGGATCATCGCCGTGTTCACGACCGTAGTCGTCTTACCTTCCCCAGGTTGGCTGGAAGTTACCAGTAACGTTTTGGGCGCGCCTCCGGCCGATGACAACAGAACCGACGTCCGCAGTTGACGATAGGCTTCAGCGAGCGGCGAGCGTTGGGACGCATTCAACAGCAACTCTTCGCCCAGATGGTTGCCGTTTTTCTTCTGGCCGCCGGGTATCGCCGAAAGTAAGCGGCGACGGGTGAAACTGCCGAGCGAAGGAATCACTGCCAGGGCCGGCAAGCGCAAAAAGTTTTCGACGTCGTCAGACGTGCGCACTGAATCATCCAGGTAGTCAAGATAACGGGCCAGCGCAATGCCGAGGATCAGGGAGAACATGGCAGCGAGGGCGATTGCCTGCCTTCGCTTGGGGCTGACCGGAACTTTTGGCCGGGATGCATGGTCCACGATGTGTATGTTGTTTGGCGTACCGGCCAGAATCACATCATTCTCTTTTGCGCGTTGAAGAAGCCCATCCAGAAGCGATTTATTCGTCTCTATTTCCTGTTGCGTGATCCGGTAATTGACTGCTGCTTCGTTCTGAGTAAGGGTCTCGTTGCGCTGCTTATCAAACGCATCTCTTAACGCTTGTTCTTTTTGCAGGGCCTGACGAAACCTCGTTTCGAGGTTTGTCTTGACGACGGATTGCGTGTGGGTGCGCAATTGTTCGGATTGCTTTTCCAGCATCGCAATTTGCTGATCGAGGTCCCGAACCTCGGGATATTTTTCGGTGTACTCGAGGAGCAGTTGTGCGCGGCGCTGCTTCAGTTCAGCCACCTTGGCGTCCGTCAAGCCAGCCGAATTATTTACGACTGAATTACTTGCTGCTTCAGCCTGCGCTTCCAGTGCTCCCGGAGCGAGGGTTGCACGATAGTTTGCCTCGGCTGCTTTGCGTTCGTTCTCCGCCTCCAGCAACTGTTTGTTAAGGCCCGCGAGACGATCGACCACCGTATTCTGGCTGGCATCGAGCGATAGAATTTGGTGACTCTTGGCGTAGTTGATCAACTGCTCTTCCCCGTGACGGATCTCGGACTGCAACTCCGCAATGCGCTTTTGCAGAAAGTCGCCGGCCGTATTGCTGGTCTCTGTCTTCCTTTCCAGATTAGACAGGACAAAGGTTTCGGCGACCATGTTATTTATCTTTTCGGCAACTTCGGGATCCTGATGTTTGAAACGGATCTCGATAATTCGCGTATCGGCGAGTTGCTTCACGGATAACTGCGATTGAAGCATCTCTACATAAGGCTCGTAGTGATTGGTTTCACCGACGTCATCCTGGGAAAGAGCGGAACTGGGCCGTAACTTATTTGTCTCCGGTTCCTCCGGTGGCGGCTTGGTTTTTCTCGAGCTCACCAGCCCCTGCAAACTGGCCAGGAGGGAGCGGTTTTGCGCTGCCTGCGGGTGAAGGAACGATTGGTTGTGCTCAAGATCAAGAGTCTTGGCGACCCTGCCCAGAAGTCCCGCGCTGGTTAGAATCGTGATTTGTGTATTGAAATAAGTTGGGTCCTGAAGCGGCGTGTTGAGGAAAATCGAGTTCCCTTTCAACGCCCCGATTGCCGGATTGTTTGCAGTCTCGAGATCTACTTGAACTCGCGAAAGTGATTCGTAAATATCAGGCTGCCGCGACATATAGAGCGCCGTGAGCGCAGTCACCAGCACGAGAATTCCGATGATTAGCCAGAGATGTTTGCGAATCGAGCGCCAGTATTCGTGGAGCCGGTTATAACCGCTGGTCGCCTCGCCCGGATAAGCATCATAGCGAGAGCTGGGATAGTACTGGACAGGCCGCTCGAGCTGCACTCCAGCGTCTCCAGATCCATCGCGCTTTTTTATTAATTCTGAGGGTTCGTTCATTGCAAATCCAAGAGAGTCAGAGAACAGAGGTCGGAAGTCAGAGGCCAGAGGTCAGAGGTCAGAAGTCAGAGATCAAAAGCCCGATCGCGTCCAATTCGTGAGCTCTGATTCTGATCTTCGTTCTCTGCATTCTGCTTTCTGCTTTCTGCCTTCTGCCTTCTGACCTCTGAGTCAGGGAATCACTCTTACCGGCAGTTGGCCAACACTTGGAACAACTGCTCCGATCAAGCTGCGCAGTAGCCTTTTTCCGCCTGACGCCGGCACATCAATAATGTCATTGGCAACCAGCGCCACGTCCTCAGCTTTGTGGCGATTAACGGCTTCCAGGTCCACCAGGATTTCTTTCTTGTCAGTACTGCCGGGCGTTTGACGGATGATATGGATTGCCGTCCTCCTGGTGTCGAGTGCCGTCCCGCCGGCCATCGCAATAGCCCGTGATACGGTCATCGGCTCAGTCAGAGATATCGCAGTTGGCCGCACAACATTACCAATGACATACACCTGATCGGCCGTGGCAATGGAGACGACATCGCCCGGCTGTACATACGGGTTAGACTTCTCATCGCCTCGGAGCGTGTCGCTCAGTTGGTAAGAATCGATCGCGTTGGCGGCTGTCTCGGAACCGGCATCGCGCGCGGTAGGAGAACTTTCGCAAGCCACACGCGGCCCGGTGTGAACGACCTGCACAGTTCGTCCGGCAGTGTCACTGGGGCCGTTGACGAAGGTAAGCAACTCAAGCAGACGCACACGCCGCTGAAGTTGAAAACGGCTTGGTGCGCGAACAGCGCCCAGCACCGCAACAGGCTCGGATTGGTATTCCTTAATCTGAACTGTCACCTGTGGTTCTCTTATGTATTCTTTCAACAATTCGGTAATCTTCGCTTCTAGTTGCTCCTCAGTCTGACACGCGGCAACAATCTCCTCCTTAATAAGAGGCATGCGAATCATGCCGCGCGGATCCACCCTCACGCCTTCCCGGTTAAACTGCGGCTTGTTGAATACCCTGATATCGAGTATGTCCCCTGGCCCAATTCGGTAGCGTTCGTCTGACTCACGACCCGGAAAGGAGACGCCCGGAGACGCGGAAGAAGACGAGGCGGTAGTCGCGGCTGCATGAGATTCCTCGGGCGAGGGAGTCGCGGCGGATTGCCGCTGCGCGTGAGCCGGGAAAAGAAAAAGCGCTATCAGGACAACCGACCAGAACGAGATTGCCACGCGGGCAACCAGCGTCGGTTGGTAGCCTATTTTGCCGCTCACCAAATTTCGTCGAACTTTAAGCGGCGATAGGTACATGTCTTGCTTCATTAACTTCATTCTTTCATTATCTCGAACTCGGATTTCTAACAATGGACATCAGGATCAGGGAGACTTTAGCAGGCACAACAACTGTGGCTTCAGCGCCAGAGTCTATTACTCTTTTAGCCACAATTCCACCCCGGCATGAATGTTCATAAATAAAGATCTGACATTCACACGAGTACCCCGGGGGGAAACCTCTCTCGCGAGGTAGCATTCAGTGCGTTCCAGCGAGCCAACAATGGCCTTGTGTTCTCGGGTCTGGCTTAGCGCCTTTGCTTTTATTACGGGAAGCTCCAGACCAGGAACCCAGTCGCGAGCCTTGGGGCGTGGAAGGCTTTCAAAGCGAAGCGTGGGAGCGAGGACGTCTTCATTACCCGCTTACTAGTTTATCCGCCTCAGTACTAAAATATGAACACTGCCCGGACTGTTGAAAAGACCCGCTTGCGATCACCGCTCACACCACTCGAATGGCTTTTCTTGCCAACCCGCCTTTGAGCGAGTGCAAAAGTTTTTCAGGGGCTCTCCAATCAAACAGGCCTGTCGAAATTCGTTTTCATCCAGACGTGGATTAGGCATCGGGAAACGATACTTTTCGGTGATAACGCGCAGGACTCTAGCGGATTAAAGCTCTGGCTGTCAACATTGTGCAAAAGGTGAGCAGCCCTCCATATTGGCAGGCACGACCGAAAGTGTTAGGCTTGCAACTTCGTCAAATCAGTGGGAATTTCTTAAAGAATCAGGCGGCGGCGGGATTCTCAAAACTGGCGCCGCTTGGCTTTCTGAGCGAAAGTACCAGCTCTGGCCGGGGCTGCTGTTGGCAAGTTACCGGCATCGAATAATCACGACCATGCTGTCTGATTCTGACAACCAAAACGAGACCCCGCGCACGATTCTGGTCGTCGATGACTTCGACGACACGCGATTGCTACTGAGAACCTGGCTCCAGAAAAAAGGTTTTCGGGTGGTCGAGGCTGAAAACGGAAATCGCGCCGTCGCGGCCGCTGAAAGTAATCGTCCAGACCTCATTATCATGGACGTCGAAATGCCTGAACTCGACGGGTTGGCTGCCACGCGCAAGATCCGGGAACTGAAAAACTTTGCGGCAGTTCCAATCGTCGCCGTTTCCGCATATGGCGCTGACCTGTATCGCGACCATGCGCTCGCAGCCGGCTGCAATGAGTACGTCTCAACTCCATTCGAGCCTGATGAGTTGGAGAAACTAATTCGGACGCTCATTAAGTGAACGGAGAGTGATAAGGGGTGGAGGGACGGGAGATTTTCCATTTATCATTTTTCCATTTCACATTTTTCATCGTCCAAAGAAGTCTCTACGCGCCGTTTAGGTTGGGCACTTGTGCTCCGCCGCGCCAGGCGGACAAGTCCGCTTTCTAGACGATTGGCTGAGGCAAGTAGAATATTTGAAAATGAAAAATGGAAAATCTACTTCCGGTTCATGCAAGTCCGAAAAAGAACCATGCGAATTAAGTCATTAGCTCCCTTACTAATCTTCATATGTGCAGTGGGCGCCTTCGCGCAAGACAACAAATGCTCGTTGAAGCTCTCTGACCTTCCCGACGCTCCCGATTTGTTTGGTTTTCGCATGGGGATGTCAACAGCCCAGCTTAAGCAGCGTGTTCCGCAGGTTGTTTTCGGAAGAGACAACGACTTCGGTGTGTCAAAAACAAGCATCAGTCCCGATTTCGATCCGAAAATCGACAAGGCCAGCCTGGCCGGAATCAGAACCGTTTCATTCGACTTTTTGGATGGCCGCTTAACTTCTCTTTGGTTGGGTTACGACGGCTCGTTCAAGTGGAAGACTGTTCCGGATTTTGTTAGCGGCATCTCGCAATCGCTTCACCTGCCGGATGCATGGAGGCCATGGAAAGTGCGCGGTCAACAGCTTAGCTGTGCAGATTTTCAAATGACAGTCTCAATAGTGGCTGAGGGGCCGAGCTTTCACATTATCGATGAGACGGCGGAGGAGACAGTGGCGGCGCGCAGAGAGGCCAAAGAGCAGCAGGACGCCGCGCTGGAAGAGGGTGAGTCGAGCGAGATAGTTGCTGACACGACAGCCAAAGTCTACTACCCCGAAGGATGCACACCAGCCCAGGAGATTAGCGAAAAAAACCGCATCGTCTTTAAGACAAAGGAAGAAGCCGAGAAGGCCGGCTATAAGGCAGCAAAGGCTTGCCAGTGAAGTTTGGGCCTCTCTTATCAGAACTGGAAGCGGACCGGGGTCCCCGGCGCGGCAGCCGCGCTGGGGCGGTGGTAGCGACCGGCCCGATACTCAACTTTGTTGGGAACACCCGAGTGATGACTACCAGCGATCAAATATTTACACCGTATGAAGTTGAGTGTTAAGCCGGTCGCTACCGCTCGCGGTTCTGATTGAACCCGCTCCTGAAGGTGGTCATTGCGAAGTAAGTTGAACTGACTCGGCCCAGCGAAAGGACACATACATGCTGAAAGAATTTCGCGACTTTATCGCCCGCGGCAACGTGCTTGATTTGGCGGTGGCAGTAATCATTGGTGCGGCCTTTGGCAAGATCGTCACTGCGCTGGTTGAAGGCATCATCATGCCACCCATCGGCATGGCGCTGGGTAGAGTGGATTTCGCAAACCTCTTCATCGACCTTTCCGGTCAGCACCCGGCGTCATTGGCTGACGCGCAACTGAAAGGGCTTCCGGTGATTGCCTATGGCGTGGTCATTAATAACCTGGTTAGTTTCCTCATCATCGCCTTTGTAGTCTTCCTGATCGTGAAAGCCATTAACAGAAGCAAGCGCCAGGAAAAGGCTGAGCCAACCAAAAAGTGTCCGTATTGTCTGTCTTCAATTCCGGTCGAGGCCACCAGGTGCTCCGGATGTACCTCGGAGCTGCCTGCGATCGCTGCGGCGGATTAGTAAGGGCGGCGAAACGAAAGCAGATTTTCCATTTCTCATTTAAGATTTTTCATTTTCCATTGCCTCAGCCACTCGTTTAGAAAGCGGACTTGTCCGCCTTGCGCGGCGGGGCACAAGTGCCCTATCTAAACGGCGCGTGGAGAACTTTTTGGACGCCGACAAATGAGAAATGATGAATGGAGAATCTTATAACTCTCGAGGTTTCTCTTAACATTGTTGACGCCTGCCAAGCGACACCTTATTCTCTGCTCGCGAACCTTCGTTCAAATCGTTAACCTTCTCCAGTAATCCTGCCATGCGCGAGTGTCCACGTTGTGAAAGTTGTTATGAAGACGACGTAGTTACCTGCCCCGAAGACGAGGCAAACACAAAACACACCTTACCCGGACCGAGGCTGCTTTCAGGGCGTTACCTGCTGGAGAAACGTCTGGGCCGCGGCGCAATGGGCCAGGTCTATCGAGCGCGTGATCAGAATCTGGTGACGCGTCGCGTAGCGATAAAAACCGTGCGGCCTGACATACTCAGCGACGAAATGTTGCAGGAGGGCGAAGCAATTGCGCGATTCGAGCGCGAAGCTCGCGCGGCCGCTTCCATTCGTCATCCCAACGTTGTCGACGTCACGGATTTTGGCCAGAGCCCGGAGGGCGTGTTTTTTCTGGTGATGGAATATGTGGACGGTGAAAGTCTTTATCAACTCCTGCGACGAGAAGGCACATTAGACATTCAGAGAACGATAACAATCATGGGCCAGGTGGTCGACGGCGTTGAAGCGGCACATGACGAGGGCATCCTGCACCGCGATCTGAAACCAGCGAATATCTTCATCATGCAACGGCTACGGAGAACCGGAAGTAACCCGGGTTCCGCGGCGGGCCAGCCCCGCTGGGGTGGTAGCAGCGGGTCGGATGGGTTTGTAAAAGTTGGCGACTTTGGTCTGGCGAAGATAATTCATGCGGATCAAACCGAATCAACTTCCGCCAGTGGCCCTGAATCGCGCGGCATTATTGGCACGCCTGAGTATATGGCTCCTGAACAAATGCAAACCGGCGTACAGTTGGACGCTCGCGCAGACATCTATGCCCTGGGTGCCATTGCCTATCACATGCTGGGCGGCCGTCCGCCATTTATCGGAGATCTCGCCCAACTCGTCGCGCAGAAACTAATGCAATCGCCTCCCTCATTGCTGACCCTGCGATCTGATATTTCGTCCGAAGTCGACAAGGTGATTTTGCAGGCGCTCGCTAGAGATGCTTCCGAGCGACCGCAGAGTGCGAGCGCGTGGTTTGACCAACTGGAGGCCGCCGCTGGAAAGCAATTTGAAACTCAAAGCGAAAGCGATTCGCGCCTGGTCGTGATGGCCCCACAGGGCTCTGAAGTTTACGTTGATGATGAAAGACACGGCAGCATAGGACGTTCAGGGCGGGTGATTCTTAACTCCATTCCACCCGGTCAACATGTTCTGCGTGTCGCTAGAGCCGGTGAAGTTGACGATGAGAGGGTGATTGAAATCAGGCCTGACGGCATAGAACAGATTATTCAGGCACAGTTTAAGAGCGCCCCATCAAGCGAGCAGTTGACGCCTTCGCGAGGAGGCAGTCTTGGCAGCAGCGCTGGCGGAACGGCGTACACGCCGCGCGTCGTTGCTTGTGCGAGTTGTGGGTCGCGATTCGCCGAAGGAATAAGGTTTTGCGGGCGCTGCGGAGGGACGATCTTTATGTTCGTGAGGGACGACGAGGAAATCATTCGCTCTACTGGCAGCGCGGCCTCGGCCGCTTCGCCCGCGACAATCACCTGTCCTCGTTGTAAGCAGGAATACCCTTCCGCCATCAGATTCTGTGGCAAGTGCGGCATTCCGATCGCCACGCAATCGTTGGACTGGAGTCAACCACGTCCCGTTGAAGTGGTTTGCAAGCTATGCGGTAGTAGTTATTCGGGCGGCACAAAGTTTTGCGGCCGGTGTGGTAAGCCCATAAGCGCTTGAGCGCCATCGAGGTTTCCATATAATGGTCTGGAGTTGCCTTCTAATGAATAATTCGTTACACCGACCCGCGCGATACGAAATCCCCTCCGGCCGAGGCGGATCGCGCTGCCGCTCCTGCGGTATACGAAGTCGCCGAGCCGGTCGCGCATCACGGGTCACAGTTTGGTCAGGCAAAGCGGTCGGTGGGTCCTGGTCCGCAAACCAGGAAATCAAACCCTGTGTGGTGGATTCTCGGGGGCTTGGTGGTGCTCGGAATTATCGGCATTGGCGTGGTCATCATGATCCTGGCACTGGCCAGCATGGGGTCGCATTCAAACGCAAACTCAAATCACGCGAACGTTAATTCACGAAATGCCAACCGCAACGCAAACACCAACACAAACGCCAATGGCTCCAATGCAAATGTAAACGCGAACCTCCCCACCTTGCTTACTGACGACTTTTCGGAGAAGAAGTGGGGCACCGGCAATTACAGTTATGGAGACATCTGGTACGCCGATGACCAATATCACATGCGTTCAAAAGCAAAAACGTATCTCGTAATGTATGCGCCCTCGAGTGACTACAAGACGGGAAACGCCACGGTCAGCGTGACCGCCCGCAGTGTAGACGGCACACCAGCCGCTTCAGGTTTCGGCCTTGTTGTGCATGGTGAAAAATCTAAAACCGGCGAGCTTGAAGACTACGCCCTGCTCATCTACACCGGCACCGAACCGAAGTATGAGATCATCAAGCATAAGGCAGGCTCGCAGACGGAGGTGGTTCCCTGGGTTGCATCAAAAGTCATTCGCACAGGCACCAACCCTAATCAACTCGAGGTGCGCGCCAGAGGTTCGGATCTATCGTTCTATATTAATGGCCAGTATGTGGATCGGATTACCGATTCCGAAAACTTCCGAGGCGGCATTGCCGGACTCTACACCAGCGATACGGCCGAAATTGCCTTCGACGACCTCGAGATCAAGCGATAGCAAAACATAAGGGCAAAGGGGAAGGGGTAAAGGGTAATTCGAACTTTTCCCCTTCCCCTTGACCCTTTCCCCCCAAACGGTTTTAA
>WNGI01007784.1_pt1 | contig 11156 bp, 8 predicted proteins | sample 5400621 | NCBI WGS metagenome assembly WNGI01 (sample SAMN13153374, study PRJNA577476) | soil metagenome | isolation source: 20 cm soil or saprolite under Garry oak tree replicate 1 | place: USA:California | collected 2016-06-15
CGACAGCCGGCCGCGGCTTGCGATCTTCTTGCCGAGGCCGCGCGAAAGATGTCGGCTCACCATCACCGACACCGGCTTGCCCAGCGTGCCGTCGGTGATCTTCTTCTTGGCGTAGGCGAGCCGTGTGTTGAAGCGCTGCGAGTAGCCGATGGTGAACTTGAGATTGCCGCGCCTGGCGATCTCGATCAGCTCGTCGGCCTCGAACAGTTCGAGCGCGATCGGCTTTTCCAGCAGCACGTGCTTGCCGGCCTTGAGGCAATCGCGCGCGATCGGATAGTGGTTGGCTTCCGGGGTCGTCGAGATGTAGACCACCTTGATCCGGTCGTTCTTGAGGATGTCATGATAGTCTGACGTCGCGGTTGCCGCGTTGGTCAGCTTCTTGACCTCTGCCAGACGGTCGGGCCTGATGTCACAGATGTGAAGCTTGTCGACGATTGAGGAGCGCGACAGAGTTTCCGCCCGTATGCCCCCGCACCAGCCAGTTCCGATCACCGCGACTTCGACCTGTTGCACGCCCGTGTCCCCTGTTTCCCTATAGCGAATTCCGGCGAAGCCAATACTCGGTGCCGCGCAGAAAAGGACCATTCCAGGCGCGCCGCGTCAACCGGACGGGAACGCGCCGGCCAGCTCCGTTCATCGCCGGGCCCCGGCCGGCCGTCGCACCGCTCAGGTGCCTGATCGCCGGCGCGGCTCAATCGCCGCAGCCATTCAATCCGAACGCAGGCCGTTCTCTTCGATCACCTTGGTCCACTTTGCGGTTTCGACGTCCATATAGGTCTTGAAGTCCTCCGGGGACTTGCTGCCGACGGCGATCACGCCGCAGCTGCGCATGCGCGCCTGAATCTCCGGCTCCGCGAGCACCTTGACAATCGCGGCATGCAGCTTGTCGACGATCGGCCGCGGCGTGCCAGTGGGCACGAGCACGCCCTGCCAGGACGATGTCACCAGATTCTTCCATCCGAGCTCGTACATGGTCGGTATGTCCTGCAGATCGAGCATTCGCTCCTTGGTGGTAACGGCGAGCGCCTTGACCTTCTTCTCCTTCACGAACTCCATCGCCGACGAGATGGTGGTAAACATCAGGTCCACGTGTCCACCGAGAACGTCCGTCACCGCCGGACCGGCGCCGCCCTTGTAGGGCACGTGCACCATGTCGAGCCCCGCGTCCTTCTTGAAAACCTCCATTTCCAGCCGATTGAGCGTGCTGCTGCCGGGCGAGGCAAAGGTGACCTGGCCCTGGTTCGCTTTGACATAGGCGATCAGCTCGCTGACGGTGTTGGCCGGGAAGTCCGGCCGGGTGATCAGGATGCTGGGCGTGTCGGCGCAAATCGAAACCGGAGCCAGATCCTTGACCGGCTTGACGCGTATGTTGGAGTAGACGCCGGGGTTGATCGAGAGGGTGCCGATATTGCCGAGAAAGGTCGTGTAGCCGTCCGGCGCCGCGCGGACTGCGACCTCTGTGCCGATGATGCCCGCCGCGCCCGGCCGATTGTCGACCACGATCTGCTGGCCGAGGATCTGGCCGACACCGGATTGAATGATGCGGGCGACGAAATCGGACGCGCCGCCGGGCGCGAACGGCACGATCATCATGATTCCGCGATGCCATGGTTGGTTCTTTCGCTGAATCACGGTCGTCGTCTGGATAGGTCCGATCCAATGCGATTTATAGGCCCATCCCGGGACCGTGGAAAATGCTAAAGCGTGCTCACAGTCAGCTTGGTTGTCGGTGGCTGACCCCACGGCGTGGGCGTTTGCAACGCAACCAAAACGACGGGGATGTGCGAGCTGATCAGGCATCGCGGCCAAACCCCGCTTCGCGAAGACGCCTGCAGCTATCGGCGATATCAGGGTCGGGCGTTTGCGAAATCACTTCCAGCATCGGCAGCTCGGTGTACCCCACCTCTTTCATGACCGATGCAAGACCCGCGAGCGGAACATCGCCATGTCCCAACGGATCGTGCTTGTAACTCTGTCGGGTCGTGTCTGAGAAGTGAACCAGGCTGAGCCGGTCGCGGACCCGCCGTAATCCTTCCGCGGGAGCCTCGCCAATAAAGTGCGCGTTGGCCACGTCGTAGATTACACGGATGCTGTCGTCGCCATAGCCGTCGACGATGTTCATCAAGGATTCCGCGTCCGGCAGGAAGGCGAACGGCATGTTCTCGATCAAGAGCTTGATACCCAACTGCCGCGCCAGTGGCGCCAGCGTATCGAGCGCGCGATAGAAATGGGAGACCATGCGGTCGCGCGGCATCGGAAACAGCGGATTGGCCTTGCCGGGACCGACAATGATCCCGCCCGCGCCGAGTTCGCTGGCGCAGCGGACGAACCGCACCAGCAGATCGATTGTATAGGCGCGCATTTCCGCGGCGGCGGCGGCGATGTTCATGTCGACATTCGGCATGTTGACGGCCACCAGCCGCAGCCGCGCTTCGCAAAGATTGCGCAATTCCCGAAGCTGTGCGACGTCAAGTTCGGCCGGCCAGAGATGGCCGGGAAAGAACATCAGCTCGACCCCACCATAGCCCTGGTCCGCGATCCGCGCCACGGTATCGGCCGCGCTGCCATTGAAAATGTAGGAATAGGTGTTGACGCCGAAACCGGCGGCTGGGTTTTTCATGACTGTCCCCTCTCCTGTGCACACGACTCCAGATCGATTTGCGCCAGATGCCGGCCGGCGATGTAACCGAATGTCAGGGCCGGCCCCAGCGTGATCCCCGGCCCTGGATAATTTCCGTTCATGATCGAACCCATGTCGTTGCCGCAGGCATACAGGCCGGCAATGGCGGTGCCATTCTTGTTCAGAACCCTGGCGTGGACATCCGTCTTGAGGCCTATCGCGGTGCCGAGGTCGGCCGGATAAATCCGCAGCGCATAGAACGGCGGTTGCTCGAGCGGCGCGACACAGGGATTCGGAGAATGACCGGCATCGCCGAGGTGACGCTGATAGATATTGCTGCCGCGTCCGAAATCCGGGTCTAGCCCTACTCGCGCCTGCGCATTGTAGTTCTCAACAGTCGCCGCGAGAGTCGAACTTTCGACGTCGATCAAATCGGCGAGCGCATCGATGCTGGGCGCCTCGACCAGTTCGCCGCTTTCGACGTATCGTCGGATGCGCCGCGTGAAAGGCTGGATCCGGCCAAGCCCGTAGCTCCATAGAAAATCACGATCGCAGACAAGATGGAACGAGCGGTCCGCCGTGTCGTTGCCGTCGCGCAGCATGGCGAGCACAAACTCGTGGTAGGACAGCGCTTCGTTGACAAAGCGCCTCCCCGCTGAATTGACCGCGATGACACCAGGTTTCGCGCGGTCGGTCACCGTATGCGGAAAGACGCCCTGGCTGCCATCCGCGCGTCGAAACAGCGACGCCGGCACCCAATAAGCGGAGCTCGCAACCGCCGTGCCGATGCTGGCGCCGGCTTCGATGGCAACCCGCAGGCCGTCGCCGGTCCCCGCGGCAGCCGTCGCGGAAACCACTCCGGCGCCACCGGGAAAGTAACGTTCGCGAAGGCTTTCGTCGTGGGAGAAGCCGCCGGTCGCCAGCACGACGCCTCTGCGCGTGACGATCGGCCGGGCACCGGATCGATCGACGATTCGCACCCCTCGAACGGCGCCGTCTTCAATCAACAGATGTTGGACCCTGGTGCCGAACAGGATGTCGACATTCCGCGCCAGCAGCGAAGCGTACAGGCGAGCCGCCAGCGCATTGCCGAGATGCAGCGTGGTCCCTCGGGGTGTGCGAAGACGTTGCAGCGCGTATTGCGAGACCAGACGCAGCGCGCGTAGGGTTGAGCGAAAGGAGCGTCCGGCTTTGCGAAAATGCGGTATGTCAAGCCGGTTCACCATCATGCCGCCAAACAGGGTGAATTCCGGCAGCGGCGGACGCAACCGCTTGAAGTGCACGCCGAGTTTGGCGCCGTCGAAGGTCACGGGTTCGAGCACACGGCCGCCGGCGGTCGCTCCCGGCTTTTCCGGATAATAATCGGGATATTTCTTCACAGGCTGCAACCGGACCTCGGTATTGGCTTCGAGATACTCGATCGCCTCCGGACCGCGCGCCAGAAATGTACGCCGCAGCTCGGCGTTTTCAATTTCGGAAACCGTGCTGGCGAGATAGGCCGCCGCATCGGCCGGAGTGTCGGGCAGGCCTGCCTGTTTCATCTTGCTGTTGACGGGAATCCAGACCATGCCACCGGACCACGCCGTCGTTCCTCCGACCAATTCCGTCTTTTCGACCAGGAGAACACGCAGTCCTTCGGCAGCAGCCACCGCGGCAGCCGTCATCCCGCCGGCGCCAGCGCCGATGACGACGACATCATAAGTGTCGGAGATCGACATTTCACTCAGGCCCACTCGGTTGGAGCAATTCCCAGTGCGGTGGCTTCATCCTTCGAGGCGGCGCTTCGAGCCTCCTCAGGATGAGGTCTTCGAGACGAGCGCGAAAAGCGCGCTCCTCACGAAGAGGCATAGACCCTCATGGTGAGGAGCGCGGCATCGCCGCGCGTCTCGAACCATGTGGCCGTTGAATGGTCAGACGACCTTGCCGTCGTCAGTCACCGGCGAGGTGATCACCAAAAACACCAGGTCGACCAAGCCCGAATTTGAGATGGCGTGTTCGACCCCCGGCGGCAGGAAGATAAAATCGTGCTTGCGCACGACGTGGTTCTTGCCGGCGATCTCCATCAGCCCCTCGCCTTCGAGCACATGATAGATCTGCTCCTGTACCTGATGGGTGTGCCGGGCGACGTGCGCCATCGGCTGATACATCGAAATCCGGTAATCAAGGTGACGCGCGCCCGCCGTCTCCGGCATCACAAGCGGTTTCGACAACGCACCACCGAAGTGGTTGGGAAATTCGCGCCAGGGCACTTCGGCGATGTTGCGGATGAAGGCGCCGTTGTTCTCCAAAGCCATTGTCGTTTCTCCCTGTCTGTTTAGTCCTGGTCCGCACGAGTCCTGATGAACTCGATCGCCTCTCGTCCTGCAATTTTTCCGAACACCAACGCGCGTAGCACCGAAACCGCATTGGGCGCTGTTCCGTAAAAATGCCCGGTGGTCTCTCCCGCCGCGTAGAGGCCGGGCATCGGTCCACGCTCGCCCAGCACTTCCGCCTTCTCGTTGGTGGCGAGACCGCCGAAGGTGTAGGCGATCGCGCCGACCAAGGGGTAGGCGAGAAAGGGCGGTTTTGTAATCGGTCGCGCCCAGTTCGATTTCGGCGGCTTCAATGTGCCGGCCGCCTTCAGGCCGTCGCAGCGGGTCGCATCGAACCGCGTCACATCGCCGGTGGCGGCGGCGTTATAGGCGTCGACTGTCTCGCGTAGAGCGCCGGCGGGAATTCCGATCCGCGGCGCGAGATCTTCCAGCGTCTCGGCCCGATATGGCGGCACTTCCGACCGTATCGCGCGCCCAAAACCTTCGATATCGAACAGGCGGGAATCGAGGACGGCATAGGCGATGCTCCCTGCTCTGCTGAAATGAATGTCGCGCGCAAAGACTTCCCAGGTCTCGTGCACCAGGCCGCTGCCTTCGTCGAAGAAGCGGCGCCCATCCTGATCGACCACGATCCCGTAGGGATACACCAGCACGACGGGCGCGGAGCGCTGGCTGCGCAGGTCGACCGGCTCGATATGCATGCCGTTCCAGTCGCCGGAAGCGCTGGCACCCTGGTCCAGGGCGATGCGGATGCCATCGCCGGTGTCGAAACCCGTGCCCGGAGAAATCAGTTTTAAGGTCTCAGCGCCTGGTCCGAAATGCTTGCGCATCATCGCGGCGTTGCCCTGAAATCCGCCGCAAGCGAGAATCACGGCGTCGGCCTCGCGAGCTGTCGCGACGCCGTCGCTGGATTGCGTCTCCACGCCACGGACACGATGGCCCTCCGTCATCACCAGCCCGTTCAACGCAGTCTCGTAACAAATCTTCACCCCTGCCCTTTGCGCTGCGGCCGCAAGCTTTTCGACGATGGCGTTGCCGCCGCCGACCGGCTGGATTCGGGCCGGGCCGGCACTGAGATAATAGACCGGCGTGACGAATTCGACGCCGTGGGTCTGGAGCCATCCAACCGTCGCGACCGCATTCTCGGCAAGTATCCGGAAATAGCTTCGATCGGCCAATCCATCGGAGGCGTGCTGCATGTCCTGTTCGAAACCGGGGTCGATCCGATCAGGTGCGTCGAGCCGCATGTAGGACGGACTCCAGCGTGTATTGCCGCCGGCTTCGCCTTCGCGCGACTTTTCAAGCAAGGTAATCTCGACGGACCAATCGCGGCTGCGGGCCTGCTCAGCCGCCGAAAGCGCCGCCGCAAGGCCGGCGGCTCCGTGTCCGACCACAATTAGTTTTTGCAGCTTTTGCAGATCTCGCGCCATTCAGGACATCACCGCCAGCACCCGCTCAGACAATCAGCGCGCCCCCATCGACATAGACGATCGACCCCGTGACAAAGCCGATGGTCATGAAGGCGAGGATTTGCCGCGCGATATCGTCACCGGTGCCGACGCGACCGACGGGCAAGGCCGCCGCGGTCTTGGCCAGCATGTCGCGGCGCGCCTCTTCCGGCATGGCGGCGCGGATCGGGGTATCGATGATCCCCGGCGAGACGGCGTTGACGCGCACAGGCGCGAGTTCAAGCGCGAGGCTGCGTGCCAGCGACTCCAGCGCACCATTGGTCGCGCCGACGATCGCGGAATTAGGCCGGGGACGAATACTCAGGAAGCCGGACACCAGCGTCAGCGATCCACCGGGGCGGATTTCCGCCGCGCTCGCCACGCGCCAAGCGCCCCAAAACTTGCCCTCCATGGTCGCGCGCACGTCTTCCATCGCGACCGTCTTGAAAGGGCCTGTGCGGAGTTGCGCGGCGGTGACCACGACGTGATCGACCGGGCCACAGCGGCGGAACAGGCTGGCAACGCTTTCATCGCTGGTGACATCGGCCGGGATCGCGATGGCATTCAACCTGGCCGCTACCTCATCGAGACGGTCGACGTTGCGGGAAGCGACAATCACGTCGGCGCCTTCCCGCTTGGCGAGTTCGGCGGTCGCAAGACCGATGCCTGACGAGCCCCCGACGACCACGACTTTCTTGCCTGCGAGCATCATGTGGTTTCCTCGATATTTCTGTTTTGCGGTTTCCGACAATTCTCAATTCGTCATTGCGAGGAGCGTCAGCGACGAAGCAATCCAGTCTTCCTGTGTCGCTCTGGATTGCTTCGCTCCGCTCGCAATGACGGGGAGAGAATGTCGCCCGGAGCTGCGGTTACGTCGGTTGAAATCGGGTTCCAATGCCCGGCTTGCTTTGCCCAAGCCCCGGCAGCTCCCAGACCCCGGCGCCAGAGGGGTTGATGTCGGCGGCGATATCGACGTCGATCAGATAGGGTTTGTTGGCGGCGATGCCCTTGCGAATGGCTTCGCCGAGGTCGCCGGCGCGGTCGACGCGCACGCCCTCGACGCCGCAGGAACGCGCCATGGCGGCGAAGTCCGGATTGTAGCGCTGACCGGTGATCGGATCGTGGAAGTCGGTGGCGAGTTCACGGCCCCCGAGATAGCCGCGCTGCAGGCCGCGGATCGAGGCATAGGCGTAGTTGTTCCAGACCACCCAGACCACGGGCAGATTATATTCGACCGCCGTTCCCAGTACGTTGGCATGCATGAAGAAGGCGCCATCGCCACATACCGACACGCAGGGCCGATCGGGGGCGGCGAATTTCGCACCCATCACGCCGGCAACGCCAAAGCCCATCGGGCCAAAACCCATCGAGCCGATCAGCGAGTCCGGCCGCTTCGGCTTGCAGAAGCTCAGCAGCCAATTGTGGTGCACGCCGATATCGCTGACCAGGATCGCATCCTCGGGCAGCGCTTTGTCGATTTCGAGCGCAGCGCGCTGCGGATTGATCGGCGTGGTGTCGTCGGAAAAACCGGGAGCGACGAACTTGTCCCATTCCTCGCGATAGGTGTCGATCTGCGCCAGCCACTTTTTGCGGGCATCGGCGCGTTGGCTGAGGTCGGCGCGGCGGTCGAGTTCGGCATGAACCTGCCGCAGGAAGGTGCGCACATCGGCCATCAGGCCGAGCGCGACCGGATAATTGCGGCCGATTTCCTCCGGGTCGATATCGACGTGAATGAGCTGTGTGGGCGGAATCGAGAACGAATAGCCGGGAATCCACGAACTCGATGTGCGATCGTCGAAGCGCATGCCCATCGCCAGCAGCACGTCGGCCTGACGCGTCGCGTGATTGGCCTGGTAGTGTCCGGCGCGCGCGACCAGACCGAGCGCCAGCGGATGATGGGTATCGATGGCGCCAAGGCCGCTGGCGGACGCCGCCACCGGAATTTGCAGGCGCTCGGCGAGCTTGAGCAATTCCTCGGCGGCGCCGCCGTAGCGCACGCCCTGGCCGACGATCATCACCGGCCGCTCGGCGCCAAGCAGCATGTCGACCGCCTTGACCACGCCTTCCGGATCGGCGCCGCAGCGGCTGGAGATGTTGCCGTTCCAGGCCTGCGCGTTCGGCGCTTCCTCGGCGGCCGATTCCAAAAACACGTCAAAGGGAACGTCGAGCACCACCGGACCCGGACGGCCCGTGGTCATGGTCTTCCAGGCCTGCCGCACCGCGAGCGGCACCATCTCGCCGCGGGTCGGCTGGAATACCTTCTTGCAATAGGAACGCACCGTGGAGGGAAAGTCGGCCTGATAATGCCGGTACAATTCCTGAAACGCGCCGCGATTGAACTGGCTGGTCGGCACATTGCCGGTCACCGCCAAAAACGGCACCGAGTCGAGGAAGGCATTGCCGAGCGAGATCGGCAGGTTCGCCGAACCCGGCCCGCAGGACGTGAATGTGGCGGTCGGCCGCCCCGAGACGCGGTAATACACATCCGCCATGAAGCCGGCGACGCTCTCGTGATGCACCGAGATGGTCTTGAGCTCGTCGGAACGTTCATACAGCGCGTCGATGAACTGGATATTGCCATGGCCGCACAGGCCGAACACCTGCGGTACTTTCTCCTGGATCAGGTAGTCGACAATAACCTGAGCCCCATTGAGCGCATTGCGCGGCGACATCGGATCTCTCCCACCCGGCTTGACGATTGAAGGAGATCGGCGCTGCCATTTCGCGGCCGACACTGCCCAGGCGCGCGGCACCCTATTTCCCATAATACTGTACGTCAATTTATATTGTGGTAGGTTACCGGTCCGAGAACGCGGCCACGCGACGGCGGTGGACCGGCGGCGGCTGAGCAGCCGCGGTATACCGCAACGCATCGCGTGGTTTGATTGTTGCGACGGCCAGATAGAATTGGGACCGCCTGTGGAGACTTGACCCCGTGAGAGCACGTACCAAACAAAAGACCAGCGAGAAGCCGGCCGGCCCGCGCAAGACTGCCATTGCCAAGCTGGTGCAGCCTCCGCAGGGCGATATCGACGACGACGCCGATGACCGGCAGCGGGTCGGCGTCCAGTCGCTCGGCCGCGCCTTTGCCATCCTCGAAGAAGTCGCGCGCCACCGCGAAGGCATTGGGCTTGCGGACCTCAGCAAGCAGGTCGATTTGCACAATTCCACCACCTTCCATCTCGCCAAGACGATGGTGTCGCTGGGCTATCTGCGCCAGGAAAAGGACTCCAAACGCTACCGCGTCGGCCGGCCGCTGTTTGCGCTGGCCGCCAGCGCGCTCGACGAAATCGAGATGGTGAATGTCGCCACGCCGGTGCTCGAGGAATTGTCGCGGGAAACCGGCGAAAGCGGCCATTTCGCGGTGCGCATGGGCGATGCCGTCGTCGTGATCGCCCGCACCAGCGGACCCGGCGCGTTTCAGCTCACCGACCGCGTCGGCGTGGTGCGGCCGGCGCATTGTACTGCCCTCGGCAAGATCATCCTCGCTTCGCTGCGCCCGGATCAGTTGAAGCGCTTCCTTGAACGCGCCGAGATGAAACCGTCGACCGAGAAGTCGATCACCGACATTCCGGTGCTCTTGCGCGAAATTGCCGAGATCCAGCGCAGCGGCATCGCCTTCGACGACGGCGAATTCAATCCGGAAGTGCGCTGCGTCGCGGTGCCGGTGACGGATTTCACCGGCCAGATTGTCGGGGCGATCGGGATTTCAGGCCCGATCTGGCGGCTGTCCAATCAGGCATTGCACAGCAGCGCCAAGATCGTGCAGGCGGCGGCCCAACGCCTGTCCGCCGAATTCGGCAGCAGGACCGCAGCGAAATCTTAAATCCCGCCGGCGGCGCTTTTGGCGTTGACAGCGGGCCCGGCCTCCGAAAATATCATTCAACAATAAAAAACTGCCTCTCACATTCTCGCATAGGCCGGAATTGATGGAGGACATCGCGTGTGCGCCCCGTGGGAGGAGACCAACGATGACCCGCACCAACCGACGAAATTTATTGAAAGCCGGCGCCGCCTTTGCCGGCGCATCGGCACTCGGATTTCCGGCGATCAGCTATGGCCAGGCTGACAAGATCAAGATCGGCCATCTCACGCCGCTGACCGGATTTCTCGGCGCGCTCGGCGCTTATGCCACCCTCGGCATGCGCATGGCCGAGGAGGAAATCAACAAGGCCGGCGGCATCATGGGACGCCAGCTTGAAGTGATGTCGGAAGACTCGGTCAACCCCGCCACCGCCGCGACCAAGGCGCAGCGCATGCTGGAGCAGGACGGCGCCACCGTGCTGATGGGCGAGATCTCCTCGGCGTCCGCGATCACCATCATGCAGGTCGCCGCCCGCAACAAAAAGCTGTTCATGCAGATCGGCGCGCGCTCGGACACGCTGCGCGGCAAGAACTGCAACAAATACACCTTCCATGTCGATATCCCCAACACCGTCATGGTCAACGCGGTCGGCAAGGCGCTGCTGCGCGACAATCTGGTCAAGGACAAGAAGTTCTTCACGCTGACGGCCGATTACGTGTTCGGGCACGATCTGCTCGGCGCTGCCAAACGTTTCTTTGCCGCCAACCAGGGCAATTTGATCGGCGACGAATTGATCGCGACCGACGTCACCGATTTCAGCCCTTATCTGCTGAAGCTGCGACAAGCCAAGCCGGACGTGGTCTGCTGCAACCTCGCCGGCAATCAGGTCACCAATCTGATCAAGCAATACGCCGAATTCGGGCTGCCCTATCCGATCGTCGGCTTTAATCTCAACACCGCGGACGCCTGGG
>WNGI01031880.1_pt1 | contig 11156 bp, 9 predicted proteins | sample 5400621 | NCBI WGS metagenome assembly WNGI01 (sample SAMN13153374, study PRJNA577476) | soil metagenome | isolation source: 20 cm soil or saprolite under Garry oak tree replicate 1 | place: USA:California | collected 2016-06-15
GTCTTTCTGTTCATGGTCATATCGGGCACGCTCGCGGCTGTCGCGATCCACCGACTTGCCTCGGACAAGCTGCGTCGCGCGCCGGCATGGGATTGCGGCTATCCCGATGCTAGTCCGGCGACTCAGTACAGCGCGTCGAGCTTCGCCCAGCCGATTCGCCGCGTCTTCAGCACCGTGGTCTTTCGCGCGCGCGAGCACGCCGAGATGCCGGCCCCAGGCAATACGCGGCCTGCCCGGTTCACGGTTGACCTGCGAGACCTCGTCTGGGACTTGCTCTATGCGCCGGTCGCAGGCGCCGTCGGCTTCGCAGCCGACCGTCTCAATTATTTGCAGTTCCTCACCATTCGGCAATTCCTCAGCCTGGTCTTTGCCGCCCTCGTCATCTTGCTGCTGGTACTCGCCATATGGCCATGATCCTCGATCTCACCGTACAGGCGGCCCAGATGCTGCTGGTGCTGCTGCTGGCACCGCTGCTCACCGGGTTGGTGCGCAAGGTGAAGGCTCGCTTTCTGCGCCGGCAGGGACCGCCGCTCATTCAGCCCTATCGCGATCTCGTGCGGCTCATGCGCAAGGACGTGGTGCTGGCGGAAAGCGCCTCCTGGCTGTTTCGCGTCATCCCCTATCTCGTGTTCGCCGCCACCTGGGTGGCAGCGTCGCTGGTGCCGACTTTTCGTACCGGGTTGTTGTTCTCTTGTTCGGCCGATCTCATCGCGATCATCGCGCTGCTTGGGAGCGCGCGTTTTTTCCTGGCGCTCGCCGGCCTTGACGTCGGCACCAGCTTCGGCGGCATCGGCTCCAGCCGCGAGGTGATGATTTCCTCGCTGGCCGAGCCAGCCATGATCATGGTCGTTTTCACGCTCGCGTTGATCGCCGGATCGACGCAACTCTCCACTATGGCCGGCGTGCTGGTGTCGCCCGAAGTGGGGCTGCGCGTGTCGCTTGGTCTCGCGCTTTTCTCCCTGATCATGGTCGCCATCGCGGAGAATGCGCGCATCCCGGTCGACAATCCAGCAACCCATCTTGAACTCACCATGGTGCACGAGGCGATGGTGCTGGAATATTCGGGGCGGCACCTCGCACTGATCGATTTCTCCGCCTCTCTCAAGCTCCTGCTCTACATTTCGCTGATCGCCTGCATCTTCATACCCTGGGGTATTGCGCCGCCCGATGCGGGTCCGCTGGCGCTGGCGCTAGGCCTCGTCAGCTATGTCGGCAAGCTTGCGTTGGGCGGCTTCCTGCTCGCGCTGTTCGAGACTTCGATCGCCAAGATGCGGGTATTCCGCGTGCCCGAATTTCTCGGCGCCGCCCTGATGCTGGGGCTGCTGGCGACCCTCCTGCTGTTCGTCTCGCGGAGCCTCTAGATGCGCGGCGGTCTTAATTTCGATATCGCTCACCTGCTCGCAGGTTCACTGGTGCTGGTGAGCTTTCTGCAGCTCTATCAAGACCGCCTCTATGCTCTTCTCAATATCTTCGCCCTGCATGCATTGGTGCTTGCACTCTCGGTGGCCTGGCAAGCCTATGTGCAGTCGGCGCCACACCTCTACGTTACCGCAACGATCGCGCTCGTATTCAAGGCAATCGTCATTCCCGTCGCCTTGCACCGGATCATCGTGCAGCTGGGCATCCATCGTGAGATCGAGAAGGTTGTCGGCGTCGGCACTGCCATGCTGCTCGGCATGGGTCTCGTCGCGCTGTCGATGGTCGTGATGCTGCGGGTGACTGCAGACGCCGATCCGCTCGCGCGCGAAGACCTGGCCTTTGCGCTCTCGGTAGTCCTGCTGGGACTTTTGATGATGGTAACCCGGCGCAACGCCGTGAGCCAGGTCGTCGGCTTCATGTCGCTCGAAAATGGTCTCGTGCTCGCCGCAACCGGTGCGAAAGGCATGCCGTTGGTGGTCGAAATCAGCGTCGCCTTTTCAATCCTGATCGCGTTCATCGTGATCGGCATCTTCCTGTTCCGCATCCGCGAACGCTTCGATACGGTGGATTTGCAGGCGCTCGACAGCCGCCGCGGTGAGCGCCAATGAGCTTCGATGCGCTCGTCGCTGTCTTGATCATTCCAGCAGTCGCTGCGGGACTCCTTTCGGTGCTGCCGGGCTATCGACTTACGGCGCGCCTCAATGTCATCGCGACCTTCGGCACTTTTGTTGTCGCCCTGTCGCTGTTCTTCGGTAGGCCTCCGCAGGGGCCGTATCTCCATGTCGACGATCTCAACAACGTCTTCATCGTGCTGACCACTTTCGTCGGCTTCACCACCAGCGTGTTCAGTGCGAGCTACATCGGCCATGAGCTGGAGATCGGGCGGCTGACGCCAACCTTCCTGCGCTTCTATCACGCCATGTACCAGATTCTGATGTTTGCGATGAATCTGGCGCTCATCGCCAACAATATCGGCATCATGTGGGTGGCGATCGAGCTCGCGACGCTGACGACCGTGCTCATGGTCGGCATCTATCGTACCCATGAGGCGCTCGAAGCCGCCTGGAAATACTTCATCCTGGGCAGCGTCGGCATCGCGCTCGCGCTGTTCGGCACTATTCTTGTGTACATGGCGGCGCGGCCGGTCATCGGCGAGGGTCTCGACGCCATGGTGTGGACCATGCTGATCGCGCGGGCGGCGGAATTCGACCCCGCACTGCTCAATGTCGCATTCGTGTTCCTGCTGCTCGGCTACGGCACAAAAGTGGGGCTCGCACCGTTGCATGCGTGGCTGCCGGATGCGCACGCCGAGGGTCCCACGCCGATATCGGCGGTGCTCTCGGGACTTCTCCTCAACGTCGCGCTTTATGCGCTGCTGCGCTTCAAGATGCTGCTCGCGGTCAACCCGAACGCGGTCGCGCCCGGGCCGCTGATGGTAACGATGGGGCTTATTTCACTCGTGTTCGCCGCGTTCATGCTGTATCGCCGGCGCGACATCAAGCGCATGTTTGCGTATTCCTCGATCGAGCACATGGGCATCATCACCTTTGCTTTCGGCATGGGTGGACCGCTCGCGAATTTCGCGGGGTTGTTGCACATGACCATGCATTCGCTGACGAAGTCGGCGATCTTCTTCGCTGTCGGCCACATCGCGCAAGTCAAGGGCACGCAGCAGATCGCCAACATGGGCGGATTGACCGAAACCAATCCGGTGCTCGGCTGGGGGCTCGTGCTTGGCGTCGTGGCCATTGCCGGGTTGCCGCCGCTCGGCATCTTCATGAGTGAATTTCTGGTGGTGACGTCGACGTTCGCGCGCGAACCATGGCTGGCGATGGTGCTCGTCTTCGGCATCCTGATCGGCGTCGCGGCGCTATTCCTGCGGTTGAATACCATTGCATTCGGAGAGCCGCGTGGCACGACCGCGGAGGCAAAGGCCTCCTACGTGCCGATGTTCGCGCATCTTGCGCTGGTCTTCATCGCCGGCATCTACATGCCGCCGGCGCTGGTGTCGTGGTTCCAGAACGTGGCAAAGCTGCTCGGATAGGCGCATGGCGACTCTGATCGACAAGATCGAAGGGAGCAGAGTCGAGCACCATCGTCCGTGGCCGCGACTGGTGGTGAGCGAACGCGGCTGGCGCCTTGTCGTTGACCAGCTGGTGGCTGGTCATTGGACCCTGCTCGGCCTGTGGGGCGACACTGTCGCTGTCCACATGGCCGTGCTCAATGACGGCACGTGCGAGATCGCCGTCGCCACGATTGCATGTCCGCAGGCGCGCTTTCCCTCTGTCAGCGCGCGGCACCCGCCGGCAATCCGTCTGGAGCGTGCGCTGCGTGACCTGTACGGGCTGGAGCCACACGGCCTGCCGGACACGCGAACCTGGCTCGACCTCGGCTTCTGGGGAATCCAGCATCCGCTCGGCGCGTGCACCAAATTCCGGTCGGACCGGTGCATGCCGGCATCATCGAGCCCGGGCATTTCCGCTTTACCGCCAACGGTGAAACGGTGGTGCGGCTCGAACAACGCCTCGGCTATGTTCATAAGGGCATCGAGTCGCTGATGGCGGGAGCGACGCTCGACAAGGCGGCGCGACTAGCCGGCCGTACATCCGGCGACAGCACCGTCGCCTATGCGCTTGCCTTCGCCCATGCGGTCGAAGCGGCGTTGGAGGTGAACGTCCCGCCGCGCGCGATCTATTTGCGCGCGCTGATGGCCGAGCTCGAACGCCTCGCCAATCATTTCGGCGATATCGGCGCTATCTGCAACGATGCGTCCTTCTCCATCATGCACGCACAATGCGCAATTCTGCGCGAGCGCACCCTGCGCGTCGCGGATTTCTGTTTCGGTCACCGCCTGATGATGGATCGCGTTGCACCCGGCGGCGTGACCAATGATCTCACTCCTGAAGGCGCCGTGCGCGTGGGCGCCTTGCTGGACGAAGTCCGGCTGATTTTCCCGCAGCTTGTCGATCTCTACGACAACACCGCCTCGTTGCAGGATCGCACCGCCAGCGGCAGTTCGGCGCCGGCGGCTATGTCGGACGCGCCAGTGGCCGCGCGTTCGACGGACGCAAGCAGTTAGGCTACCCGCCCTACGATCAGCTCGATTTCGAGGTGGCGGTGCTGGAGGCCGGCGATGTCAATGCCAGGGTCTGGGTACGCATTCGCGAGGTCGAGCAAAGCCTGCGGCTCATCGAACAAATTTTGCAACGCCTGCCCGACGGGCCGATCAAGGCCGATGCGCCAGCCGATGCGTTTGTCGCGGGCGGCAAGACAGTCGAGGGAGCGGGACTGGTCGAAAGTTTCCGCGGCGACGTGCTGGTGTGGCTGCGGATCGAGGGCAACCGTGTCGCGCGCTGTCATCTGCGCGATCCATCGTGGTTCCAGTGGCCGCTATTGGAGGCCGTGATCGAAGGCAATATCGTCGCCGACTTCCCCCTGTGCAACAAATCCTTCAACTGCTCCTATTCGGGGCACGATCTGTAGGCCACCGGTATGCGCAGAATCCTGTTCGAAAGTCTTGTTCGCCGACCACTCACCGAAGCACCGCCGGACAAGGATGACGCAATGCTCGCCGAACTCGCCGCGAGCGTCGATCGTGCGGCGCGCCGGCGGCTCGGGCGCAGCCTATCGATCCGCGAAGTCGATGCCGGGTCGTGCAATGGCTGCGAGCTGGAAATTCATGCGCTCAACAATGCTTTCTATGATCTCGAACGATTCGGGCTGCGCTTCGTGGCCTCGCCGCGGCATGCTGACGTGCTGCTCGTCACTGGCCCGGTGACGAAAAACATGCGGGAGGCGCTGGAGCGCACCTACAACGCGACACCTGATCCAAAATGGGTGGTCGCAATCGGCGACTGCGCGGCCGACGGCGGCATTTTCGCCGGCAGCTATGCGGTCACGGGTGGAGTTTCGAATGTGGTGCCGGTAGACTTGCATATTCGCGGCTGCCCGCCGTCGCCTGTTAAACTCCTCGAAGGGTTGCTCGCCCTGCTCGAATCGATGGATATGGTTTGAGTTTCCACGAGATGTACACCGTGGCGGAAGTGCTAAGATGCGGAAAGCTGGAAAGGACTGTCATGAACCGATTGCTGGCCGCTCTCCTCCTTGTGCTGCCGAGTGCCGCGGCGCGCGGTGAATTCAACGTCGTCGAAGCCAGCATTGCCGACATGCAGCAGGCGATGGCGCAGGGGCGGCTGAGCTCACGTGAGCTGGTCCAGCAATACCTGATGCGAATTGCGTTCTACGACAAGAAACTCAATGCCGTGGTCACGGTGAATCCGAACGTTCTGCGCGAGGCCGAGGAGCGCGACCGCGAGCGCGCGCAAGGCAGGCTGCGCGGGCCCTTGCACGGCATTCCGATCGCCTTGAAGGACAACATCCATACTACCGACATGCCGACCACCGGCGGCGCGCTCGCCTTCGATGGATACGAGCCGCCCTACGAAGCGACGCTGGTCAAAAGCCTGCGCGACGCCGGCGCCGTGATCATCGCCAAGACCGGGATGACCGAACTCGCCAATTGGATGGCGGGGCCGCCGACGCCGATGCCATCGGGCTACAATCCGGTCAGCGGCTTTGGCATGAATCCCTATGACCCGCGGCGCGATCCGCGCGATGCGCTGTTCGATGGCCGCCCGGTCCTGCTGCCGGGCGGATCGAGCTCCGGGGTCGGCACGGCCGCGAATCTGTGGGCGGCGAACGTCGGCACCGAGACCTCCGGCTCGCTGCTCAGCCCCGCCAACATGAACATGCTGGTGTCGATCAAGCCCACGGTGGGGCGGATCAGCCGCTACGGTATCATTCCGCTCACCGCCGACCAGGACACTGCCGGTCCGATGGCGCGGACGGTTGCCGATGCCGCCATCCTGTTCGGCGCACTGGAGGATGCACAACCCGATCCGCAGGACCCGCTCAAGCCTTGCACGCCGCCGCCGAACCGCGACTACACGGCCTTTCTCGATCCTGACGCGCTCGCCGGCGCGCGCATCGGCATCCCGCGTGCGTTCTACTACGAGCCGGTCATACCGCCCGGCCTGGAGCGGGCGCGCGGCGGCCTCAATTTCGAACAGGCACAGGTGATGGCCGAGGCCATCGCGGCGCTCAAGGAGCGCGGCGCGGTCATCGTCGATCCCGCCGACATACCGAGCGTGGTCGACGAGGACGTGAGCAAGAATTTTCTGCGCTGGGAGGTCTGCCGCGGCACTGAAGGGCCCAAGGGCATGGATGCGCACTGCTCCATCGTCTTCAAGTACGGCATGAAGCGTGACTTCAACAAATGGCTGGCGAGCCTCGGCCCGACCGCGCCGGTGAAATCGCTGACCGAGCTGCGCCTCTGGAATCTCGCGCACGCCAAGGCGGGTGCGCTCAAATACGGCCAGTCGCAGCTCGATAATTCCGACGAGATGGATGTCGAGGCCGACCGCACCCGTTACGAGCACGACCGCGCCCAGGACATCGCGTTGTCGGGGCCGCACGGCATCGATGCGATCATGACAAGCGAAAAGCTCGACGCGCTGTTGTTTCCCGCCGGCTCCGGGGCCATTCTGTCGGCAAGACCGGGCTATCCCACCGTCATCGTGCCGTTCGGCATGGTGGCCAATGGGCCGATCGCGTCCTTCCCCGACGGGTTCGCGGCGAAGCCGTCTCCGTTCGGCGTCAGTTTTGCGGCGAGTGCGTGCAGCGAACCGCGACTGATCGCGCTCGCGTACGCGTTCGAGCAGGCAACAAAACGGCGCGTCCCGCCTCCCGGCACTCCGTAGCCACCACGACGGGCAACTTGCGAGGCACGCTGCTCGCGAAAACTCTGACAAGCGCAGGCACTGCGGCCGAGCTCCTTTCGATGGGCCTGCGGACAAGCTAATGTGGGTCCAATGGGGACCGGCCGAGCCACCGTGCGCTCCGCGCACAAAGCATCGATGCAGGGGAGAGAAAAATGACCCATCGCCACGTTCTGTCGCACCTCGCGCTTGCGGTCGCGGCTGCGACTTTGAGCCTTGTCACTGCGGCGACCGCCGTCGAACTCGATCCGGCGGCGGTCGCCTCCGTCACGCCCGACCAGTTCAAGTGGCGAGACCCGACCGACCAGATCGCGACCAATCAGGCCGTTCTCTACGGCGATCCGAGCAAGACCGGGCTTTATATCGTCATCAACAAGTTCAAACCCAACCGCTTCGGCAACCCGCACTATCATCTAAACGACCGCTTCATCACCGTGATCGACGGCGCCGCCTGGCATGGCACCGGCGCGGTGGTGGACATCGCGCAGGCCAAGCGGGTCCCGAAGGGATCATTCATGATCGATCACGCTATGAAGGTGCACTGGGGCGGAAACAAAGAGGAAAGCGGCGCCTACCTGATCGCCGGCATCGGTCCCGCGTCCAGTACCGAGGTCCCGAAAAGCAGCGGCCCCTGGGCGGGCGGCGATCCTTCGGCCGCGACCATCATGCTCCCCGACCAGATTCCGTGGCGGGACCATGGCAGCTTTCGGCTTGCAAACCTCGCCGGCGATTCAGACAAGCGAGGCCTCTTCGTACAGATGCTCACAATTCCCAAAGGCGAAAATTTCAGCCGTCCGCATGTTCACCCGGTTCCGCTCTTCACCACCGTGCTCTCCGGCACCTGGTGGGTCGGCACCGGCAACAAGTTCGATCCGGCCAACCTGACCGTCCCGATGAAGGTAGGGACGTTTGTCACTCACTTCGGCAATCGTGTGCATTGGGATGGCGCCAAGGATGAAGACGTGACGCTGCTGATGATCGGCGAAGGGCCGGTGACAACCGCGCGGGTCGACGAGGCGAGATAACAGGCGGCCGTGTCAGTCGGACGGCCGGTCGCTAACGATAATCTTCGTGTCCTTCCGGCTCCACCGCGAGTTCGGCACGCGCGGTGACATCGCCCGCCACATCGATGATGTTCTCGTAGGCAACGTAGTTGAAGCCCGAAACGAAGAGCCTGTAGCTGCCTTTGGCAACCTTGATTTTCGCCATCCCCTTTTCGTCGGTGAGCGCCCGGTAGGGATGCAGCAGGACGTGGGCGCCCTCGATGGGACTCTGTTTTTCGCGATCGAAGGCTTCGACCGTCACTTCATGATCGGGAGGGCGCACGACCTTGATCGTGAAGCTGCATGACCCGGCCGCATGGGGTACGCTTGAGGCCGACCCGGGTGCCTCTACCCGCCACCGATAGTCTCCCGTCGTAAGCGGGGCTTGCGCGTGGAGCTCGGCAAAGTAAAGCGCACTGGTGCCCAGCCAGACATCATCAAGCAGGCTTGCAGCGCCGACTTGGGCACCTTCGTGGTCGAAGATGCTCAGCGGCCGACCCGCCAGCTTGCACCCCGCCGAGCATTTGATGCCGACTTTGAAGGAGAAGCGTTCGCCCGCCGCGATTGCGGACGGCAAGCCCCAGATATTCACATTCGCCGCGTGAGCCATTGTTGTGAACGAGAACTCAGTCGCGGTCGTTTCATGCAAGACGCCGTCCGTCTCGTGCGCGGCAAGGACGGCGCGGTAGATATACTCGCCCACTTCGAGAGGAGCCCGCAACGCGAAGGCGCTAGTGGCGTAGGCCTCACCGTCGAACTCCGTGAGTTCGGCGCCCGCCAGTTCGGTGTCGTCCCGATTTCGGATCGAGACGCTCTGTCCCTTGAGGTCACATCCATGAGGGCAAGACACCCGGACTGTAACGGTCAACTCAGCCCCGGCATCGACCTCGCCCGGAGCCACCTCAACCGCGCACGTGCCGGGACCGTGGGTGCTAACTGCCTTTGCCGCCATGGTGTCATGCCAACCCGGTCATGCCCGGCCTTGTGCCACGGCTGTCCGGTTCATGTGAAGTATAGGGCAAGCTTCAACTGATTTGAATTGATCGGGACTGGCTCCAAGGGCTCGAGCAGACGGTCGAGCGGGCGTCTGGACATGAGATTTGCGCGTACGAGACGTGCGAACTCGCGCCGCTGGCCTCGCCTCCGGCGTAGAGGCCGGGGATGACCTCGCCGCGGGTGTCGAGGACTTGGGCCTTGCCGTTGATCCGTAGACCGCCGTAGGAATCGAGCACCCGAATGCTGGCGATCGCCGCGTAGAATGGCGGCGTGTCAATCCGATGCAAGACCAGCTTCTCGAAATCTTCGTCCACGCCTTTGTCGGCAAGCGCGTTGTAGCGCGCCACCGTCTCCTCCAGATGCTTCAACGGCATCTTCTGATGCGGATGCCCCATCACTTTCTTGGCCAGCTCGGCAAGCGTATCGGCCTTGTGGAAGTAGCCGTCGGGTGGGTCGGCAATGTAGGGATAGCGAAGCTGCCAGCCCCCGCGCGCCGCCGCGGCGGAATCAAAGATGGCCCACACCGGCCCGGACGCGTAATCGGGGGCGCGTGAGCCCTCGTTCATCGCGAGCGCCGCATCCACGGCCGCCGACCTTCGATATTGCGCCTTGACTTGCGTCGCGCTGGCGTTGCGCCAATCCAGCGGCACGAACTGCGCGCGGGTGCCGTCGCTCCCCGGCGGATATTTCGCATCGCTGGAGACGTTGGCAATTTCCCTTTCGTTGTAGAATCGCCGTCCCACCTGGTTCACCGCGATCGCGTGTTCCCATCCGGCACCGCCAATGGCGACGCCCTTGGCGCGCGCGAACAGGAATGAGGGGTGTCCCGGAAAAATGCTGGCCACCGCATCGCGGGTCCCGAGCACGCTGCTGATCGTCGGAGAGGCGAGCGAGTGCTGGTAGTTCTGCATCATGCCCGCGAGGTTTGCGCCGATCTTCATGCCGGCGACGATCCCGCTGCCGTCCATGTTGAGCGGCCCGATCAGGGCGCTCGGCCCATACTCGATCGAGGGCTCGCTCATCCGCGGATCGAACATGGTGCGCAGGTGCACATTGCCGTGCATGCCGCCGGTGGCGACGATGACGGCCTTCCGCGCCCGGATGTGGATCGTTTCGGCGCGCTCGTCGATGTTGCCGTTCTGCCAGAAACTTTCCAGGCGCGCGCCGGTCTCGGGATTCATTCTTGGCGTGTAGCGGGCTTTGACCCCCAGAACGCGGCCCGAGAACGGCTGCTCGCGGATCAGCTCATCCATATGGCGGTTGAGCATGAACCGAATGCCCTTCTCCCGGGCGCTGAACTCCATCGACCGCGCGATGGCGAAACCGCCCCAGACCCAGCCGGGTGCGCCAATCGCCGTTCCCGGACCTCCGGGAGTGGTCCGCATCGGGTTGAACGGCGTATGCCGCTCGCCGGCGGGATCGCCTCGGTCTTGCGGCGATACCGTTCCGGCTTTGATGTCGGTCTTGTCGGCGAGCTTCATCATGGCCCTGGCGGCCCTGGCGCGGGACATCCCGCCGCCCTGATGGGTGCCGTCGATCCGTCCGAAGCGGACGTAGTTGTCCATCATGAATTGCCGGGTCTTGGGGGCGTTGTCGGCCCAGGCGCGATGGAGCTCGCGATCGTTGTAGCGGTATCTGGCGACGCCGGTGGCGTCGACCACCGACCAGTCGGTCATGTCCCTGAACAGGCGATCGGGGTCATCTTCCAGATCTGCCGGCTTGACCAGCGGCGCTGCCAACCCCAGGCGTTCCGGATCAGTTCCCATCCGGTCCCGTTCCTGAATGGTGTCACCGCCGCCAAGCGAGGTCCAGCCGCCGCTGTGCACCAGCTTGCCGCCAACGTCAAAGTTCTGATCGATCACGATAACGGACGCGCCGAGATCGCGGGCCCTGACGGCCGCGTGCAGCCCCACACAGCCCG
>WNGI01012233.1_pt1 | contig 11155 bp, 11 predicted proteins | sample 5400621 | NCBI WGS metagenome assembly WNGI01 (sample SAMN13153374, study PRJNA577476) | soil metagenome | isolation source: 20 cm soil or saprolite under Garry oak tree replicate 1 | place: USA:California | collected 2016-06-15
TTTTTTCTGTATTGGAGATCGACGCAGACAGATTTTAGTCAGCCGCCGCGCGGGCGGTTGACGAAATCGGCGAGGCCGATCTGGCGGGTGCGGCGGAGGCGCTCGGCGGTGACAATCGCCTCAACCTCCGAAACGCTCCCGTCGAGATCGCGGTTGACGACGACGTAATCGTATTCCGACCAGTGGCTCATTTCTTCGGCGGATTTCGCCATGCGCGCGGCGATGGTGGCGGCACTGTCCTGGGCGCGGGCGCGCAGGCGCGCTTCGAGCGCAGCCATGTCGCGCGGCTGCTTTCGATCCTTAGATGACCGCTGGCATCCCAATCGGCCGCTGTCTCTTCATGCCCCACAGCCGACCTTCGACCAGCGCAATCGTAGGGTCAGCTGGGGTGTGGTGAACCGAGCTTCGCTGCGTCCCTGCTGGATAGCGTGGTGGCGCCGGTTCTCGGCGCTGCGCGAGCGAGTGCGCATGTCGACATCCCGGTAGATCGGTACCAGGTCGCAAATGGGAGATAAAGGCACCGCTCAGATCGCGATGCCCGCGCGGTCGCTTAACCGAATCATCACCGCTTCTCGTCAATCGAAGGTCGGTCTGAAGCCGGCGGGTCTTCGCGAAGCGCTGCGATCAAGTAGTCGACAAAGGCTCGTGCTGATGGCTTGGCGGCTCTGCCGCTGGCATAGACGGCGTTGAGCTCGACCGTTCCCGCGTCCCATTCCGGCAATAGCCGAATGAGCTCTCCTCTCTCTACTTCCCGGCGGCACGCGACAAGCGGAGCCATGACGATGCCCAGTCCCGCGACTGCAGCCGCTATCGCGCCTTCGCTCGCCCTTACGATCAACCGGCCCTTGACCTGGAGGGAGGTCGCGTCGTCATCCTTGCGAAAAGACCAATGCCCGCCAAGGCTGCCGGGCCCGAGAATAATTGCATGCTGCGGCAAATCCGCAGGTGTACCGGGGACGCCGGCCTTGTCGAGGTACGCTCGCGTGGCGGCAAGAACGCGCGGCCATGAGAGAACTCTCCGCGCCGTTGCTGTCGAATCCGGGAGAGCACCGAAGCGAAACGCGAGGTCCACGCCTTCGGCCACGAGGTCCTGGCGCTGGTCTGACATCATCAAGTCGATCTGCAGCGCCGGATGCCGGCTCATGAAAACCGCGAGCCGTGGGATGATCTCACGAACGGCAAAGTTCGTTCCCAAACCGATCCGCAATATGCCGCGCAGCTCTCCCGTTCCGCGCGCCGCGTGTTCCGCCTCGTCGAGTTCCACGAGGACAGGCTCTATGCGAGCCAGGAAGTCAGAGCCGGCGTCGGTTAGCGTCACCGCGCGTGTGGTCCGGACGAACAGCACGACGCCGATCTGGCGCTCCAGAATGGCGATCGTCCGAGACGCGGTCGACTGCGGAATATTCAGCTCCCGACCGGCCGCCGAAAAGCTTCCCTTGCGGGCGACCCGAGCGAACAGCCGAAGTGCGAAGAGCCGGTCGCTCATAGCGAGGGTGGATAACTGAAAGCCATTTTAGCTGACTACGGCATTCGAGTGGAAACGTCGATCTCTTCGTCACCGAAGCCACGCGCCATTGACACCAAGGTCGCCGGCACCATCCACCCTTTTTGAACGGGACGAAGACCATGATCCAACTCGAAAATATTATTTACACTGCCAAGACCCACACTACCGGCGGGCGGGATCAAGGTACATCCCGCAGCTCCGACGGTCGTTTGGAGGTCCGGCTTTCACGTCCCGGCGCCTCCGGCGGCGGCACCAACCCCGAGCAGCTGTTTGCGGCTGGATGGTCGGCTTGTTTCATCAGCGCGATGAAAATAGCAGCCGGCAAAATGAAAGTGGCCCTCCCGGATGACCTGGCCATTGATGCCGAAGTCGACGTCGGCCCGACGCCGGGCGCTTACGGACTCGCAGCTCGTCTCAACGTAACGCTACCGGGTATTGAGGCCGAGGTCGCGCAGCACCTGCTGGACGCGACGGACCAGCTTTGCCCGTATTCCAACGCCACCCGTGGGAACATCGACGTCAGGATCAAACTGGTCTGAGCCGGACGATTAGAACGGGAACGGTTTCTGAAGCCGCTGGCCGAGCTGGGAATCGTCAGGACGCCGCAGCTGAGATCGTCGGCACGCTAAACGCAAATCGAGGGTCAAATCATGAGCAATGAACGCAAGGTCGCCATCATTACCGGTGCGTCCCAGGGGCTCGGCGCCGAGCTGGTTCGGGCCTACCGCAATCGCAACTATCGCGTCGTCGCCAACTCGCGGTCGATCGCCCCGAGCCGTGACTCGGACGTTCTCGCCGTCGCCGGCGACATCGCCGACCCGGTGACCGCCGAGCGCATCGTCCGCGAGGCGCTGGTGCTCTTTGGGCGCATCGACACGTTGGTCAACAACGCCGGCGTCTTCGTCTCCAAGCCGTTCGTCGAATTCACCCAGGCCGACTACGACCACAACCTGGCGGTCAACGTCGCCGGCTTCTTCCACATCACGCAGCGCGCCGCCGCCGAGATGCTGAAGCAGGGCTCGGGCCACATCGTCTCGATCACGGCCGCTCTAGTCGACCAGCCGATCGCCGGAGTGCCAGCCGCGCTCGCCGCGCTGACCAAGGGCGCGCTCAACGCGGTGACGCGCTCGCTCGCCATCGAGTTCGCCAGCCGCGGCGTGCGCGTCAACGCCGTCGCCCCCGGCATCATCAAGACGCCGATGAACCCCGAGGCGACCCACGAGGCGCTCGCCAAGCTCCACCCGGTCGGCCGCATGGGCGAGGCCCGCGATATCGCCGAGGCGGTCCTCTATCTCGAGCATGCGCCGTTCGTGACCGGCGAGATCTTGCGCGTCGACGGCGGCCAGCACGCCGGCCGTTGGTAGGCCCCGCGCGCTCGAGGCGATCGACCATGACCGTGTCCCACGCCTCCCGGCATCGCCCCGCGTCGTCGCCATCGAGCGGCAGCATGTGGCGCGCTACGCTGTCCGGATTCTCGGCCAACTTGGTCGGCATCGGGCTCGCGCGCTTCGCCTACACGCCGCTCTTGCCAGCGATTGTCGGCGCGCACTGGTTCACGCCGTCCACCGCGGCCTATCTCAGCGCCGCCAACCTTGCCGGCTACCTCGCGGGCGCAGTGCTCGCACGGCCGCTCGCCGCGCGCGTGGCGGCCGCACCCACGCTCAACGCCATGATGATGCTCGCCACCGTGGCGTTCGTCGCCTGCGCCTATCCGTTGTCATTCCCTTGGTTCTTCGCTTGGCGTGTCGTCTCGGGTGCGGCGGGCGGCGTGCTCATGGTGCTCGCAGCGACCACCGTGCTGCCGCATGTAACGCCATCGCGCCGCGGCTTCGCAGGTGGCGTAATTTTCATGGGCGTGGGCGCCGGCATCGTGGCATCGGGCACACTCGTGCCGTTGCTGCTGCGCCAGGGCTTGGCCCAGACCTGGCTCGGCCTCGGCATTGTCTCCCTCATACTGACCTTGATCGCCTGGCGCGGCTGGCCGAGCGAGACGAGGCCGGCGGCGACGTCACACAACCAGCGCCGCACGCACGAGATCCCTGGTTTGCGCGCGCTCTACGCCGAATACGGGCTCAACGCCGTCGGGCTGGTGCCGCACATGGTCTTTCTGGTTGATTTCGTCGCGCGTGGCCTCGGCCAAGGGCTGCAAGCGGGGGCCGCCTGCTGGGTGCTGTTCGGCCTCGGCGCGCTCGCCGGTCCGATCGTGAGCGGCCATCTTGCCGATCGAATCGGCTTCGGTCCGGCATTGCGCGTGGCGTTCGTAATCGAGGCGGTCGCGGTTGCGCTACCCGTGCTCGGTCCGAGCCAGACGTGGCTCGTCCTTTCGAGCGTGGTCGTCGGCGCCTTCGTCCCGGGCATCGTCGTGCTGGTGCTCGGTCGCGTGCACGAGCTACTCGTCCACCATCCGGCCGAGCACAAGACGGCGTGGAGCGTGGCGACCACTAGCTTCGCGATCCTGCAGGCGGTCGCGGCCTACGGCATGTCATACCTGTTCATGTCGAGCGGCGGTGGCTATCGCATGCTTTTCGCGCTTGGCGCCACCGCCATCGTGCTGGCGCTCGCTGTCGACCTGATCGCCGCGCCAAGCGGCGGTCCAAGGCACGGCGAGGCAACGCCGCATCACCATCACCATGCGGAGCAAGATCCATGTCCCACCATTATTCCGGTCCCGACTTTGGTTTCCCACGTGGAGATGCACGCCTTGACCTCACCGATCTGTATGCCTTCCCCAAGCCAGGCAACGCGAGCAAGTCGGTCCTGGTGATGAACGTGCACCCGTCTGCCGTCGTGAACCCACCCGGTCTCGCCACGACTGAGCCTTTCGCGCCCGAGGCGCTGTACGAGCTCAAGATCGACACGAACGGCGATGCCGTCGCCGATATCGCATACCGGGTGCGCTTCGCGGTCTCCGAGGACGGGTCGCAAACCGCCACGCTGCGCCGAGCGGAGGGTGCGCAGGCCGCCGGGACGGACGACGGCGGTCAGGTTATAATTGAATCGGCACCGGTCTCGATGGGTCGGGACGCACGGGTGACGGAGGCCCGCGAGTACCGGTTCTTCGCGGGCTGGCGCAGCGATCCGTTCTTCTTCGACACGCAAGGCGCCCTGAATACCCTGCAGTTCACGGGCAACGATTTCTTCGCCGACAAGAACGTGTGCAGCATCGTACTGGAAGTCGCTAACTCTGAGCTTGGAACAAAACCGGTTGACCTGTGGGCGCGCACACTGGTCGAGGAGGTCGGCGGTTGGGTTCAGGCGGACCGCGGCGCGTTGCCCGCGCAGGCCGTCTTTCTTGTTGGCACGGAGAGGGAAGCCTACTTGGCGGGTCAGCCTGCGGAGGATGGCCGCTTCGTTGCCGACTTCGCGCATGCTCTGGAGCACACAGGTGGGTATGCGCCGGAGGAGGCAAGGCGAGCGGCACGGAGACTGCTGCCGGATGTGCTGTCCTACGACCCCACCCGCCCAGCATCCTTCCCGAGCAACGGCCGGACGCTCACCGACGACGCTGCTGACGCCTTCCTGGCTGTCCTCACAAACGGGAAGGTGATAGAGGACAAGGTGGGGCCCCACGGCGATCTGCTTTCCGAATTTCCCTACCTCGGGCCACCTCACAATGCCTGAGGGGCCGCCGGCCTCTTCCCCCGGCTAACCCTCAGGGGGAGAGATCGCGGAGGTCATTTTAAATGGGCCGAGCGTACCGATCCGCAAACCGCGCGCTTTATCGAAAAATAGTGTCGCGTCAAGCACCTCACCGATCCCGGCTACAAGGCGAAGCCTGAGCGAATCCTGTCGCTGCATCTCGTGGCGTCCGACTGGAACCACCCGCAGCACATCACGTCGCGCTTCACCGAGGCGGAAATCGAGCGTGCGATCCGATTGTGACGCAAGCGCCTGAGTGCGCTAGAGACCGAGAACACGCCTGGTTGCGAGCGCAGCTTGTCGTCCAGAGAGGAGATTCACGATGGAAACCGAACGTCCGCCCCTGCCGCCCTTCACTACCGTCGATGCCGCCGTGCAGAAGGTTCGTCTAGCCGAGGATGCCTGGAACAGCCGCGATCCCGAGCGCGTGTCGCTTGGCTACACATTGGAAAGCCAATGGCGAAACCGTGCCGATTTTATTCGCGGCCGCGAAGAGATCACGGCCTTTCTGACACGTAAATGGAATCGCGAACTGGAGTACCGCCTGATCAAAGAGCTGTGGAGCTTCCGCGAGAACCGCATCGCGGTACGTTTCGCCTATGAGTGGCATGACGACAGCGGCAACTGGTTTCGGTCTTTCGGCAACGAGAATTGGGAGTTTGACGAGCGCGGCTTGATGCGACGCCGCATTGCCAGCATCAACGATCTTCCGATCCGCGAGAGCGATCGCCTCTACCACTGGCCGATCGGGCGGCGCCCTGACGGCCATCCGCCTTTGAGCGATCTTGGATTATGAGGCAGTCGTCAGGATCTCTCTAAAGGTGTGAGCAACTTTCTGCCCGACCTACCGCATTGCTCTCTCACAACCGACATCCGGACGCGACCCACCCTTTGCACTCGACAATAGCTGAGAAGGCGGAATGATCACCATCGGGCAATTGCGAGCATCAAAGCGCATGTTTTGAGGCATACTCTTTTTCGTGGCCCCGTTCCGTGGCCCCGTCCACTTCCTGGGGGAAGCCTCGAATGAGGCGGCGCGATCTTATCGCTCTTGCCGCTGGCGCAATCGCGCTCCGGCCGCTTGCGACAAGCGCACAGCCAGCGAGACCCCGTCGGATCGCCATCGTCACCTCGGTCGTTCCCGCCTACCTGATCAGCGAGAACAGCGGCGACGATGCTTCGCGTCTGCTTTTTCGAGAATTGCGGCGATTGGGTCACATCGAAGGCCGCGACATGATCGTCGAGCGTTATTCGGCCGAGGGGCATCCCGAACGGCTAACGGCGCTGGCCCGCGAGGTTGTCTCGCATGCGCCGGAGCTGATCGTGGCCGGTGGCGGCCCGGTCGCAGAAGCTTTGGCCGCGGCAACAACGACGATCCCGATCGTCGCGGTCTTCACGAGCGCGCTCAGGGCCGGACTGGTCGCCAGCCTGGCGCGCCCGGGCAGCAACATCACTGGCGTTAGCGTCGATACCGGCATGGAGATCGTCGGCAAGCGGATCCAGATGCTGAAGGAAGTGGTGCCTGCGGCCCAGAAGGTCGGCTACATAGAGCTGAGTGGATCGCCCGAAACCACGGCTGGGCCGGTACTGGCGGATGCTAGCCAGAAGCTGGGAATCTCCGTCGTAGTTATCCCGCTGCGGGAGTCGACCCGGGATGAATACGAACGGATCTTTGCTGAAATGGCGGATCGCCGAATCGATGCCGTGCTGATCAGCGATCAGGGCGAGGCATTAGCCTATCGGCAGCTAATCGTCCAATTGGCCCAGAAGAACCGCCTGCCGACAATGTGCGCGTCCGCCGATTTCGTTGATGTTGGCGGTCTGATGGCCTATGCCGCCGATCCTGAGGCTGTGTTCCACGCCATAGCCGATGATGTGCACCAAATCCTCACTGGCACGAAACCCGAGAGGATCCCGGTCGTCCAGCCCACGAAGTTCGAGTTCTCGGTCAATCTAAATACAGTCCAGGCGCTGGGGCTCATCGTTCCACCGGCGCTGCTCGCTGCCGCCGATCGGGTGATCGACTGATGAAGAATCGGAGGGCCGAGATGGCCACGGGAAATATACGAAGATTGCGAATGATGCGCCGTTTGCTCGCTTTTATTGCCTGCGCATGCGCGGTAATTGGCGGCGCGCCGTTGTCGTTCGGCGAGACGTCGAAATTCGAGGGCGTTTACAAAGGCCAGATCGTGCTAAGGACTGCCGCAGGATCAGCCTTGGGTGGTGGCGTCAGTTGTAACCCCAGTACTAAGCAATTCGAGCAAACCATGACCGTGTCAGGAGACAGACTTTATTTGGTACGCAAAGCGGTGCAAGTGAATATAGTGTTTTCGGGAACAGTTAGTTCAGATGGAACGGTATCAGGCTCAGGAATAATGGCGCGAAACGATCCCGCTGGCGGCGTTAATTTGGTCCAAATGCTGAATGGTAAGATTGAAAACGATCAATTTGCCGGTACCATATTCGATCGTTACTGCTCTTACACGGTTGAACTGAAAAAATAAAGTTGCCTTGGCTGAGCGCTTGGCGGATCTCGGGATCAATGCGGTTATCGATCCCCGGCTCGTCGGATGACCACTAGCGGCGCGAATTAGCCGCTAGACATCGCAACCAGCGAAGGGCCGAAATCCACCCGAAGCGGACCCCTGAGCAAGCACGACGAGACGGTGATGCGATGAGCGCTGGTGCGGTCAGCCGCCGCGCAGGCGGTTGACGAAATCGGCGAGGCCGATCTGACGGGTGCGGCGGAGGCGCTCGGCGGTGACAATCGCCTCAACCTCCGAAACGCTCGCGTCGAGATTGCGGTTTATTCCGACCAGTGGCTCATTTCTTCGGCGGATTTCGCCATGCGCGCGGCGACGGTGGCGGCGCTGTCCTGGGCGCGGGCGCGCAGGCGCGCTTCGAGCGCGGCCATGTCGGGCGGCAGGATAAACACGGTCACGAGATCGCTCGGCACGGTTTCGGTGAGCTGCTGGGTTCCCTGCCAATCGATGTCGGTGACGATGTCGCGGCCGGCGGCGATCGCCTCGTCGACCGGGCGGCGCGGCGTGCCGTAGCAATGGCCGAACACGGTGGCGTGCTCGAGGAGCTCGCCAGCCTTGACCATCGCATCGAAGCGCGCCTCATCGATAAAGCCGTAATCGGCGCCGTCGGTCTCGCCGGGGCGGGCCGGGCGCGTCGTCACCGACACCGACAAGGACAGGTTCGGGTCGCGCTCGACAAGGCGATGCGTGATCGTCGTCTTGCCGGCGCCCGAGGGCGAGGACAACACCAGCAGAAAACCGCGGCGGCGGATCGCGGCGGACGCCTCCGGCTGGCGCGGTGCGCGGCTCATTCGAGGTTCTGCACCTGCTCGCGGAACTGCTCGATCGCCGCCTTTAGCGACAGGCCGATGCGGGTCAATTCGATATCGGCCGATTTCGAGCACAGCGTGTTGGCTTCGCGGTTCAATTCCTGGCACAGAAAATCGAGCTCGCGGCCGATCGCGTCGCCGCGCTGCAGGAGGTCACCGGCCTGCGCGATATGGGCATGCAACCGATCCAATTCCTCGCGCACATCGGCGCGGGTCACGAGCATCGCCAATTCCTGCGCGACACGCTCCTCGGAGACCGGTGAGGCAAGACCCGACAGCTCGCCGAGGAGCGCTTCGAGGCGGGCGCGGATCGCGGCGGGCTGCACCGCGGCCGAGGCGGAAGCCGCATCGACGAGGGCGGCGAGCCGGGCGCGCTGATCGGTCAAGAGCGCTTCGAGACGGGCGCCCTCCTCACGGCGCGCGGCGGCGAGGCGGTCGAGCGCCTGCGACCAGCCGGCGAGGACCGCGTCGCGCCGCGCCATGATGACGGGCTCGGGATCCTCTTCGACAGTCTCGATGACGCCGCGCACGGCGAGAAGGCCATCGAGCCGCGGCGGCGCGACCTCGGTGTCCTTGCCGATGTCGCGCGACAGGTCGCGCATCAGCGCGACGATCTGATCGAGCATCGGGCGATTGACGCGAATCGCCGGCGGCACGAGGCGGGTGACGCTCAACGTCGCCGAGACATTGCCGCGGCGGCAGCGCTGCCCCAAGGCGGCGCGCAATTGCGGCTCCAACGGCTCGAAACCGGGTGGCAGGCGAAGCCGGAGTTCGAGCGCGCGGCCGTTGACGCTGCGCAATTCCCAGACCCAGGAGATGCCGTCGGCCTCGCCCTCGCTGCGGGCGAAGCCGGTCATGCTGGAGACGCCCACCCTGCCCGCACCCTCCGTGGTTCGCGGCGCCCTTATACCGGCGCCCGCCCGTACCAACAACGCCGCCGCAGCCGATAGAGCCGGTCAGAACGCTTTCGGCAATCCCGCCTGCTTCAAGACCGCGTTCGCGGTATGCCGTGACTTGATGTTGTTATCGACAACGATCGGCCGGCGTGACTTCGGACAGAGCCAAATCTCGTGATCGCCGGCGCCTTGCCGATCGAAGCGGCATCCCGCCGCCCGAAGAAGAGCCTTCACCCGCCGCGTATAGCTCGCGGCCATCGATCAAGGCGTGCCGGCTGCCTCAAAATTGCGTTCGAGGACGAGGTGGATCTCGGGGCCGAGCTTGGCTGCGAGATCCGGGCTGTATGACAGCAGCTCCGGAACCATGACCCGAAGCTTGCTCATCAGAGCCTCGGTGGTGTCCGCTTCGGTGACGAGCCCGGGCAGATTTTCGGCCTCGGCGGACCAGACCTCGGCATCCGAGTCCCAAACCGCGTGCACCTCGACCGCGTGCCTTTGTGCACGAGCCATCTCGCCTCCTCGCTGAATCGGCCCTTCGGTTCGGCGCCAGGAACCTCGCGCCTTTTCTTGGCGCTGACAAGCGCCCGAAAGGAAGAACAGGACCCCTTCACCATGGTTCGCCGCGGCGCTGTGGCAACCCGGCAACGTCCTAAAGCCAAGCGGCAGGTGGAAACACGGCGACCCGCGCGGACTTCGGCCAATCATTGCAGGCAGGCGCCGTCGGGGCCGGGTTGGCAGCGGCGCCCTTTGATCACCTGGGCCGGCGGGGCTGCGACGGGGCGGGCGGCGGCTGCGGGGGCCGGCGCCGGGGCGGCGGGCGTTGCCGCGGTCCGGCGCGCCGGCTTGCGCGCGGCGGGAGCAGGTGCCGATACGGCGGGTGGTGCGGCAGGGGCCGGGCTCGCCGCCGGCGACGGGGGCGCGGGCGCCACGACAGCATCGGCCGCCGGAGCCGGGTCGGTATCCCCGGGCTGACCGCGGCGGTAGGCCGCAATGTTTTTTGTCTGGTCGGCGAGCGTCTTGGCGAAGACATGGCCGCCGCTGCCATCGGCGACAAAGAACAGATCCTCGGTGCGCTCGGGGCGAACCGCGGCGCGCAACGAGGCGCGGCCGGGATTGGCGATCGGGCCGGGCGGCAGTCCCTTGGCGAGGTAGGTGTTGTAGGGCGAGTTGACCGAGAGATCGGCATGCACGAGCGGCCGGTCGAGCTTGCCGCCGCTGCTCGTCAGCGCGAACAGCACGGTGGGGTCGGATTGCAGCCGCATGCCAAGCTTGAGCCGGTTGATGAAGACGCCGGCGATGTGCGCGCGCTCCTCCTCGCGCGCGGCCTCCTTCTCGACGACCGAGGCGAGGATCAGCGCATCCTGCGGTGAGGCCAGCGGCAGATCGTGGCGCCGCTCCTTCCACATCTGCGCCAGCATATGCGCCATCGCGCGGCGCATGCGCTCGATGACTTCCTGGCGGCTCTCGCCATAGCTGTAGACATAGGTGTCGGGGAGAAGCTCGCCCTCGCCGGGTGGCGGGCCGACATCGCCGTCGAGCGCCGGCGCGTCGCGCACGAGAGCCAGGACCTCGGCGGTCGTCAGCCCTTCGGGGACCATCAGACGGTGCTTGACCATGCGGCCGGCGGCGATGATTTCGAGCGCCTGCAAAACGCTGACATGCGCCGGGAATTCGTATTCGCCGGCCTTCAAGGCGCTGCCGCGCGCCGAGAGGCCGGCGGCGAGTTGAAATACAAAGCCGTGGCGGATGACGCCTTTATCC
>WNGI01005836.1_pt1 | contig 11154 bp, 10 predicted proteins | sample 5400621 | NCBI WGS metagenome assembly WNGI01 (sample SAMN13153374, study PRJNA577476) | soil metagenome | isolation source: 20 cm soil or saprolite under Garry oak tree replicate 1 | place: USA:California | collected 2016-06-15
GACGCTCTCGCGATGGTCAGCGTGGCCGCGACGCACCGCCGGCGCGGGCTGCTCACCGCGATGCTCACCGACTCGTTGCGCGCGGCCCGGGAACGCGGGGACGCGGTGAGCATCCTGTTCGCCGCCGAGTGGCCGATCTACGGGCGATTCGGCTACGCGCCGTCGTCGACGACCGCGTCGTACACCCTGCGGCCGCGAACCCGGGGCGGATCGCTCACGCCGTCCGGCGACGGCAGCGTCCGGCAGGTGGACGCCGCGCGGATGGGCGAGCTGGCGCCGGGCGTCTTCGATGTCGCCCGCCACCTGCGCGCCGGGAACATCAACCGTCCGCGGCCGTGGTGGGAGCGCAGGCTCGGCCTCGGTGAGTATCCCCCGCCGGATCGCGGCGCCAAGCTCGCGACGAGCCTCGTGCGCGAAGGTCCGGACGGTGTCGACGGCTACGTCGCGTGGGCGCCCGCCGGGGCGTTCGACGTCGACGGCACCACCGGAGCAATCGAGGTCGTCGACCTGTGTGCCGCGAGCGATGCCGCGTACCGCGACCTCTGGGCGTACCTCACCGGAATCGACCTGGTCGGCGAGATCAGGATGACGACCCGTCCGCCGGACGAGCCACTGCGGTGGCTGTTGGACGACGGCCGGGCCCTGCGCCAGACGTACGCGGGCGACGGGTTGTGGCTGCGAATCCTCGACGCGCCGGCCGCGCTGTCCGCGCGCCGCTACGCCGTGACGGACCGCCTCGTGCTGAACGTGGTCGACGACGATATCGGCGGGTTCGCGGCCGGACGATTCGTGCTGGACGGCGGGCCGGACGGTGCGCAGTGCACACCGTCCACTGGGGACAGTGCGGACCTGCGGGTGCACCAGCGCGCGCTGGCCGCGGCATACCTGGGCGGTTTCAGCCTGCGCGGCCAACAGGTCACCGGACTAGTCGACGAGCTCACCGCGGGCGCGTTACGTCGCGCGGACGCTATGTTCGCGACGCCGCAAGCGCCGTGGTGTGCGACCGGCTTCTGATCTGCCTCAGTCGTCGGCCAGCACGGGCGCGGCCCAGCGCTCCTCGATGCGCCCGTACCGCCAGATCAGCCACGATACGAGCCACGTCGCGACGAACACGCCGACCACGATGTAGCCGGTGTAGTCGAAGTCGCCGATCGCGCCGAGCAGGCCCCACGCGCCACCGTGCAGATGCAGCTTGTCGGCCAGCAGGCCGACCAGCTCGATACCGCCGATGACCATTGCGACGAGCACGCTGAGCGTCGTCACGGTCAGGTTGTAGTACACCTTGCGGATCGGCTTGGAGAACGCCCACCCGTAGGCGAAGTTCATGAACGAGCCGTCGACGGTGTCGAAAAGGCACATGCCTGCCGTGAACAGGATCGGCAGGCAGAGCACGGCGTACCAGGGCAGGGCAAGGGCGGCGCTCGTGCTCGCCAGCACGAGCAGTGAGACCTCTGATGCAGTGTCGAAGCCGAACCCGAACAGGACGCCGACCGGGTACATGTGCCACGGCTTGCGCACCGCGACCGTCGCGCGCCGCAGGATGCGATTGAGCAGGCCGCGTCCGGTCAGCAGCGTCTCGAGCGTCTGCTCGTCGAGCCGCCCGGTGCGCATCTCGCGGAACACCTTCACGATGCCTACCAGGACGACGAGATTGACGAGCCCGAGCGCGAGCAGGAACGTTCCGGACACGCTGACGCCGACCGTGCCCGTGACGTCGCGCAGCGTCGAGTTGTCGTCCTTGACCTGGCCGATCAGCGACCGGACGCCGAGGCCCAGCAGCACGCACATGCCGAACACGATCGTGGAGTGCCCGAGGCTGAACCAGAATCCGACCGACAGCGGTCGTGTGCGTTCGTGCATGAGCTTGCGGGTCGTGTTGTCGATCGCGGCGATGTGGTCGACGTCGAATGCGTGCCGCATGCCCAGCGTGTAGGCCGTGATCCCCAAGCCGATGCCGAACGTCTGGCCGCCGAGCTCGAGGTGCCGCGGCGCGACGATCAGCATCAACAGCCCGAAACCCACGACGTGCAGTGCGACGATGACGCCAGCCATGCCGGCCACCCGGCGCCATTCATGCGGCGTCAGCGCTGCGCGCAGCCGAGCAGCCAGCGGCTGGACGCGTTGGTCGGCACCCGCAATGCGCATCGCTCGCGTGCCTCCTCGACGTCGCTTGTTGCCAGTCTATGGCAATAGCATCTTGCCACTCTATGGCAACAGCGCTCGAAGTGCGCGCGGCCCCTGGGGCTACGCGCCCGTGTACGGAGGCAGTGGCGGGTCGGGCGGCATGCCCGTCCGGGCAGCCAGTGAGTCGGGGTCCTCGTCGGACGCGCGCAGGTTGACGGCCTCCGGCTGCTCACGGGCCGGCGGCAGGTTCGAGTCGAACCAGCCGGAGGTGTCGATCGTCGACTCGGTGCCCGGGACCGCACTCGTCGCGTCGAGCCATGACGGCTGCTCGCCCTCGCCGCCCAACCGGGACAGTCCTTCGAGCGCCTTGCCGAACTCGGTCGGCACGATCCACATCTTGTTGGCGTCGCCCTGCGCGATCTGCGGCAGCGTCTGCAGGTACTGGTAGGCCAGCAGTGCGGGATCCGGCTTCGCGGCGTGGATGGCGTTGAACGTCGTCTCGATGGCCTTCGCCTGGCCCTGCGCGGCGAGGTAGCGCGCCGCGCGCTCACCTTCCGCGCGCAGGATGCGCGACTGCCGCTCGGCCTCGGCGGCCAGGATCGCGGATTGCTTCTGCCCCTCGGCCGACAGGATCTGCGACGCCTTCTGCCCTTCGGCGGTCTTGATCGCCGATTCGCGCTGGCCCTCGGCCGCGAGGATGACGGCACGCTTGTTGCGGTCGGCGCGCATCTGCGCCTCCATCGCGTCCTGGATGGACGGCGGCGGGTCGATCGCCTTGATCTCGACGCGCGCCACCCGGATGCCCCACGGACCGGTCGCCTCGTCGAGCACGCCGCGCAGCTGGGTGTTGATCGAGTCGCGGCTGGTCAGCGCCTGCTCCAGGTTCAGCGCTCCGACGACGTTGCGCAGCGTGGTGATCGTCAACTGCTCGACGGCCTGGATGTAGTTCTGGATCTCATAGCTCGCCGCGCGCGGGTCGGTCACCTGGAAGTAGATCACCGAGTCGATGGCGACGGTCAGGTTGTCGCTGGTGATCACCGGCTGGGGCGGGAAGCTGACCACCTGCTCGCGCATGTCGATCAGCGGTCGCATCCGGTCGACGAAGGGCACCAGCACCGCCACACCGGGGCCCTGCGTGCGCACGTAACGCCCGAGCCGCTCCACGACGGCGGCACGCGCCTGGGGCACGATCCGCACGCTGCGCAGCAGCACGATCAAGAACACGACCGCGACGATGAGGATCGCGATCAGGGCGGCGTTCATCCAATGGCCTCCGATTGCTTGATGGTCATGAGCCGGCCTCCGGTGTGAGCATCGCAGCGAGTACCGCAGGGAGCGCCAGCGACCGAGGAACGCAGCGAGGAGCGGAGCGGCGGAGGCTGGCGGGAGGCACGGTCATGGCTCTTTCCAGACCACGGCGGTGGCACCGTCGATCTCCATGACGCGAACTGTGGTGCCGGCCGGCAGCTGCTGGGTGTGGTCATACGAGCGCGCCGACCACTCCGCGCCGTTGAGCCGGACCCTTCCGTCGTGCGCGTCGACCACGGTCAGCACCACCGCCTGCTTGCCGACGAGCGCGGCCGTACCGGTCTGATGAGTGCCGACGCCGATGAGGTGACGGCGGGCCACCGGGCGCACGAAGGCCAGCAAGAGTGTCGCGGTCACGATCGCAACGACCAGCTGGATCGCGGCGGGAGCACCGACGCCTGCGGTGACGGCACCGGCAGCGGCGCCGCCCGCGCACATGATCAGCACCAGATCGAGGGACATCGTCTCGGCTGCGGCGAACACCCCGGCTGCGATCACCCAGATCAACCAGACAGGCACACCGTCATCGTGGCACGAATCCCCATGCAGCCGGCGGACGCGGCCGTTACGAATCGGCCGCGGTGACGAAGTCGATCAGTTCCTCGACGGCGCGCAGCAGGGGCACCTCGACGTCGGCGAAGCTGTCGACGCTTGCGAGCACCTGCCGCCACATCTCCCGGGGATCGGCCACGCCCAGCGCCGCACAGACGCCGTCCTTCCAGGTCACGGTGCGCGGCACGTCCGGCCAGCGTTCGATGCCGAGAGCCGACGGCTTCACCGCCTGCCAGATGTCGACGTAGGGATGCCCGGTGACGCAGACCGATTCGCGCCAGCGCGCAGTGCGCAGCCGCTCGACGATGCGGCTCTCCTTGCTGTGCGCGACGAGATGGTCGACGAGCACGCCGACGCGACGCGTCGGTCCTGGCCCGAATGCGTGCAGCTGGTCGTCGAGGTGGTCGATGCCGTCGATCGGCTCGACGACGACGCCCTCGACGCGCAGGTCGTCGCCCCAGATGCGTTCGAGCAGCGCCGCGTCATGGACGCCCTCGACCCAGATCCGGCTCGCCCGGGCGACCCTCGCCCGCGCCACCGGCGCCGCGAACGAGCCGGACGCGGTGCGGGCACGTTCCTGCTTGGGCGCGACGGCCACCGGCCGCACGAGGGTCACCGGCCGGCCGTCGAGCAGGAAAGCCGCGGGCAGCAGCGGGAAGTCGCGCCGCCGGCCGTGACGATCCTCGAGCGTGACCGTGTCGCGCCGCTCACCCGCGTCGACGGCCTGCCCGAGCGCGACGACCGCGCCGCAGAACCTGCCGTCGGCGGTCTCGACGACCAGTTCGGCCTCGGCGGGAACGTCGGGAACCGTGCGGCGCCGCGGGCTTTCACCGAGCACATCCGCGCTGTAGTCAGGCACGTGCAGCCACGCTAGCCGCACCGCGGGGGTCGGTCGGCGCGGCGCGCGGTCGTGCCGGAGAATCGTCGGTTATGGCACGACTTCGCTGTGGCGCTCTCGTCGCCTGGACGTCCGCGTGGCTGGCCGGTGTGGCCGCGTCCGACGACGTCCTGCGCGCAACCGTCGGCGACGACTCCCCGCATCACGTCGAGGGCCTGCCCGACGCACCCGCCGAGAACCCGGTTCCGCTGAGCGAGGCGCTGATCACCTGGCGCCGGACGAGCGCATCGGTCCGGCTCGTGCTCCCGGTGGCGGGTGACGTGCGCGGACTGCCCGGTCCGGCGCAGTTTCGCAGCAGCGCGCTCGACGCCGGCGAGGCCGTCGTGGGCGGGGGCCTCGGACTGGTGCCCGACGTGGTGGAGCGCCATCCGAGCAGCGTGCCCGCAACAGTCATCTGGCAGGCCCACAACGTCGACGAGCCGCCGCCGGACCCGCTGTCGGTCGCCGAGGCGCAGCACGACCTCACCGAGACGATCCGCGAGACGGCCAGCACGCTGGCGGCCGCGGACGTGGCCAGGTGGACCGACGAGGTCGGCGACGCGCTGACCGACGCTCGGCGGGCCGGCGAACGCCTCGACCTGCCGCCCGGATTCCCGCCGCCCGCGGTCCGGCTGCTCGCCCAGGCCGAGCGCCTGCACGCCGTCCTCGAGCTCGCAGCACTCGATCCGGTCGGCGGCGCGATCGACCGCGACGGTATCGCCGCCCGGACCGACGCGCTGCGATCGCTGGCAACGGCCGTGCGCCGCGCGCGGCTCGCCGCCTACAACGCGACGTTCTGACAGCAGCCCGCTGGGCAGTCCACGCCGCAGATGCCGAGCGGGCTCAGCGACCGGCGCCTGACGCCTGCAGTCTCTTCGCGGACGAGCTCGCCGACCATGGCCACGAATGCCGGATGGATGCCGGCCGTCGCCGCCCGGGCGAACGCCAGGCCCACGTCGTGCGCGGTCTTTCGCGCCTCGGTGTCGAGGTCCCAGACAACCTCGAGGTGGTCGGAGACGAATCCGGTCGGACTCACCACGACCGCCCTCGTGCCGCGCTCACGCAGGTCGCGCAGGTGGTCGTTGATGTCCGGCTCGAGCCACGGCACCTGCGGCGGACCGGATCGTGACTGCCAGACGAGGTCGAACTCGGCGCCCGGACCACGCACTGCCTCGGCCACCAGGCGCGCGGTCTCGCGCTGCTGGGCGAGGTAGAGCCCACCGGACGGACCGGACGCGTCGTTCATGCTGCGCGGCACCGAGTGCGCGGTGAACACCAGCCGCGCGTCCGGCAGCTCGGTGAGAGCCGCGCGCACGCCGTCGGCGTTCGCTGTCACGAAGCCCGGATGGTCGAAGTAGTGGCGCAGCTTGGTCAGCTCGGGCGCGTCATCGCCCGTGGCGGCCCGGGCGTCGGCAAGGTTCTGGCGGTACTGCCGGCAGCTGGAGTACGACGACGTCGCGCCCGTGGCGAGGACCAGCGCCCGGCGCACTCCGTCGTCACGCATCTGCCGAACGGTGTCGGCCACGAGCGGGTGCCAGTTGCGGTTGCCCCAGTACAGCGGCAGGTCGATGCCCTGACGGCCGAACTCGGCCTCGATCGCGGCGAGCAGCGCCCGGTTCTGCGCGTTGATCGGCGACACCCCGCCGAAGTGCCGGTAGTGCTCGGCCACGACCGCGAGCCGCGCGTCCGGCACGTCGCGCCCGCGTGTCACGTTGCGCAGGAACGGCAAGACGTCGTCTGGACCCTCGGGGCCGCCGAACGACAACAACAGGAACGCGTCGTAGGTCAACTAGACGCCCATGGCGTGGAAGCCGCCGTCGACGTGGACGATCTCGCCCGTGGTCGCCGGCAGCCAGTCCGACATCAGGGCCACGGCGGTGCGGGCGACGGGTTCGGCGTTCGCGTTGTCCCAGCCGAGCGGTGCGCGCTCGCTCCACGCGTCCTCGAACGCGCTGAAGCCGGGGATGCTCTTGGCGGCCATGGTCCGGATCGGACCGGCCGCGATGAGGTTCACCCGGATGCCGCGCGGGCCCAGCTCGCGGGCGAGGTAGCGCGACGCCGACTCCAGCCCGGCCTTGGCGACGCCCATCCAGTCATAGGCGGGCCAGGCCACGGTGGCGTCGAACGTCAGCCCGACCAGGGAGCCACCGGACTCGCCGAACAGCGGAAGTGCCGCCACCGCAAGGGACTTCAGCGAGTACGTCGACACCTGCACTGCTGTCGACACGTCCTCCCACGGCGCGTCCAGGAACCCGCCGCCGAGACAGGACGCGGGCGCGAAGCCGATCGAGTGCAGCACGCCGTCGAGGCCGTCGACGTGCTCGCCGACGCGGCCTGCCAGCGACGCGAGCTGAGACTCGTCGGACACGTCCAGCTCGATGACCGGCGCCGGTTTCGGCAGCTTGTTCGCGACGCGCTCGACGAGCGACATCCGGCCGAAGCCGGTGAGCACGACCTCGGCGCCCTGCTCCTGCGCAACTCGGGCCACGGCGAACGCGATCGACGCATCGGTGATGACACCGGTGACGAGTAGCCGCTTGCCGTCGAGCAGACCCATCAGATCCCCATTCCCAGGCCGCCGTCGACCGGCAGCACGACTCCGCTGATATAGGCGGCCGGCTCCGATGCCAAGAACAGGGCCGTCGCCGCGATCTCGTCGGGCGTCCCGTACCGCCGCAGTGGGACGTTCGCGAGGATCTCGTCCTTGCGCGCGTCGGTCAGCTCGGCCGTCATGTCGGTCTCGACGAAGCCGGGCGCGATCACGTTCGCAGTGATGTTGCGGCTGCCCAGCTCGCGGGCGATCGAGCGGGCCAGGCCGATCAGGCCGGCCTTGCTCGCCGCGTAGTTCGCCTGGCCCGGGGAGCCGACCAGCGCCACCACCGACGAGACGAAGATCATCCGGCCGCGCCGGGCCCTCAGCATGCCGGACGCGGCCCGCTTGGCCACCCGGTACGCCCCGGTGAGGTTGGCGTCCACGACCCGTTCGAAGGACTCCTCGCTCATCCGCAGGAGCAAGGTGTCGTCCGTGATGCCGGCATTCGAGATCAGAACCTCCACCGGCCCGTGCTCGGCCTCGACGGCAGTGAACGCCGCGTCGACCGCAGCTGCGTCGGTGACGTCGCACTGGACGCCGAACAGTCCGTCCGGCGCGCCGGTGGCCCGATGGGTGACGGCGACCCGGTCGCCCGCGGCGGCGAACGCGCGCGCCACCGCCAGTCCGATACCGCGGTTGCCTCCGGTGACGAGTACTGAGCGGCTCACCCCAGCGACGCTAGCCGATCGGCCCGGGCCACTCAGACCAGGCGCCCCGACCACAGCAGTGACGCCAACGCCGCCGCAAGCGTGAACAGCAGTCCGATCGCGAGGAATCGCCACGCGATGATCTTGCGCGCCGTGGTGAAACCGATCTGCGAGCCGATGTTCGAATAGACCGAGCGCAGCTCCGCGGCCGAGTGCGCGGTGTGGAACGTGCCGCCCGTGTCAGCGGCCACTTCGCGCAGGGTCGTGGCGTCGGCCGGCACCGGCTGCGGGCCGTAGCCCGGGATGTCGACCGTGCCCTCGTCCGTGCCGAACGCGATCGTCGAGATCGCGACGCCTGCCTGCTTCGCTGCGCTGGCGCCCTGCTGCGGCGAGCGGCCCTTGTTCGACGTGCCGTCGCTCATCAGCACGATGCGCGCCGGGGCGGGCTTGTCGTCCTTGGCCGTCGTGGCCCGGCTGAAGACGCTCACCGCATCCAGGCACGTGAAGATCGCCTCGCCGATCGCCGTCGAGTCCTGCAGCTGAAGTTGGTTGTCGATGGCCACCTTGAGCGAGTCGCGGTCGATCGTCGGCGGCACGACCACGCTCGCATTGCCGCCGAACTTGACCAGGCCGACGTTGATGCGCGGGGGCAACAGCTCGACGAAGTCCTTGGCCGCCTTCTTCGCGGCGTTGATGCGATCGGGCAGGACGTCGGTGGCCTTCATCGACAACGAGACGTCGACCGCCAGCATCACCGTCGCCCGATCGCGCGGCACCTTGACCGACGCGGTCGGCTGGGCAACCCCGATCGTGAGCACGGACATGCCGACGAGCAGCAGCGCGAACGTCAGGTGCCGACGCCAGCCCGGCCGCCTCGGCGCGACCGAGGCGAGCAGCTCGACATTGCTGAACCGCGCGACGTACTTCTTGCGGCGGACCTGCAGAACGGCGTACCAGCCGGCGACGCCGAGCACGACAACGAGCAAGAGCAGCCAGCCGGGGGCCAGAAACTGCATCAGCGCACCACTCCCGAACCGGACAGTGTCTTGCGACGCGCGATCACGAACTTGACGACGTCGGTGAGCCAGTCGCGGTCAGTGCGCAGCTGCAGGTGACCGGCGCCCGCGTGCCGCAGCATGGTGGCGATCTGCGCCCGCTGCTCCGCGGCCGCCGCTGCATAGCGCTGGCGCAGGTCGGCGCTGGACGTCTGCACCTCGAGCTGATCGCCGGTCTCCGGGTCGACGAACGTCATGAGTCCGGCCGCGGGCAACTCCAGCTCGCGCGGATCGATGATCTCGGCGGCGACCAGCTGATGCCGTCCGGACAGCCCGCGCAGCGGCCGCTCCCAGTCGGTGTCGCCGAGGAAGTCCGAGACGATCGCGACGAACCCCCGCTTGCGTGGTGGCCGGCGCAGTTGCTCCAGCATGGCCGCGAGGTCGCCGCGCTGGCCCTCGGCGGCACGAGGCAGTTGCGCGATGGCGCGCATCAGGTAGCGGGCATGCGCCGTACCGCCGCGGGCCGGGATGCGCACCGTCGTCTCCCCGGTGCTGACGATCGCCCCGACCCGGTTGCCGCCCCGCACCGTCAGGTGCACGAACGCCGTGATCGCGGCGAGGACGAGCTCGCGCTTCTCGGTGAGCGCCGTGCCGAAGTCGAGGCTCGGCGACAGATCCACGACCAGCCAGGTCTCCAGCTCTCGGTCGGCGATCGTCTGCCGGACATGCGGGGTGAGCGTTCGGGCGGTGACCGGCCAGTCCATGCGCCGCACGTCATCGCCGGGCACATAGAGCCGCGAGTCGCCGGTCTCACTGCCCGGACCGGGCACCAGGCCCAGGTAATTGCCCTGCAGCAGCCCGTCCAACTTGTTGCGGACCGTGAGCTCGAGGCGGCGCAGTAGCGGCTCGGCCGGCGCCAGGTCCAGCGCCGGCGGCGCGTCCTGGGCTTTGCTCACGCGGTGCGCTCCCAGCCGGTCGGCTGGCCACCCGACTGCGACTGGCTGCCGTAGCTGACCGGCCCGGCCGCGCGCTGCCGGGGCGCGACCTGCGGCAATGGCACCGTCTGCAGCACCCGGCGCACGGCGTGCATGGCGGGGATGCCGTCGGCGATCGCGTCGTAGGACAGCACCATGCGGTGGGGCAGCACGTCGGAGGCCACGTCGAGGATGTCCTGCGGCAGCACGTAGTCGCGTCCGCGCAGCAACGCGAGCGCCCGCCCGGCGGCGATCAGGCCGAGGCTGGCGCGCGGGCTCGCGCCGTAGGAGACCCACTGCGCGACGTCGGGCATGCCGTGCTGTGACGGGTTACGCGTCGCGACGACGACCCGCACGACGTAGTCGACGATCGCGTGATGCACGAACACGCGCCCGCTGACGGCCTGCAGCCGGGCGAGCTCGTCGGTGCTCAGCACGGCGTTCGCCACGGGGGGCTCGGCGCCCATCCGGTAGACGATCTCGCGCTCCTCGGCCGATGTCGGGTAGTCGACGTTGATCTTCATCAGGAAGCGGTCGCGCTGGGCCTCGGGCAGCGGGTAGACGCCCTCGCTCTCGATCGGATTCTGTGTTGCCAGCACGAGGAACGGATTCGGCACCGGGTAGCGCTGCCCGCCGAGGGAGACCTGCCGCTCTGCCATCACTTCGAGCAGCGCAGATTGCACCTTTGCCGGCGCCCGGTTGATCTCATCGGCCAGCACGAAGTTGGCGAAGACCGGCCCGAGCTCGGTGTCGAACCGCTCCGAGCCCGGCCGGTAGATGCGCGTCCCGACGATGTCGGACGGCACCAGGTCGGGGGTGAACTGGAGGCGGGCGAACGTCCCACTGACCGTCCGCGCGAGCGTCTCGACGGCGAGGGTCTTGGCCACCCCGGGCACGCCCTCGAGCAGGCAGTGGCCGCGCGCGAGCAGGCCGACCATCATCCGCTCGACGAGGCGTTCCTGGCCGACGATGACGCGCTTGACCTCGAACATGACCCGCTCCAGCGCAGTGGCGTCGGCGGCGGGCGTGCGAGTTGGTTCGGTCACGGGGTCTCCGACTCTCTGGCGCGGAAGGTCAAATTCGC
>WNGI01022408.1_pt1 | contig 11154 bp, 11 predicted proteins | sample 5400621 | NCBI WGS metagenome assembly WNGI01 (sample SAMN13153374, study PRJNA577476) | soil metagenome | isolation source: 20 cm soil or saprolite under Garry oak tree replicate 1 | place: USA:California | collected 2016-06-15
AAGCGAAAGTGCTGCATGGGGATTCTTCTCCGCACTGGCCGTTCTGTGAGTAAATCTCAAGGTACCCAAGTTTTAATCTTTACTTATAAAGATATAGTGTCCTGGTCGTCGTGATGGCTTACACGATATTCGGGACCCTGTACAATCGTTACGTCCTGCAACTGCGGGGATTTGATCAGATTCCTCAATTCTCCTTGGAAAGCATGAAATATCACGCGCGTGAGGCGATCGACTGGTTTAAAGACATCATGACGATCATGTACGAAAATAGCCAACGGAGAGGGTCTGATGGCGGCGGATTACCGTTCCGAAGGCCAGGGGGCAGTTCAAACGCACCCAATCCATTCAGTCACCACACGCAGTCCAACGTTGGAAATGAATTCGCCCGGCCTCAGGCGAATAGGACCGAATCTACAACAAGACGTCCCGATATCAACCCTGTATCTCATCAAAATCAAGTACAGGTGGAATCGCTTTCAATTGGGACGTCAACTCAACAACAAGCGGCTTCTGTTCCAACGCCACAACAGAAAGACAAACACAAGACTGGTGATGTTCCTATTAAGGAATCAGCACCCCAAGAGAAGCAGGAATTCACGTTAGATAATGATGATGATGAACTGGAAGAAGAGATGGACGCTATGAATAGCAGTTCGTCGCAGTCCTTAGCAGCGTCGCCGACTCAAGCGCGACGTAGCGGCCATTAGCACGATGGAATATTTATTTTGTGATGTAACTATGAGGATCTCGATGTTATCACCTGTTGATTTGGCGTGCCTAGGTGAACTGGTGCGAAACTCATCTTATTGAAAGCTCAGACGTCAGAAGCTCGCGGACAGCTCTCGCCGTGACTTGGATATGAGAGTCGATCCTCTCCGCGGTGTGACAAGATATGAAGATACGAGACATGGTGTAGTACAGTGTTCCCACGCTACAACCATGCTTACCAGTGCCATTCTCCGGCTTAAGTGTCTCATAGAAGGCGAAGATATCGTCTTTTCAGTTACCGCGGTGCGCGATGACGAGGTTAGCGACTTGAAGGAATTCATAAAAAGCGAGCGAGCACTGAGTTTAAAGGATGTTGGTCCTCACACTCTAGAATTGTGGAAGGTGAGCGCCATCGACGAGCCGCTATGTGAAATGACATTGCTTTTCTCAGCCCAAGGACTTTATCGCTGCGTCGCCCGAAGGCACTCTGACTGAACATATCGGGCTGGGACGTCTGTCAGAATTTGCAGACAAATTAGAGTCCACGCATAGGGTCTTTAATATCTTTCCAACACAGCCTCTCAGAGACTACATCCACATAATTGTAAAGGTCCCGCGTACCAGTGAGTAAGAATGGATCTTGCAGCTGAGCGTTGCTGACAAGATTCTGCCCCTAAAACCTTTTCCCGTCATTGTTTCCGCGATCTCATCAGCCACAATCAGTCCAAGTGTGTCTAACAAATCTAAAGTCGTTTGTTGCTCAGTTAGACCCTTGGTTACACGAAGTTCACTCAAAGATCTGGGGTCGCAAGGACCCTCGGTCAGAAAATTTCCGCAAAGTCCAGGTTACTGCTGCACACTATGATGCATTGCAAAAGCGTCTTAAGGAGCAACATCCGGATCGCGACTTACCAAATTATGACGCTGGTAGGAATAACGTCCTATCCATCAAACTTGAGATCCTTCATCAAACCATTCCTGCTTCTGCTCCGTCACCGTTTGTGCAACAAGCTCATTCCGGTAATGAACAGATTCTCGTACAAGATGACGGGGACTTGGAGGAGAATGAAGATACAGAATTTTGTTCGTTCCTCCCTGCTACTCTCGAGTTCTTGGATCTCTCGAGTTTGAAACTCAAGAAACAGCCGACCCGCTTACCTTTACTACTTTTCTTCCGTGAAGAGTACAGTGTCATCTCTCAGCTGCTCAAGAAGGAACCTGAACACAGCAATGGCTCTGCGATTGTTAGTGGTCAACCCGGAACGGGTGAGGTCCTCGTCTTTCTTGTCACATAGGATCTAACCAGACCTGGGGTTTTAAGGCAAGACTGCTTTTCTCCACCTCATGATGATCGAGTACATGATTTCTGGCCGCGCATTCCTGTATCAAACCATCGACGGAGTCGTCTATCACGTCTCTGAAAATATTACAAAGATAAAGTCATGGTCACCAGATACTGATGAACCTATAGTGGCTTTCGTCGACGCAGATAGTGAGTCAGGCGCACCAAAGCAATTCCTCCGCTATCAATTCGTGAAGATTATTGCGGCATCGCCACCCGGAGACACAGACCAAAGTTGGTTGAATCAAGGAGATACTGGCGCGTTCGTGACCAACTTTGGAGCTGATCTGTGGTCGCCTAGCGAGCTCTTCCTAACCGGGTTCGTCATACCATTATGTGTTTGACGATTCTACTGATCCACTTCTTTAGCCTATTCCTCCATCCCCTAGATCTCACTTTCAGGCGGCTCAAGGAGTCAGTCTCATATTTCGGCAACAATCCTCGCCGTTGCTTTGTTGCTTCCCAGTCTGAGTCCAAATTGCGTCAACTTAGGGAAGAAATTCAAAACAAAATCAGGTCTATTCCACCGGGCACCAGTATTCTAACCCTTCTGAACGGGGCTTTCACAACGGGGGGTGACTCCATATTTGAACTCGCGCCATCCGATAATATGCGTTTGCTATCTAGTTGTCAAGTAGGAGTAGTGTCCCAGTGGGCTTTGGATGCGTTGCTGAAGGAGTATGAAACTCGCACACCCGATGCTGCCGCTGAGTTCTACATCTCAATCGCTGACAAGCCTTTTGCGGGGCCACTCCGAGGCCGTCTGTTTGAAAGGCAAGTATTGAAGTACTTCGACACTTTTCCCGGCCCACATAATTTCCCCATGCGCTCCTTGGCCAGCTCCGCCGTTTCGACATGGACTTATCCTGGTCCCGCTAAGCGCGTCACCTTTGAATCACGATCATTCACTCCCTCTCTCGCGTCTGCTGTTGAGGCTAAACAACCTCGTCACTCGGTACCTTCAGATCCAAACTTTCCTGCAGTTGGTTTGATTCTCTATAACCAAGCAGAAGGCCTCGTCTGTATTCAAGTCACCATCAAGAACAATCACCCTGTCGCCGTCTCGGGTCTTAGATGTATTCAAGCATGGCTCAAACGCGGTACTCCACTTGAAGGTCTCCGACCCTCGATCTCAGGAAAACACTGGCCAGTCATATTCGTGGTGCCTGAGGTTATGACACCTGATTATAAATTGCAAGATTTCGAAAGAGATACCAAAAAATGTGAATGGGCTAACAAGGTTGACCAATACGTCGTGGGGATAAACGAGAACGTGGTGTGGGGCAGAGCCATGCAAACGTCGTAGGTGGATTCAAAATAGATGCCTGTATTCATATGTTAAAGTCAACATGTCCATGAGCATGACCCTGGTGATTAATCATAAGCGTTGCTGAAGCGTAGTGCCCACATATAGTATGCGCGAAAGGAGTATGTAAACGAGTTGTAGACCTCAGTCTTTCTACTCGACTAGTTCGGAAAACATGCGAAGGGGTGGCCTATGCCATAGGGCAAAGAGGATAGGAGATTTAGCAGGCGAGTGTAGCAGATTGGCAGCGTGAGTAATCTGAATCTATTAACACCTTGTCAGGCTGCCCAGCAGCTGGGCGCCCGATAGAAAACACGAGTTTAATAACTCCTTTTGTTATACTGAAGTTCGTATCTGAATCGGCTCTTCCCGCAACAAGTGTCCGAACACGGTCGCAGCTTGATAAAGAACTACAAGTCTTCCTAGATGCGTGCCCTCCATTCTGACTATTATCCGCAGTAGAATCTAACTGTTAAAGTTACCATATAGCATCGCATTTATCATCCAATTCGTCAATTCAGTTGACGACTCGTTAAAGAAAGCTCCTAAACATATTTCTTCTTGTATTGCGTCACTACCAATGACAAGTGACAGATTCGGTATCAATCCTTATTTCCTAGGACATTTGGGACCCAGCGAACAGGACCTAGCGAACATCTAACTGCATAAGGCAATGAACACTCTGCATTCGTTCCTTTGTCAACTGACACGAGACGTCAAGTCATGTCAACGCTGCGAGCCCTGATCCTGGTGTGCCCTCTGGCTTAATTCACGCCAGGCCAAGACGATAAAGCGATGCCGTGTAACCCAATCACATTGGTGTATACATCGGCAGCTTACAAGGTTTGTCCGCCAATTTGAACCTACGACTGAATGGAAATCAGTATGTATGCCAACGATTTTGCCGCGTTTGAACTAAGGAACCAAACTATCGGTATACTGTGTCTTTGCGGTCCACGTTCCGGTCCATATCTAGGGTTCTTCGTTCAGCCAATGACGAAGCCAGATAACTGGCTTAGCACTGTCGTACGAGCCCTTATACAGATCATTCCAGGTCACAGGCGCATTTTCCTTATCCTATCGAAACAATGAGGCAACAATAGCGAGACATATAGCGAGAAATTTTTAGAGTTTGACAACCTTAGTGATACAAGTGGAGACGTGTCCGGTTCGATAGGTCGTCGTAACGTGCCGCTGCGCCGATCAACGCAAGCACGTTGGTCAGAGAGCGAAAGTAATACAATTGGCATAACGTAAGGGTTATTATTATTCGGATTGCGGTCGCACCAGGCGATGACAATGCGCGGGAGAAGATTCCGTAACTAAGAGGGCTCGATTCGTTGAAGTCGTCCGAGGTCAGTTGACCACTTGCTGTAATAGGAGATACAGGATTCCGTCAGATAACCTGTGCATCTTAAGTAATGTCGCGGGAAAAGTGATTCGGGCAGACAAGGCCATAAATTGTTTGTAGTGTCCATCAAGATGCATAACAGCATCTTTGAGGCAAGATCGTCTCACGTCTTCGGTTACTTTGTTCGTGCCGGCGGGAACTGCTCCCTTATCGCAGGCGAACGGCTCAGAAAAGATCGCGCCGAGGCCGCAGGCGGGGAGTTCCTTCACCGCATCAAGAATTGCCTGGTAAGTGTCGCTATGAAGCATCCAGTCGCAAACATCCTGATGTTCCAGATAGTCATGCATTACTCGCGGCAAACATGACGTAGCAACAAGGTGTGCGATAGGAGGATGTATTTCAGCGCTCAAAGACCGCAAAACCGGAGGTAACGTGCGCAAGGTGTTTACAAATGTGTGTTCGAAGCGCCGAATAGAAGGATCTTTTTGACGCATGAATGTCTTGACATAATGCCTTCCGGGATCTTGGTGTGTCCGTAATGCAGCTGAGAAGGCATTTGAGAAGTCGCTCAGAGCATCAAACGCCGCGATAGCGCGGATGCCAGGGCAACAATCTTGTACGGTACAACTTGCTCCGCCGGTGCAGCCTGGAGGACAGCCCGCTAGTCCAAAGCATCCGCGACAATACCTCCTCTTGCAAACAGGGCAGATTGCATGTAAACCCACGACGGTCTCCTAATTGCGGATTTAAGAGCGCTAGCCTCAAACGCTATACCGGATGATCGTACCGAGTTGTGCACTCTCTCTATGTATTCATCGCAATGACAACATTTCCGCGGAGGCGCAAAGAATCTGACATTCGAAAATAGCTCTTGGGAGAAATCAGATCCATCATTTGTTGCGGAAAAACCATTTTGGGCCAGAATATTAGGATCATCAATTACGTTGTTCTGAGAGGATAAGCCCGACTGTCCGGCGGGCCACTGAGAAGACGCCCTGCGGGGAGATTTCTCTCGGGAGCAACTGTCAGCCCGGTTTGCGACAAGTGCGGACAGAATATGCGCATCGTCGGACGAAGTCGCATTAGAGACCTGTGAAGATGAAGGAATTTCGTTTGTGGCGTTGATAGATATTGGCTCTATATTGGCTCGAGGTGCCGCTTGGTTCGATTCTGGATTGGTTCGTGCCTCGGCGCTGCTTCCAGTCGCGTGCGCTTTGGACGGAAATGTCACAGGAGCGTTCGTCCGAGAGTGCAAGAGCTCTGGCAAGTGCGGCATCCTCGATTGCTTGCAATGCTTCGTTATGCATACGAATGGTATCTTCCTCATCGGCAATATGACTCATTGCCTGACGCATGGTGCCATCATCGCCCTCCAGGATGTAATCACGTATGCTGGATGAGGATCTAGTCAGATGAGGGTCACATCTAGCTGCTAGGGACGGACAAGAAGGAGCGATGTTCGACATAGCTGGTGGGCGAAAAGGAGGATCGGCGAGGCATGGAGGGATATATAGCAGCAGTGACTATATGCGCGTTGACAATGTCACGGATCCCCGCAGCTTCGGTGCAGATAGGAAAGACGAAGGCTTGTTCTGTGCATGTATCGATCGTATCGTCCACGCAAAACGCATATAGCTGCTGTCGTCCACTTCGCATCACGTGCTCTCTTTCTTGACAGCAGATTTCGATACTCAGGACCATATGTACTGTCAGAATACTCGTTTCTTTTGACAGAAACATTCATTTTCAATTTCACATTACAGAAGCATCGGTGATTCTCGGACATAACGTCATATGGAGAAATGCTGCTACACCCTGGGCACTCTCAAACGTGCATGAAACCCAAGTAATCTTGACCCATACGTCAGCTGATACGACATTGCTCGTAAAGGCTTATGGGTCCCTGTTCCGCAGCGACAGTCCGCCATTAACGGTATTTGTTGTAAATGGAACGATTCAAGAAGTCCCCAGACTTTTGAACTTCCGGAGGTCTATTCGGGGCTCGTGGCTCTTAAGGTAGTCCTTGCCGATGTTCCGTGGGATTGCGCTGATGCTTTCCGACCGAGGCCTGCCAGACATCTTTCATTAAAATCGATGGTATCATGAGATTGGCGATGTGACGGAGCGCACCTTGGTTATAACCTTGTAGTACGGACCGCCTATATATCTTTTTCATTTAGCCATTATACACATGTTATAGTCACAAGAAACGCAATGTCGATCGCCCTCACTCGTGAAACTCAATCGGGGCCTTAATTTGGCGTGGTCTTGAATACTCTAGCACACGTCGCTTGATATATCCATGAAAGAGGAGGAGATGATTGAACAGAAGAGATAGAAATGCTCGAGAGCGTTAAAAAGGACAAATTGCCGTATGAATTAGCACTGATCATATTGAAGGACTGTTATTACAATGTATCTGTATCTAGTTTAAGGATGATCAGTCACCAATCAATAGGGAAGAGACAAAGATACTGACTTAGATCATGATTGGCCATCTGACGAGTACATTCTACGTGGCGATGATTGACCCGTCAATGATATATAGCACGCCATTGGACGCCTGCAATAGACGTCACACCAAAACAAATGAACCGAGGTAGTCATACTTACTTCTCTCATTTGAAGGATCTTGATTCCATCGTCCACCGTCACCCGTCTCCACGCCGGACCTTGACCGTCGTTCTTTGTGATGGGTTTGAAGGTAACAGACGTCCCTTCTAAAAGTGTTTGATAAACAAGCGACGAATCCAAGTCAATGGAAGCAGACTAGATGCCGATTAGACGACCTGAATCACCAAGCAATGACGGTCAACGTACAGGGATGATATGACCTGAGACCCATCGTTCAACGTTCCCTTTCGACATTCTGTCAAACTCTTGTTCAGATATATGGATCTCGTCATCCATTTCTGGGCTTTGGTGCCTGTCAGGAATGTGAGGCTCCGTCCAGAGAACAATGAGGGTGGCTTACGGTTTCCTTGCCATAGCCATGACCGCTTTATTCGTAGGAGCCAAAATCGTGAGATTGGCTTGTTCATCGGTAAAGGAAACACTTAGTTCGAGCTCGCGTGCATAGGAGTAGAAGATTGACACAGAGGTTTCCACTGTTAGCAGATCCGCGAGCGACGGTTTCGAATGAACCCGGGGAGAGAAAGCGCCTTCCTTCAGTACTGCCTGCTCGTGCGCTATTAAGGGCAGAATGAAAGGCAGAATGGATATAAACAGGAGCGATAAGCGCATGTCTTCTGACTTCCTAGCTGACCTGGTATTTCCGAAAGAGTCCAGTGACTCGTCACTAGTCGCTTAGTTGGTGTGACATGCTGAGCATGCACCGTCAACTAAGTGGTACGGACATCCATCGAGCGTAACGTAAAGGAAATACAAAAACAAATTTCGTTATCCAGGTAAGAAGTACTGGGGTTCGAATAAGATGTAACTGGGAAATTTATTTCCATAAATCAAGGAAACGAAACATGAGAACCAACTTCCCGAATAAAGGTACGTCATGAAGATATGGCGCGTTCGTGCTAAATTTAATGGAGATGAATAGCTACGGAATAGTTACCATGCAAAATAGCCGGCAAATTCTTCTTCTGCAGAATCATATTCGTCGACATATTCGACATATTCTTCTTCTTCTTCGTCTTCATCAAGGCCAATATTGAAGTTAACATCATTTCCCAATAATACTGTGACTCTTTCATGATACAACTCCGGGTTGTCAACAGGAGTGCAGGAAATCGATATGGACTGGAATGGACGAAGCCGACTCTCGACCTGCTTGCCATCAGAAGGCTCAGTCGCATTTCGATAGCGTAATTCCGCCATTGAAAGTATCTTATCCGGATCGTGCAGGAATCCCTCCAACGAAATCTCCCGTAACCGAACCCCGAGTTTGCCACTCGATAATCGTTCGATGGCATTGTCTGTGAGAAATCCAGGGGAAATACGAATCGACTCCAAGGATGGTAGAAGTTCTATCCAGGCGCCAACATCGAAAGGAGGACATTCCTCCGTGCAAAGAGGTGCAGTTTCGAAGATGAAAGTGGTTACATTCGGCATAACGAGTAGCTGGAAAAGCGCGGATGCTTGTAAACCGTGGAAGAATTCTAGTCTGAAATAATTCATGTTGGAGAGAATGATTCTTTCCTCCTTGGGAAGCGCAGTGGATATGAACGACGACTCCTTCTCTAGGGTTACGTCGAAATATTCGAGTGACGAACCCTGACGAAGCACATCGAGGCACAATGACGGTGTTGCATCACTGTGCCACCGTGAAGATATATGGAAGGTCCGTAGCTGATGCCATGGTACAACCTGATCCATGCCACGAAGACTTTCAGAGTCGTGTATCTTCAAATGTTTGAGATTGGAAAGTTTCCCGAATGTAGAGAAAAGGGAATGCCTGTCAGAGATGTCACTCGGGTCGCCAACGCAGATCAAGTGTAGGCGTTCAACCGACGACCAGACATGGTTCGGTAGCTTGAGTGCTAAGGAATTGATGAGATACTTCAACTCCAATTCTTCTACCTGATACAGAGCCATAAAATCGAGAAGCTGCTCCCACGATTCACGCAATTGCCGTTCCCCGTAGTGATCCCCCACCTGGGCGAACAATGACCGACGTATATTCTGTGCACGGTCGAACCATTGTCTGGCGGAATAGAAAGTCACCTGATTCCGGTTCCAATATGCGTGATCCAGAGTTATACCAATATTGTTCCACAATGCTGGCGTTTCCAATGCCAGTTGCCTCCATGCAGAACAAACGTGGGTGATGCGCAAAAGGCGTAGATCAACGCCGGGCCTTGATAAGGAAAACTCCAAGCGCCGCGTTTCGGTGCAAATCTGAAATATAAACCTGAGAACGTCGGGTGGCAGCCGCTTGTGGGGTGCCAGAGCTATCTTGCACCGACAGATAAGGCCTACGACTTCACCCTTTCGCTCCAGATCTCCATCTACGGTCCCTGACTGTAGTAGGGTTTCGGTAGCCAGCTGGACGCTACGAATGAATGCCTCCTCTTTTTCAGAGCAAACCTTGTTCGTTTGCCCTATTGATGAGAGGTTGATGTTGACCTGTCCGCCTTCGTCGTCGTGGGGTATCTGCAATTGCAAGTTAGACATTGAAGCGGGATTTGTGGAGAGCAGGGGTTTGTAGGGTTTGGCGGCGGATTACACAGTAGAATATCGATGTAATCTTATCATCACGAAACTGATGCAATATTTACCATATTCGCAACTTCGTGGGACGGGCACTCTTCAGGTTCCTCATATAGACAATGCATACCTAGAATGTAAATTACAATTGTTTATTCTATCATACTCTTGATGGATCTCGTCATCCATTTCTGGGCCTTGGTGCCTGTCAGGAATGTGAGGCTCCGTCTAGAGAACAATGCCGAAGAAATTTTATTTCCATAAATCAAGGAAACGAAACATGAGAACCAACCGGAATGAAAGGTACGTCATGAAGATATGATGCGTTCGTGCTAAATTTGATGGAAACGCATAGCTACGGAATAGTTATCACAGCCAAAAATAGTCGTCAAATCCATCTGCTTTCATCGTTTTCGAAAAGTGAGCCTTCGTCTTCAAGGCCAATATTGATGTCAACACCATTTTTCTCGCTTAATACTGCGACCCTTTTGTGATACAACTCCGGGTTGTCAACAGGAGTGCAGGAAATCGATATGGACTGGAACGGACGGGGTCGACTCTCGACCTGCTTGCCATCAGAAGGCTCAGTCGCATTTTGATAGCGTAATTCCGCCATTGAAAGTATCTTATCTGTATTGTGCAGGAAACCCTCCAAAGAAATCACGCGTAACCGAGCCCCAAGTTTGCCAGTCGATAATCGTTCGATGGCATTATCTGTGAGAAATCCAGGGGTGATATGAATCGACTCCAAAGATGGTAGAAGTTCTATCCAGGTGCCAACATCGAAAGGAGGACATTCCTCCGTGCAAAGAAATGCAGGTTCGAGGATGAGTGTGGTTACATTCGGTATAACAAGCAGCTGGAAAACCGCGGATGCTTGTAAACCGCGGAAGAACTCTAGTCTGAAATAATCCATGTTGGCGAGAACGATTTTTTCCTCCTCGGGGGTCGCAGTGGATGTGAACGACGGCTCGTCCGCTAGCGTCACGTCGAAATATTCGAGTAACGAACCCTGACGGAGCACATTGAGGCACAGTGACGGTGTTACATCACTGCGCCACCGTGAAAATATATCGAGGCTCCGTAGCTGATGCCATGGTATAACCTGATTCATGTCACGAAGATTTCGAGAGTTGTGTATCTTTAAATGTCTGAGATTGGAAAGTTTCCCGAAGTTAGAGAAAAGGGGTTGCCTGCCAGAATTGTCACCCTCGCCAACGCAGATCAAATGTAGGCGTTCAATCGACGGCCAGACATGGTTCGGTAGCTTGAGTGCTAAGGAATTGA
>WNGI01050627.1_pt1 | contig 11153 bp, 5 predicted proteins | sample 5400621 | NCBI WGS metagenome assembly WNGI01 (sample SAMN13153374, study PRJNA577476) | soil metagenome | isolation source: 20 cm soil or saprolite under Garry oak tree replicate 1 | place: USA:California | collected 2016-06-15
TGGATGTCGGATCTGAACAGTGACGACTTCGGCGGAGGGTTCGGATTTTCCTGGCCATATGGTGATTCCTAGGAAGTCTCCATTCGGGAGTTTTGTGGAGAAGCGAGCTTTCGGGGTCTGCTTCTCAGCCATCATAACCATCAGATGCTGCTTAGGTTCCGTATAAATTAGGTCGGAAGACCAGGAAATCGTCTTCTGACAATGGGCCTCACCGTTACCTATTTAGACCCAAAACAAGACTTGCCTTATCGACGAACTATGAGCATGGAACTGAAAGCGCAGAAAGGAGACACAGTCTCAGTCCACTATATCGGAAAATTCCCCGGCGGAAAGATATTCGACACGTCAATGGAGAAGGAGGCCAAGAGTGCGGGGCTGTACAATGCGGCTCGCGACTACCACCCTCTGATGGTGGTGCTGGGAACAGGTAAGGTGATTCAGGGTTTTGACGAGGCGTTGATGGGTATGAAGGTGAATGAGGAGAAGGAGGTCGTTATTCCACCCGAGAAGGCCTACGGGAGGAGCGGGAATCATCCTATGGCGGGCAAGACGCTCCAGTTCAAGCTCCGAGTCACCAACATACGAAGACCCTAAGGGGTCCAACGCGCCGTCAATGAGTTGGAGATCGACCGTAGCGGATTTCGACACTAGTCTTAACAGAACGTAACGCCCGGGTCTAGCTGGGGGTCCTTGCAGGGTAAAATTGTCAGACCCGCCTTACTGTCAATCATAGGAGTCTACTCCCCATTCTATATCGCCGCAGTCTACTGGCCAATAGCTTCCACGCCAAGCGGCTTCGGGCTCATCACCGGGACTGGAGTGCTACTAGTGCTACTAGGGGGAGCCTGGCTCTCCACCATCTCCATCCTTCTTCTCGTAGACAATGTCCGCCATAGGATCTGGGGCTTTCTGGCCGCGATCAGCTACACGATAGCATTCCCAGGTCTGTTCTTCTATTCATGGTTCTTGACCAGTTCACAAGTCGGAGCTTGGCCAGCCATGATGACTCCCCTTGTCGGATTAGTCGGTGGAGTCTGGGGCTTTCTCTGGAAATCCTCCACGGCAGCCGTAACACCCGGGACTGTAGATCTGAAGGCGCCGAGCCTATCGAGGTTTCCAAGGGACAAACCAGTCATCCCTGGTCTCCTCTCCATAGCTGGGACTGCTCTGCCGCTCTACCTCCTCTACGTATCCGTTGGGGTTCTCTTTGCCCCGCCGCAGCCGCCACCTCCCGGGGGCGAGGGTCCTGGCATTTTCTTCCTCCTCGTACCTGCCTTTGCCGGTGGCGCCGCTTTCTTAGTGCTCCTTTCAATGGTATTCTCGATCTTTCTCTTGTTCGACCCGCGCCGCCACAGGGCTTGGGGAGCGGTTCTGACAGTCTGGTGGGGGCTCCCAAGCGCCGCTCTGCTCGTCATCATCGTCATTGACCTCATCAACGGAGCTTTTACTGCTACTGGGCTCCAGGTCCCCGACTGGACGGGAATTGTCTTCACTCCGTTCCTGGGTCTGGCGGGGGGAGTCTGGGGATTCTTCTGGCATACAGGGGTAAATCCACGGGCCTGGACCTTACCGACGATTGCTGGGACGATACGTGGGATGTCGGGCCGTGTTATGGTTGGAGGACTGGCCAGCATTGTCTGTTCGATATTTGCCAGCCCGGTTCTCGCTATTCTTCCGTTTGTCTTGGTGGTTGGAAACATTCAGCTCGGGAGGAGCAGTGTCAGGAGCAGAGCTCGTGGTCTCGCTCTAATGGGACTGGTCGTGGCGAGCGGACTCTTCCTGTTGGCGTTTGAGTTCGTCGAGTATCTTAACGCGTGGTGGGAGGTCGGTCGACGCGTGGCGGGCCTCGCGGGTCTCGTCGCGACGCTTCTAGCCGGGTCTGGACTGGTCTGGTCGATAAGAGGGCCACTGATACCACGCTGGAAGCGTCTCAAGACCTGGATGGTGTTCGTTACAATAACCGGTCTGCTGGTAGGCTCGATTTTCGCCTATTCCTACATTCAAGTTCTTCACGCTCAAAATCTGCCTAAGCCGAATATTGTACTCACTAACGTTCAGGGCAGCTATGTCCAGGATTGTGGAGTGTCTGGTTCTCGGACGACCAGTTTCAACGTGTCCATAACGCTGGTCAACACTGGAGGGGACGGAATTGCAACGGTCGGCTATTTTGTGAATGGTCAACAGATTGCGAACGAGAGTTACTTGGTGCACGCTAGCTCGAATTTTTCATATTTGGTGACTCTCAAGGTTCACGCATGCTATGGCGTCGTTCCCCCAACTTACACGGCAGTAATTCTCTCAGAACAATAGATTGACCAGCCAAGACTCTGCAGGCTAGACTGGTTCTGGATCTCGGGAGAAAACAGGACCGCGGGGGCAAAAAAAAGATTCTGCGAGAAGAAATTGTTTGCAGGAAAAGAGATCTGCAGGATAATGTCGAGTATTGTGGCCCGTCCGGTTCGCAAACGACTACATTCAACATGACTGTAACAGCTGTTAATACAGGAAGCAATGGAATCGCCGACCTCGGCTAGGATGTGAATCATCAACAGATTACATCTGAAGGCTACTATATGCACGCAAACACCCAGCTTCCCATCTTTCAGATCGTAACGGTTCACGCATGCTACGGCGCTCAGCCGCCAACATACACCGTAGTATTACTCTCGGAGCAAGCAGCTTAACCTCGGCGAATTCCGAACTGTTACACCTACAAGCGGGAGCAGAGGCATCCTGATGCGCTAGTTTCCGGTCATGTAAAGCGACTATCTCTTTTCTTTGGCGATCCCGTTTTCAACTGTGTCTTTCTCGATCTCGTCGTAGAGCTCCATCGTGCACTGCCAGCGAGGTGCTCATGAAAATTGTCCTCCGAAACTCTTTAGTGGCCAACATTTCTTGCCAAAGAGGAAAGTCTGACTCCGAGTAGATGAGCGAAGTTGAGAATGGTGTTGTTTGGGCGCGCGCGTCTATCGCGTCCGAGTTTGTCCTAATGTAAAAGAACTTGAGTCTTGCGAGGCGAGCGGGATTTTTGCGCTCTATGGCCGGCTATACCTTGAGCAGCACTGCGTCTGTGCCGCCGGCGAATGTGAGGCTACCATTCGGGGTTCCCAGGACACCGCTCGGGTTTGATACTGTGCCTGTAAAATCGCCGACCACGCCGGTAAGTATCGCTACCGTTCCTCCTGGATTAACCGTCTTTGTGGGTGCTCTGAGGAATGAGTACGGTGGTGTGCTCATTGTCTGGACTGCGGTGTAAGCGCGTCCATCTGCTCCCACTGCGATCTGGTTTCCGCTGTCATTGTTCGTTCCGCCCCATGTATTGGCGTTGAGAATCTTACCCGTTGTACTGAAGTGTAGCAGGATGGCGTCTCCTCCTCCCGCGCCTGGGAAACTAGGGTTCCGTCCGGTGCGAACTTGGCCAGGAAGATTTCCTGAGCTGTTCCTTGTACTTGCGAATCTCCGGTGATGTATATTGATCCGTCCTGAGCGATCGCAAGTGCGTTGGCGCTGACTAGGGTTGATGGAGCTAGACGATAGCCGCGTTGCCAGACCAGTGTCCCATCAGGGTTGAACTTGTTCAGGAATGCCTCGTTCCGGGTGAAACTGCTTGTGCCTCCGGTCATGTACACGCTACCATCCGCTGCGACAGCCACGCCGGACGCGCCTTCGTCGAATCTTCCTCCCCAAGTCTTTTGCCAAGTGAGTGTTCCGCTTGAGCTGAACTTTAGCAGGATCGCGTGGTCCCTTCCTGTGGAGTTGAGTGTGGTTCCGGCGACGTAGACGCTGGCTCCGTCAGGGGTGACGGCGACTGAACTGACGAAGGCTTGGGCTGATCCGTCTAGCTGTGTCTGCCAGACAAGATTTCCATCGGGTGTGAACTTGACCAGGTCGGTCCCTGTAACTCCAATGGCGAAGGTCTGGGCTGCGAGGTAGACGCTACCGTCAATAGATGTGGCGACGGCAACTCCCTGCTCATCGTTGGCTGTTCCCCAGGTATGCTGCCATAGTAAAGTGTCGCCGGGCGTGAACTTCAGCAAGAAGGCATCGAAGCCCCCTGCTCCGAAGCTATTGGTTTGCCCTGCTAGGTAGAGGTTCCCGTCGGTTCCGATTGCGATTCCGTTCGCAATCTCGCTGTTGGGTCCTCCCCAAGTCTGCTGGAATTGAAGTCTAAGAGGGGCAGCTTCGACGACGGGCATGACTAGGACAGCGACGATAGAAAGGGTCGTCACAAGCGTAGCGAAAAGAGTTGTACGGCTCATGTAGAAGGTATAAGCCTTCCGACTAGAGCATACCAAAACCCTCCCATTCCAGTCCGGACTCTTGACTGGACAGCCGACACCTAGTTGAAGTCCAGAGTCGCAATTCTGGTCTTAACTTAACGGTATGCGCAATCCGAGAACCTGATCATTTTTCCGTTACTGCACGTTAGCGGCTCAGCTGAGCCACATAGGGGAGACTGCTATGGATGCGGGGTGGGTGGTGTCGTCGAGCGTCGTCTCATAGAGAGCGCACTGAAGATGATAGCTACCGCCCCGATCGCTATGGCTGCGAGGCTCGATTCTATCTGAGGCACACGCAATCTATGGGCTTGTCTTGACACTCCTCTCAGGCTCGATATTCTACGGGGTCGGATTCTCTCTGGTCGCCTGGGCCTTTCTATTCTGGGTTAGAGGAAGATTCAAACAAAATCTCGGAAAGCTTCCGGACAACCAGCCCAACTCAACGAGCTAACGCCGGTCTATCGCAGCAATCCCTTCAGGCCGTCGACACTGAGACCTCTTCGAATCATTCTGTCTAGAATGGACCTTCCTTATCCCACGCGTTCGCGGCGACTCGACAATTCCCCGTTCTGTTGGTTCTCGCAGGTCCATTAGCCACATGTCTCGTATTCTTGTCAACAGTCTTGGTATCACGTTCCTAGTCCCAAGGATTCGAGTTTTCTTTGTTCGCAATTCTCGCAGACTAAGACTCTGCCAATGAAGTCGGGGTCTGATCGGTATCGGATCAAGTGATGGGTCGGCGATGACATGGCTGGCAGAAGGCCGGTTGTTCTAGGTTCTGCATGATCCTTCGATGATTATGTCCAAGTACAAACGTGGGAGAGGTAGGGAAATCGTCGCAGAAACTGTAGCCTGCTGGACCCCAGAAAAGCCGTTCCTTCCTGAGACCCAAGGAAGGATCGAGCGCCGACGTTTCTCCTTCGCTTTGAAGAGTTGGCGTTCAGTCGTTCGCAACAGTCGCTCCACTGACCCGACATCTTTCTTGCCGAGCTATCAACTGGTTATTGCTCGGACGCAAGGAACGGGGCTGGTTCAGGAAAATCGTCAATCTTACGTGTGTTTGAGTCTCTTTCTTAGACTGGGCACTGTGATTCCGATTATCCGTTCGCCCTTGTAGCGCACTATGATGTCGTTTTCCAAGGTTCTGCTGTCTGACGCAGATACGGGGGGTCCGAAGCTTATGTAGAGAACGTCAGCGTCCTCGTCGTAGTCTACGTCCAGTTTTTCCACCTTGGAAACAGTCAAGACAGACTTGGCCAAAGCTTCTCCCTTCGCTCCAGCTCCCTAATATCTGATGTTAGGTAGGCCGTTATAATAAACCCGTCCTTACCCGACTCTCGATAGACAACTATTACGGAAATGGTTGGTCTGTTGACCATCGGTCTCACGGCAATAATTTCGTCATGCTTCCCCTTCACGACAAGTCTGGGATTATCTATCGCCCTCAAGACTTCGTCTCTTAGTCCTCTAAGCTCAGAGGATGTCTAGACCCGATGTGACTCCAACGCTCGGCGGTCAGTCTTATCCTCTTTCCCTGGACTGAGACAGCAAACGACTCACGACTCATTGATCGGCCAGATATCGTCCCGCGAAATAACGCTGTTTATCAACGCGCTTTCGACGTCTCCTTTGCTCTTTCGACAGGGTGGTGATTTGCCTGTTAGGTTTTTGGTTCGTTCGGTTATGTTGGGTATGGGCCATAGGCGCAGGGTCCAGCCGTGTATCCTCTTTGTGTTCTCGCAGTTGGCAGCCCGACTGTTACCATTTGCGGTTACCAGACCCGTTACGAAGACTATCATAGCGGGCTAATTCCAAGATACTCTTAATATGGTAGCTTCAATGAGCGAGTGTTTTCGACATGACCAAACCCTCAGTGTTTACGATTCTGGCCAGTTTGTCTTTGGTCCTTTTGGCCCTTATGTTTGACGTGTCGGTTTTTGCCTCCGTTGATTCGAACGCTTATGTGAACCCGAGCAATCGGTTTTCTCTGAATCCGCCTAGTGGATGGACCGTGGATTCGAGCGGGGTCTACGGAACCGCAGTCGTATTTTATGGTCCCACTGACACCGGTTTCAGAGTGAATATGAACGTGATAGTTGAGTCTACCTCTCTGACCCTTAGCGCATATGTCTCCGCATCCAAGTCCCAACTTTCCGCGAGTTTGACTAACTACAATCTGGTCTCGGAAGGGCCGACGACCCTCGGAGGAATCGATGCCTACGAGTTGGTAGGCACCTTCACACAGGGATCGTTTAACATCAAAAACAAGCAGGACTTTCTCGTTCAAAACCAAAAGGCATACGTCATCACTTCCACTGCCCTACAGTCAAATTATGACACCTATCAGCCAGTATTCGATGAGAGTGTTCAAACATTCAAGCTAGTCGCACCAGAGTTCCCGTGGCTCATTGTAATCGCCCTTGTTGTAATCGCTGGGGGCGCGGCTGTTGGTCTAACAATCTTCTTCATTAAGAGAAAGGGCCGAGCCAAAATCTCACCTGCCATACCACCAAGTAGCGTTCCCTAGCGTTTTATCATTACGGATATGGTCTATTGTCTCAATTACTGTTCTAGTGTCTCGGGTATCTGTCTAGGTACCTTGTCATACCATTAGGGCATACTGAGAAACCGACATGCCTTCCATACTAAGGGACGTCACTCTCAGCAGACCCCGGGTACAACTTCGAGATTGTATTGTGGATCGGCCTTGTATTCTGGTTTCGACACTATGTCTCGTGAAACAGAAAATCCGTCTTTGAACAACGGTTCGGCCAAGCCTGTCAAGAATTCACTGTAATTTCCCATATTGAGATTCATTCGCCCATACGGGTAAATTAAGATTCGAAGACGTCTCCTTGCGAAACTCGGCTCAACCAGATTCTATCTCTTTCCCTGACAGCCGAGACCATGCCTCGGGACAACGGCTGCAGTGATTACTTTGGCCATTCGGACCAAGTGATTCTATGTCGAACTCAACGACGGTTTTGTTACCATTTACGGTTACCAGACCCGTTACCATTCAAGAAATCTGAAAAGCAGTTGCTCCTCGCGACGCAGACTGCCGAAATGGAAATCCTCGGATCTTGATCCCCTCCCCCAGCCTTCTCTAGACCGGAGAGTATCTTTGCCGCAAGCAGAGACGCTTCTTCGGTAAAGGAGAGTATTCTGAGGGTCGAGCTGAGACCCTAACAGCGGTGAGGCTCGTCTTAGCCTCCCTATACTTGAAAGCTCCAAGAAACAGGTCGAACAGGTTCACGAAGGTCGTCGCGAGCTCCACCTTCCCTTCCAGTCTTGGGGCTAAACTCGAGAATAATCTGGGAGAGCCTCGTGGATTTTTCTATATGTTGAAATATCCTGATGTAGATGCTCTATGATACTCACTATCAGCGGCGGGACCTATGGTTTCGAGGATAATTCTTCTGTTCACGCTAGGCCTCATGGCATCGATGACGCTACCTGCCACAGCGACTCCACATTCTCAAGTTAAGCCTAGGGAATTCAACTCGGATAACATCACTCCAGCCTCATCGAGTATCCTGGTTCTGAATACCACTGGAGCTTCAATCTTGTCTGCGATAGTCGATTCCGGAGCCGGCTACGCCTACTTCGGAACCTCAGCCACCCCAGCACAAGTCTTCAAGGTCCGACTGTCAGACTTTACAAACGTTGCCAACCTGACTGGGTGGAATAACAGCCGCCACGATCGACCCCGCGGCCGGCTTCGGCTACTTTGGAACAAGCACAGGAAACATTCTCAAGATGCGACTTTCTGACCTGACACTCAACCGGACGCTCACTCCGACCCCGTCAAACACCACTATCATCCTCCCCCCATCACACAGCATCGACTCCGCCGTCATCGACACGGCCAGCGGCTACGCCTACTTCGGGGATTCCGGATGCAGCTTGAACATCTTCTGCACTCCTTCTCCGAACGTGGTGGTCAAGGTAAGACTCTCAGGCTTCTCAATTGTCTCTGAACTCGACGCGGCCGAGGACAGTCTTACATCCGCCGGAATAGACACTTCAGGCGGATACATCTATTTCGGCGGCGCCAACCTTGCTGGCAGCCAGATTGTCAGATTCTCACTCACCGACCTTTCCAAGAAACAAGTCTTAGCCCCTGCGCCTGCAGGCGCCGCCAGCAACTTCGTTCTCGATCCTTCACGAGGAATTGGCTACGCCGTTGCAGGAGGATCGCTCGCGCCATTCCGACTCTCCGACTTCAACCAGATCGCCGAAGAGTATCTCCAAAACAATATCTTCAACACAAGACTCGGCGTACTCGACCCTGCCACAGGCTACAGCTACTTCGCCGCGTCAACATTCCAGTTTCCACTTGGTCAACAAGGCATTATACTCAGAATACCACCGTCCACGCTTCCTTCAAACGATTTCAGCTTGGAAGCCAGCCCGTCCCGTGTCAGCTTCCAAGAAGGAGGAGTCGGAGCAGCATATATCATCGTCAGAAGCAACAGCTACACCGGAACAATCAGCTACTCCACCCTCATCTCGTCAGGCTACGTTCTCCAGCCCATAGCCCATCTGCTTCAGACGACAGTCACGTTAGAAACTAACGGCGACAACTCCACCATCTTGGCAATCTCAGCCCCGAACCAAGACGATATTCCAGCCTCAGACTTTGCCATCACAGTAACCGGCTCGAGCGGGACGATAAGCAGATCAATCTCTATCGAAGTGACCATCACACCGGGTCCCAGCCATTTCCTCCCGATAATCAATCCCCCTTCCTTGGCCACGAATCCTTACTCAAACTACTCCAGTATCGCCCTGGTCACCCACACCGGTTTCAGCGGGACGGTCAACTTCACAGCAACAATAACACCAAACCCTCCAAACGCGCCCACAGCAAAAGTGAACCCCTCGAGCGTAACCGAAAACCTGCCGAAGGAGACCTACACAGACGTGTCCTGGGTCTTCGTCTCAGCAAACAGCACCACAGCTACGGGTCAATACGAGGTGGACGTCACTGCGGCCTCTGGAAACGAGACTCACATAGCACAGCTCTGTGTACTAGTCATACCCCACGGCGCAATGCAGTTCTGCCTCGTCTCCGATTCCCACAGTCTAATCCTCGGACCAGGCCAAACGCGAACAACTCTCATCACACAATACATGCCCCATCCTCCCTTCAACGCCAGTATGTACCTGAGAACAATCGACATGACAACCAGCATCGTGTCAGGCCCAAGCCCAACAGCTCTGCAAGCAACGCTCAACCCATCAACATTCCCACTACCATACGTTCTCCCAGGACCCCAACAACTAGAGACGACCTTGACTGTCAGCGCGTCACCCACCGCAGCTCCAGGCAACTATGTTCTGCGGATTTCTTCCACAAACGGAACTATAACAGGCACCGTAGACATTCCAGTAACGATAACAGCAGCTCCAGTATCGTCTATCCCTGGCGTCTTTCCAGGAGACTGGGCCCAGTACCAGGTCTCCGCAACATGGAACTCGACGCCGGCAGGTCTCCCCGCGATCCCGGATATTGCACGATACTTGGGAAGCTACGAGGCTGTTTTCAGAGTCGGAGCCACGGTCGGTAACGAGACTGCCGGTCTCCTATCGACAGCCTATCTGAACGGGACCGTGAACGTCCAGGAGGTCAGCGGCAACACCTTCAAAGGATCTCCAACGCTCTTCCCATTGGTCGTCGGGAGCAGTCTCACCTTTAACACTACCACCACCAGCGTCTTCGCAGGCGCGTCCCGTCTCACCACCATACTCAAGATAACGAGCTCCGATAGTGGCGTGACCGCCACGGGCACGTGGACCTGGGACTATCAGACGGGAATACTCCTCGAGTATCGATTAACCGTTCAGGGAACAGGCAATCTCGGCACGATCAGCGGCCAGGTCCACGTTAGGTTGATCGATACTAATCTCTGGACTCCGACCGAGCCATACTTCACAGTTAGACCCTCATCACCATTTCTAACAGCCCAGCAGTACATCGCGACAAGCTCGAAAATCAGCGTTACCAGCCTGAACAACTTCAGCGGGAGTGTTACGATGACTGCTCAGGGAATTCCATCCGACCTGAGCGTCTCACTATCAATCAACAGTACACTCAATGTCCATGCTGACCAGACGAGTAACGCGACTCTGATCATCCACTCAGGCGTGGGGCACTTTTTGATTCTGGTCAATGCTACGAATGGGCTACAATTCCACCTTGCTCTGTTGGAAATTACGGTCGTCCCGGTTACTCCGCCCACCGTGACCATCAGTGCCGGCCCCAACCCCGCGAACACTGGCGAACCCGTCACTCTGAACTTCACTATCCATAGCGCCCTTGCAGCTTTGCAGGTTACAATCGACTGGGGCGACGGAACAATCACGAACCCGGACCCCACGATCATCACAGTCACCCACGTATACACGTCCGCAGAGTATGCACAATCTCACACGTACGTGATCGATGTGAACGTAACTAGCCTCGCTGGACAAGGATTTTCGACGGTATCTGAGACCGTAAACGACAGGGGCCCCACACTCACAATCACGGATATCTCACCAAACCCAGCGAATACGGGCCAATCGGTCGCTCTAAGTTATGCCGTATCAGACCCGGACGGTATAGTCCAAGCGACGTGGGTGGATTGGGGCGATGGCTCCGTTCCAGACTTGATCTTCAACATGACTTCAGGGAGCATGTGTCAGAGGCTGAATCCGAACCTCAACTCGAACGCATGCACGCTCGCGCAGGGAGACCTTCTTTTCAGCCGTCCCCAAGATCCTGCAACAATCACCAACGGGTCGATAATCATCTTCAGACCCTATCCTGCAACGCCCAGCTATCTTGTGGTTCACAGAGTGGTCAAAATAATCTCGCCCGCCGACAGC
>WNGI01005840.1_pt1 | contig 11151 bp, 9 predicted proteins | sample 5400621 | NCBI WGS metagenome assembly WNGI01 (sample SAMN13153374, study PRJNA577476) | soil metagenome | isolation source: 20 cm soil or saprolite under Garry oak tree replicate 1 | place: USA:California | collected 2016-06-15
GGAGCTTTGTCTGCGAATGCAAATAGCGCAGCGCCCAACGCTGCCGCAATAAGGCAGGCCTTCATCATGCAAGATGTCTCTACGCTCAGCGGAATTGACGGTGCTCGTTTGAAGCGATCCGTCAATCCGCTATTTGTAGCTGGTCACTAGCCAGTGTGATCTATCGGATGTCTTCGACGTAGCTGGCAATTCGATAATCGTTCGGCGGCACCACGCCGGCGAGAGCTTTGTCGTAATGGAAATAGCAATCGCCATTTTCATAGAAGCTTTTGCAGACCACAACGCCGTACATCATAATGTTGCCTTTGCTTATGAAATCAGCCCCGGGAACATACCAAAGCGCCTCGATGGTAGGCTTGCCGTTGGCATCGAGATTGATCGTTTGGGTAGCTGGAGCGGTTGGACTAACCCCGTAAAACTGCACGTGCGCGGAGGCGCTATGATTAGTGGAAGTGGTCCCGTCGATGTTAAGAAGAGCTGATCCGTCGACGTTGCCATTACTAAAATTGGACACCTTAATATCTGCATTTCCAGTGAAGTAGATCCTGACATTCGCCCCTTTTTTAATCGTGAGGTTAGTCTTGATGTCGCCGTTGACCACAATATTGACATAGGTCTCGCGAGGAGTGGAATTCACAGTGACTGGATTAATCGTGACGTCCTTAAGTTGACTATAAAGATACCACGGCGCATTTGCCCACGAATTCGGTGAATTCCCGCCGCAATTAGGATTATTCAAAGGCGGGGTGATGGTGGCGGGTGAACTCGCCTCGTATACCCTTGAGGGCGGAGGAGTAACGGCCGGTTGCGGCGATACGACAACCGGAACGTTGTTGTCGACGGTGCCATAGATGTATCTGTCGGTGCGGAGAGTGGCTCCGTCCGTAGTGACGTTACCATAAATTTCGCCAGTAAGACTGGTAAAGCTCGAGCTGCCGCAGATAACGTTTCCGTCGCGCGAGTCGGAATAGAACTGCGGTAACGGGCTTCCACCTAGTGCCACGGTTGGATCGTAAGGGCCGTTGTTCGAGTTAAAACTGTCGATCACGCCTGAGGAACCGGGCCCGTAAAAGGAGCCGGCGGTCGTAATGGCACCCCGCCCGGTAGGCAGGATTGGCACCGCAATCAACTCGATGCGCCGTGAAACCTGCGCCCTGGGCTGGCCGTTCGCGTCGGTCGGAACACTAACAACACGTTTGTTATTGCCGTCGCCGTCACCGTAGGTGGCAATGAAGTGGTCGAAGTTAAAATCTATCTTGCGAACCAGACTGTCCCCACCGCCTCGCGCGCCGGTGAGCCCGAAGCTCGCGCCAACTCGCGCTGGAGTGTCGTCCATGCCAGTCCGGCGTGATCCCGATACTCGCGCCGCGCCAATAGAACGAATCCGATAACAGCGATAACCGTCCACTGTGGTGAAGTTGTCAACCGTAGTGGTCGCCAAAAGGTTGGCGGACCCGCCAATAGGATTGGGCATGGTATAAGTCCATGGTCCAACGGAACTATCCGGGCTGCTCCAGCCTGTCCCGGTGAATTGCGTTGCCGGATTTGTAAACGTTTTCCGCGTCTCCGCGTAGGCTATATCCGCGCCCGCTTCAGCGCCGGCGAGAGCGTTTCTCCAGGCACTTACCTGCTTGGAAGTAACATTGTAGCGAGTAGTGCAATTCATAAGCACGTTCGCGCCTACGATGGATAGGATCAGGATCGTGCCCATTGCGCAGAGAATGGCACTGCCGTTTTCGTTCTGTACGTATGTCCTCATAATTGGATGATTGCTGAGTCGCGATGATTCCTAGTTGCCACGGCGCATATTGCGCAGATAAGCAGTAGAATACACCGTGGTGCCGGCGCGCTCCATGTTGGCGCCACTGGAGGTGAAGATAGGAAGAAAACTAACTACCGTTGATAGATAACCGCTATTAGCCAGGTTGATATCAGTGACCTGGTCAATAAGCTGATCGGTACTCGAGGCGATGGTGGTAACCACACCGTCTTCAGTCCGCAAAATGGACTGCCCACTGATGGAGTAGACGACCTCGGAATTGTTCGTACTTGTGCCTCCGGGGCCGTTCGGGTTCGTGGATGGATAGTAATCCACCTGATAGCCAATGCCCTTTTTGGTGATAGTAGGTGTGCGGCGAGTGTTTATGTTGTCAGCGGTCGCATCACTATCACCGGGCTGGATGACATATTTGGGAACCCAGCAATAAATTGTCTGCGCATTGGCCGAAATCTCGGCGATGTTAGACCGCTTTACGTCACGGTTCAGGTAATCAAGGATCCGGACTTGCTGCACGTGGGTGGAGAAGAATCTGTCGACGGCAGCGAAGCTCCGGTTTAGAGCGATTGAGGCGGTGACGATAACCCCGAGGATGATCATTCCCAGGCCCACCGAGACCATGAGCTCAACTAGTGTAAATCCTTGCCGATTCTGATTTTTGGTAAGCTTCACTTTTTTGTTCCTGCTGAAATAACAGTTGAGGTTTGCGCGGTGGTCGTTCGATTGGCAAAAGTTGCCGGCCACTGGTTTGTCACATCGACTTGCACGAGAGTTGAGTTTGAGAAATTTGCCGTGGACGGCACTGTGGCAACTGCTCCATTTGCGCTGCGTGTATAGGTTATGGTCGGCACGCCGCTCGAATAATCGCTGACAGTAATAGTCTCGACTGCTCGATTGGCCAGAGGCGACGAATTCGCCGCGGTGGCAAGCAGGCTCTTCATCGAGCTGACAGAGGTAAGGGTGCTGAAGTCTGCGTTGCGCAGCCGCTCGAGCCGGTCGTTGACGGCCTCGATTGCGCCTACGTTTTCCTTGCTTGCGGAGATGTATCGCAAGCAGAGGGCATTGATTTCGAAGATGGAAGAAAGGAATACCGCAACCAGAGCTGTCGCGACGACAACTTCTGGAAGTGTAAACCCGGCTCGAGCACACTTTTGATTGCCTAGTAACATTGGTAACTATGGAAATTATCACAATGCGGCCGGTTTTGGCTACGAGTTTTTTACTTTTTTTAGCCACCTCCGACCCGAAAAGTTCACCGCAGAGATAGGCTTGAATGTCTGATATAAATATCTATTATGAAGTCACTTATGTTGAAAGATGGCCCTGGGCTAAATCTTAGTTCCTTGATGATCGCGCATGATACCCGTTGCGAAGCGAGGATGAGGGGGCGCGGTATCGCCTCACCGGCCGGGCAAAAGCTATTTCGCTCGCAACCGTATCGGTCTAACGAATATCAAACTCAACGGGAGTCCGGGTGGCGCAGATAGAGCGCCATCCCGCCGACATCGATCACGGCGAAGTTCCAAGCGAGATATTCTGCCCCGATTAATCCTGCATTCGATTCCTCCGCGCTCTTTGAATGCAACATCTCGCCCGACACGTTCACTACGCCGACGGTCGCCCTGGGAATAGTAAAATCACCGATCGTCAGATCCTTAATATCGCCCGTGCCGAGGGCTCAACTCGTCCCTCTCCGGCGTCCTCGACAAACCCAGTCCCCCCAATGCTAACCCCAGCCTGGCTCGCCATTCTTCTGTCCAAGGTCGTTACGGCGGCACCGGTGTCCACGATCAATCGCGTCGGGTGGCCATTGAGCACGGCCGGGACTTCGAGATGATTGCCTGAGTCCAATCGCATCGGAATTCGCGTGAATCCTCTGCCGGAAAGAAAACTGACCAGCTTTTGACTGACTGCGGTGTTGGGGCCGTTTGGATTAATGTAAAGCATTTGGCGAGCGCAATCGATAATCATCCCAAATTTGTTCATCTCCCGGGCACCGAGCAGACCATTGAGATGCGGCAATCTATTGACTACCGAGATATGCGTTCCCGTGGCTGGGGCGGGCGCGTCTGCGTTCATGTCGGATGTGTCGGCCAGCGCGACTGGCACATTGGTGACCACGCAATTGCCCAGGGCGATGCTCTTCGCCATGCTCACTCCATAGTGCTCCCATCTTTTCCCAAAAATTCTGCCTACGTTGATGGTGGTGTTTTCGACTTTTAGCGCAAATGTCCCTGCGCTATTTTTGTCGATAATGGTGACCGGCGCTCCCGTGTCGATCATCAGTGCAGCGCGTTTGTTGTTAATCGAAACCGGAACGAAAAGATGATTACCGAATCGCCGCTCCAGTTTCACCCCGACAAGTCCTTGTCCGGAAAGGAAGCCAGCGAGGGTGCCTGGCTGCTGTTGCGATTGTGCGGCAAAAGGCGCGAGCGCCGCCGTCCACAAAATCAAGGCGAACAACTTTTTCATGAGCTGCCTTATAACATGCCGCTGCATCTCCAACTACTTTTCGTCAGAACAATGTAGCGATCACTTAAACCTATGGGGAAACGGCCGCAGTTCCGTTAGCATCCTGATCATTCGCGCTCGCGAGTTACTCGTAATTTCCGAGTACCTGAATACGGGCGAGGTACAGGCTTCGACCGTTTCGAGGCGGGTGGTAAAGAGTCGCGGAGTAATAAAGCGGCGCGCGATTGGGATTAAGTGGAACTGTGTTTGGATCGATCGTAACTCTGGAAAATTCGTTTCCGGCTTTGTCGCTGGTCGAAACAACAATCTGACTGATTAACTCGTCCAGAGCGATGTCAGCATCGCTGTTGTAATCGAAACGCAGTGATACCAGGACCGTTTCCCCACCAGGCAGATTTTGCACACTGCCTCGAACTGTCGCCCCACCGTCTTCGAGGCGAGCGCGAAATGGAACCAGGCGCCTGTCGCCATGGTTAACCCGCACCTGGACGTCCGCCTGCAAGGGCGATTGCTCCTGCCCCATGATCAGGTGCGACGCAAAACACAAGGGCAACAGAGCAACAACGGCAAACCTTCGCTTCATCCATGCCAGGATCATAAAATTTCGGTCAGAGGTCAACTGGCTAGCGCCGAGTTATCGGTTCTTCCGTTAACGGTTATTTGGGAAATCAAGGTTGCGAGTCTTTTGTTGCTGAGCGCTACTCGCTGTCAGCTCGTCCGTACGCCACCGGTGCGCTCTCCCTGCGCTCCACAACTACCGGCTTCTACAATACGGCCACAAGTGTAAGCGCGCTCTATTCCAATACCACCGGCTACTACAACGTGGCCAACGGAGTGAGCGCGCTCTTTTACAACGTCGTTGGCCACGACAACACCGCGGAAGGTTTTCAGGCGCTCCTCAAGAACAAAGGCTCAAGCAATATTGGGATCGGGAGTAACGCCGGAGCCAATCTCACCAGCGGGAGCAACAATATCGATATCGGCAATCTGAGTGTAGCGGGCGACGCCGCTAAGATCCGCATCGGCAAGCAAGGAACACAGACTGCGACCTATATCGCCGGGATTTACGGCAAAACGGTTGCCAGTGGGACCAAGGTAGCGGTAATGATTGATTCGACCGGCAAACTGGGAACCGCCGTTTCCTCGGCCCGGTTCAAGCACGAGATCAAGCCGATGGATAAGGCGAGCGAAGCCATACTCGCCCTTAAACCGGTTACTTTCCGCTACAAAGAGGAGCTCGACCCAGATGGTATGCCGCAGTTCGGCCTCATCGCTGAGGAAGTAGAGAAGGTGAATCCTGATCTGGTCGTTCGTGACGAGGACGGAAAAGTGAACACCGTCCGCTACGAAGCAGTCAACGCAATGTTACTTAATGAGTTCCTCAAAGAACATCGCAAAGTGGAAGAGTTGAGAGCGATTATCGCAAAGCAGGATGCGACCAATGCCCAACAGCAGAAGCAAATCGAAGCTTTAACTGTCGGTCTGCAAAAGATCACTGCTCAGCTCGAATCAGGCAAACCCGCGCCGCGCGTTGCGATAAACGATCAGTGAATAATTGCGGGCGACACGCCCGCCTCTACAGCTACGCCGAGACGACAGGCGCCTGCGAGGACCGCCGCGAGCTGATTGCGGCGCGGACGAAATTGTTGCCCAGTTCCCACATTGGGCCGGGGAATTTGCGACAATCGGCCAGGACGTTGTCCAGTGCGGTCACGAAGAGCGCGATTTCTTTTTCGCCGATGATGAGCGGTGGCAGGATCTTGAGCACGTCCATGGCGTGCCCGGCTACCTGAGTAAGGATACGATGTTTACTCAACATTTGGGTCACGATCATTTGGGCGAACAGGACCTTGTCCACCTTGTGCAGTAGTTTCCACGCCATCTTAAGTTTGAACTCGCCCGGCTCGTGGAACTCGATCGCAATGATTAATCCTTTGCCACGGACTTCCTTGATGAAACTGTGCTTCGCGCGCAAGGCATCGATCCGTTCCATCAATTGCGCGCCCATTTCCGCAGCGCGCTCCACCAGATTTTCCTGATCGATCACTTCGAGCGCGGCCAGGCCGCAGGCCATGGCCAGATTGTTCCGGCCGAACGTAGTCGAGTGAACTACGCATCGATCCATTCGACTGAACGTCTTCTGATAAATGTCGCGCTGGCTGACGATCGCCCCGCACGGGACGTAACCGCCGCTCAAGGTTTTGGCCAGCGTGATGATGTCCGGTTCGAGGTTCCAGTGCTGGAACCCGAACATCTTCCCGGTTCTTCCCAGGCCACACTGAACTTCGTCGCTAACGAGAAGTGTGCCATATTTCCGGCAGAGCGCCTGCGCGCGCGGGAAGAAATCTGTGGTTGGCGATTTACAACCTTTACCCTGCACCGGTTCAATGACGAAGGCAGCGACATCACCTTTAGCCAGCTCACGCTCGAGGGATGCGGCGTCATCCAGGGCGATGCGCGTGTCCCATTGATCCATGAGCGGTCCGAAGCCTTCTGTGAAACTTTCGCAACCCATCAACGATAACGACCCGATGCTGAGTCCGTGAAACGCGCTTTCGAGCGAGACGACGCGCTTCTTTCCGGTGGCGGCGCGCGCGAATTTTAGTGCGCCTTCCATCGCTTCAGTGCCGGAGTTGCAAAAGAAAACGGCGTCGAGATGCGGCGGTGTGCGTTTGGTGATGGCTTCGGCCAGGAGCCCGCTGAGGAGCGAGCAATCCATCTGCACCATGTTAGGTAAATCGAGATCCAGAACGTCGCGGATCGCTTTCTTCACCACCGGATGGTTGCGGCCAATGTTGAAAACGGAATAGCCGCTGAGGAAATCCAAGTAGGCGTTATTATCCATGTCGTAGAGATAGGCGCCTTCAGCCCGTGCATAGGTTTTGTCGAAACCAATAACGCGCTGGGCCGCGACCAGGGTGCGATTGATGTGACGATGATGCAGCTCGTAGTTCTCACCGAGCCGCGCTGCGATGATTTCCTTCAGGTCAAATGCCACTTTGGATGTTCCTTGATTTAGGGGTGAAACGCAAACGTGCGTGCACCGGGATCAGCGATCCCGGCTACAAGACTTTTTCTTGAGACGCGACTCCCCAAAGAATTCGTTGGCAATCAGCGCGCGTCCCTCCATTAAGGACGCCAATCTCGATACGCCTCCTGCGCACCGACCTGCAGGTTCGTTTTTCCAGGTGAATGTCGTTCCAGTTGTATGGCGAGCCATTGGAACCATTCAAAAGTCTTCTGCGAACCGCTGCGTCGGCGTTCCTCCTCGACGTAGGGCTCTAATTTGCGCCAGGCGAGACGAACTGTGCCGCCAACCAGGTCGGCTGCCACGCGTAATGGAACGATTCGCGCATAAATGGAGTAGCCAAGTCCCTCCAGAATAATCCCGACTGAATGCGCGGCGCGTAACACATCGGCGTTGGCTTCGATCGCTAAAGCGCTAGAACCATCCGGGATACTGTGCACGACGATCATCGACTTCATCCATTCCGGCGATAAGAGCGCCTGGACCGCAGCGTAAGCCGCGCGCTCTTGCCGCGCGCGTCGCGATCGCTGCGCCTCGACCAGACCGAAACCGACTCCTGTGATCACAGTGAGTGCGGTCGCGACATTCGCAACGGTGGACAAATCCATTCGCGATCCTTATTAGCAAAAGATCGGCTGTCTTCGAGGAGAAAGGCGAAAGCCGAACCCCGGGATCAGCGATCCTGGCTACAAAAAAGCCGCAGGATTCTCGTGCAACCCTGCGGCTTCGAATTAATCGACTATATCGATGTTAGTCTTCGACCTGGACACGCTCAACCACGCGCTTCTCGCGGGGGCCGGTGTAATAGACGCGCACCTTCTGGCCGGGCCGGAGCGGAGCGGTTACGATTTGGCCCGCGCCATTGACGATGCGCGCGGCCGTCCCGAGAGCGAAGCTCACCGGACCTTCACGCTCACTCTTCACCACAATGGTTTTGCCGGGTGTGTAAGTGGTCACCGTGCCGGTTTCATATGTGGTGGTCGACTCGGTCGTTGTCGTCGTGGCCGGAGCGGCTGTCGTTGTTTGTTCAGTTGTAGTTGTGCTTGTTTGCGCGAACGCCACGGGGGCGATCAGCGCACAAGCGACTGTGATAATGCTTTTATTCATAATCCCTTCCCTGATTTGTTGTTGGATTTTGCCTCGACCCCAACGGCCCAGGCATAGCCGGTGCTGCGGAGATCGGCCTTTCATTATTAGACCAGACCGGGGACGCCGGTATTCGATCTAAATTAGATTTATTCACGGGACGATCGACTCAGCCGCTCTATCTGGGCGATACAAAATGAGCGCACCCAACATCTTGTAGTTGTAGCGGCGTTTGTCTTAAACGCCGACTTTAATCAGCCGCAGCGGCAGCAGCCGCGGCTACAAAATGCAATCCGCGATTGCAGCTGCAGCCATAGAGACGGCCCTGTCGGCCACAAAAGATCGGCTGCCATTGGAGATTTTGCGGGCGACACGCCTGCCCTGCACCAAAACTGTTGTAGCGGGATTTGTGTCAAACGCCGACCGCAAAGAAATGACATCTCGCACAGACGCCTACAATAAACCAAGCATTGCGCACCCCTGATTTGAGTGCGCGTGCAGTTTCGCTAATCTTCGTGCTTCGATGCCAAACGCCGCTCTCGATCCCGAGGTCACGCCGGAAATTGTGGCCAGGCATGGCCTGACGCCGAAGGAATTTATGCGCATCAAAAAAATTCTCGGACGCGAACCCAATTTCACCGAGCTGGGAATTTTTTCAGTGATGTGGAGTGAACATTGTTCGTACAAAAACTCGCGCCGTGAATTAAAGAAATTCCCCACGACCGGCCCAAACATTCTGGTTAAGGCAGGCGAAGAAAATGCCGGCGTGGTTGATATCGGCGATGGTTGGGCGGTCGCGTTTAAGATCGAATCACACAATCATCCGAGCGCGATCGAGCCGTTCCAAGGAGCGGCCACCGGAGTTGGTGGAATCATTCGCGATATTTTCACGATGGGCGCGCGCCCGGAATTTTGCCTGAACTCGCTGCGCTTCGGACCGATCACAGAAAACTGTAGCGGCCGCGAGGCAGGTAACGCGCCTGCCACCATAGAAGATCGACGATCCAGAATCGCCGCCAACCGGCGGCTCTTTACCGGTGTTGTCTCGGGCATTGCGCACTATGGCAATTGCATCGGCGTCCCGACGATCGGCGGCGAAATTTATTTCGACGAAAGCTTTGAAGGGAATCCGCTGGTGAACGTTTTTTGCCTCGGCGTTTTGCGACACGAACAGTTGGCTCGTGGCGCTGCTCGCGGAGTCGGTAACCCTGTGTTTTACGTCGGCGCGGAGACAGGGCGCGATGGTTTGGCGGGCGCGTCGTTTGCCTCGCGTGAATTGACGGAAGAGTCGCGCGAAGACCGGCCGGCGGTGCAGGTGGGCGATCCGTTCAAGGAAAAACTTTTGCTGGAAGCATGTTTGGAATTGCTCGCGACCGATGCCGTCGCCGGAATTCAGGACATGGGCGCGGCGGGATTGACCTGCTCGACCTGCGAAACGGCGAGCCGCGGTGGCAGCGGTGTGGAAATCGATCTCGCGAAAGTTCCGAAGCGCGAGCCGGGAATGACGCCGTACGAAATTCTGCTGAGCGAATCGCAGGAACGAATGCTGATCATTGGGAAACGCGGCAAGGAAAATATTGTGCGCGAAATTTTCGCGAAATGGGACGTGCCCTGCGCCGAAATCGGGCGTGTGACCGACGACGGCATGATGCGTGTGCGCAACAACGGCAGTGTGTCGGCGGAAATTCCGGCGAAGCCGTTGGCGGAAGAGGCGCCGCTGTATTCCCGAGATGCGAAACCGCCTTCTGCTGCGGCCGGGATCAACGATCCCAGCTACAGCGATTTGCCGAGGATCGATACTCACGAGGCGCTTCGCCGGTTACTTTGTGACCCCACAATTGCGTCGAAGAATTGGGTTTATCGCCAATACGATCATACTGTTCGAACCGGCACGGTGGTAAAGCCGGGATCGGATGCCGCCGTCTTCTATATTAGAGAGGCGAACAAGATCCTGGCGGCGACAACCGATTGTAACTCGTTGTATTGCGCGCTTGATCCGCGCGAGGGCGGACGCATTGCAGTGGCGGAAGCAGCCCGAAATCTTACCTGCTCTGGCGCGCGACCGCTGGCGGTGACGGACAATTTGAACTTCGGTAATCCCTACAAGCCGGAAAATTTCTGGCAGTTGCGCGAGGCAGTGGAGGGAATCGCTGAGGCCTGTCGCGCGTTCGGGACGCCGGTGATTGGAGGCAACGTCTCTCTATATAATGAGAGTCCGGCCGGAGTGGTCGATCCGACGCCGACGGTGGCGATGGTTGGATTGATCGAGGACAAGAAACAAATCACCACGCAATGGTTCAAGAATAAAGGCGACGCGATTATTTTGGTTGGACCTGGAGCCGGCGTCGCCGACCCCGATTCTTCCAGTGCGGCCGCGGCCAACGACCCCGGCTACAATCTTGGCGGGTCGCGCTTTCTTAAGGTTTGTTACGGAAAGAAGATCGGGCCGGTGCCGAAGCTCGATCTCAAGCTAGAGACCGCGGTGCAAAACGGAGTGCGCGATTTGATTCGGCTAGGTCTCGTTAGGAGCGTGCACGATTGCAGCGAGGGCGGACTCGCGGTTGCGATGGTGGAATGCTGTTTCAATCTTGATAGGTTGCTTGGCGCGGAGATTGATTTGGAAAACTGTGGTGGCAGCCACGCCGGCGACGCGCCTGCTTCTACAAACGTGGCCACAGTGCTCTTCAATGAAACGCAATCGCGCATCATCATTTCCTGCGATCCAAAAAATACGGAGCTGGTTTTGTCAGAATTAAGATCGAAAAATATTCCGCACGCGCAGATCGGC
>WNGI01005841.1_pt1 | contig 11151 bp, 13 predicted proteins | sample 5400621 | NCBI WGS metagenome assembly WNGI01 (sample SAMN13153374, study PRJNA577476) | soil metagenome | isolation source: 20 cm soil or saprolite under Garry oak tree replicate 1 | place: USA:California | collected 2016-06-15
GCCATTCGCGCATGAGGAGCGCGGGTCGCAACAGACCCAGAAGATAGATCCCGAATAGAATGAGCAGCACGCCGCCCACCCGGCCGAGCCACACCTGATAGTCGCGCAGCAGATGGCCTACCGCCGATGCCCCCGCGCCGAGCAGCACGAACACCAGCGAGAACCCGGCCACAAACCATGAGGCGTGCAGCATTGCCGTGCCGCGCCGCCGTTCGACTTCCTCCACCGTCATCCCGGTCAGGTACCCGATGTAGCTCGGGATGAGCGGCAGCACGCACGGCGACAGGAAACTCAGGAGGCCGGCGGCGAACGCGACGGCAGGGCCCACCCGCGCGACCTAGCCGCAGAACGCGACGGCGGAGACGACGGTGGTCCAGCGCGCGTCGGCACCGCACTCGGCGGTGGACGTCACGTTCATGGTGCGGACGATTTCGCCCGAGAGCAGCCACTGCTCGCGGCGCTCGTCCCACGCCTGGTCGGCCTCGAACGGGACGCCGAGGACGGTGGCGAGCATCGAGGCCGCCAGGTCCTCGGCGTATTCCCCCGAGACGGACTCGTTCTGGCCGTAGCTGTGATGCTCCGAGATGTAGCCGTGGTGCGACGGGTCCGCCGGCATCGCCACGCCGATCGACGCTGCCACGAGCCGGCTGGGCTCGTTCGTCGCCGACTCCGCGATCACCGCGAACACGACCTGCCCCGGCTTGAGCATGCTCATTCCCTCCTCGCGATCCACCAACTCACAATGCGGAGGGAAAATCGAGCTGACGCGCACCAGATTGAAGTTCGCAAGGTGCGCATCGCGCAGCGCCATCTCGAAGCTGGTGAGTTTTTCCTTGTGCCGGCCGACGCCCTTGGTCAAAAAGGCTTTGGTCGGGATGAACATGCGTGAGTCAATCAACTCGCGACTACCTCCCCTCGTACCATACCGCGGGACCCAGCTCGACCGGCGGCTCCGTGTCGCCGCCCCGGTCCACCATCGCCTCCATCACCTTCGCCAACACTGCGGCCGGACTCAGCGCGACCTCGACGACTTCGATCTTCGTCTGCCCGCGCTCTTTGCCGCGCACCACGAGCATGTATTTCGCCGTGTAGACGCGCAACCGGCCATCGGCGGCCTTTCGCGTCACGACCGCGGTCCCCCACTCCTTGCCTTCCCGCTTGATCGGCCGGAAGACGTACAGCGTCTCGATCTCGGCGGGCGGGACCTGCGCTTCGACCGCCGCCGCCAGCTTGGCCCACCCCGCGCCCTGACCCGGCCCCGGAGGGGCTAGCGGGAAGACGGGGCCGGAGTCCGGACCGGGCTCGTCTGCTGCCATCGCTCCACATAGAAGCGCAGGACATGCATGAAATCCTGCGCATTGGTGACGACGCCGTAGGCCTGATGCGTGCCACGATCACGTAACTTGGTCACGACGAACTCGGTCTGATCCACGCAGATCGTCGTGAGCGGCCGGATGTCTTCCGTCACCCCCGTGTCCACGAACGCCGGCAGCATGTTGCCTACCGCGATCGCGTGCAGCGCCGTCGCCACGAAAATGGCGAATGTCGCGGTCGCCGTGTGGGAACGCATCGCGTCCTGCGCGGCCAGGGTATCGGGAATCACGTCCGGCAGCGGGCCGTCGTCGCGAATCGATCCGGCAAGCACATACGGGATCTGATGGGTCACCAGGGCGTGCATGATGCCGCTCGTGGCGATGCCCTGCCCCACCGCCTTTTCGATCGAGCCCGCGCGCCGGATCGCATTGATGGCCCGCATGTGCAGCCCATGCCCGCCTTCGACGCTTTCTCCCGAGCTCGACATCCCGAGCGTCGTGCCGAAGATCGCGGCCTCGAGATCGTGCACGGCGACGGCGTTCCCGCCGAACAGCGTGTGCACATAGCCGTTCTCGATGAACCAGATCATGTCCTCGCGCGCGCGCGCATGCACCAGCGCCGGACCGATCACCCACAGGATCTTGCCGCCGCGCTGCTTCTCCTCCCCGAGCAGCTCCGCGAGCACGCTGTAGTCCACGGGCCGCTCGCGCGACACCTCCGTGGCCATGAAGCGGAACTCGTTGGGGCTGCGCGTCCCGCCGAGAAACCCTTCGACGTGCACGAAGATCCCTTCACTGCCGTCTTCCGCCGCTCCGACGGCGACCTTGTCGCCGCGCCGCACGCGCCGCGGCTCGGTCGTGACGAGGTCGTCCGCGCTGCGCACGATCACGCAATCCATCCGCGGCAGCCGCGGCCGGCGCCATGAGCCCCCCCCCGGCAGTTTGACGTATGTCGGCAGGTTCGTGGTCGAAAAAAAACCGTCGGGCAGGACCCCGTCGGCGGGTGCGGGTGTGAATCGCGCGTCGGGCGCGCCCGCTAACGGCGGCGCGGCAAAGTTGGGTGGTCGGTACTGAAACCGGGGGCGATTCACAGGCCGGTCAAAATACCCGCACCGAATCGGCTTTCACAAGAGTGAAACCGGATCGCGATCGACGCTGACGGCGCGATGCGCCTTCGCCCGCCACGCGCGCACCACTCGGCCGAGCACGCGCGGCTCCGCCGCCTTCACGAGCACGTGCCAGCGCCACTTTCCCTTGAGCCGCATGAGCGGGCACGGCGCGGGCCCGAGCACCGTGAGCACGCCGTCAAGGTGCTCCGTCGAAGCGCGTCGAAGCCAAGCCGCCACGCGCTCGGCCAGCTCGGCGGTCTGAGCGTGGTCGGCGGTGGCCATGACAAAGCGAACCAAACCCGTATGTGGAGGATATGGAGGATGCGGAGGTGTTCGCAGGGGCAGCTCGGCCGCCGCAAACTGCGAGACCGAATGCGCCGCGGCGGCGCGAATGGCGTGGTGGTCCGGCGCGCGCGTCTGCACGAACACGCGACCGCCCTTCGGGCCCCGCCCGGCCCGCCCAGCAACCTGCGCGACAAGCTGGAACGTGCGCTCGCCCGCGCGAAAGTCGGGAAAGTGCAGCCCGGTGTCGGCATCCACGACCCCGACGACGGTCACGTTCGGGAAGTCGAGCCCCTTGGCGATCATCTGCGTGCCAAGCAGGATGTCGACCTCGCCGCGCCCCACGCGCTCGAGGATGTGGTGGTGCGCCCATTTGCTCGTGGTCGTGTCGAGATCCATCCGCGCGATGCGGGCGCGCGGGTAGCGCAGCCCCAGGAAATGCTCGAGCTGCTGCGTCCCCAGGCCGCGGAGGCGCTGGGTCTCGTGGCCGCAGACCAGGCAGGTATTCGGGATTCGGTCTTCGTGGCCGCAGTAGTGGCAGCGCATCGCCGGCGGGGTCTGGTGCACGGTGAGGGCGATGGCGCATTGCGGACACCCGGGCACGTTGCCGCAGGCGGGGCACTGCACGAACGTCGCAAAGCCGCGGCGGTTGAGCATGAGAATGACCTGCTCGCCCCGCTCCAGCGCACCTGCAACGCCCACATCCAGCGCCTCGCTCCACGGGATCACGCCCGCCTCCGCGGGAGCGATGCGGGGCGCGCTGCGCAGGTCGACGACCTCTACCGGCGGCAGCGGCCGCATCCCCACGCGATCCGGCAGGGTGAACGTCGTGACGCGTCCCTCGCTCGCCGACTGCAGACTCTCTAAGGATGGCGTGGCGCTTCCGAGGATCAGGCGAGCCCCCTCGAGCCGGGCGCGCATCGCGGCGGCGTCCCGCGCGTGATAGCGCGGCGCCGACCCCTGCTTGTAGCTCGGCTCGTGTTCCTCGTCGACGACGATCGCGCCGAGCCGCTGCACCGGCGCGAAGACGGCAGAGCGCGGCCCGACGGCGACCAACCGCTCACCACGGCGCAGCGCCCGCCAGGCATCGGCGCGCTCCCCGTCCGAGAGCCCGGAATGCAGCACCGCGACCTTGTCGCCAAAGACGCCGCGCACCCTTGCGACCGTCTGCGGGGTCAGGGCGATCTCCGGGACGAGCAGGATTGCCCCGTTGCCCGTCTGCACGACCGCACGCAGCACGTCCAGGTACACCAGCGTCTTTCCTGAACCCGTGACTCCGTGCAGTAAGGCAGGTTGGTGAAGGTTGGTGCCAAGGATCCCTTGCACGACACGGCGCTGGTCCTCGGTGAGCGAGGGGGGTGGAGGTGACGATAAGTCTGCAAACGGATCGCGCATCTCGGGCACGCGCTCGATGCGGGCGAGCCCTTGCTCCACCAGGCCCTCGAGCGCGCTGGTCGAGAGGTTGAGCTGCTTCACGAGATGCGAGACCGGGGCCGAGCCGCCCAGCGCTTCGACGGTCTCATAGACCGCCCGCCGTTTGGGTGCGCGCTTGAAGCGCCGCTCGCGCTCGAGCAACGATTCCATCCCGTTGCCGGTGAGCACCAGCAACCGTTCTTCGAGGGGCGCCGGGCCCTTCGGCCGGGCCACGCTCCAGAGCGGTCCCGGCAGAATCGCCCGCAGCGCGAGGCCGAGCGGCGCGCCGTAGTAGTCCGACATCCACCGCCCCAGCTCGAGCAGTGCCGGTGAGATCGCGGGCTCGTCGTCTGGGGCAGCCGCAATCGGCTTGATGTCGATTCCGACCGACGACCGATGACCGACAACCTCTGTCACAATCCCCACGACACTGCGTCGCCGCAATGGCACCACGACGCGCGCACCGGGAACGACGCGCGCCGCCAGCGCTTCAGGGACTTCGTAGATGTAGGAGCGGTTTACAGGGACCGGGAGGACGACTGCCGCATATGTCATCGCCGCCGCACACCGAGTCCTGGCTCAGCCGGCAGCCGAATCTGGCCGTGATCGATGGTGGCGCCGCTGAATGGGTCGTCCACCGTCAGGGCCGCGCCGTCGAGGTCGGCCGCATCCACGAGTGGGGTGAAGTGCGCGGCCGCCGTGATGCCGAGCGACGTCTCGATCATGCAGCCGACCATGACCAGCATGCTGTGTGCGCGCGCGGTGGCAATCATGCGCAGCGCTTCGCGCAGCGAGCCGCACTTGGCGAGCTTGATGTTGATGCCGTCGGCGAGGCCCGCGAGGCGCGGGATGTCGGCGGCGACGAGGCAGCTTTCGTCTACCACCACCGGCAGGTGGTGCTTGGCCGCGACGCGCCGCACCTCGGCGAGGCCGTCGAGATCGTCGGGGAGGAGCGGCTGCTCGAGAAACTCGACGCCACATTCCTTCAACTTCGGGATCATCTGCTTGGCCCGCTTGACGTCCCACCCGGCGTTGGCGTCGACCCGAATCGGCTTGTCGGTCGCGTCGCGGATGGTACGCAGAATCTCCTCGTCCTGATCGGTGCCCAGCTTGATTTTCAGAATCGGATAGGCGTCCGCTTCGCGCACCTTGGCACGGATCTTCTCCGGCGTGTCGAGACCGATCGTGAATGACGAGATCGGGGCCTTGGCGGGATCGAGCCCCCACAGCCGCCACAGCGGCTGTCCCAGCTTCTTGCCCACGAGATCGTGCAGCGCCGCCGACAGCGCCGCACGGGCGGCCCAGTTCTTCGGCACGACCTGCGCCCAGCGCGCCTCCGCCCCCTCGAGATCGAACGGGTCACGCGGCAGGTGCGCGGCGAGCTTCCCGAACGCCGCGAGTACCGTTTCGAGACTCTCGCCGTAAAACGACGAGGGATCCGCCTCGCCCCATCCCTCCTGGCCGTCGCCATCGACCAGCCGCACCCAGGCGCGCTTGTATCCGTTCGTCGAGCCACGGGCGATCGCGAAGGGATGGCGCGTCGAGATGGAGCACTGCTCGACGTGGAGCTTCAGATCCATCGATTCCTCTTGAGCCACCACATGGTGACGCCGGACGTCACCGCCATCACGACGAGGGCGCCGTAAAAGCCGTACGGATTGTGGGTGAAGGGCATCTGGCTGAAGTTCATGCCGAAGATCCCGCCGATGACGATCAGCGGCAGCGCAATCGTGGCCACGATCGACAGCTGCTTCATGACGGTGTTCAGGCGGTTCGACGTCTGCGACAGATAGGTCTCGAGCACGCCCGCCAGGAGATCGCGCACCGTGTCCATCGACTCCACGATGCGAATCGTGTGGTCGTACACGTCGCGGTAGTACAGCTGCGTGTCCTGGCGAATGAAGCCGCAGGGCCGGTTGGTGAGGATGTTCAGCACTTCGCGGAGCGGGCCGACGTGACGCCGCAGCGAGAACGCCGCGCGTTTCGCCTTGAAGATCTCGTGAATCAGCTGCGGGTCGAACTTCTCGAACAGCCGCTCCTCCAGCCCGTCCACCATGACGTTGAGGTCTTCGACCAGCGGGAAGTACGCGTCCACGGACTGATCGATGATGTTGTGCATCGTCATCTCGGCGCCCCGCGCGAGCAGGTCGGGATTGCGCAACAAGCGCTCGTGCACGACGGCACAGCTCTTCGACGGCAACGCGTGCACCGTCACCAGGAAGTTCTTGCCGAGGAAGAAATACAGGTTAGACGTGGAGAGATCGTACGGCTCGGGCGTGCCCTCGTCGAAACGGACGACCGCCATCACCACAAACACATAGCGGTCGTACTCCTCGAATTTGACGCGCGTGCCGGGCGACAGCGTGTCTTCGATCGACAAGGGGTGGAACGCAAACACTTTTTCGAGCAGCGCGTGCTGAAGCATGTTCGTGCTGTCGATGTCGACCCACAGCTCCCCGTCCCCGCTCTGCACGATTTCGCGGATGCGCGCCGGGGAGAAGTCCTGCTCGAGCGTGCCGTCCGGCCGCCGGTAGATGCTCGCCGGCCAGTTTTTCGAGGCTTGGGGGACGTTGGTAACTGTCACAAACTCAAGATAGCGCGCGCACGTGCGCCACGACACCGGCCGCGAGCAGATCGAGCCGGTAGCCGCCCTCCAACACGCCGACGACGGGACGCGTTCCCATTCGCGCGCGCAGCGCTTCGGTCCAGTCGACGATGTCGTCGGGCTCGAGCGTGAACTCGCCGAGCGGATCGCCTGCGAGCGAGTCGAATCCCGCGGAGATGAGCAGCATGTCGGGACTCCACTGCGCGAGCGCCGCATCGACGCCGGCGAGGAAGTCGCGCGCGTAGACGGCGCGCGGCAGCCCGCCCGGCCGCGGAATGTTGAACACGTTGCCGACGCCGCGCTCGTCCGCGGCTCCGGTGCCCGGATACCACGGGTACTGATGCATCGAGACGAAGCGAATCGACGCGTCGTGTTCCACCAGCGCCTGCGTGCCGTTGCCGTGGTGCACGTCCCAATCGACGATCAGCACGCGCGCGCAGCCGAGTGCCTGCGCGTGGCGCGCGGCCAGCACGACATTGTTGAGGAAGCAGAACCCCATCGCGCGCGCGGCGAGCGCGTGATGACCGGGCGGGCGCGTGATGCCGAACGCGCGCCCGGATGCGAGGCCCTGCTCGACCGCCGCCAACGCGACGCCCGCCGACGCCAGCACGCTCTCCAGACTCCGGGCCCCGAGGAATGTGTCGGCATCGAGGGCGCCGCCGCCGCGCCCGGCCAGCGCTTCCAGCAGGTCGAGGTATTCCGGGGGGTGCACGCGTTCGATAGCCTCGCGAGTCGCCGCCGACGCCTCGACCCACGAGATGAGCGCCGCCAGCTCGGGGCTTCGCAGCGCCTCGAGCACGGCCTCGAAGCGTTGCGGGCGCTCGGGATGCCCGGCGCCGCCGTAGTGATGCCGGCACGCCGGATTCCAGACGACCGCGGTGGACACCTAATTCTGGCGGCGGGTGTGCAGCAGCTGGCGCAGCGACTCCACTTCCTGCTTCATCTCGCGGCGCGCGTCGGCCAGCTCGGCCATGGCGCGGCGATAGCGGCGCCACCCCAGCACCACGAGCACGGCGGCGCCCGCGCAGACGGAGGCCCAGACAAAGCGGCCCACCAATCCGAACAGCACCGCGTCGAGCAGTAAGAACCCGACCGCGAAAATCGTGACGGCGCGGGTGAAAGCGGCGGTGCTCACCGCACCGGTTGCCGCCGGCCCGGCAGCACGATGAACGGGGCGTTCGGCACGGCACCGAGTGCCCGCATGGTGGTGGATTCGTCGAGGACCTGCGCACCACGGAACTTCACGATGAAGCCTTGCTCGTTCTCCGTCGTCTTGAGCGCGGCCTTCAGGGCCTGATGCTTCAGCTGGGCGACGGTCGTCGCATCATCGACCTGCAGCGGCACCTGCTCCCACGCCGGCGTCACCATCACCCGCACCGCGTAGCGCTCGCCGACCGCCGTCATGCCACCTCCACCTGCGACGCGAGCGGCAGTGTCGAGAGGAACCGGTCCAGCGCCTGATCGAAGAACAAGGTCGAGGCGCGCACGCGGGTGACGCCTGTTTCCTTGTCGTCCCAGGCGCTGATCACGATCTCCTCGCCGCCCTGGCCGCGCAACGTCACGAACGTGGCCCCTACCTTCTCCACGAATGCTGCCGCATTAGGAACGCGCTCGGCGAAGAACTGCTGCGCGCGCGCCAGCACATCAGAGGGCGCGAGCGAGACGGTGGTGGTATGGATCATGGGGCCTTTAGGATCGTGATGCCGGTCGGCTGCCGGGGAATCGGGATGGTGGCGACACGCGCCCGCGTCGTGAGATCGATGACATCCACGGCGCCGGGATCGATCCCGACGCTCTCCTGCGAGATGAACGCCCAGCGCCCATCGGGCGAATAGGCGACGCCGTGCGGCAGCGGCTTCGACGTCGGGATCTTGACCACTTCGGTCAGGCTCTGCGCATCGACCAGCGACACGCTCTGCGCCTTCTTGTTGGTCACGATCACCCACCGGCCGTCGGCGGAGGGCTCGACGTTGTACGCGCCCGTGCCCACCGGGATCTCCTGCACCAGCTCGAGCGATCCGGCATCGAGCACCTGCAGCGTGTTACCGTGATTGCACGCGACGTACAACCGGCGGTCGTCCGGCGAAACCGAGACGAACGTCGGCATGCAGTCGTGCTGCGGCGGACCAGATGCCACGGCATGCATCGGCATCCCGGCCCCAGGCATGCCCTCTCCCGTCTTGTGCCGCCTGCGAATCCGAAAGCTCTGCCGATCGATCTCGAGGATTTCATCCGAGTTCATGCACGACACGTACACCAGCGTCCCGGCGTGATTGGCCTTCACGCCGTGCGGCATGTCGCACGCCGGAAGATTGGTGAGCGGCGTCATCGTGGCGGTCTGCACGATCGTGACGACGTTCAGGCGCGGGTGATCGCCGTGGAAATCGGAATTGGCGACGAACGCCAGCGCGCCGTCCGGCGTCAACCCGATCGTCGTGGGAAACATCTCGACCGGAGCCCGGCCCAGCAGGGTGTCGCTGCCCACGCTCATTTTCCAGAGCGATCCGTAGGGCGTGCCGTGCGCGATCGTCACGTACCAGGCGGACCCATCCGGGGCGACCGCCACGTTGTGCGGGCCGTCGATATCGGCGGGCATGATGCCGACCGGCACGACCTTGGCGACGGCCAGCGACGTCCCGTCCCAGGTGAGCTGGGTGACGATGTCGCCCGATTCGCTCGCGACCAGGATGCGGTAGCCAGTCGGAGGGGCCGACAGGGCGAGCCCGGCCAGCGCGGCCAGTACGGCGATGAGACGCATGAGAAAAAGATAGCGACCCTAGCGGTTGCCCGCCGCGTCCCGTGCCAGAAAGGAGCGGATGGCCACGGCGGCCTCGCGCGGGCTGACGGCGCCGGTGTCGATCGTCAGGACGGCCGGCAGCTCCGGGTAGTCGAACGCGCCGGCGCGCGTCAGCGTCTGGTACTGGTCGAGCGACTGCAGCTTGCCGAACTCCGCGCGCGAGGGACTCGTCAACCGGTGCTCGATCTCGCCCGCATTGCAGGTGAGGCGCACGAAGTACACGACCCCCCCCCCGCGCGCCTCGATGGTCGTGATGGTGTCTTGAATGAATGACGGCCGCACCGTGCGCTCGGGCGCGAAGGTGAAGATCAGCGACACGTCGTTTTTGGCGGCCTCCTGGAACACGCTCAACCAAATCAGCTCCCGGAGCTTCACGAACGACGCGCTGCCGAACTCGAACAGCGGAGTCAGCACGTCAACGGCAAGGTGATTGTGGAAGAGGGGCAAGCCGGTCAGCTCGGCGAGCTCACGGGCCACGGTCAGCTTTCCCACCGCCGGTGGACCATGAATGAAGACGAGTCGCACCTAGCGCCCCCCCCGGAACGCAAAAAACACGGCCCCGCACATGCACAGCGCGGCCCAGAGGAAATTGAGGCGCACCGGTTCCTTCATATAGAAGGCGGCAAACGGCACGAACACGCTGAGCGTGATGACTTCCTGAAGAATCTTGAGTTGGCCGAGCTGGAGCTGCGAATGACCGATGCGGTTCGCGGGCACCTGGAGCAGATACTCGAACAGGGCGATCCCCCAGCTCACCAGTGCCGCAACGATCCAGGGCTTCTGGCTCAAGTGACGCAGGTGCGCGTACCAGGCGAATGTCATGAAGATGTTGGAAAAGATCAGCAACACGACCGTCTTGGCGATAACCGGCATCGGAGATCCTCGAGAAAAGTCACAACTATTTTAGCACGCGCAGCACCTCCCGCGCGGCGCGCCGCCCGCTTGCCAGCGCACCGGCGACCGTGCCGATCTGCGGGCCGTCGGTCGCTTCGCCGGCGAAGAAGAGCGTTCCCTCCACGGGCCGGGCCAGGGCCCGCGGGGCACCGATGCCACCGACGCCGATGTAGCTGTAGGCGCCCCGCGCGAACGGATCGGCGCGCCAGTCGTGACTGGCAGACGCATCGAGCTGGTCCTCCAGATCGCGCCGCGGGACGGCCAGAATCTCGGAGAGCGCCACCAGCGTGCGCTCCAGCCGCGAGGGCGGCTCCTCGGCAAGGAGCTGTTCGGCGGCGACGGCGCCGACGTATCCGACGAGCACCGGCGAGCGCACCGGGAGCGTGGTCCACCACGTCGGCACCTCGGCGCCCTGGCCGTGCAGGTAGTTCAGCCCGCCACGGCCAGCGCCGGACGGCCCGCGCCGCTCTTTGAGGAATTCCGCGTCATCCCAGATGGCCTCCCGGAACCGCAGCACGATCTTGAACACCTGCCCCGTCTCGAGACCTGCAAGCGCGCGTTGTTTGGCGGGGAGCGCCGGTTCGAATCGCACCATGCCCGCCTTCAGGACGGCGAGCGGCAGCGTGATCACCGCGGTGCGCGCGCTCACGGTGGGCAATGGCGCGCGGTCGGCACCGCGACATCCCACGCGCACCGACTCACGTTTCCACTCCACTGTCTGGGCGACGGTGCTGAGCC
>WNGI01005842.1_pt1 | contig 11150 bp, 8 predicted proteins | sample 5400621 | NCBI WGS metagenome assembly WNGI01 (sample SAMN13153374, study PRJNA577476) | soil metagenome | isolation source: 20 cm soil or saprolite under Garry oak tree replicate 1 | place: USA:California | collected 2016-06-15
CTTTATATTCCTCATAAATAGCCTCAGCCGCCCACAATGTGGTATCGAGTCCAACATAATCTAGCAGCGTAAACGGTCCCATTGGATAGCCACATCCAAGCTTCATAGCGTTATCAATATCATCCCTGGAAGCTTGCCCATTTTCCAGCAGACGTATAGCTGCTATCAAATATGGGATGAGCAAGAAATTGACAATAAACCCTGCTGTATCTTTTGCCAGAACGGGAGTTTTCCCTAATGAAATGGCAAATTGTTTTACAACCTCAATAGTGTCTTCTGAACTTGATATCGTTTGAACGACCTCAACTAGTTTCATTACTGGGGCCGGATTAAAAAAATGTAACCCACAGACCTTCTGCGGTCGTTTGGTCACTGCCCCCATTTGTGTGACGTTGAGTGAAGAAGTATTCGTCAGCAGTAGGGCTTCAGGCTTAACAATACGGTCAAGCGCGGGGAAAAGACGCAGCTTCTCTTCCATATTTTCTATTACGGCCTCTATGACCAGGTCGCAATCGGCATAATCTTCCAGGTTTAAAGTCCCGTGCAAGCGACTTCGGTTCTCATCGACCTGTCCTTTTGTGAGTTTTCCTTTGGTTGCCATCATATCCCAGGCGTTATAAATACGCGCAAGACCCTTGTCAAGAAGTTCCTGATTTACCTCGCGGACAACAACTTCATATCCTGATTGCGCACAGGTTTGCGCAATACCACCACCCATCAAGCCACAACCGACGACACCAACTTTTTTTATCGTCATTGACTCTTACTCCGTATCTATGAAATTACGTATTTCCTTGGCCGGACCACTTTCAATCCCCAACATAATCGTATAGTGGTTCAGTTTAGGAAAATCGACATAACGACAGTTCTTGATACCATGCTGGATAGCTGCTGCTGCTTTCGGAGAAAGCAGTTGGTCATTGTCGGTAAACAATCCTTGGCCTGCTCTTAGTAAGAGAGTTGGGACTGTTACATCCTTCCAAAGTTCTTCGGGTTTGTACTCAAAAAAATTGTATTTGCCATCCTCGATTATACCTTCGCGGTAGGCTTTTGAAACTACTGATCCGTCACTCCTTACGTATACGTCGTGTTCAAAATAGAGATCGATATAGGCATTCCAATAAGGTCCCAGGAATGGAGCCGCTTTTAGACGCTGTTTATATTCCTCAAGTGAGGGTATCGGGGTACCCAAACGATTAATGGAGGCAGTAAGCCATGCAGGTTGTTCCTCAATTGTTTCCCATCCTACCGATGCGCCAGCATCGATTAAGACAAGTTTACTCAATTTCTCGGGATAATATGCCGCGAAATAGAGGGCAATGAATGCACCTGAGGAATGTCCAGCAATTACTGGACGATCCAGATCCAATTCGTCGATCAGTTCGGCTAGATCAGCAGCATGGATAGGAATACTGTAACCGGTCTCGGGCTTATCGCTATCGCCTCGTCCACGCAGATCATAAGCAAAGACGCGGTGATTGCTAGCCAGCTCGTCAGCAAAGGACTGAAAACAGAAAGCATTGGCTGTTAAGCCATGAACAAAGATAATTGGAGGACCTTGCGCTCCCCATTGGACATAATGAAATGTGAGGTCTCCTGCGATAATATATTCATCGCGGACTGGTTTTATTGACATAGTCAGCTCCTTGTTCTTGAAATGAGCGCCACTTATCGATCATCGCCTTGATTAGAGGTACCCCTTCTTCATAGCGTTGTTGTGGAGAGCGCCACTCGACTTTTCCTCCACGGGATACTATACCCCGCCAAAAAACATTCTTAACTATACCCAGGTAGAGATCCATCTCAGGCGCAAAAAGAAGTGCTCTATTACTATCTTCCATATAGAAATAGTGACCTTGCAAAGCATACCAGTGCCGCACTTCTTCTTGTGAGGAAACGATGACATTATGCAGATTCTCCTCGAGGTCGTATCCGCTTATTCCCCAAGGGAAACAGTGTAAGTGAGCATGGAAAACGGTTTGCTTGAATATGCCATGTTCCCAAAATACAGTTGGAGCGTAATAATGTGCGAAAAATCGCTGAACTTCGTATTTAAGAGAAAATAATTCTGCATCGAGTTTGGCTGGAACTTCTCCGTAACAGGCAAAGTGCTGTTTTGGAACAATTAAGATGTGACCCTCGACCAGTGGAGCATGATCGGCAGCGAGGAGAAAATTTGGTGTTTCCTTGAGAATATATGATATTTCGGTACGTTTACAAAATGTGCAGTCGTTACAATTTGATTCAGCACCTGAGGAGGCGTTGCTCCCGTTTAGCATGCATATTGCTCCTTGTAGCATGTTGTTTAAGAGACACTTTGAGTATATCTCAAGGTTAAGGACCTTAGCAAGCGCTATGCTGCTCAATTACCCTGCATGACGGAATCCAGCTTCGGCCATTGTGAGTGGCTGCCCTTCGCCCAGCATAGCAACATCGATAACTTCAGCGATAATTAATGTTGAATCTCCTGCGCTTGCTGTATTGCGTATTTCACATGCCACCCAGGCAAGCGCAACATCGAGAATGGGACAGCCATTCGAGCCTGGATGAAATGCGATATTTGCCAGCTTATCTGGATCCCGTAGAGCAGATTTACCGAGTTTGCCTGCCAGTTCTCGATCTCCTGAACGCAAGACGTTAACAGTAAATTTACGGCTGCGGAGAATCATTGGCAACGATTTCGAGATATTCTCAACAGATACAGCGAGCAATGGCGGTTGGAATGATACCTGTGTAAGCCAGTTTGCTGTAAATACATTTACTTCACCTTCATTTGCACATGAAACTGCGTAGAGGCCATAGGTGAAAGTGCGTAAGACTTGTTTTTTTAGATTCGGATCCATTTTCAACCCCCAAGATTTCCGACAAAAGATGTGTTTTCGCTTCAAATCCAGTATACTAGACATTAATGTTGATCACAAGCTTGTTATTTACAACATGATTGCTGTATGATGATTAGAAGTTGATTACATCTATAACAACTGGCGAGAGAGACGAGGTTCTTGTCAGACAACATCTTTGTGGCTGGAAGAAAGGTATTGTAAGCTAAGTATATGCAAACGCCGAAAATCATCCCTCTGACCCCATCACATGCAGTACCTGAGACTATGCCGGGTCTCCCAGCTAGCTGGCCGAAGAACGCTCCCTCGTACTTTCATGTCTTGAGCAAGCCTTCTGGCGCAACCTGTAACCTCGATTGCACCTATTGTTTTTTCCTCTCCAAAGAGAAGCTATACCCTAACAGTCGTTTTCGTATGAGTGACGAAACCCTCGAAACATATATTCGTCAGTTGCTCGAATCGCAGCGTGCTCCTGAAGTCACGATAGCCTGGCAGGGTGGCGAACCAACTTTGATGGGACTCGACTTTTTCAATCGCGCGGTGGAGCTTGTGCATACCTATGCTCGCCCTGGCATCAACATTCAGCACACCATGCAGACCAATGGCATCCTCTTGAATGATGCTTGGTGTAGATTTTTCAACGAGCATCACTTCTTGATCGGGCTGAGCCTGGATGGTCCACAAGCCATGCACGATACCTACCGTGTAGATAAAGGTGGTGCGCCGACGTTCCAGAAAGTGATGCGAGCTGCGCGGTTGTTGCAGGAGCATAAGGTAGAGTTCAACATTTTGACGACGGTCAACGCTGCGAATGCCGATCACCCTCTGGAGGTGTATCGCTTCTTACGTGACGAGGTGAGCACCCAGTTCATACAGTTCATACCGATTGTCGAGCGCATCAACGAGCAGGGAGAGATTGGCTTTCAAGAGGGCAACCAGGTCTCCGAGCGCTCTGTGAAACCAGAGCAGTGGGGTACCTTCCTGATCACCATCTTCGACGAGTGGGTGCGTCGAGATGTGGGCACAGTTTTTGTGCAGATGTTCGACGCAGCATTAGCCTCGTGGTATGGTGCACCACCAGCTCTGTGCATTTTTTCAGAGACTTGTGGTAATGCGTTAGCGTTGGAACATAACGGTGATCTGTACTCTTGTGATCATTTTGTCGAACCAAAATACTTACTGGGCAACATCAAACAGCAGCATATGATCGAACTTGTGGCCTCAGAAAAGCAACGACAATTTGGCCTACACAAGCGCGACTCGCTACCACGTTACTGTCGAGAGTGCGAAGTGCGCTTCGCCTGTCATGGGGAGTGTCCCAAGAACCGTTTCATCGAGACTCCCGATGGCGAGCCTGGATTGAATTACCTGTGTGCGGGCTATAAAGCATTCTTCACTCATATCGATAAGCCGATGCGCATCATGGCAGAGTTATTACGACGAGATCGCGCTCCTGCAGAAGTGCAGCTGGTGCTGGCGGCAGAGGAAGCGCAGTTACAGAAAGCGTTTGCTAAAGCAGGAAGGAATGAACCATGTCCGTGCGGCAGCGGGCGCAAATTCAAGCAGTGCCATGGACGATAGGAAGAAAGTCTTACTTTGCACCAGGCCATCTGGCGAAGATAAATAGATTCATATCAACCCAGATTTACGATCTCATAGTTAGTCTTCAGCGGGAATATCCTTAAGTATCAGCACAGAGCTATTTGGCTTCTAATTATCTAACTTCCTCATGTGCTAAATAAGTTCGTCTCTTATTCTCTTCTAGCTTCGTACCTACTACAAGATAGAAATTTGAAGGTAAAAGTACTACGTAATTTGTAATGATTGTACCGGAGCTTGGTATACTAGAGGCGCTTCTAACTGCTCTTAGAGGAGTTTTTGTGTGTAAACAGCATATTCAGAATATGCTTTAATAAGCGCTGTTTCGATAGAACTTTTCCGAAAAAATTTGGCGAATGAGGATGTAATGTATTCAGTAAAAGACCGTGAGTTTGTAGCGAGTGAATTTAGTAGCGAGGTTACAGTATCAAGAATTTCTCTGCGTGGGCAATTGATTCTAAATACTCTGTGGTTTGGCCTTAATGCACAATCGTCGGCATTGTTGCCTATTGTTATCCCAACTCAAATTGTGCTATTCATTTCCTCGAACCAGGTGGGAAGTGCGCAACAAGTACTATTTCTAAGCTGGCTTATGATAGCAGCTTCAATTATTTCACTATTCATGCCACCTCTCATAGGGACCCTTTCTGATCAGACCCCCAGTAATTTTGGACGCCGTCGCCCTTATATTGTGATTGGTGGTTTGCTACTAGTGTTGAGTACACCGTTACTCGTAAACGCCAGTAGTATGGTGATTTTTGTGGTTGGACTTGCACTCTTATTGTTAGGGAAAAATATTTTGACCCCTGCTTATCAGGGCTTGATGCCTGATCGTGTGCCGGAGGAGCAGAGAGGAGTGACTGCGGGCTTCGTGGGTGGGATGACCATCTTAGGAAATGTAGTCGGGCTGGGTCTTGCAGCCTTGTTACTTGGAGGGGTAAATCAGCATGCTTTTAGTCTGGGTATGATCAGATCTAATGCAGGCATTTATTATATTGTGACGGCTTTTCTTGTATTAGTAGGTGTTTTGATAACAGTATTTGGAGTACGTGAAATTCCGATGCTGACACACAGGTCTGTAAATAGCAGCAAAAGAGAGAAGACACTGCTTGAACTTGCCCAGTATTTCTTGCACGCATGGACCGAGCCATGGGGGAACCATAATTTTAGAATGGTGTTTCTGGCCCGCGCTTCTCTTATACTTGGGTTGACACTATTCATGACATTCATAGAGTATTATTTTGCCAGAGTGCAACATATTGCTAACTTTGTGCTGGTTACAGGAATCGTGGCGATGCTGGCATTAGGCGGCGCGATTGTAAGTGGTTTAGTGTCCGGGATTCTGTCTGACCGCTTCAAACGACGCGCGCCTGTAGTATGTGGGGCAACATTGTGTATGAGCCTGGCTTCATTAGCTTTTGTTATCTTTCCAAATAATTTAATAACCTGGCTCTGGTTGTTGGGCGTGCTGTTTGGGTTGGGGTATGGAGCTTATACTAGTGTGAACTGGGCTTTGTCCATTGATGTATTACCATCGCTTGAGAAAGCAGGGAAAGATCTAGGAGTTTGGAATGCATCAACAACGTTACCTACGATTGTTGCTCCATTAATGGGTAGTGTGATTATTAATGCTGCTGCTGGTGCGGGGCAAACAGCGTTAGGTTATAGAGTGGTCTTTGGAGCAGCAGCGCTGTTCTTTTTTCTCGCCGCCGCTGGTATGTTGTTTGTAAAAAAGTAACATACTACGATATGTGTTGAATGTAGCCTCATTTGGCCCTGCTAACTTCTGCAAATGGCTGTACTTTTCTTGTAGCTTTTCATGTAATATATCTATTATGCTGAGTCGCTTTAAAAACAGAGGAGATAGATTGATGAATAACCTACTCGAGAGAGTGAAAGCGGTTCTCTACTCTGGACCCTGGCGTCCATACTTTCAAAATCACGATGTGAGCCGATGATGTTGGATGAACCAACGCAAATCGATCGTTATATTGAAAATGTTCCAAAGGCTGAATTGCATGTGCACCTGGAGGGTTCAATACAACCAGCTACACTCTTAATGCTGGCGCAGCGCAATGATGTGAAACTGCCAGTACAGAATGTCGAAGATTTACAAGACTGGTTCACATTCCGCGATTTTGACCATTTCATCGAGATTTACTTTGAAATTTCAAGCTGTTTGAAAACAAGTGATGATTACGAGTTAATTGCCTACGAATTTGGGGCTACTATGGCCCGGCAAAATGTGCGTTATGCCGAGGTAACGTTCTCACCCAGCACTCATCAGTTCTCATTAGGTATCCCTTTTGACGTGTTCTTTAGCGGATTGACAAAAGGACGCCTGCGGGCACAGACAGAATTTGGCGTAGAGATCAGATGGGTTTTCGATATTGTGCGTGATATTCCCGATGTGCTGCTTAATCGAAGACGTGCCGAGTATACTCTGGCAGTGGCAGAAGAGGGTATGCATGATGGTGTGGTCGCTCTGGGACTTGGTGGAGGAGAGGTTGGTAATCCACCAGAACGATATGCAAAATGGTTTGAGAAAGCCCTTGAGGCAGGATTACATAGTGCGCCACATGCTGGAGAGACAGTAGGCCCTGAAAGTGTCTGGGGAGCAGTTCGAGTGTTGGGTGCAGAACGGCTTGGCCATGGGGTAAGATCGATTGAGGATTCTGAGCTTGTTGATTATCTAGCTGAACGGCATATCCCTCTCGAAATATGTCCAACGAGTAATATTAGATTGGGGGTTTACCCTGATCTTGCCGCGCATCCATTACGTAGCCTACATAGTGCAGGTGTGCCTATCACTATTAACTCGGATGATCCACCTCTTTTCAACACGACATTGAATGACGAGGTAAAATTGCTGGCTGATCCTTTCAATTTTGAAATCAATACGATCGACGAAATACTTCTCAATGGGGTGCGTTGTAGTTTTCTGCCAGCAGAGGAGAGGCAAGTACTGCAAGCTAGATTTCAAGCTGAAATGACGAAGCTACAGCAAGGACTCTTGCTTTAAAATGTTTGTTTGATCTCTCTTGAGGATTTCAGAATGTTTCATGAACTCAGCACAGTAGCGTTTGCGCTTGCTGCTTCGATCTCATGGGGAGCAGGAGATTTCAGCGGTGGACTCGCTACTCGCCGTGCGCAAGTTCTGAGTGTTGTTATCGGCGCGTATGTTGTGGGTCTCATAATGTTAATTGCCCTCGCCTTCATATGGTCTGAACCATTTCCTTCAACTCTAGATTTAATGTGGGGAAGTGTAGCAGGTCTGGCAGGCGCCGTAGGGCTTGTAGCCTTCTACCAGGCACTGGCAGTTGGTCGCATGGGCATTGTAGCTCCGATTGCCGCTATGCTTTCTGCCGCTGTGCCCGTGCTTTTTGGTGCGTTAATTGAAGGGTTACCAGCACCCATACAACTCATTGGTTTCGTGCTTGCTTTTATTGCCGTAGGACTTATTTCGGGTCTTGGGGTAGTGAAAGGACGACCTGAAGGATTGGGACTGGCATTACTTGCAGGACTAGGTTTCGGAAGTTTTTTTATTCTTATTAGCCGAGTCAGCCATGGAGCTGTTTTTTGGCCACTTGCTGCTGCAAGGCTCTCTTCACTTCTCTTTTTGTTTGCTGTTGTACTCATCCGGCGACAGAAGGTTCTACCAGAGAAGTCAGTTTGGCCCGTAGTATTTTTAGCAGGAGTGCTGGACGTGGCAGGCAATGTATTCTTCGTACTCGCTACTCATACTGGACGACTCGATGTTGCCGCGATTCTCTCTTCTTTGTACCCTGCGGTAACCGTTCTACTGGCAACAATAATTCTCAGAGAACGTGTGACTCGATTACAGACTATTGGTATATTTTTTGCACTGGTGGCGATTCCATTGATCTCCTTATGAAATGTACAGGCAGAGGACTTTGAGCTTCATCCACGTAGTGATGGAATACCCTGCCAAATATTTGCTCAGGGGTTGATATCACTCTGCACTTGCTGGCGTAATCTGTAGCGTTGTATCTTACCTGTACCAGCGCGGGGTAATGCATCGCAGAACTCAATGGCGCGTGGATACTTATACGGGGCTATGCTTTGCTTGACGAAGTCTTGCAACGTTTTTATCAGAGCGGCATCTCCGACTATCCCAGGCTTGAGTACGACAAATGCCTTGACGATGGTGCCACGTTCTGCATCGGGTGCGCCTACAACAGCACACTCCGCCACGGTAGGATGCATAAGTAAAGCTCCTTCGACCTCTGGCCCTGCAACATTATAACCTGCAGTGACTATCATGTCGTCTGTGCGAGCCTGAAACCAGAAATAACCATCCTCATCCATTAGATATGCATCACCTGTAAGGTTCCAACCATGCTGGACGTAGGTGAGTTGCCGCTCGTCGGCCAGGTAGCGACATCCAGTTGGTCCCTTCACACCAAGTCTCCCAATTGTACCAGGTGGCAACTGTTGTCCATTCTCGTCAAGGATACATGCCTGATAGCCAGGTACCACTTTGCCAGTGGCACCAGGGCGAACTTCGGCACCTGCTGATGAAATGAAGATATGCAGCATCTCGGTGGAGCCAATACCATCGACCATCTCGATACCAGTTGCTTCGCGCCACGTCGTGCGTGTCGAAACAGGAAGCCATTCACCCGCGGAGACACTTTGGCGAAGCGTCGAGATATCAAATTTGCTTGCGATTTCCGCCATCTGGCGATAGAAGAGTGGGGTGGACCAGGCGATTGTCGCATGGTATTCACTGATGGCTGAGAGAAGACTCTCAGGGGTCAGTTTCTCAAGTAAGACCGTTGCAGCACCTACACGCATCGAGAAGATAAGCAATGCTCCAAGACCAAAGGTAAAGGCCAATGGGGGCGTTCCAATGCAGATGTCATCTGATGCCATACGAAGAATTGACTTCGGGAAACAATCACATGCTGCGATGATATCACGATGAAAATGCATACTTGCCTTCGGCTGGCCTGTCGAGCCGGAAGTGAAAGCTATCAGCACAGTATCTTCCGCAGCAGTATCCACAGCGCTGAAAGGCTCATTCCATTTAGACATATGTGCTTCAAGCCCCTCGGTGGAAGGATCGTTGAAATACATTATCTGTTCCAGTACCGGACAACGTTGTTGGGCGGCCTGGAGTTCGGCGTCGAGGCGTCTGTCGCATATGGCGGCACTGATTTGCACCTTCTCAATAATGTCGACCAGTTCTTTTTCACGCAGTAAAGGCATAGTTGCTACCACGATAAGCCCGGCTTTAGCGACGGCACACCAGCAGATCGCTAACATGGCATTGTTGGCGCTGCGTAGCAGTACGCGATTGCCAGGTACAAGCCCCATATCGTGCGTTAACACATGAGCAACTTTATCGACCTGTACCTGCAACTGTGCGTAGGTCAGAACACCATCGGCGCTGAAAATCGCTGGGCGATCTCCATATCCCTCTCGGATCTTCGTATCCAACAGTTCAACTATGCAATTCATGCGGTCGGGATATTGTAATTCGGGGAGCGTAAAGATCAGGTCGGGCCACTGGTCGCGTGGTGGCAAATTGTCATGTGCAAAGGTATCAATGTGAGCTGAATACACACTCATTGTGTTCCCTCCTTTGGAAACAAGGATGCAATATCGAAATGGGTCACACTACTATGCTTTGCTATGTCGTGCGGACTGTTATGACGACCCGTTATAGGTATGTTCATTATACATTACCGGGGTTTATCCACTACGTCCGACCAATTCGCGCGCAATAATGATACGTTGAATCTGGCTGGTTCCCTCATAGATTTGCAAACCCTTGATATCCCGGTAATAGCGTTCCACCGGGTATTCGTTTGAATAGCCACGATTGCCATGTATCAATACAGCTTCTGAAGCTGCTTTCATTGCAGCCTCTGTAGCGAATAGCTTGGCGATAGAAGTAGCTTTGGTTGCGGGTAGTCCCTGATCTTTCATCCACGCAGCACGATAGACAAGTAGCCGTGCTGCCTCTACATCAGCGGCCATATTAGCTAATGTTGCCTGAATCATTTGAAAGTCTGCAATACGTTGACCAAACTGGCGGCGCTGCGTTGTATAGTCAATACATGCATCCAGACAGGCCTGCGCTATCCCAAGTGCGCCTGCTGCTACTCCCAGCCGACCACGGTCCAGGGCAGACATTGCTACTTTGAAACCCTCTCCTGGTGCACCAAGCAGGGCACTCTTATGTACACGGCACTCTTTAAGGGTAATGTGTACGTGTTCTGATGCACGATGGCCTAATTCCTTGCCTGGCATGGGCTCTCGATGGAAACCTGGGGTATCGGTTTCGATAAGGAAAGCGCAAATGCCCTTATGACGAGCGGAGCGGTCACGACTTGCGAATACGATAGCAATATGAGCACTGGTGCCGTTGGTGATCCAGATTTTCTCGCCATTCAGGATGTAGTAATCTCCTTCTTCAATGGCAGTGCTTTCCATACTGGCCACGTCTGATCCAGCATTCGGTTCGGTTAGAGCATAACAGCCGATCCACTCACCCTTTGCCAGACGCGGCAAATAATGACGCTTCTGTTCTTCGGTACCCCAATCACGAATACAGAGAGAGACGAGACTTGTATGGACGGTCAAGAAACCACGTACAGAGGAATCGACTCGTCCCAATTCCTCACAAACTAAAGCGTAACTTACATAGTCCATGCCCGATCCGCCATAGTCAGGCTCTATTGG
>WNGI01018011.1_pt1 | contig 11148 bp, 11 predicted proteins | sample 5400621 | NCBI WGS metagenome assembly WNGI01 (sample SAMN13153374, study PRJNA577476) | soil metagenome | isolation source: 20 cm soil or saprolite under Garry oak tree replicate 1 | place: USA:California | collected 2016-06-15
CTGCGGTCCCATGAACGAGTGGACGACCTCGAACCGCCGGCGCTGCCAGCTGCGTTGGAGCGGGATCCAGGAATCGAAGGCACGGTTGTCGTAATCCGCCGCCCGGACCGAGTTCCTGAGGCTCAAGAGTCGCCCCAGCGTTTCAAGGTAGGCGAGCCCGAACTGCACCATGCGCATCCGGTTCCATGGCTCGGCGCCCCGGTACCAGAACGGTACCTCGATCACGCGCCAGCCCTGGCACTGTGCCTTCACCATGATCTCGGGAAGGACGTCCAGTCCGTGCGCCTCGAGCGGCTGGATGTCCAGCAGCACGCGGCGACGGTAAAGGCGGAAGCCGCTCGAGAGGTCGCGGAACGGAACGGAGAGCCCGAAGCGATAGACCCAGTTGAGCAACCGGCTGGCGGTTCGCCGGCTGAAGCCCATCTCCGCGACCGCACCGCGAACGTACCTCGATCCGATCACGACCTCGGCGTCGTCGCGGTGCGCCCAGATGATGGGCACGAAGTCGGCCGCGTACGCGAAGTCGGCGTCCATCGTCATCACCAGCTCGCCCTGCGCGGCATCGATGCCGGTCCTCAGGATGTCGCCGTAGCCGGACGACTTGGACTCGACGAAGATGGCCGAAGCCGCTTCGACGACGTGGTGCAGCGATGGGTCGGTCGCGCAGACGAGGATCTCCGAGCGAGGCTCGACCCCGTCCAGCGCCCGATGCAGGGCAGGAAGCAGGTGGGGCAGGTCGTGGCGGGTGCCCCAGACCGGCACCACGATGGAGAGCATCATGCGCTCGGTGGCTCCGGTCACCCTGGCGGCATCCTCTCGCCGCAACCCACCAGCTTCCTGGGGCGGCTTCCTGGGGGCTAAGTTCGGTCAGGCCGCATGATACCGTCCGCCGCATGATCCTCGTGGTGGATCACTACGACAGCTTCACCTTCAACCTGGTCCAATTGATCGAGAGCCTCGGGCGAGAAACACGGGTCGTGAAGTCCGACGAGCAGACGGCCGCGGAGCTGCTCGCGATGCATCCCGAGGCCGTCGTCCTCTCACCGGGGCCCGGGCACCCGCGCGACGCGGGGGTCTTCACCGAGCTGCTGACCGAGCTCCCCGCCGAGACACCGGTTCTCGGCGTATGCCTCGGCCACCAGGCACTCGGGATCGGATCGGGAGGGACCGTGGATCGCACCGAGCCCGTCCACGGCAAGGCTTCGCTCGTGTTCCACGATGGGCGGGGCATCCTCGCGGGCCTTCCGGTGCCGTTCGAGGCGGGTCGGTATCACTCGCTCGTCGTCGAGCCGGCGCTTCCGGCGGCGCTCGAGCTCACGGCGTGGACCGAGGATGGGCTGGTCATGGGCGCCCAGCACCGCGACCTGCCCCGGTACGGCGTGCAGTTCCATCCGGAATCGATCCTCACGCCCGAGGGACCGAGGATCGTCGAGAACTTCCTCGGTCTACGGTCCTGACGATATGCGAACGCCGCCGATCGAACCGCGACCTTGCACGCGTGTTCGTCGACGGCGACGAAGGCGCTCGCAGGGATCCGCTTCAGCTGGTCGACGAAGCGGTAGGTCCAGCGGGAGTCGACCGCTCCTTGGAAGTACCAGTCGCTCCCGTTGTCGGCGACGATCAGCCCGTACCGTTTCATCGCTCGGAGGACCACACGGACGTTCGGCGCGAACCGACCGATCGCGAAGGAGGCACGAAGCCGGAACCGAGCCCCCATCGGCGGGCATCGGCGATCACTCGTTCCGGCTGCATGTCGAGCCGGCCAGATGTAGGCGTCGTGCGTGCACCCGACCGTCATCCGGATCGCGTGATCGACCAACCCCGCCTTCACCTCGTCGTAGCGCAACAAGCCAGCGAAGATCGGCAGTCCCGCCGCATCGGCGCTCGTCCATCCCGCCGGTCGCAGCCGATTCGCCTTCGGACCCGTCAGATGGAAGATCGCGCCGCTCCCGGCCTTCGGATCCCCGCCGTTCCACCGAGCCGCGAACAGCTCGTAGAGCGTGCAGTCGCTGCGATCGATGACGAGCGCGTGGCGGTCCGAGCCACCCTCGATCGGGATGTCGGGCCCGAACGGATAGGGGCCGGGATCGCTCTCGTTCGCGTACGTGAAGCTCACCGACACCTTCGCGTGTCCCGTGCCGACGACGGCGTACGGGATGCCGTAGGAGGGCGGTCCGAAATCGGGATGGAGGAACGTCGTACCCGCGTGCGTCGCCCGCTTCCACGCGGCTGACCTCGCGTTCGCCCGGAGCGCCGAGACGTTCATGTGCCACACGTTGTTCCGGGGGAAGACCGGGCACGTCGTTCCCGGCACGGAGGTGGCGCCCGTCGGGCCCGGAACCACGAAGAGCGATGCGAGCACGGTCGCGAGCCCCATGGATACCGCCCTGGCGCCACGCATCCTTCTCGTCATCGGCTCCAGTGACCGCTACGGTTGAGGGCCATGTCCGACGGGCCGCCGCACGCGCGTGACATCGCCCCCGGCCACAGCGCGTTGCCGGTGGCGCTGGTGGCGGTCCGGATCCTCGTGCTCGCGCTCGTCGTCCTGGGTGCCGGGCGGCGTCCGGTGACCGACGTCCAGATCCTGCAGGCCGAGCGGATCGCCACGTCGCCGGCGACCCCCTACCGGAACTTCCCCGTCGCGACGATGCCGTTGGAGACCGCCACCGATCGGACGATCGGGGGCGACGGGGCGTCGGCGACGGTCGCTCGGATCGCCCTGCTCGCCTTCATCGCGGATCTCGCCACGGCGTCCGCGCTCGCGTGGGGTTGGGGGCGGCGCCCCGCGATCGTGTATCTGTTGCTCGGACTCCCGCTCCTGTCGTTCATCTACCTGCGGTTCGACCTGGTCTCGGTGGCGCTGGCGGCCTGGGCGATCGCCTGGACGAAGCATCGGGGCGAGGCCCTGGGAGGAGCCGCGTTCGGCCTCGCCGTGATGGCGAAGCTCTGGCCGTTGGCGCTCGCGCCCATCCTGTTGATCCGCCGGGCCTGGCGTCCCGCCATCGCCGGCTTCGCGGCGATCGTCGTCGTGCTCGGTGCGTCCTGGTACCTGACGGGTGGCCCCAAGGGTCCGTTCCAGGTGCTGACGTCCGCGGGCGTTCGCGGGTGGCACGTGCAGGGCTCCGTCGGTTCGCTGTTGTGGATCGCCGGTCGCGGTATCCCGGTGATCGAGGCGGACGCGCTCCGGACCGGCTTCGCCGCCCCATGGATGAAGGGGCTGCTGTTCATCGCGTTGCTCGTCTGCGAGCTCGCGATCTGGCGCCGCGCCGCCGGGACGGATCGCGATCCGTCCGGCGGCGCCGCGCTCGCGGCCGTGGTCGCGCTCACCGTCTTCGCGCCGCAGTTCTCGTTGCAGTACGCAGCGTGGTTCCTGCCGTGGACAGCGCTCGCGTTCGAAGGGGACGACGGTGAGGAGCGCACGGCGACGATCGCTGCGGTCGCGGTGGCGCTCACGGGACTGATCGCGCTCGCGTGGTCCGACCAGATCGTCGCACCGAGCGGCTGGGTGAAGCTGCTCGTCCTGGCCCGGAACGCGGCAGCCGTCGGCGTGTTGATCAGCTGGTTCGCAGCCGTGCGGACGCGCGCGCCCGGGCAGTCGGCCGGCGCGCCGGTGTCCGTCTGAGAGTCATCCCTCGGTCTGGGATGCAGCCTTCTCAGCCGCCACTTTCCTCGCCTCGATCAACAGCGCGTCCACGAGGGCGTCCTCACCCACCTTCGCCACGACCTCTCCCTGCCGGATGACGAAGCCGAGCCCGTTGCCGCTCGCGATGCCGACATCGGCTTCGCGTGCCTCGCCGGGCCCGTTCACGACACAACCCATCACGGCGACGCGGATCGGGACGCCGAACTTCTCGTTCTCGATGGCCGCCTCGACGCGCTTCGTCAAGGCCAGCACATCGACCTCCGCGCGGCCGCAGGAGGGGCATGCGACCAGGTCCAGCCCTCGCTTACGGAGCCCGAGCGACTGGAGGATCGCGTTGCCGACCTTCACCTCCTCGACGGGGTCATCCGTGAGCGAGACCCTGATCGTGTCCCCGATCCCGCCCGCGAGGAGGGTCCCGATCCCGACCGCACTCTTCACCCCGCCCATCGGCATGGGGCCGGCCTCGGTCACACCGAGGTGGAGGGGGTAGTCGCACGCCTCCGCCAGCATGCGGTATGCCTCGATCATCACCTTCGGGCTGGAGTGTTTCACGCTGATCTTGATGTCGAAGAAATCCTCGTCCTCCAGGATGTGTGCCTCTTGCAAAGCTGAGTCGACGAGGGCCTCGGGCGTCGGCCGGCCGTACGTCGCCAGGAGATCCTTCTGGAGCGAGCCTGCGTTCACACCGATGCGGATCGGCACTCCCCGCGCTTTCGCCTCCCGCGCGATCAGCCGAACCTTGTCCTGGTACTTGATGTTCCCCGGGTTGATGCGAAGACCCTGCACGCCGGCCTCCAGGGCGGCCATCGCGTACTTCCATTGGAAGTGGATGTCCGCGACGACCGGGACCGTCGACTTGGCCGCGATCGCGACGAGTGCTTCGGCGTCCTCCCAGTGCGGCACGGCGACGCGGACGATGTCGACCCCGGCGGCGACGAGCGACGCGATCTGTTGCAGCGTCGCGTCGATGTCGGAGGTCTTCGTCGTCGTCATGGACTGGACGCTGACGGGCGCATCGCCGCCGATCGCGACGCGGCCGAGCTGGATCTGCCGCGACTTCCTCCGCTCGACCATGCCGACCGCCAGTGTCTCAGTCCGCTCAGGAACCGAACACGTGGAACGTGATGGTCCGGTCCTTCGGCTCGTCCATCTCGAAGAAGATCAGCCGCTGCCAGCGGCCGAAGCCCGGCTCGCCGGCGATCACGGGGATCGCGTGCGACGTCGCCGAGAGAAGCATCGCCTTGACGTGGGCGTGGCCGTTCTTGCGCTCGTCTTCGTGCATGTTCTGGGTCCGCACCTCGAAGTCGTCGTGGGCGTAGTAGACGCCGTCGTGGGGGACGATCCGGGTGACGTGCTGCCGGAAATCCTCCAGCGCCCCGTCCTCCCATTCGTTGATCAAGAGGGCGCAGGTGGTGTGGGCACAGAACGCCACCACGGCACCGTCGGTGACACCCGCATCCTTGATCGCGCGCCGAAGGTCGTCCGTCAGGTCGAGGTACTCGTACCGGTTGGCGGTGGACACGGTGACGCTCGAGGTCGCGGACTTCACCTAACCCTCCTGATATCGGCCGCAACGGCGGCTTCCACCGCCGGCAGATCGAACGTGAACGCGCTGCCGTGGCCCGGGTCGCTCTTCGCCACGATCCGACCCCCATGCGCCTCGACGATGGACCGAGCGATCGCAAGACCGATCCCGGTCCCTCCGTCGTCTCGTGACCGAGCAGGATCGACGCGATAGAAGCGTTCGAAGACGCGAGGGAGGTGCTCCGGTTGGATCCCGACCCCCGTGTCGGTGACACTGACCTGCACCCGGTCGCCATCCGGACGGGCGGTCACGCGGATCTCCCCCCCGGGCGGCGTGAAGCGCACCGCGTTGTCCACGAGATTGAAGAGCACCTGGTGGATCCGCTCAGCGTCGGCCTTCGCGGCGAGGTGAGCCGGGACGTCGTGCTCGATCCGGACGTCCGAGATGGAGCGACCCATCGAGATCTCGGAGATCACACGGGAGACGAGCGGCGCGAGCGTGACGACCTCCACCTGGAACGGAACCTCGCCCGACTCCAACCGGGAAAGGTCGAGCAATTGGTCGACGAGCCTCCCGAGCCGTTCCGTCTGCGACAGCATGAGCTGCAGCGTCCTCGGGTCCGCCACTTCGACGCCGTCAGCGAGGTTCTCCAGGTGGGCACGGATCGCGGTGATCGGGGTCTTCAACTCGTGCGAGACATTGGCGACCAGATCCCGCCGGCTACGCTCGAGATCCTCCAGCTCGGCCGTCATCCGGTTGAAGGCGGCGGCCAGCTGACCGACCTCATCACGGCTGCGCGCACGGACGCGCACGGAGTAATCCCCCACCTCCATCCGGCGCGCTGCGGCAGCCATGTCTCGAAGCGGCTGCGTCATCCCGCGCGCAAGCCACCTCGCCAGGAGGAGGGAGATGAACCCCGCCACCGCTCCCGCGAGGAGGAACTGCCACCAGGAACTCTGGAGGAACCCGAAGGTCGACGAGATCCGGCCGAGCGATCCGCGGGACGGCGACGGCCGCAGCACGGTCACCCACCCGCCGTCGCTCGTGGGCACGGCGGCATACGTGATGCGCCCCGTGACGCCCCAGTGCGGGACGCCGTCGTCGAACGTAGGGACCTGCAGATGCAGGTCGGCCCCCTGGACCGTGACGTTCCCATCCGGATCCCGCGTGACGATCATGGTGTTGGCTGGGATGTGATCGAGCGGTCCCAGGGCCGCCCGGCCGGCGAGCCCGAGCGCCGCGATCTCCTCCGTGTCCCGCGGTGAGTTCCGGAGGTAGAACGCGATGAGCACGTAGCTGACGATGAGGGTGACGGCGACCGCGAAGACGATCACCGAGCCGAGCTTGGCGCGGATCGTCGGGAGCTTCTCGAGAGGACGCATCGCCACCGCGCGTCACTCCTTGAAGGCGTACCCGACGCCGTGGACCGTTCGGATGAAGCGCGGGTCGTTGCCGTCCTCGCCGAGCTTCCGACGGATCCGCGCGACGTGCGAATCGACCACGCGGCCACCGGCGTAATCGCGATAGCCCCAGACGCGATCCATCAACTGATCACGGCTCAAGACCACACCCGGCTCGCGCGCGAGCGCGAGCAGGATCTCGAACTCGAGTGGCGTGAGGCCGATCTCCTCTTCGTCGACCTCCACGCGTCGCCGAGCGGCGTCGAGGATCAGGCCGTGCAGCTCGATCGGACCCGTCTCCTGGTCCTGCACGCCCTTGATCCGTTCAACCCTTCGCAGGATCGCACGGACCCGGACGGTCAGCTCGCGCAGGCTGAACGGCTTCGTGAGGTAGTCATCGGCGCCGACCGCGAAGCCAGCCACCTTGTCGGCCTCCTCGGTCTTCGCCGTCAGCATCAGGACCGGGGTCCAACGGTCCCGCTGGATCCGCTTGCAGACCTCCAGACCGTCCATGCCCGGGAGCATGAGGTCGAGCACGACGAGATCGGGCTGATGTTCGAGGTGCGCTTCGATCGCCTCCGGGCCGTCGAGCGCGACGACGACCCGGTAGCCCTCGCTCTCGAGTCGGGCGCGCACCGCCTCCGCGATCGCCGCCTCGTCGTCGACGACCAGCACGGTCTGCTCAGTCACCGGCCAATCGTACGCGGGCTCTGTGGAGGACGGGAGGCCGGGTGATGGAGAAATCGTGATGGACCGCCGGTCGTTCCTCCTGGTCAAGGACCGATCGGGACCGGCTTCCAGATGTCGAGCACCATCGTGGAGATCACGAAGAATCCGAGGAACAGCAAGACGGCGGCGGACACCGGCACGATCTTCCGCATGTCGATCTTCCTCCCCCGCGCCTTCTCGATGAGCAGGATCGCGAGGTGCCCACCGTCGAACGGTGGCAGCGGGACCAGGTTGATGATGCCGATGAAGAGCGTCACGTACGCGAAGACCCAGAAGAACGCGGCCCAGTTCCCGGTCGCGCCGATCGCGCCGACCTGTTGGCTGACGCCGACGACCGACGCAACGTCGCCCTGGTTCCGCGGAGCGCCCTCGAACAGCAGGTGGAAGACCCGGACGACACCCTGCGGACCGAAGGCATGGCCGATCTGCACGATCGACACCCTCGTGTACTTCGCCACGTCGGCGACGCCGCCGGCGACCGCGGGGAAGAACCCGAGGGGTTGCGGCCCGAGCTCGATCCCGAGCCTGACCGTCTGTTGATCGGTACCCGGTTGGAGCACGACCGGAGTGATGGTCAGGTTCACCACCTGGTCTCCGCGCTGGACCTGCACCGGGATCGCGGGTCCGGTCGGTCTCTCCGGTCGTCATGAGCAGCGCGGAGAAGATGATCGCCGCCACCAAGAAGTGCGAGAGCGGACCCGCCAGGATGACGAGCGCTCGCTGCCGGACCGGCTTCGCTCCATACGCTCGGTCCTCATCGCCGGGGGGCACGTCGTTCTCGAACGGGTTCATCCCGGCGATCTTCACGTACCCGCCTGCCGGGATCGCTTTCAACCCGTACTCGATCTCGCCCCGACGGAACGACCACAGTTTCGGGCCGAACCCCACGAAGTACTCGAGGACGCGGAACCCGAACCTGCGGGCCAACAGGTAGTGACCGAACTCGTGGATCAGGATGATCGCGAGCAGGGCGACGAAGAAAGCGACGATGGCGAGCGCGCTCACGGGAGCTACCGCTCCTCGATGATCTCGACCGCGCGCCTGCGGCCCCACTGGTCCGCGCGTTCGATGTTCACGATCGACACGACCGAGGCCGGGTCGTGCTCGTCGACCACCGACTGCACGATCTCGACGATCCGCGTCAGCGGGATCTTGCCTTCCAGGAAGGCCATGACGGCGACCTCGTTCGCTGCGTTCATGACCGCCGGGAACGTCAGCCCGAGCCCGCCGACCCGGTAGGCGAGATCCACCGCAGGGAACGCTTCGTGGTCGACCGGCTCGAAGGTGAGCGGGCGATCCGTGAGCGGGACCGGCCCGACTCCGTCCGATAGCCGTTCCGGCCACGCGAGGGCGAGCTGGATCGGCAGGCGCATGTCGGCGGTGGCCATCTCGGCGCGGAGGCTGCCGTCGCGGAACTCCGCGAGCGCGTGCACCTGTCCCTCGGGGTGGATCAAGACGTGGATCTGCGAGTACTCCAGATCGAACAGGTGATGCGCCTCGATCACCTCGAGGCCCTTGTTCATCAGCGTGGCGGAGTCGATCGTGATCTTCGGACCCATCGACCAGACCGGGTGCTGGAGCGCTTCCTTGACCGACGCCCGGCCGAGCTCGCTCCTGGTCCAACCGCGGAAGGGCCCGCCCGATCCGGTGATCACGACCCGCTTGAGGTCTTCGCGGCGCTCGTGGCGAAGCGCCATGGCGAGCGCCGCGTGTTCCGAGTCGACCGGAAGGAGCCGCTCGGGCTCCCCCTTCACGAGGTCCATCACGAGCTCGCCACCCACGACGAGCGATTCCTTGTTGGCGAGCGCGACCGTCTTCCCGGCTTGCAGCGCGGCCAGCGTTGGCGCGAGGCCGGCCGACCCGACCAGTCCGTTGAGAACGAAGTCGGCATCGGTCTTCGCCGCGATAACCTCGGCGGCATCGGGGCCGACGATCAGCTCGACCCCCTTCACCTGTCCGAGCTTGGCCTTGACGTCGGCGGCGGCGTTCTCGTCCGCGATGGCGATGAACGGGGGCAGGAACTCCCGGGTCTGGCCGACCAGCAGCTCCTGGTTCATCCCCGCCGCCGACAGACCGACGATCTTGAACCGCTCCGGGTGCCGGCGCACGACGTCCAGTGCCTGGGTCCCGATGGACCCGGTCGAGCCGAGGATGGTGATCGACCGCATGGCGAGGAGCTTACCCCGAGGCCGTCCGAACGCTATGAACTGGACGTTACGTGAAGATCACGCGGAAGAGCAGGAAGGTGGCCGGAGCCACGAACAGGAGCGAATCGATCCGGTCGAGGACCCCGCCGTGGCCCGGGAGGACCGTTCCCATGTCCTTCACCCCGACATCCCGCTTCACGACGGACTCCGCGAGATCGCCCAACGTGGCGGCGATCGCCACCACCAGGCCGAGCAGCAGCGCATCGACCCGCCGGTCTTCGAACGGGCCGACGAAGGACGTGACGAAGGCACCCGAGGCCACCACGGTGGCGAACGTCCCTCCCAGCAGCCCCTCCCACGACTTCTTCGGGCTCACGTTAGGGGCGAGCGGACGTTGGAACCAGCCACCGCCCGAGACCGACCCGATCAGGAAGGCGGCGGTGTCGAACAGGAACGTGAGCAGGATGATCGCGAAGACGAGGGCCTTGCCGTCGTCCAGCTTCAGGGTGGCGATCAGGTATCCGCCGAGGAGCGGGATCCACGCCATGTTCAGCACCGTCACGCCGATGTTCCGCGTGACGTTCGTGCGATGTTCCGTGGGAACGGTCATGAACCATAGGAAGGTCGCCATCACGCCCAGCGCGAACATCGCGGGGGTCGCCGCTTCGCCCCGGAAATAGGCCCCCGCCATCATCAGTACGCCGGCGACCAACCCGACGAGGGTGGCGGGCTGGTTGTGGGCCTTCACCATGACGCCGAACAGCTCGCCCTGCGCGACGAGCACCGCGATGCCGGCCACGACGGCGAAGGCCGCGGGACCCGCCCACAGCGCGGCGAGCGCGACGCCGGCCAGGAGCACCCCGGTCATGAACGCCGCCGGGACATCCCGTTCGCCGATCTGCGGGCCGCGACGGTCCAGATCGGCGCCGACCTCGACCGCTGCAGGCTCCTGCCAGCTGGGACCGCTGGTACCCTCGCCGCCGACGACCACGGTCCTCGGCGGCGCGTCGGGGTCCTGGAGGTCCGACAGCAGGTCGGCTTCGACATCGTCGGACGAAGCGGCCGGGGGCGCACCGAGATCGGAGAGGAGGTCGCCGACCTCGCTTCCGCCGAGGGCGTCGACCGGCTCGGTCGCGTACGAGGTGTCGCCGCTCGCACCGGAGAAATGCGCCGCGGCGGCCTCGAGGTCTTCTTCGGATGGCTCGCCCTCGAGAGCCGAGGCCTCAGCCGCCTCGAACACCTCGCCTTCCGGCTCGCTCGTTCCCTCGCCGAACGCGTCGGCGTCGACCACGACGACGTCGGGCTCGCCCGCGTCGTCCGGGGGCTCGCCCAGGATGTCGTCGATCGGCTCCAGCGCACCGGAGTCGTACCACGCGTCGTCGGGCTCGCCTCCGACGGCGTCCTCCTCGGAACGTCCCGGAGGCATCTCCGTCGGGAGGAGCTCCTGGGTCGCCTCAGGGGCCTCCTCCGAACGCACCTCCACGTGGGACTCCTGCGGTGCGCGTTCGGTTGACTCTTCGGGTTCGTCCCAATCGACGTCGCGGATCGGCGCGAAGAACTTGTCCAGGTCTTCGAAGAGATCCTCGCCGTCGCCCTTGTCGTTGGCCATCTAGACCTCCATCAGCTCCTGCTCCTTGTGACCCTGGATCTCGTCGACCTCGGTCACGAAGCGGTCGGTGAGCTTCTGCAGCTCCTTCTCGGCCC